>Ga0073928_10005288_pt1 | contig 18243 bp, 18 predicted proteins | sample PaiPotPPA55metaG_FD_76969 | JGI IMG/M metagenome (GOLD analysis project Ga0073928, IMG submission 76969) | Iron sulfur acid spring bacterial and archeal communities from Banff, Canada, to study Microbial Dark Matter (Phase II) - Paint Pots PPA... ... | reverse complement strand
GCTATGGTGCTGGTCTGGAATGAACTCGCGGAAGGCGACACGGATTACGTTGCTGGGCTCGTTGCCATCAACAGCGTCTTTCAGGTGCTCTTCTACAGCCTCTATGCCTGGGTCTTCCTGACGATCCTGCCGAAATGGTTCGGGCTTGAGGGAAGTATTGTTCCTATTGGCATCGGCCAGATTGCCAAGAGTGTAGGACTTTATCTGGGGGTGCCGTTTGTCGCTGGCTTCATCACTCGTTACGTTCTAATCCGCGCGAAGGGCGAGGAGTGGTATCGGACTCGCTTCATTCCTCGCATCAGCCCGTGACCCTCGTCGCGTTGATGTTCACTATTCTCGTCATGTTTTCGCTCAAGGGCGATTTGATCGTGAGACTCCCGCTGGATGTGGTCAAGATAGCGATCCCGCTCGTCATCTACTTCCTCATCATGTTCATGGTCAGCTTTTGGATGGGCAAGAAGCTGGGCGCGGACTACGCGCAATCCGCAACGCTATCCTTCACAGCTGCGGGCAACAATTTTGAGCTGGCGATAGCGGTGGCAGTGGCCGTCTTCGGATTGAAATCCGGCGAGGCCTTCGTCGGCGTCGTCGGGCCGCTGATCGAAGTTCCAGCACTCATTGGGCTGGTCAACGTGGCGTTCTGGATGAGGCGGCGGTACTTCAGCTCAGAAATTAAGAGGTTCCAAGTCCATCCGGTTGAAGACGCGCCGTAGCAACATGCAGCGGCGGGTACGCTTTCATATAATCGGTGGTAATACAGCATCGTTAGCAGTCGGTACATTCTCCTGTGGCGCATACAGTCCAAACTCATTCCAGCTCTCTACCTATGAACACGGAGCGCCAAGTAGCCTGGCTGCAGAGCATCACGCTGGCATGGATGTTGATCGAGTGCGGGGTGTCTTTCTATGGAGCCATCTCAGCACATAGCCCAGCGCTGCTGGCATTCGGCGCCGATAGCTTTGTAGAACTGCTGTCTGCAACCGTGGTTCTGCTGGCGATTGTCCCGTCGTTTCCGCTCACAAAAGATCGTGCCGCACGACTGGCTGGAATCCTGCTCTTTGTCCTTGCAGGAGTAGTGGCGCTCGTGACGTTGCTTGCGTTCGTGTCCGGTGTCACTCCAGAGACGAGCTGCAGTGGCATATTCATCACACTTGCTGCCCTTGTCGTGATGCCTCTTCTGGCCTGGGCGAAGCGTCGGACGGCACGGCTGACAAACAACCGAGCCTTGGCTGCGGATGCCGTGCAGTCAGCGACCTGCGCCTACCTAGCCGCTTTGACTTTGGCGGGACTAGCCATCAATGCCATTTGGCAGGTCCATTGGGTGGATTCAGCAGCAGCGCTCTTGGCGTTGCCCATCCTGGTCATCGAGGGACGGCGCGCTTTGCGCGGTGAGAGCTGTGGCTGCTGCTGAATCAGCGATAGTGGGACCGACTCTAAGATTTGGCAGCCGCTATCGAGTCCACAGTGATTGTCGTTCCATTTACCTTTCCTTTGATAGTCACATTCTGTCCGGCCAGCTTATCGAACTGGCTGTTGTCGCCTTTCAGTGTGTAGACCTTGCCGCCGCTAACAAGGGCGAAGTCAGCTCCTTGCTTGACGCATTCGCGGGTACATTGTGCAGGAGTCTTTCCCTGCATCATGTGGTGCGCACCACACATCGCATCGCTCACCGTACCGGTGAAGGTCTGGTTTGATTGAGCGGAAGCGCAACAGTAGATAGAGCCAGAGAAATTAATAGAGCCGAGATTTGTAGACGCATTAGAGTTCTCCTTGAATTACTGGTTGAAGGGGTTGCGTTTGATCGGTGATTTGGTTCTTCGCGTGGAGGCGTCCTTTCCGTAAAGCGCGTTCCTTCATCATGACGAAGAAGACGGGAACCAAGATCAGGACGTGGATGGTGGAAGTGATCATGCCGCCGACGATAGGCGCTGCAATCGGCTTCATCACATCGGAGCCAATGCCGGATTCCCAGAGGATCGGCACTAGGCTAGCGAGAACGGCGCAGACCGTCATGAGCTTTGGCCGCAAACGATGAACAGCGCCTTCAATGGCCGCCTCTTCGACATCGGCATTTGTCAACATTTTCCCGCTTTGCAGTTTTTGTTCGAGCGCTTCATGAAGATAGACCAGCATCACAACGCCGGTTTCTACTGCAATGCCAAAGAGCGCAATGTACCCGACCGCCACAGCTACGCTGAAGTTGTAGTGAAGAAGCCATTGCAAGAGCAATCCTCCGCTCATCGCATAGATGGTTGGGAAGATGAGAACAAGCGCTTCGGCCACCGAGTGAAAAACCAGGTACAGCAACAGGAAAATCACGAAGAAGACCACGGGAAGAATCAGTTGCAGACGTTGTTTGGCGCGTAGTTCGAGTTCATATTCCCCCGACCATTGGAAGGTGTAATTTGCTGGCAATGCGAGTTTGCTGCGAATGAGTTTGTTTGCCTGTGCAACGAAGCCACCGTAATCAGAGTTTTTGAGATCGATGTAGATGTATCCCGTCAGCGCACCGTCTTCGTCCCGGATCATGGCCGGACCGTGCGTGAAGGAGATCTTCGCTACCTGACCTAACGGGATCTGCGCGCCGGACGGCGTGCCGATCAGCACCCCACGCATCTTCTCAACATTGTCGCGGAAGTCTCTCTGGTAGCGGACATTGATCGGATAGCGCTCGCGCCCCTCGATGTTCTCCGCGACATTCTGTCCGCCGATGCCGGATGAAACCGCTGTCTGCACATCTGCTATCGTAAGGCCGTAGCGCGCCGCCTCCTCTCGTTTGACCTCGACATTAACGTAGAAACCCTGCGCGACCTTCTCAGCAAAGACAGATCGCACCTGCGGCAGTCCAGAGAGAACAGTCTGAAGTTGCGAAGCGAACTGCTGAATGTCATCCACATTTGGCCCCTGCACCTTCATGCCCAACGGTGTCTTGATTCCGGTCAGCTCCATGTCCAGGCGGTTTTCGACCGGGCTTGTCCAAGTATTCGAGAGCCCCGGAAACTGGAGCTTCTCATCCATCTGCTGGATGAGCTTTTCGTAGGTCATTCCAGCGCGCCATTGCTCGCGTGGTTTGAGCATGAGCGTGGTGTCATACATATCCAGTGGCGCATTGTCGGTTGCACTGTCCGATCTGCCAACCGCACCGAATACGCTGGCAACTTCTGGGAAACTGCGCAGAACACGGTCCTGCTGCTGGAGGAGCACCTTCGCCTGTTCAATGGAGATGCCGGGAAGAGCTGTCGGCATATAGAGAGTGGAGCCTTCAAAGAGAGACGGCATGAACTGGCTGCCCATACGTAATGTCAGTGGAAACGTGACCAGCAGAAAGATTACGTTGACCACAATGGTGAGCCAGCGGTGGTGTAAGCAAAACCGCAAGATAGGAAGGTAAATCGCCTGCGTGATGCGCGAAATGGGATTGCCGCGCTCCGGCCGCAGACGGCCTCGAATCAGCATCACCATCAGGACCGGCACGAGGGTGATGGCGAGGATGGAGGAAGAGCCAACTGCAAGGGTCTTGGTCCATGCCAGCGGGCGGAACATGCGACCCTCCTGCGCTTCGAGCAGGAAGACCGGCATAAAGGATACGACGATGATGATCAGCGAAAAGAAGAGCGCCGGGCCAACCTGCTTGGCTGCGTTGATAAGAATTGTCTGCCGCTCCGGTTCCGATACCGGGCTGGCATCGTTTTCTTGCCGTTCCGATAGATGGCGATAGCCATTTTCGACCATTACGATGGAGGCATCAACGAGCACACCTACTGCCAGTGCGATGCCGCCCAGCGACATAATGTTTGAACTCACTCCCAGCCAGTACATCGGGATGAAAGACATCAGCACAGCAATCGGCAGCGCGACAATTGCAATGAGTGCAGAGCGGAAATGAAATAGGAAGACAATAATAACGAGGCTGACGATGATGGCTTCTTCGAGCAGGTCGCGCTGTAACGTTTTGATCGACGCATCGATCAAATCGGAGCGATCGTATCCCGTCATGATCTGGACACCGGGCGGAAGAGAGGGCGCTATCTCACGCAGCTTCTGCTTCACTCCGTTGATGACATTTAGCGCGTTCATGCCCTGGCGCATGACGATGATCCCGCCGACGGTTTCTCCGTCTCCATTCCACTCGGCAATCCCTTCGCGGATATCCGGGCCAAAGCTCACAGTTCCTAGGTCGCGCATCAGCACAGGCGTCCCATTCTTGCTTGTGACGGCAACCGTAGCGAGATCGTCCAGCGAACGCAGATAGCCGAGACCACGAATCATGTAGTCCGCGCCGCTCAAGTTGAGAACGCGACCGCCGACTTCATTCGTGCTCATCTTTACTTTGTCGATGACGGTAGAAAGCGGAATGCCATAGGCAAGCAGCTTATTGGGATCAAGCTGTATCTGATACTGCCGAACGAAGCCACCGATGCTGGCGACCTCAGCGACTCCGGGCACGGTCTCCAGGGCATAGCGTAGATGCCAGTCCTGCAGGCTGCGCAGATCGGCAAGACTGTGTTTGCCGCTCTTGTCGACAAAGGCATACTCATAGACCCAGCCTGCGCCTGTTGCATCGGGGCCAATGGAAGGATGCACTTTTTCCGGCAAACGCCCACTGATCTGTTGCAGGTATTCGATGACACGCGAGCGTGCCCAGTAGAGGTCCGTGCCATCCTCAAACGCTACATAAACGTAAGAGTCACCCAACATGGTCTGCGCGCGGACAGCCTTGACATGCGGGGCAGCCAACAGGCTGGTGACAATGGGATAAGTCACCTGGTCTTCGATGACATCGGGTGGCTCGCCTGCCCAACCCGTATGGACGATCACCTGCACGTCGGAGATGTCCGGTAGTGCGTCCAGCGGTACATGCTGCAATGACCAGATTCCAGCAAGTGTGAGCAGCAACACGCCGGTGAAGACGATGAAGCGATTGCGGGCGCAAGCATCAATAATCTTTGAAAGCATTTACATGCCCCCTGTCGCGTTCACGCGCAACTGCTTCGTTGCGATCACTTGGCCGTTTTTCTGAGCGGAGATGGTCGCCTGCCAAGTACCTCCGGAACCGAGCGAACCGCTTCCTTCATACATGCCATTGCCTTTGTCGATCAGCCTGGTCGTCGTGTTCATTGCTGCCATCCCCATCGCCGGCATACCAGCCATATAAAACGTGACCGTAACATCAGCGCCGGTTCTGGGAGTCCCATCTGCACTGGTGAGCTTCACGCGAAAGACATTGCTGCCCTTTTGCGGCGGATTGGGATCAGTAGTGAAATCGATATTCGCCTGTGCCGCAGTGGGTGCATTCGCTGATGGAGCGTTGCCCCCGGCGCCCGGTGGAGGTGGTACGAAGGAACCTGCCGCAGCCTGCAACTGGCTTTCTGAATCAATGAGGAAGCTGGTGGATGTCACGATGGACTCGTGTGCTTTCAGCCCCTTCAGAACGACGAAATCATCGCCGACGCGGGGACCAACAGTGATCTCTTTTGGCTCAAGACTGCCGTTGCCATGATTGAGGAAAACCAGTTGCCGTGTGCCGGATTGAAAGACCGCTGACGCAGGAACAACGAGCTGGCGCCCCAGATTGGTCTTCAGATCGACGTTCACGAACATACCCGGCTTCAGTTTGAGTCCGGGATTAGCCATCACCAGCCGCACACGAATCGTGCGCGTCGCCATATCTACTTGAGGCAGAATATCTTCGATTTGACCGGAGAATGTGCGCCCCGGATAAGAGTCGACAGTAATCTGCGCCGTATCGCCAGGTTTTATGCGGCCCACATCGTCCTGGAAAACTTGGGTATACACCCACACACGCGACAGATCGGCAACGGTATAGAGCTTGGTCGCAGGCTCTGCATACATATTGGGCAGAGCATTTCGCTCGGTGATGTATCCCTCTACCGGCGAGTTGATGGTGAGGTCGGCAACTGGTTTGCCGGTCTCCTTCAGCTTTACGATTTCGCTCTCGGGTATATCCCACTGCCTTAATCGCTGTTCCGCCGCGCTCGAAAGAGTGGCCGCGCCATCGGCAACCCCATCGATTGTGCTTGCGCTCATTGTCTTCTGGTTCTGCCGTGCCAGCAGATACTCTTGTTGTGTCGCCACAAGGTCAGGGCTGTAGATGGTGAAGAGTGGCTCGCCTTTTCTCACATATTGATACGTGGCATTGGCAAAGACCTTGCGGATATAGCCGGGGAAGCGCACCTGCACGTAAGAAAGAAGACGTTCGTTGATATCTACCGTGCCAGTCGCACGTATGTCGTCGCTGAGTTGTTTGTATTCGACCGTGCCAGTTTGGACACCGATGCTCTGCATTCTCTCAGGTGTGAGTTGTATCGGAACGAGCTGAGCATCCATCTTCGTATCTGGCATGGATGGTTTTGGCTCGTTCGCAGCAGCAGGAGGACCAGAGGCTACAGGCTGCATTTCCCCTGACATCGGCGTCTTCGTTGCCGCTGGCAGCTTGATGGCATGAGTGCGATAGGCCCATATCCCTGCGATAGCTGCCAGGACGATGATCCAAACGAGTGAAGTCCTCAAGATATATTTGTTCATCGCAGTGTCGCTCCTGTCAGAGTTTCGAGATGGGCCAAAGCTGCTTCGTGATCCACCAGTGTCTGCGCATATTCGAGCTTCAGACTCAAAAGGTCGGTGAAGTATGAGAGGACGTGAATGAACTGTTCACGATTGGAAGCATAGGCGTTCAGTGTCGCCCGATACGCTGCATCCGATTGTGGGACCAGCCCTTCCCGATATTCCTTCAACAACTCTTCATCGCTCGTCGCTTTGACATACCCCTCTTGCACTTCCGCGAGCTGCTGTTGCAGGTGCGCATTGAGGGTTTGTTGTGATTCGGAGCGCCTTTCCGTGGCCTCTGCAATCTCCGCGTTCACCCGCGTCTTGCGAGGAAAGCGCACGTCGAAGGTGAACATGTAGTAGTCCCGATATTTGCGGTCGGTGTTCTGGTAGATATAGGCAACCTCAAAATCCGGTTTCCCTTCACGCTTCGCAGAAGCCAACTGCGCGTCCTGCTTCCGAATAGAACTCGCATCGACTTGAATCTGGGGGTTGTTCTGCCGGACCATCGCAAGAAGCTCATCGGAGGTCCGTTCGAGCGGAGTGGCGATCAGTTCGTCCGTAACTATGTCTGGAGACCCTTGTTCCCGATTGAGTAGGCCTTTGAGATGGGCCTGCGTCTGCCCCATGAGCTGATGGTGCATCGTGATCTCTTTCACGATCTTGGTTCGGTTCACCTGTGCTTGTAAGACATCCTGTTGCATTCCCTGGCCGACCTGATAATGGGCCGTTGCGTCCTCTATGAGTTGGGCGAGGACGGCCTCGTTTTGCCGAAGAATGCCGAGTGTCTGTTGCAGATAGGCCAATTGGAGATAGTCGGCTTTTATCGCGTCGGCGATGCCGGTCTTCGTGACTTCAACCTCGGCCAGTTTCGTGTCGGCATCACGTTGGAGCACGTCTCCTCGCAACCGCAATTTCCCCGGATAGGGCAGCTCCTGTGATGCTCCGACGCCGATGTAGGCAAAGTCGCTGTTGGTATAGCCAGCAAACGGTTTCGGACTGCCCACGCTCAACTGCTGGTAGGTAAATTTCGGGTCCGGCAATGTCGTCACCTGCGGCACCATTTGCCGGGCGGCTTGCGCGCCGTGATTGGCTGCCGAGATTTGTGGGTTGTTTGCCACGGCCTCAGCTAGGAGTTGGGATAAGGGTGTAGGCGTGCTGACCACCGGTGTCTGCCCAAAGGCAGACAATGCAGTGGCCAGCACAAGCGTAGCGGTCGACAAAGAGACCACGTTCATGCGGAAGCTCCAATCTCAAATGCAGTTCAACGCATTCGCCGAAACGCGTAGACAGGCGTGCGTACTCGGCAAAAGTAGAGTGCGAGAGTGGAGCCGACTAGATTCTTAGGATGGAGATGGTCGAAGGCGGAGACTTTGGAGGCGAGTAGTCGGGGTGTTCGACCCATCCGGTGACAGTAGAGGTCGGATTCACCAATTCGAAAGCAGCCAACCAAATAACAGGGGCCGCAACCGGGTGAATCGACACTACCTTTGTGTCCAGCGCGTTATCGTGGACGCTCGGCGGAGTCTTCTGACAGCAGCCATGCGATGCCGGCATCCCCATCTGCCCGCATTGGTTCTTCATCATGCGGCAGCAGGCACGCTCTTGCGTGCTCATTTCCGCATTAGGAACCATGCAGGCCATTGCCGGAGCCAAGCAAGTCACCAACAGCAACACCAGCACACCGAATTGATGCAGAATACGCATTGCCAACACTAGAGTACGTCCTCATCGGCAACGAGAGCAACTGGAAATCCTCTTTTACAAACCATATCGGGCCGGCTATAGGAGCTTCGATGATCCACGGCCGAGCTCTCCAAAGCGCCAAGTCTAAAGGCATGAATCCGATTAAGAAATCTTTTGGCGTCTGGATGAAGGTGGTCCACAGCGGGTTGACCAATGCTGCCCCCAGGATATGGATTCAGGTAGAAGCGAGGTATCGAAAAAGCGAAAGGAGTCCATGTACAATTCCCAATTGCGAGACAAGGTCTCGTCCGAGGGTTTCCACGATGGCGAATGAGAAGGCCAAAAAGAAGGCAACAAAGAAAGTAGAAAAAGCGGTCTGGAAAGCCGTGAAAAAGGGCGCAACCGAGGGCGCGGTCGAGAAGGCCGTATCGCAGGGTCTGGCCAACGGCGCCAGGAAGAAGCCTGTCGGCAAAGCTGCTGCGGCGGCGGATGCGCAGGAAGCGAAAAAGGCTTGAAAGTCTTGGTTTGTTTTCACCCCTGGCCTATCTTTGTCCAGGCTACGCTAGAAGATAGGACTACTCCTCCGAGTGGCATCGGAGATCGCTCCGCAGGCAGAAATACCTGGGGTGATGACCTTCGCGATCGTGACTTAGGAATTCGATTGTAGAGATCGAAGCACTTTGTCGGGCGGAGGAATCCGGGGATCGAACACCATCATCATCTGCCGCGAAGTCCAAGGAGGGAATACCGCTCAGATTTCGGGTTTTGACACCGCGACTCATTAACTTTGTGGTTTAGCCGCTAATCTCTGATTAGCGGACGTGGTCTAATTCATTGATAGGGAGCGCCTATCATATGGAATTAAGACACCTCCGTTATTTCACAGCGGTTGTCCAGTGGAAGGGGTATCGGGAGGCTTCTCGGCATCTGTATATTACCCAGCCTTCGATCAGCGAGGCCGTAGCCGATCTTGAGAGCGAGCTCGACATCAAACTTTTCTCGCGAGACGGCCGCGTGGCTCGGCTTACTCCTGAAGGGCAGGTCTTCTACGAAGAAGCAATCAAGACGCTCGCGCAGGCAGAGCGATCCATTGCAACTGCCCAGCGTGCCGCCAAGGGAGAAATAGGCAGGCTTGGAATCGGCTTCATAGGATTTGCTGCCTACCCGTTTCTCTCCGACCTGCTACGCAAATACAAGGCGCGTCATCCGGGGGTCGCGCTGCGTCTTGAAGAGAATGTGCCTAGCGGGCAGGACCTTGCATTCGATCGCGGAGAGATCGACATCGGCTTCACGCGTCCACCTTCCGCCGATCGCAGTTCGTCCTATGAGTCCCGCCTGCTCTTCCGCGAACCACTGGTCGTAGCGCTTCCCAAGAGCCGCAAGGTCAAAGCAAAGCGCATTCGCATTGCGGATCTCGCAGGGGAGCGCATCGTCACCTTTCAGCGTGCAAGCTCCCCGGAGGTCTACGACACGATTATCCGCGCCTGTAATGACAACGGCTTCTCGCCCCGCATGCACAATGAGCTGAACAATATGCACTCGGTGCTTTCCACTGTCGAAGCCGAGGAAGGGGTAGCCATTGTCTCCGCATCGGCCCGCAACCTGCGCGCGGACAACGTCTCCTTCTACCGCCTGCAGCCCGACAATGTCCGCATTGACTTTGTCGCCATATGGCGCAAGAAGGAACCTTCGATCGCCCTTAAAGCGTTCCTCGAGTTGCTCGACGAAGAAATGTCCGCGATCCGGCAGAAGACGCGTTTCCCGTAATCCAAGCGACTGATAGGTGATACCTATCGACTGATTGGAACATACGACGCATCTCTATCACCCATCGTGAATCTCTTATGGTGTAGTCATAGCCGATAGGAGGCTGATATGGGAAGCAAACAGAAGACAGTCATTGTGACAGGAGCATCGCAAGGCATTGGGGCCGGTGTAGTGCAGGCGTTCCTCGATCGTGGCTACAACATCGTAGCCAACTCACGTAATATCACGAAGTCCGGTGCATTTACCGCGTCCGGCCAGCTCGTTCTGGTGGACGGCAATATCGGTGAAAGCGCCGTAGCCGCCAGGGTGGTAGAAACAGCGGTCAGCAAGTTTGGATCGATTGACGCGCTGGTGAACAACGCGGGCATCTTCTTCGCCAAAGCCTTCACCGACTATACGGCCGAGGACTTCAAAGCGCTTTCAACCACAAACCTCGAAGGCTTCCTCTACGTGACTCAGGGAGTCGTAAAGCAAATGCTTGCGCAAAAATCGGGTGGCAGTGTGGTCGGCATTACCAGCTCGCTTGTTGTGAACCCAATCGCCGGCGTTTCCGTTTCCGTACCGATGATCACTAAGGGCGGTCTTGAAGCGGTTACTCGGAGCCTGGCGACCGAGTATGCGAAGGAGCACATTCGTTTCAACACCGTGGCTCCTGGTGTCGTGGATACTCCCCTTCACAAGAACAATCCCAAAGATTTTCTGAAGACGCTCTCACCGATGGGTACGATCTCCGATGTGAAGGATATTGTGGACGCAGTTGTCTATCTCACAGAGGCCCGTCATGTGACGGGGGAGGTGCTGCACGTGGACGGTGGTGCGCACTCAGGCAAATGGTGACCCCAAAGAGCACGAAGCCGGCGAGTGCGGAGCGCCGGCTTGCGGAGTTAGGTATTGAGCTGACGCCCGCGCCCATTCCGTTCGGCGCTTATGTTGAAAGTGTCCAGACGGGAAACCTGCTTTATCTCAGCGGCGTCCTCCCGGCGATCGGGCATGAACCGAAGTTCGTAGGCCGGCTGGGCAGAGAGTACAACGTCGAACAGGGACGCGAAGCCGCACGCATCGCGGCTCTGAACGTACTCTCCGCCGCGAGGAACCACCTGGGCTCGCTCGATAAGGTAACCAAGGTCGTCAGGCTGGTGGCGTACCTCGCAACCGAAGGGGATTTCGTCGCTCAGCCGAAGGTGGCTGACGCTGCCTCGGAGTTATTGCGCGACGTCTTCGGAGAAGACAAGTTGCCGGTCCGGATGGTTCTCGGCGTTGCGAGCCTTCCACTCGGGGTGCCGGTCGTGTTGGAGGTCCTCTTCGAAGTTCAAGCTTGAGGGGGTGGGAGCGCTAGCTCCCTCCCTTTTGTGCGAGGTGGCATGATGGCGAAGGCATGGAATCAAACCCGCGTTTCAGAACTTCTGGGGATCGAATATCCGATCATCCAGGGACCGCTCGGCGGTCTTTCATCGCAGAGACTTACTTCCGCTGTATCGAACTTCGGAGGACTCGGATCGTTCGGCGCGCACGGTCTTGAACCAAACGCGATTGAAGATGTAATCGCCGAAATTCGTTCGCTGACGGCGAAGCCATTTGCGATGAATCTGTGGGTCTCGATGGAAGATGCGGAAGCCCACACGTCGGACGCTGCAACATTCCGTCGCGCTCTGTCGCATCTCTCGCCGCACATCGAGGCGCTCGGCGGCACGCAACCTGAATTTGCACCGTACAAGCCAATCCGCTTTGAGGATCAGGCGCGCGTGCTTCTTGAGGCAAACGTTCCGGTCTTCTCGTTTATCTTCGGTATTCCGCCAAAAGAGATATTGGACGAGGCGAGGAAGAGAGGCATCATCACGCTCGGAACGGCAACCACGCCGGACGAAGCCATCGCTCTCGAGCAGGCTGGAGTCGAAGTGGTGGTTGCATCTGGCTTTGAAGCAGGCGGCCATCGGGGGTCCTTTTTAAGACCGGCCCAAGACTCGCTGACAGGAACCTTCTCCCTTGTGCCGCAGACGGTCGACGCGGTAAAAGTTCCAGTCGTGGCCGCTGGCGGAATTGCCGACGCTCGCGGCATCGCCGCAGCCTTCGCGCTTGGAGCGGAAGGCGTACAGATGGGCACGGTCTTTCTCGCCTGCGAGGAGTCCGGCGCACACCCCCTGCATCGCCAGGCTATTCTCAGCGGCCGTGCCGGACGGACCGCACTGACTCATGGCTTTACCGGCAGACTCGCACGAGGCATAGACAACGAACTACTCCAAATGCTGAATAAACCCGGCACCGGGATACTGCCATATCCATTGCAGAGAGGCCTTATGCGTAGCTTGGCACTCCCCGCGCAAAAGGCTGGCAGATCTGACCTGCTCGCACTCTGGGCCGGACAGAGTGCCAACCTGGCGCGTTGCCCGGGAATCCAGGAACTTTTGCAATCCCTGGTGGAAGGCGCAGCGGAACGGCTGAATCATGGAGCAAAAGAATGAGAGTTGAACTCTTTACACCCGACCCGGACACAGAGCCGCGTCATTGGGTGCGGCATGATCAGGCTTTCGCAATGATGTTGGGACTCGGCTCAATTGAGTGGGGCTCAAAGCGTTCGGCGTTGGAAAAGTTCGGCTACGCGGCGGGCGACTTAGCGCTGTGCCATCGTCACGAGGGAGAGTGGGTTGGACTCATGAACGTGCGGCATCTGCAGCTCGGTATTTCCGATGCGGCCCTGATGGCCAGCTCTGACGGAGCTTACGGCGAGGTGGAACTGCACCCTTCACGTAAGTTTGCGGACCCACGCCTGAGTGCGCTGGTTGCGGCTGCTCGGGCGGAGATGGTTGCTGGCTTTCCGAGCGGGCGGCTGTTTATGGATTCTGTCGAACAGGCGATGGCCGTAACCCTGGTCGAGGGTCATGCTGTGAGGCACCGTCCTGTGCAAATATACCGAGGCGGACTAGGCTCAGCGCGCTTGCGAAGGATTAAAGAGTTGGTCCATGCGAAGATGGGAGACGACTTGAGTCTCGACGAGATGGCGCAATCGATAGGATTGAGCACAGCCCATTTCGCGCGGATGTTTCGCAAGTCAACCGGCGAAACCCCGCATCAATTTGTTCTGCGCCAAAGGGTCGAGCGCGCTAAAGCGATGTTGCGCGTTCCCGATGCGCGGGTATTAGACGTGGCCGTGGCCTGTGGTTTCACAACTCAGCAGCACTTTGCGCAGGTCTTTCGTGATGTCTGTGGAGTTAGCCCAACTCAGTATCGCCAGGATTTTCTGGACTCCGAAGTGATTTGCTCTTCGGAAACCCATTCCGAAGATATGCTACGCCTGTGATTTGTGGTTTGCAGCCACTGCGTCACCCTCACGTGTTGCCTTTCACTTTGTTGTTAACGTCGCAGCTCTGTCCGGAATTTATAATTCGTCGCTCCTTGCATCCGCCTCGCACTGTCTCCTCCGTCAACAATTCTGACTGGGCGCCCCGCCGCTCGTTCGAAGTCTCGTCGTCGTTCACTCAAGACAACCTGCAATCCTGGTTGTAAGCAGTTGGAGTCCTATCTCTGGATAGCATGAATTTAGCAGGATTCCGACCATCCGAGCAGAAACCCGAACAACCCCTTATGCGATGTGCAGTTTACTCACAGTTGTGAGCAGAGGTCGGTTCCAATCGGTCGAGAATAACTCAACACAGGAGGGTAACTCAATGGAAGCAATTGGACTGTTAGTCACGCTCGAAGCGCGCTCGGGCAAGGAGGCTGACGCCGAGGCATTTCTAAAGTCAGCTCAGCCACTCGCGCTGAATGAAAAAGCGACCTTGAAATGGTATGCGATCAAGATCGGGTCGGGAAAGTTCGGCATCTTCGACACCTTTTCAAATGAAGCGGGCCGCAATGCCCACCTGACTGGGGAGATTGCGAAGGCGTTGGGGGCGCGCGCCAACGAATTGTTCGCGAGTCCCCCGCATGTCGAAAAAGTGGAGATCCTTACGAGTACACCTTTGAAGAACTAGGTGGGAGCAATTTGAAGCGCAAGTCCGTTTGATTACGGTATTCGTGCCTGCCACGTAAAAGACCTGGACGAATCGTTCTTGGCCTCTGCGTGATTTCGCTGAAACCCCCCGCGAATTCGCGCGGTGAACGCTGCGAGACTCAACAACGTCAAACCACCGGCCAGGATCAACTGATGCATCATTGCCGGCACAACAAGGAGATATGAAATGTCATGCATCACGGTTGGCAATGAAAAGCTGGGCAGCGTCACGCTCCCCTCCAATGCACACGGACACTCTGGGTCAATGAGTGTCAAAACCATGAATCAACATCCGCTACGCTATCTCGTCTATGCCACTTTGCTGGCCGCGCTGGCAACGCCATACACAGTCCGGGCCCAGGCGGCAGCCGCCGCTCCGATCTCGGGTGTGATCGGAAAACTCCAGTCATTTACGGGCAATTCGCTCGATGTGATGACAAGTTCAGGCGCTGTCCACCTCGATGTCAAGCAGCCGCTCACAACCTACAAACAGATACCGTCCGATTTGAGTCATGTCACGGCGGCGTCTTATATCGGCGTTGCATCGGTCGACCAACCAAACGGAACGAAACTGGCGAAGCAGATATTCATATTTCCCGCGGAGTTGAGCGGCGCTGCGGAAGGTAGCGTTCTCACAGACCCTCCAGGTGCAACCACTCACAGCAGAATGACCAACGGTTCAGTCTCCAGCCCTTCCGAATCGCACTCCCGTATGACGAACGGAACGGTCCAGAAAGGCAGCGGCACCACGCTTGTGGTTCGCTATCAGGAGGGCTCCCAAACGATCTCCGTACCGCCTGGTGTCCCAGTCACAGAAGTCGCGCCTCAAAAGGTCACATTGGGCGCAGGGGATACCGTCTACGCGGCGACCCAGAAGCTCCCGGACGGAAGACTTGTGACGGACAAGATCTTTGTCTTCGTTCCAGCGGCGTCCCACTAGACCATGCAGTTGGGGTCTCAGCCCATGAGTCCATCAATACCTCCTCATCTTGAACCAAACTCGACGAGCACGTTACTGGTCCAGCCAGGCGTGCTCGTGGTTAAACGACACCATATCCTAGTCCGCTGCAGCCACTGGTTGAACGTGCTGCTCCTTCTTGGTCTTATTCTGAGCGGCATCTCAATTTACTGGGCTTCGCCGATTTATCAACACAAGCCCGATCCGATTACGGGAAACTTTGATGTAGCCGCCGATATTGGAATCTGGATGTGCGGTCATCTGCCCGGTTTGCACCATTATGCCAGTCCGCCCGACTGGATTTACAACCACGTGAGTCTAGGGCCGGGCATGTTAGCGCCGGCACTGCGGCTGCACTGGTTGTGCGCGTACTTATCATGTTGAACGGCATGGTGTATGTTGCGGGCCTGGTCATGGGTGGAGGCTGGCGCTCATTGCTGCCTCGTCGGACGGATCTGGTTGACGCGCTCAGGATGTTTCGGTACTACTTCGGCGTTCCCTTCGCTAAGCTAACCCGCCGCCAATGGCCACATCCAGAGTTCAGCACAAAGTACAACCCTCTCCAGCGCGCAGCATATTTCTCTGTCCCAGTTGCCGGGTTTCTTTCGGTCGCCACAGGATGGGCGATTCATAAACCGATGCAGCTCCACTGGCTGGCTGCGCTCTTTGGAGGCTTCGACGCGGCGCGTGTATGGCATTTCTGGCTCATATGGCTCTTCATTCTCTTTGTTGTGCCACATGTGATTCTGGTCTTCGCCGACGGGTGGGATACGCTGCGCAGCATGATCGTAGGTTGGTCAGTACGAGTAGACCGGTTGGGGACCATCGAAATGAACGATGAAGAAAAGGGCAATTCAGCAGAACCGAAGGATCTTCCTTCGACGGGTAAGGGATCGGAGCAAGACGTAGCAGAGTTACCAGCGGCGAACCCTGAAGATACGAATCCTTCCGTTCCAACGGCCATTGAGACTCAAACGACCGTTGAGGCGACTAGTCCACAGGTGGATACGGATGAAACGCCCTCATTATCAGCGAACCAGGTGCAGCAAACTGACCCAGTGGCTGTACATGCCGCAGCGGAACCTGTTGACGTTAAGGAGCACCAAAACCTCTTTGGAGAGCGACCTCTCCCTATAGTTGAGATGGCTCCCCGCATTCTGCGCTATCGAACCCGGCGCGACGTTTTGCTGTTTGGGGCGGGTGCTATGGCAGCAGCTGCAAGCGCCAGATTCTTTTTGCCGCCAGCTACGTTCAACCGCCCGGGCGTGCGCGGAGATATGAGTATGCCTGGGAAGGAGTGGCTACTGAACAAAGCGATTCGTGTAGACGATGAAGTGGCAGAAACACTCTACTCGGCGAACCGTATAGTGCCCACCTACACTAAATCTCAGACTACCCCGATCAAGAACAACTACAACGGCGCGACGCCAGATCCGGCGTATATTCCGGGGTGGCGTCTAACTCTCGATGGGCTGTCGTCCGGCCTGACCGTTTCTCTCGACATCCGCGCTCTTCTCGTACACCACCAGATCCATGACCAGATTACTCGCCTCGTGTGTGTGGAGGGTTGGAGCGCAATCGCATGGTGGTCCGGGTTGAGATTCGATGATCTCTTGCATGCTTATCCGCCGGTATCCCAGGCAAAATGGGCCCACATCGAATCGTCCGTCAATCTCGACGCCAACGGGAATCCGGATCCATATTTCGTTTCGATTGACCTGCTGACAGCGCAGCATCCGCAGACTCTACTGGCGACTCACCTGAACGGAAAGCCTCTCACGGTGGAGCACGGTGCTCCGCTGCGACTGCTTGTACCCGTGAAACTAGGCTTGAAGAACATCAAGGCGATTACGCGGATTACCTATACCAAAGACGAACCACCAGACTATTGGGCAAAGCGCGGATATTCACGTTATGACGGAATTTGAATCTGCTGCCCCGTGAGTGCCAGATTCTTAGGGAATGAATGGAGGGTTGAAAGGCAACTCTTGCCGACTACCCGCTCGGAAAGTTGGTGTGCTGTTGCACGTGAACTACATTGGGCGCCATCCACAGGTGGCTTGAATGTAGCAAGATTCCGACCATCCTAGCAAAAATCTGTACAACTCCTTATGCGATGTGCAGTGTACTCAGAGTTGTGCGTATGAAACTTTCATTCACTACACCCTGCCGGTTTTGACCGGCGCACGGAGAAAACAAGGATGACCACTTATCAAGAAACCAAGGCAGTCCTTTCGTCGGGACGCGGCCGCAACATGACTTCTCAGGGGCTCCTCTGCAGCGTAGTGAAGAGGGGTGGAAGGGATTTGCGAAAAAAGCGGCGCGCTTGCTCGGCACTGCGGGCGAAACAATGTCAAGGGGAATCAAAAGATTTGTGCGCTTACGTCGATATGCCTCTACAATTCGTAACTGCGTATGCACATAAAGACTGAGGGATCTGAGAATGGCTGAGAAAACAATAGTGGATAAGGCAGGGGAGACGGTTGGGGTAGGAATAGCGATGGCGTCAGATGTAGCAGGAGCCATCAAAACGGCATTTGGGGCGGCCGTGACCACGGTTACAGAGGTTCTGAAGAAGGCACCTGCGAAGAAGGTTGCGGCAAAGAAGGCTGCCAAAAAAGCGCCTGCCAAGAAGACCACGAAGAAGGCCGTGACCAAGAAGGCTGTCAAGAAGGCACCAGCGAAGAAGGTTGGCAAGAAAGCTGCGGCCAAGAAAACTACGCTTAAGAAAGCTGCGAAGAAATCCGTAAAGAAGCCTGCAAAGAAGGCTGGCCGACGACGGCAATAACTGTGAGGAGTTCCCATCATTGAGCAGCCTCAACCGCTGCTTGGGAAACAACGAAAGGAAGCCCATGTACAATTCCCAGACGCGGGACAATGCCCCGACCGAGGGTTTTCATGAAGACGAACGACAAGGCTAAGAAGAAGGCCGCAAAGAAGGTAGAAAAAGCGGTCAGGAAAGCTGTGGAGAAGGGTCTGACCGAAGTCGCGGTAGAGAAGGCCGTCTCGCAGGGGGTTGCAAAAGCTGCTCCCAAAAAGCCCGTTGGCAAGGCTGCCGCAGCTCAAGACGCGAAAAAGGCAAAAACTGCTTAATATTTCGCCGATTTCATCCCAATTCTCCCAAATGGCGGAGAGCGGTAGCTCAACGAGTGCATTGGCCTTCCATGAGAAGGCCGGTCGGTGTCAAGTCATTTGAGGTTGAGTAGGTTCATATCCGATGTTTTCCTTTGCCCGGATAGCGGTTGTTCTTTTGGCTGGCGAGGCGGCCCGTCAAGGC
>Ga0073928_10005287_pt1 | contig 18246 bp, 10 predicted proteins | sample PaiPotPPA55metaG_FD_76969 | JGI IMG/M metagenome (GOLD analysis project Ga0073928, IMG submission 76969) | Iron sulfur acid spring bacterial and archeal communities from Banff, Canada, to study Microbial Dark Matter (Phase II) - Paint Pots PPA... ... | reverse complement strand
GCCAACCGCAAGGAGGCAGGCGCCGAAGACGAAACTCCTGATTGGGACTAAGTCGTAACAAGGTAACCGTAGGGGAACCTGCGGTTGGATCACCTCCTTTCTAAGGATTTGATTTAACTAGGTGGCCGGTCTGGAGCGCTCGCGAGCCAGCAAGCGCCAACATAGATCGACCCACCATCGTGTCCGCAACCAGACTTTGGCTCGGTGTTTTCTTAATTGACAACGATAACCCCGCCAGGACAGCAATGCCCTGGCGGGGTTTTTTTCATTCCCTTGGCGAGCGTCGCAGCGTAAACGTGACGTGGGACGGGTTACTTCACGTCCACGTCGCTCGCCAGTAGGATTGCTTGAGTATTTGCAAGCAGCTTATTGTTGCACGACTGATTTCTCGACAGGCGCGGAGGATAAGGGTCGAGGCCGTTTCTTGGGATCCCATAGTCGGATCCCCAAATTAACTCCGGATGTGAAGGAAAGAGAAGTCCTTAGCTTGCCGTCATGAAACTTCCGGTCTGCCTCCACGGCGTAAATCATTACCTGATCATCGGAAAACTTAAAGGATATAGGCTCACCCAAGAACGGGTTGACGGGTACCTCCTTTAGGAATTCCGGAACCAAGGCTTCTAGCGATTCGGGCCATCGATGATGCTTGATGCGATAACGCTCCATTGCTATAGCCGCGATTGCACACCTTGTGATCGCTCGACATTTCAAGGTCTTCTCAAAAAATGCAGAGCATGATGCGACCCAAAGAATGCCTGCGCGCAAGTCCTTATCAAGAGCCATCGCTTGGCGAACATTTGCATTTTCCAATTGTGCGCCTCTTATTGCTTGATCAGGTTCTTTGAGGCTCGCTGCGTCCAAAAAGGCACTTGTTTGAGTAATGAAATACAAATGGCATCGTTTCACACGAATTGGGTCTTGAGCAATATATGCCACCTCTATAGGAGAAGGCTGTTTCCGGATTTCGGCAATCGTTTCCAGGAAATTCGTCCAATACAAATGGCCTGCAGCTCGATACCCGCTAATTCCAACCCGTGCTAAAGGCGAATCAACCTGCTCTTCGAGTTTCTTTTGAAACTGGCCCAACAACGGTTCGTCCAATTCACCTTGAGATAATGCCTGCTGAATAGCGTCAATTGCGCCGAGCCGGGCTCGCATACGATCGGTTTGGCTCACAAGATTCGGTTCATCAGCAAGCGATTGACTCACATTCAGCAAAGCCAAACTCGATTGAACGGCGGCATTCAGGTCCCTTGTATAGGCTTGAAGAATGGCGCTATAGGTTGAGAGGTTGGTAACTCGATCTACGTCATCGAGGTGTTTGGGAGCCGCACGGCCCCCCTGTTTATCGAACTCGAAGGGAAATCGGCCTTGTGAAAAAGCCTTCAGCCGGATTGCTTCAGCAAGAGCATCGCTATGCCGGCGTAGTTCATTTGATAGGATCTGGATGTCTTCCTTCTGAAGCCAATCATCTTTTCCTTCGCTTTGCCGATGTTTCATGTCGGCGAATTCTTCCGGTGGCCATTTTTCGGGCAGTAGCTTTGACGCGGCCAGGACGATTTTAGCGCTGTTCTCCTCATCCGGCACCGGTGCTAGTCTCGCTTCGATATCCGCCAGTTGCCAACCAGGCTCTTTGGCGTTCAATTCTGCAATGAAGGCATCGAGTTCCGCAGTTACCTTCTTCTCTTCATGGTGATGAATCAACCGCGGAACCTGGGCGGCCAAGATCAATGCAAGGAACACGGTGATCGCAAAAAGAAAGATCCTGGATCGCCGGGTCCGTAGAATTGCGGGAACTAGAGACATGGTTTTCCAGTTAATGCGCTTTTAAGTCTTGCCAAGCGGGATTACTGCGAGCCCTTATGGCCAACCTTGATTATACAAGACTGGGCACCAACTCTCGTTCTGCAACCAATCGTTTGCCGGTGATATGGCGGATACCGACTCGACCGACAACGAAATCTCGCCTGGTAGGAAACCTCTTTGCGGCGTTCACCGGATGGCTCACGCCACCCGGCTCGCCAGGATCGTTGCTCAACCCAAATTGCATTAGATAGCCCCGCCATGACAGCAATGCCATGGCGGGGTTTTTTCGTGGCCACCGCCTGGTTTACGATTCGCGCCCAGCGCCAAGCCCGGTCGCGTTGGCGCAAGGAAAAAATCGAGCCCAGGGGTCGCTTTTCTCGCCTCTTTTTGCCAACTTTTGGAAAACTCTTGAAGTTTGCACTGGCGATGTGAGAGAATCAGTAGATTAAGGGTATATTGTCTCCCGCCTTTTGCTGCCTGCCTGAACGACTACCCCACCGCGCCCGGTCCTTCCATGAAGGATCAGATTCCTTTTGACTCCCGACAGGCGACTGTTACTCTTGAAAACCGGGAGCCGGACATTGGCATCTCGGCTTGCCTCGCGAGGTTTTTCTAATGAGCGCGATACAACGCTTGGCCGGCGTTTTTCTCTTTTTAGGCTTTGCCTGGCAGCCCTTGATTGGCGCCGATCCTCCGAAAGAAAAAGAGGCCAAGGAACCGGAAGTAGTCAGCTATTATCGCGACATCAGACCTATCCTTCAGCAGAACTGCCAGGGTTGCCATCAGCCTGCCAAATCGCAGGGCGGCTACGTAATGACCAGCCACGCCGATCTATTGAAGATGGGCGACAAGATGCAACCCAATGTAATTCCCGGCAAGCCGGATGAGAGCTACCTGATCAATCAGATCACGCCGCACGGCGATAAGAAGCCGGCCATGCCGAAAGGGACTGCACCCCTCGTCGAACGCGATGTAAATGTCGTCAAGAAATGGATCGCGCAAGGCGCCAAGGATGACACGCCCGCCTCGGCCAAGGTCCTCGTGGACAGCGAACATCCGCCAACCTACGACCTTCTTCCCGTCATCGCGTCACTTGCCTATTCGCCTGACAGCAAACTCCTCGCTGTCGCTGGTTTTCATGAGGTATTGCTGCACAACGCCGATGGTTCGGGATTGGTCGCTCGCTTAGTCGGCTTGTCGGAGCGCGTACAATCCCTCGCGTTTTCGCCGGACGGCAAATTACTGGCGGTCGCCGGAGGCTGCCCTTGCCGGTTTGGGGAGGTCCAGGTTTGGGATGTGGAGAAAAGGAAGCTTAAGCTTTCGATTCCCGTTACTTTTGACACGGTTTACGGCGTCAGCTGGTCGCCTGACGGGTCGAAGATTGCTTTCGGTTGTGCCGATAACACGCTTCGAGCGATTGAGGCGAGCACCGGCAAACAAATCCTATACCAAGGGGCGCACAATGACTGGGTGCTTGAAACGGTGTTTTCAACCAATGCTTCTCACCTCATCTCCGTGAGCCGCGACCGCTCCTTGAAACTGACGGAAGTGGCGACACAGCGTTTCATCGACAATATTTCCAGCATTACACCCGGAGCCCTAAAGGGCGGATTGATGACCGTGGACCGCCATCCCAAGAAAGACGAGTTGCTCATTGGCGGAGCGGACGGGACGCCCAAGGTTTATCAAATGTATCGCGAGAAAAAGCGCGTGATCGGCGACGACTTCAATTTCATCGGCGCTTTCGCTGAAATGCCCGGGCGTATTTTTTCCGCCCGCTATAGCCCGGACGGTTCGCGCATTGTGGTTGGAAGCAGTCTCGACGGCGTTGGCGAAGCGCGCGTCTATCAATCTATCACCAAACCCGACTACAAGATGATCGGCATGTCCGGCCTGGCTTTGCCCGCGACGCGCGGGATGTCGATCTTGCTGTTATTGCCTTCTTTAAAAGAAAAGCCAGGCCACCTGATCTGCAAGCTCGAGGGCGAACACGGGCCGGTCTACACAGTCGCATACAGGCCTGATGGCAAGCAGGTTGCAGCAGCCGGTTTCGACGGCAAAGTCCGGCTAAACGATCCCGACACCGGCAAACTGCTCAAAGAGTTTATTCCGGTGCCCCTCGCCAAGACCACTCAGGTCACGGCGGGCAAATAGATTAAGCGACAAACGAAGATCTCGATCGCGGATAGTTGCTTTTGAATACCTCACTGGGAGTAATCCCAAAACTCTCCACTGCCCCTTAATGCTCGGAAAACAATCATGAAACGTGACCGATTCGTTGGCTGTTCATCCTGGGTTACTGGGCTCCTTTTGGTTGTTGCTGTGACCGCTCCAGGAATCGGCAAGGCCGCCGATGAAATACTGCCGCCTAATGCCAAAGTTCTTCGTCTTGAGGCTCAGCCTAGCTCGGTTGCGCTCAGAAACCCCTTTGAATACTCTCAGCTCCTTATAACGGGCCATCTGGACAATGGCGACAAAGTCGATGTGACTCGCCTTGCCAAGGTTGAATGCTCTGCCAACTTGGCCAAGGTTTCGGCCACAGGCCAAGTTCGGCCGGTCGCGGATGGCGCCGGCGAAATCAAATTCACTTTCGCAGGTCAGCAGGTTGTTGTGCCGGTCAAAATCAATGGACAGAAGGAAAAGTACGACGTCAGCTTCGTCCGTGATGTCATGCCGACTCTGTCCAAGATGGGCTGCAACGCGGGCACCTGCCACGGCGCGCAAAACGGCAAGAACGGGTTCAAGCTGTCCCTCCGCGGCTACGATCCGCTCCTGGACCATCGCGCTTTGACCGACGACCTGGCGGGCCGGCGTTTTGATCGTGCCGCACCTGATGCGAGCCTGATGCTGTTGAAGCCTTCCGGCGCCGCGCCCCACGTCGGTGGCGTGTTGACCAAGCCAAACGAGCCCTATTACGAACTCTTGCGGGCCTGGATCGCGGCCGGGGTCAAGCTCGACTTGAAAGCGCCGCGTGTCAGCAAAATCGAGATCTTCCCCAAAGGCCCCGTTGTGCCGCTCATCGGCATGAAGCAGCAGACGGCCGTCCTGGCCACGTTCACGGACGGTTCGGTCCGCGACGTATCGGCCGAGGCGTTCATTGAAAGCAGCAACACAGAAATCGCCACCGTGGACAAGATGGGCTTGGTTACCTCCATTCGGCGCGGCGAAGCGGCCATGCTCGCCCGCTACGAAGGCGCATACACGGCCACGACGCTCATCGTCATGGGCGACCGCAGCGGCTACTCGTGGAAAGACGTTCCGGAGTTCAACTACATCGACACCCTGGTTGACGAGAAGCTAAAAAGCGTCAAGCTCCTCCCTAGCGACATCTGCACCGATGCCGAGTTTATTCGCCGAATCTATCTAGACCTCACCGGCCTGCCGCCGCAATCCGAACAAGTCCGAGCCTTTCTCGCCGATCAAAGGCCCACCAAGGTTAAACGCGATGAGTTGGTTGACAACCTGATCGGCAGCCCTGATTACATCGAACACTGGACGAATAAATGGGCCGATCTGTTGCAAGTCAACCGTAAGTTTCTCGGTGAACAAGGCGCGACCGCGCTGCGGAAATGGATCAAGGACGCAGTGACCAAAAACATGCCCTACGACAAGATCGTCTACACCACCTTGACGGCGAAAGGTTCGACCCTGGAAAACCCGCCGGCGGCATATTACAAGGTCTTGCGCGAGCCGGGACCCGCCATGGAAAACACGACCCAGCTTTTCTTGGCCGTCCGCTTCAATTGCAATAAATGCCACGATCATCCCTTCGAGCGCTGGACGCAGGACCAGTATTACCAACTGGCCGCGTATTTCGCTCAGGTGGGCCGAAGCGAGGATCCGAAATTCAAAGGCCAAAAAATCGGCGGCACTGATGTGGAAGGGGCGACCCCGCTGGTCGAAGACATTGTCGATTTGACTGCGGGCGACGTCAAACATGATCGCACGGGTAAAATCTCACCGCCCAAGTTTCCCTATGAAGTGCCTGATCAAATCCCGGACAAAGCCCCGCGCCGAGAGCAACTGGCCAAGTGGATAACGTCTAAAGAGAACCCGTATTTTGCCAAGAGCTACGTCAACCGCATCTGGAGCTACATGTTGGGCGTCGGCATTATCGAGCCGATCGACGACATCCGCGCCGGCAATCCGCCGTCCAACCCAAAGCTCCTCGATCGCTTGACCGCCGAGTTCATCCAAAGCGGCTTTGACGTGCGCGAATTGGAGCGCACCATTTGCAAATCGCGCGTCTACCAACAGACCATCCTCACCAACAAATGGAACGAGGACGACGATATCAACTATTCGCACGCCATGGCCCGGCGACTGCCCGCGGAGGTGCTCTTTGACGCCATCTACCGCGCGACTGGCGCCATGAGCAAGATACCAGGCCTGCCGCAGGGAACGCGGGCTGCCCAACTTCTTGACTCCAGCGTCGAGATCCCCAGCGGTTTTCTGGATCTCTTTGGCAAACCGCCGCGTGAAAGCGCTTGCGAATGCGAGAGGTCCAGCGGCATGATGCTTGGGCCGGTCCTCAATCTGGTCAATGGACCTATTGTGGGTGAGGCGATCAACGACCCGGCCAATCGCTTGGCCAAGCTCGTCACCACCGAAAAAGATGACGCCAAGATCATCGAAGAGCTTTTCATCGCCATTTTGAATCGGCCGCCCACCAAGGATGAAATCGCTAATGGCCTCAAGGCAATCTCGGACACGCAAGACGAATACATTCGCTTGGTGGAAGAGCACAATAAGCGGCAAGAAGCGCTGGCCGCCTATGAGAAGCAGATCCCCGCCAAGCAGGCGGAATGGGAGAAGGCTCTCAAAGACACCCCAATCTGGAGCGTTCTCGACGCGACGGACCTGAAAGCGAGCGGCAAGACGATCCTTGCCAAGCAGGCCGATGGCTCGATCCTCGCAACCGGTGAGAATCCCTATCCCTCGATCTACACGGTCACCGCGAAATCGAATTTGAAGGGCCTCAATGGGATTCGACTGGAAGTATTGCCTGATGACAGTCTGCCCGCAAAGGGACCGGGCCGAGCGCCCAACGGAAACTTCGTACTCAACGAATTCAAGGTGACTATCGCCCCCGTAACGAAACCTGGCGAAGCCAAGCCGGTCGTTCTACACCACGCCACCGCGGATTTCTCGCAAGATGGTTGGGCAGTCGCCGGGGCAATCGACGGCAAACCGGAGACCGGCTGGGCTGTCATGCCGCAATTTGGCAAGAAACACTCGGCAATTTTTGAAGTCAAAGAACCGCCCGGGCTGTCGGAGGAGATGATTTTGACCTTTACCCTCGATCAACAGTATCCAGGCAAGGATCACGCCATAGGCAAGTTCCGCCTGGCTGTAACCACGGCCAAGGGCCCGTTCAAATTCGACGGCCCGCCCGAGGCCGTCGCCAAAGCTTTAGCCACCCCAGCCGAGCAGCGCACGAACGAACAAAAGGCTGAATTGACTAATTACTTTCGCTCGCTCGATCCCGAGCTGGCGCGCTTGAACAAAGACCTTGCGGAACATCAAAAGCCCGTCGACAAGCGCCTCATCGGCGTCCAAGACCTGACGTGGGCGCTGATCAATAGCCCGGCGTTCTTGTTCAATCACTAAGCTGCTTACGAAGGGCAGCAGAATCTACGATAGGTGAGCGGTGGGCTTTATGCCCGCCGTGTTCTTCGACGTCCGCGATAAACCCGGAGGCTCGCCAAGCCCAATGTTTGCGGGATTGTTATTGATTCTGGCCTTCGGCACTAAGAATCGTAACCAACTCTCGAATGTCCAAATTGCCTCCTGACAAAACGCCGACGACTTTTTTTCCAGCAAATTGTTCCTTCAGGCGAAACATGGCCGCGGTGGTGGCCGCGCCTGCCCCTTCCGCCAGGTTATGCGTAAAGCGCAGTAGCAACCGGATGGCCCGCCGCATCTCCTCCTCGCTTACCAGCACCATGTCGTGAACATAACGGCCCATTATCTGAAGCGTCAATTCAGCCGGGACGCGCGTGGCCATCCCTTCCGCAAAGGTATTGGGAGTTTCGGTCTGGACTGGTCGGCCCGCCTGCCAGGAAAGCGTCATGGCGGGCGCTTGTTCAGCCTGGACGCCGATTACCTTCGTTGCCGGTCTGCGCTCGGCGGCGACGAGAGCGGCGCCGCAGATGCCGCTTCCCAAACCAACCGGAACCAAGATGACATCGGGATCGGGCAATTCGTCAAAGATCTCCAGGGCGTAAGTGCCGACGCCGGCAATCAAATCCGGTTCATTGGCCGAATGAACGTAGCGTAAATCTTCCTTATGGCGAATCGCTTCGCAATGTTCGCGCGCTTCGTCGTAGTCCTGGCCTTGCTCGATCACTTGAGCGCCCAGGGCCTTCATGGCGGCGACCTTATCGGGGTTGTTTTTGGCCGGGACAACCATGACGCAACGGACATCGAAAAGGCGGCAGGCGTACGCGAGCGATTGGCCGTGATTGCCTGTCGTGCAAGCAATGACGCCTTTGCTTTTCTGTTCTTCGGACAGGCGACTGACCAGATAGATGCCTCCTCGCACCTTAAATGCCGTAGTCGGCGTGTGATTTTCATGTTTGAGAAAAAAACGGCAACCCAGCAGTTGGGACAAAGCGGACCATTCGTAAAGCGGCGTCGGCTTCAAGAAGCGATGGACGACGGGCTCAGCGGCAACGATGTCGGCATAGGTAGGGAAATTCATTAGAGGTGAGTCCCTTTGGCGCCGTGATAAAAACTTATGAGATTTCGAATTCCGGCTCATTTTCTTCGGATATTGCCGACAATTACTCCGGTTTCCCGGCTACCCGAATTTGCGTGCATAGGTGATAAGGGATTCCGTCAATTTCATAGTCCAAATCCGCGTAGAACGCTAAACACCCCTCGGCGGGCGGCGCTACTTCACCGGCGACTGTGTTCTTAATAATGGCAGCGGGTTTCTCGATCCAAGATGACTTGCGAAAATCGCGCGTCGGCGCCGTGGCGACCCACAGGCGGGCGGCACTGGGCGCGGGCGACGCCTCAACGGTTACGCGCAGCTTGCTGCTGTCGTTATCGTGCTTCCATGCCAGCTTGGGCAGCGCTTTGCCGGTGCTTTGCATCCGAACGAACGCGGCCAAGGCGTTGGTGGCGCGCGAGCGGTCTTCCTTGGCCTCATTCGTTTGTTGCTTCAAATCATGGCCCGCGTTGGGAACGTAGCACACATATTTGTCCCCTTTGAGATCACCCCAGTAGAGATTTAGGGCATCGACCGTCCAATAGGGGTCGTTGTTGCCATTAATCAAGAACTTGGGCATGGTCACCTTGTCGCGGTAGAAAAAGGGATCGACCATCTGCCAGAGCTTCTTGGCCTCCTCGGTCTTGGGCATGGGCACCAACTGGCGTTCGGTGTAGTCCTTGACCTGCTCGCTGTAATCGCCAAACGATTCTTTTTGATAATCCATTTGCTTGGACATGTTGAGCGTATCGATGACCAGGGGCGCAATGGCTACGACGCGCGGGTCGGCAGCGCCGGTTAACCAACTGGTCCAGCCGCGCTTGGAACCGCCGGAAATGATGAAACCCTTGATCGGCGCCCTCCATTCTTCTTTGGCGAAGTCCTGGAGCGCGTCCATCGCCTTGACGACGCTTTTGACCATCGGGAATAGCAAAGGCCAGGTGTCGTCTTTGGTTTCGAGGTAGCGGACAAACGTTTCCGCAATCAATGCATCTTCCTTCTTGCCGTCAAATAGAGGTTGGTTGGGGATGTTGTAAAGAAAAGCGACCGGCGCATTGGCTTTGTTGGCTAGCGTCATGCCAAAGGCGATGTTGCCTGGGTTAGCGGAGCCGCCGGTGTTCCACAGGAGCATGGTGGCATTCGGAGCGACGTTCTTTGGTTGGTAGACCTGGAGTTGATGTTCCCAGGTGATATCGTGCCAGACCTGGGATACCAGGCGCAGATCGTAAATGGTCCCCTGCTCTGACTTGATCTTCTCTTTGATTTTCCAGGCGAACTTTGGCTCGGGCTTTTTGACGTATTCGAGGAGATCGGCCTCCGCTGGCCCCGAAAAAATCGCCAAGAGCAAGGCTGCAAGGATCAAGCGGCTAGACGATGGAAGTGCCCGCGAGGCTAAGGTCATGGATGATTTCCTTTCGAATAAAACGTCAATTCGCCTGTTGCCGATAGATGGCCACGCCGGTGATCTAGACCCCGGTTGTACGGGATAGCGGCACAAATCGCAACCGGCGAAAAATGCGGACAGGTCAGATAACGCGACCAATTCCTGGCGACTAGTCCCAGAATTCGACCAAGCTATCGCCCATCAAATACTAGGCAACTGACGGCCTTTCGGGTGCTCCATTCAACAAGTGCAGCTGCATGGTCCATTGCAGCTGGATCGAAAAGGGATTTCCGCTGTCGCGCGAACCTTTCTGTGGACCTATTCAGGATTTTTATAGTCCCGCACATCGGCGCCTAGTAATCGATCGAATCGAATTGCCTGGACCCTCGACGGTTTGAAGGAAAAGGCCTTAACTATAGCCAAAAAACAGGCACTTTATTTGATCTCCTTCAAATCCGCTTATCCGGGTGTACGGGTGTTTCGGTTGAAGCGATTGTAACGAACTGAAGCCGTTGATCGGGCGTAGTGCAGCTGCATCGGTTTCTTTTTGTTTGACGAAATGGTACTCCATCCGCGACTATCACACCCTGGGAGATGCAACGCGCATTGGGAGATGCGCGGTGTGCATTTGGAGATGCACCGACAATCCACCGTTTACTGCCAAGGAGAGAAGCGTGAACACCGTCTCTGATTTCACCGTCCCGGAGAAGATTCTGCTCGCCGCCTTTCAACTGGAAGAACAAGGACAGTCGCCCTTCAGTGCCGAGGCGTTGATTGTGGCTTCCTGGCAAAGGTTTCCGCGCGCCTTCGGACTCAAGGGCTACGGCGACCATTATCCCGATTCCAATCGCGTGCTCAGTTCGATCATGGGCGAACGCGGCCTGGCCAAGCGCGGCTGGCTTTCCAAGATGGGCCAAAAGCTTTACGCCCTGTCGCGTGAAGGCCGGCAGGTCGTTTTGCGACTGCAAAAGGCGGCGGACGAACCCGAGGCCGCCCAAACATCGGCCAAGATCAGCCGGGATCAGGAAAAACTCCTGCTGGCCCAGCTTGCCAGCAGCGCGGTCCGGAAGTTCGAGGAAGGGCGCAAGGACGAAATGGTCTTTGCCGACGCCAGCCGATTCTGGGGCATCACGGACAACGACCACGGCGAAGGCATCACGGCTCGCCTGGATCGTTTCCGAGGAAAGCTTGCGGAGCTGGAAAAGGTGATTGGCACAGGCAGCGCCGATCTCAGCAATGGCCGGGTCGTTTCCCGTGACGACACGAACCTGCTTACCGCCGTGAATGAGTACCTGGAAGATCGCTTTTCGCGCCACCTCAACCTGCTAAGGAATCGGGGAGCGGTGCGGAGCTAGGCACGGCGTCCGCAAAGCGCAGGCGCGAGCCTGCTACGTAATCGCCGTTGATTTCGGCACTGATCCAGGAGCGGCCCAGCTGCTCGGCGACCTGCCCCGTCACATTGCTGCCGGCAAACGGGTCGACGACTAGCTGCCGCTCCTCGGTCAGAAACCGGATAAAGAATTCCGGAAGGCCTGGCGGAAAGCGCGCCGGATGAATTGGCAATCCCGCCGTCTTGCAACTCTTCAAGTAGTCATCATTCGAACGGGTATTGGGAATCGTCAGCAAGTTGGGCGGAATGGCGCCGCCGTTGTCGCGCTGAAAGTGCTCGCTGATTTGATGCTGCGACGGTCTGAGCGCGGCCTTGTACCCGTCCCTGAGCAGGCGCCGCATTGAGCCGCTGTACGGCTTCAGCACACGGCGATTATCCGCTTGCGGGTTTTCCGTCTTCGAGAGCCACCAGACCAGGTTGACGGCATCCTTGATGCGCGTTCGCCGGATGGTCACCCATTCCGCCGGCGTCGGCAATCGGGACGGATTATACCAGTAGAGGTCCTGCGCCAGGTGGAACAACTGCGCCAGCTTCAGAACCAACTCATATTGATAGAGCGAGCGGGTGCCGATGCCTGGGTTCCAGGCGCCACCCAGTTCAAGGACGAAACTTCCATCTGGCTTGAGGACGCGGTGAATCTCTTGCGCGAAGGGCCAAAACCACTCGACATATTCCGAAGCCATCACGTTGCCGTAAGCTTTTTTTCTGCGCAGGGCAAACGGCGGCGACGTGACGACGAGAGCGACGCTGTCATCGGGCAACTGGCGCAGCACAGCCAAGGCGTCGGCGTGGTAAGCCCGGCCGAGGCGCGTGGTGTAAGCAGGAAAAATGGGCGGTTCGGGCACTTGGCTCATAGGTTAATAGCCCCGAATTCCTGCTTGGGAACGGGGCCTTATACCTTACCGCTCGATCTTGCCAAGGTCAGCCCGACAACGGGCGAGCCCGGTTGCGTAAGCGTCGGGAGTTCTCGGGGCGCTTACGCATCCCCGCTCGCGTGGCGAATCAGCCGCCGATGGTTGAGCCTTTGGCAATGGACGCAACAAAACTCGCCTGAGTAATCTACGGCCTCTTGACACTCCTACATGGGCCGGACACACTTCTTGTTGTCCCCCTAAAAAACCAGGTCAAGGTGCACCATGGATCCCACCCCGGACAGCCGACAATTCCTGACCAATGCCGAGGAATTTCAAAACGTCAGCCGCGGCAATCCCTTGCCGTACAAGCTCAAGGGCGATGACCTCGTTAAGGCACGGCTGACTCCTGAGTCGTGGCGGCTCGAGATCATCAGCGACGTCTCCTCCCAGCTCGAGAAGCCGCGCAAACTCGACGACGGGACCGCAATCGACTTTCCGGCACTGGAGGCGCTCGGCAAGAAACACGGCGTCAAATTCTTGAAAGCGATGCAGTGTCTCAATATTCCCAGGCCGTTGGGTCAGGGACTCTGGGAAGGTGTGCCGCTGCGCGAGGTGCTGAAGCTCGTCGGCAAAGTCAATAACGTGCGCCGCGTTTATTACTGGGGATTTCACAACAACGATCCGAAGCAACTCTTCCAATCATCATTGGGTTACAACCAGGTGATGGAAACGCCGCCGTGGGATCTGGGGCCGTTTGTCGCCTACAAGCTTAATGGCGAGCCGTTGTCACTCCAGCGCGGAGGACCGGCTCGAATAGTCGTGCCCTGGTCGCATGGCTTCAAGTCCATCAAATGGTTGCAGCAGATCGTATTGACGAACGACTATCAAGCCAACGACACGTACGCCAAGGAAAACAACGATCCCGATTCCTATTTGAAGACGGCTGCCTATATCAGCGACGGTCCGGACAGCTTCAAGAAAGGAGAGGCGATTTCGATCACCGGCAATGCCATGGTCGGTTGGTCCGGTTTGAAGCGCGTCGAGTATTGGCTCAGGCCCGATCAAGGTACTCACGGCAAATTGGCAGAGGATGACCCGGCCTGGCAAAAGGCCGAATGGAAGCCGTGCACGCTGGAGCAGCCTCCCGCCGATTGGGGAAGTCAGCTTCCTAAAGGAATCATGCCCAAGGATGTCTGGGGCTTTGACCCTCGGACGAACAAGCCCAAGGACTGGCCATTGCGCTTTAGCTGGGCGCTTTGGTCGGCTAAATTGAACGACTTGTCGGCCGGGGCTTACGAGTTCCGAGTGCGAACGGTTGATTTGAACGGCTTCGCACAGCCGGAACCACGCCCTTATCCCAAATCGGGACGAAATGAAATCCAGTACAAGCCGATTGTCGTGATGGGATAAGTGTTAGTCGTCCTGAATATCTCTCGGCGGCTTTGATGGTCATTGGATGCTGATAGTGGCCAATGAGCAATCAGCACTGGGAAAACTGGCGGTCCCGCAGGTGCCGGGCCTGTCCGGTCAATAGTGGCGTCATTGACATTCAAAGCTGCTCAACGGAGCAGCGCCGAGGGGGTGGGGTTACAATCATTTCAACCTATTTTAGCGTCCACCTCGAAGGGCGCATTATGTACAAATAACCACTACTAGGCAAAGTAGGTTGATGGCTTTTCGGCCACCCGGGCGGATGGTCAGGTAATGACTCCTTTCGGCCCGCCGCAGTCAGTCCACAGTCAGAAGAGAAGGTCATTTAATAGAATCTGCTTGTAGCACTCCGCGGATTTGGCTAACCTCGACTTAAGAATACCCAACGCCCTCCTACCTCGGTCGGAACGGCCTGCCCAAGCCCTTCATCTGCCTCATTCGCCTCAATTAAGGTGTTCGGAATGCTTGATCGCATTGGATCAGCGATGAACAAGGCTTTTTGCAAATGGCGAGTTTTTCTGTCGGCGGCTGCCCTGGCCTACCTGGTATTTGATGCTCACGCTTCCGAGCCTGCCGATGCCACGAAAGTCGCTGCCGATCACGCCGAGAAAATGGCAGCGGGTCGAGACGTGTTTACCAAGGACATACGGCATGTTTTCGTCGATCAGTGTCTGAAATGCCACGGCGGCGACAAGACGCGATCGGGGCTGGATCTCGCCACGCGCGAATCGTTGCTCAAGGGCGGCGACAATGGCCCTGCCGTGATCCTGGGCAAGGGGAAAGAAAGCCGGCTCTACAAGCTAATCGCTCACATCGAAGACCCGCACATGCCCTCCAAGGGGACCAAGCTCAGTGACAAGCAGATTGCCGCTTTCGCCCAATGGATCGACCTGGGAGCGCCTTACGATAAAGGGCTTCTTGCCAAAGCCGAGACGGGAGCGAAAAAGCCCATGGTCGTCACGGATGAGGATCGCAAGTTTTGGGCGTTTCAACCTCTCCGCCCTGTCGAGCCGCCCAAGGTCAAGGATCAGGCCTGGTGCCGCACACCGATTGACCAATTCATCCTGGCGAAACTGCAAGAAAAGAACCTGACGCCCAATCCTGCCGTCGATCGCCGAAAGCTCATCAGGCGAACCTATTTCGATTTGATCGGCCTACCGCCGACGCCGGAAGAAATCGAGGCGTTCGTCAATGACCCGGCGGCCAATGCTTATGAGAAACTTGTCGATCGACTGCTGGAAAACCCTCACTTTGGCGAGCGCTGGGCCCGCCATTGGCTTGACATCGCTCGCTTTGCGGAAAGCCACGGTTACGAACAGGACTACGATCGCCCATTCGCTTATCACTATCGCGACTTTGTTATCAAGGCGTTTAATCAGGACTTGCCTTACGATACGTTTGTCAAATGGCAGATCGCCGGTGATGAGATTGAACCCGAAAATCCCCAGGCCATGATGGCAACCGGTTTTCTGGCCGCCGGGGTTCATAGTACCCAGATCACCAAGAACCAAGTCGAAAAAGAGCGCTACGATGAACTCGATGACATGACGCGCACGATCGGCACGGCCATGCTCGGGCTGACAGTCGGGTGCGCCCGCTGCCATGACCATAAGTATGATCCGATCCCGACGCGCGATTACTACCGGATGTTATCCACATTCACCACGACAGTTCGCTCCGACTACGACATCAACATGGACCCCAAGGGATTCCAGGCTGCCAAGGCAAAGTTCGATGCCGAGCATTCCAAGCTGGTGGAACCGCTCAGTCGATATGAGAAAGAGGAACTTCCGAAACATTTTGCAACCTGGATCAATAATCGCTCGCCCAAGCCAATCACAAAACTTGGATACGCTGGGCGAATTATCATGCTCACATGGTATCTGACTCAAGATGCCGAATGGCTGAAGCTCAAAAAGGCTGTCAGCGATCACGAAAAAAAAGCCCCGAAGCCGATTCTTGTGAAAGCTTTGATCTGCAGCGAAGGCGTCCCCGCTTTGCGTAATCACACGCAAGGGGGCGACTTCCTGGAACAGACTCACTTCCTTAACCGAGGCGATCCTAACCAGAAGGTTGCAGTGGCTCCGCAAGGTTTTTTGCAAGTGCTGATACGGAGTCCCGATCAAGAGAAGCACTGGCTGCGGTCGCCGCCTCAAGGTTGGCACACATCCTATCGCAGGCGGGCGCTGGCCAACTGGATGACAGATCTTGATGCCGGCGCTGGCCATCTCCTCGCCCGGGTCATTGTCAATCGGCTCTGGCAACACCACATGGGCCGAGGCATCGTCGGTACGCCCAGCGACTTCGGCTTCCAGGGTGAACGGCCCACGCATCCGGAATTGCTCGACTGGTTGGCCCAGCAACTGATCGACAATGGCTGGCGGCTCAAGCCCATTCACAGGCTCATCATGCTGAGCGCCGTCTACCAAGAGTGTGCCGCCTTCGATAAGGAAAAGGCCAAGGTCGATAGTGACAACCGCTTGTGCTGGCGGCATCCCCGGCAGCGCCTCGAAGCGGAAATTGTTCGCGACTCGCTCCTATCCGTGAGCGGTTCGCTCGATGCGACAATGTTCGGTCCCGGCACACTAGATCTAGGTATGAAGCGCCGGTCGATTTACTTCTTCGTCAAGCGCAGCCAGTTGATTTCTCCAATGATTCTGTTCGACGCTCCGGACACGCTTCAGGGCTTGGAGCAGCGTTCATCCACGGTCATTGCGCCGCAGGCGCTAATGCTAATCAACAGCGCGATTGTGCGCAGCATTGCCGACAATTTCGCCAGGCGCCTCGAGCTCAAGGGAAAGTGGAAATGGGATGATGACGTCAAAAAGGGATACATGACCGCGCTGGGGCGACAACCAAATGATGAGGAATTGAAAGACTCCATTGAGTTCCTCCAACAGCAGGTGGAATCCTATAAAAAAGATGGCAAAGGCGACGCCCACCATCTCGCCCTGGCGGACTTTTGTCAGGTTCTGATGGGTTTGAATGAATTCCTTTACGTCGACTGAGAGATTGACATGTATAGTCCCAGCGAACCGCATTTTTTCGCCTCGCCTCCGGTAAGTTACCATTCCAGGCGTGCATTTCTACAGCGCGTGGGAGGCGGGTTCGGCATGCTCGCCCTTGCCGGCCTCCTCAGTCAGGAGGGTTTGCTCGAGGCGGCCGAAGAAGACCGCAGCAACCAGCCCCTCGCTCCGCGCAAGCCGCACTTCACGGCCAAGGCGATGTCGGTCATTTGGCTGTTTATGAACGGCGGCCCCAGCCAAGTCGATACGTGGGACTACAAACCAAGCTTAACGAAACAGGACGGCAAGGAACTGAAAGGCTTCGACAAAAACACTGGCTTCTTTACGGATCAGGTCGGTCCTCTCTTAAAGTCGCCCTTTCAATGGAAGCAGCACGGCAAATCGGGCACCTGGGTCTCGGAGATCTTTCCGGAGACGGCCAAACACGTTGACGATATTGCCTTTATTCATTCCTGTCACACGGAAACCAACAATCATTCGCCGGCTCTTTTTGAGATCAACACCGGCATGAGCCGCATGGGCTTTCCTTGCGTCGGCGCCTGGATCACTTATGGGCTAGGCACCGAAAATCAAAACTTGCCGGCTTTCGTGACCATGTACGACACGCTGGGCCGCGGCTTACCCAAAGGGCATGCCCAGAATTGGGGCGCGGGTTTTCTGCCGGGCATCTACCAAGGCACGGCCCTCAATCCCCAGGGACAGCCCATCGATAACCTTGCTCGTGCTCCTCATATGAACGATCGCGAGCAGCGCCGGCAGCTAGACCTTCTGCATCGACTCAACGAACAGCATCAGAAAGCCAACGAGGCGGATTCCACTCTTTCAGCGCGCACGGAGAGTTTTGAGCTGGCCTACCGCATGCAAATGGCCGCGCCGGAAGCCCTGGACTTAAACAAGGAATCCGAAGCGACCAAGAAGCTTTATGGCCTCGACAATCCCAAATGCGCTCATTTCGCCAAGCAGGTGCTCATGGCCCGCCGGCTCGTGGAACGCGGCGTACGCTTCGTGCAGATCTACAGCGGCGGCATGGAGAACGAGCGTAGTTGGGACGGCCACATCGATATCGAAGGCAATCATCGTCAATTTGCCGGAGAGACCGACATTCCCGTGGCTGCTCTGCTGACCGACTTGAAACAGCGCGGCTTGCTGGATTCGACGTTGGTTATTTGGGGCGGCGAGTTCGGCCGTTTGCCCGTTTCCCAGCGCGGCGACAAAAACTCCAAAGTCGGCCGCGATCACAATCCCCACGCCTTCACGACCTGGATGGCCGGCGGCGGCGTAAAGGGCGGCTTTCATTACGGCGAAACCGATGAAGTCGGCCACAGGGCCGAGGTCGATAAAGTGCCCGTTCATGATTTACACGCGACGATCCTCCACCTTCTCGGCCTGGATCACAAGAAACTCACTTACAAACACAACGGCCGCCAATTCCGCCTTACCGACGTCTACGGCGAGGTGCTTCACAAGATCATCGCCTGAGACAAGTGGAGCGAAATTGGGCCCTCCGACCCTGTGGATCAATTGCTACCGTTCCAACAATGTTGCGAACGCCCCTCTTGGGGGTCTGATTCAAAAGGGCAGGGTTGCACCTTGTAGACGACACGGACGCCGTCTTCGCCCACCTCCACGTGCTTGATCAG
>Ga0073928_10005286_pt1 | contig 18249 bp, 14 predicted proteins | sample PaiPotPPA55metaG_FD_76969 | JGI IMG/M metagenome (GOLD analysis project Ga0073928, IMG submission 76969) | Iron sulfur acid spring bacterial and archeal communities from Banff, Canada, to study Microbial Dark Matter (Phase II) - Paint Pots PPA... ... | reverse complement strand
CGGCTGGAGTCTGCCGGACTTCACGTGCAGGCGCTGCGTTGATGCCGGGAGCGACACGTTCTAATACTTCCAGAGTTGGCTTTGCTTTTCGCGCGAGAAGCGAGCTGCGAGGAATTCCTTCAACGACTCGATCGAACTGAAAACGTGGTCCGAGCAGCCGAGCATCCAGCCGCTCACCTGCTCCACGGGAAGCGTTGTGACGAGATAAACGGGAATGCCCTTCCGATGCGCGACCGTGAGTTCAGCGGGTGTGCCGCCGCTTTGCGAAGCGGCGGACTCCCAGAAGCAAATTACGTAGTCCGCTTTGTTTTCGATCAGATCGAGATCGAACGCGATGATCTTGCGGATCACCCGGCGGAAGCGTTCAAGATCGGTGGTTTTCCATTCCCGGAAATGGCTCCATTCCTCTTCCGTGAGATTTTTCTTTTCATCTTCGGCGGGATCGTACACTCGATGTCCGAGCTGTTCGCGAAGGAACGGAGTGAGTTTGCGGCGCCACAGCTTGCCGCCGCCTTCGGCAAATTCGATTGGACCGCAGAGATAAGCCAGCATGGGGTTGGGGGAGCGACTCTAGCACGGCACGCAAAAACTGAACAGAGGTTGCAAAACAGGCGACAAGAACGGCGGAAAAACTGGAGCGGGATAAGGGAATCGAACCCTCGCCTCGACCTTGGCAAGGTCGCGTACTACCACTATACGAATCCCGCTAAGTTGGAACTTCGCGACGAAAGGATATTTATAGCACGCGCCTAAACCACCGACAAGGCCTCGCTCCGGAACGCCTCATCGAAGTTATCACACGAGCGCAACTGCTTGCCGCGATACGGTGACGCGCAATCGCGCCAACCGGCCGCTCGATTTGTTTCTTAGTCCACTTCCATGATGCGCGCGGACTTCACCACCGGAGATTTCTTCTGGCGTTCCGCGAAACGTGACGCGCGTTCGCGGTCGATGTAAACGCGGGCGAATTTTTCGCCGTCGTGGTAATACACGGTCACTTGCCAATGCCTGTGCTTGCGGCGCCTGTCGCGGCTCATCCGGTTCGATCTTTTGCCCTTTTTCTTTTTCACCATAATTGCGGTTACCCCCGAGTGCTTTGGACTATCCCAAGTTCCGAAGGCCCGCGCAAGTAACTAGTTAAGGGTTAACGCGGACGCCAAAGGCACAGGCGTTCGGAGCGGGTTCCAGCCCAGTGAGAATAGGGCGAAGGGCTCGTCAATACTCATCGATTGTTGCGACTTTTGCCCGCGCCCGGCATCTCATTCAGTGTTCCGAAAACTCACAAAATCGGTGCGCGTGGTGGAACTTTCGACGACCTCCGCGCGTAGTAATGGATGAGCGGCAAGGGGCGCCAGCTGGAGGAGCTTATGGTCGTGAATTGCGGAAGCGAACTGCAAATTGAGGACGTTCGGCACCATCCCGTTGAAATGGTGGCGATGCTGCGAAATCTTCTGTGCGCGGAGGGTGCGAAGGTAACCGCCGACCCCAAGCGCGCGGGTTTCTACGAAGTCGAGAGCGGCGAAGTGGTTTATTACATTAACGTATCGCCGACCAGCGGGAAAATCCTGCTGCTTGCCACCTGGCCGGCCCAACAAATACCTGAGGCCGTGCATCAAGTTGCGTGATCGGCCGCCTGTTGGCTGAGAAGTTTGCCGATTCACGCGCTCACCGAAAGCTGCTAGAAAACCAAATCCGCGGGCTTGAAGTTCCAATCACCGAAACCTTCGCTGTTGACTTTATAAACCTCGGGGCCGCTGCTCGCCCGGACGTAAACGAATCCGCTTAAATTGTCGGAAATGTGGATGGTCAAGGTTTTCGCGTCCTTCGTGGTGAGTATCACTTCAATCGGAGGCTTCGCGAGCATTGCGGCCACGTTCGGCTCGGGACGGTCTTCAACTTCGGCGGCGCGCGCGTTCACCAGCGGTGTAAGGAATTTTCCGGAGGCTGCCGGCTTCCCTTTCACGGCGTCGGGTGAATCGATTACCCAATCCTCCGAACTGTCTTTCTTGCGCACGCAGATGACGGTTCCGTTTGCGTTGTGAATCTCGACGCGATTCACGTTGTCGGCGTCGAACGGAACCAGTTTTTTGTTGCGCAGATCCTTGTAGCTCTCCGAAAGCTTTTTGTACAGGGACTCGTTGATGCGGAATACGATGGGCCGCGAAGAATCGCGCGCGAAATAATCGCTCCCATCCTTCTTCCCTACCGCCAAAGTGGAGGCCGTTCCCTTGCTGTCGGTCACCGTGAATGCAATCGAAGGGCTGGCAAGGCCATACTTTCCTGGATTCTCCATTTTCTCGCTGACTACGCCCGTCATCTTTGCGGTCGAGATCGCCGTTAGTAGCGCGTTCACATCTGTGTCGTCGGCGAGCGACCCGCTGGGCTTCGTGAATTCCCAGATTGCCTTGTTTTTGGCGGCCGACAATTGTCCGGAGGAATTCTTGAGGTCGAACGATTTCGCGTGGCCAGCTACGAAATGGATAACGGCCGGGTCGCGCAAAGTCTTGAGAGGCTTGTCGGAAGCAATGAGAAGCGATTCGGGAAGAAGCGCGACGTCCGTCGCCGCGTCGACAACCGCGTAAACGGACACTCCCGTGAAATCCTTGTTGCCGAGCTTTACAGTATGTTTCTTCCCATTCATGAGCTGGAACTCAATCGTCATCTGTGGTGGATCGAGGCCGTAGACTTTTAGCCGATCGGGCGAGGCCGGCTCATTCTGGGTAACGCGCGCGGAGGCGAGCGCATCGAGAATCGTTTGGACCAAGGACGCGTCCGCCTGCGTTTGCAGCGGTTCCTCGATTTGCCAGATTTCGCCGTGCTTCACGAAATGGATCGGCGGCTCCGATGCGTTCGCGGGATGCGTCAGCGTAAAGCTCGAGATGTCGGCTGCCTGAATGGAGAAGGCGAGTTTGCTTGCGTCTTCCGGAGGCTTTTCTTTCGCGCCGCGTTTCCAATCGAAATAGTAAACCACGCCGCCGAGGACGACGGCGCAAAGGAGCACGAGCAAGGTCGTCTTCTTAATCATGATTTTCTAGCGGCGCTTCCACCAGACGTAAATTCCCGAAAAGATTACGATGCCCGGCAGGCCGAACAGGTCGAGCCAGCTGAGCCCGCGAGCCTGCGCTTCGCTCAGATTGACGCGGCGGTTCGTGGTGGTCTTCGGGCGGATGGAAATCAAACTCTCATCCTGCGCGAGCCAATTGATGGTGTTGTAGAACAGATCCCCGTTTCGCACCTGATCGAGCGCCTGGTTCGAGGCGAAATCGGAATCGCCTATCACCACCAGGCGCGCGCTCTTGTCGCCGATCTTGCGGCTGGCGGTGACGCCGAGCGAAAGCGGCCCGAGAGTGTCCGTCTTGGGATCGTAGCTGACTTCATGCTCGAGCTTCTGCTTGGTGAAACTTCGCGGCGAAGTTTTCAACAGCTCGATGGCTTCGACGTCGGATTTCGATTTGTCGGCAATCGAAACGGTGCGCGCCAACGGAAAGAAGGTCATGCTGCCCTTGAAATTGTTAGTGATTGGGCTGGTGCCAAAATCCGTGACCAGCGGAATCGCGGGACCTGCGCCCACGAGCTGCCCCATTCCGCTGGCGTCGATCACAACGTTGTTCCCCACATTGATGTTCCAGGATGAAACAATCCCGCCGAGCTTCGCGTCAGCCAGTTTGGTTTCTATTTCCGGGTCGATTTCGATCAGCGCTTTTCCGCCGGCGTCGAGATATTTCGAAATCTTGTCGGCCTCCTGGGGGAAGTAAGCCTGCATGGGGCCGGCGATGACGACAACGTTGCAATCGGAAGGCACGCTGGGTTCCGTAACGAGGCCGATCGTTTTCGTTTCGTAGTTCTCTTTTTTCAAGCCGGCGGCCACACCGCTGTAACCAGGCCCCGCATTGTCCGTGAGTGACTTCTCGCCGTGGCCGGTGACAAAGCAGACGGTTTTCACGGCGTCGCGCGTCACCTTCAAGATCGCACTGGTGATGTCCTCCTCGGAAGCGGACGCACGGGCGCCGGACTCGAGATGCTCGGTGCGAGCGCCGGACGCGACAACAACGTCGCCGACTCGCTTTGCGCCGTATTGCTGCGCGACTTCGGGCTTGCGCTGCGGGTCGATGTTTTCGAACTTCACGTGGGGCCCGAGGCTTTTGTACTCCGCCATCAAATCGTCGAGCTGCGGGTCAGGCTCTTTCGAAAACCGGATCACGTTCACGTCTTTTTGCAGCCCGCTGACAATCTTCTTCGTCTGGTCGGAGAGGGTGAAGAGTTTTTCGCTGGTGAGGTCGAAGCGCTTGTGGTGGCGATAGCCGACGAAATTCGCGAGCCCGAGAATCGCGACCACGGCGAGCCCGAGAATCAGCGCGTTGGTGCCCAGCTTCGAGGAACGCCGCGAAAAAAATGCGATGAGGGCGCGATAACCCAGAACGACGCCCGCGACGAGGAGGGCGGCGCCGACAGCGAGAAGAATCTTGCTAAAGAGTAAAAGCTCTCCCTGATACGAATAGCGGATGCCGCAGGAGATGAGCGCGGCGACGCCAAACGTCGCCAGGAATCGCGCCAATTCGTCCCGATTCACTTTCATTCTAAAAATGCCTCCCGCTGCCGCGATTCAATAAACGCCGTTCGTGTGATTTGGAAAACATGGCACACCTACGCCCGCCGCCAGCGCATGGAATCGAGTGAGCGCACGGTCAAGAAAAGAAACAGAATCACGAAACTTAGGTAATAGATCAGGCCGGATGTATCGACGACGCCGCGCGTGAAATCCTGATAATGCTGAATGATGGAAAGGTACGCGAGCACTTGCGTGAGAGCGCCCTGTGTGCCGCTGGCGCCGAAATCCAGCACCCAGAGGATCAGTACCGCCGCGAAGGTAAGGACGGTAGCGATCAGCTGGTTTTCCGTGAGCGAGGAAATAAACGAGCCCAGCGCGAGAATGGACGCGCCCATCAAGATCACGCCGCCATACCCAGCGAGGAGCAAACGCCAGGGCGGCATTGGGTCGCTGCGAAAGTACATGAACGCCAGATAGCTAGCCGTGGGCAAAAGCATGATGGCGAACAGAGAAAGCGAGGCGAAAAACTTGCCAAGAACAATTTCGATTTCGGTGATGGGCGAGGTGAGCAGCAATTCCATGGTGCCGCGCTTTCGCTCTTCCGCGTACACGCCCATGGTGAGCGCGGGAGTGAGAAACAGAATCAATGATGAGAGGATGCCGAAGAAGCTTTGCATCACGCGGCTGGGCACGTCGATTTCCGGAGGCATGCCGAAGCGCATGGATTGCATTTCCATGGTGAACGACTGCTGGATGAAAAAGCCGAGAATCCGGTTGAAGAAGAAGGCGCTCAGCAGCAGAAACACGCCGACGACAACGTAGGCGATCGGCGAGACGAAGTAATTCCCCATTTCCTTGCGATAGACGGCGTAGACGCTTCGCATCGTTCTCGATACTCCTCAGGAGGCGGGCTGCGCGTGCGCCGCGTCGTCGGTGGTCAACTCGAGGAAAATTTCCTCGAGGCTCAGGCTGACGCCGCGCAATTCGTAAAGCGGCCAGCCTTTCTCAATAACCTTCGCCGCGATTTGGCTGCGCAAATCCTGGCCCTGCGCGGACTCGACTGTGGCGATGAGATGCCCGCCGGCGATGGACTCGATTTGCACGCGGTTGGCTCCGGGAATTTGCGCGAGCGCTTCCTGAAGCGGCTTTTCCGGCGCTTGCGCTTCGACGCGAATTTTCTGCCCGCCCTTGAGGCGCGACGTGAGATTTTGCGGCGTGTCCACCGCAGCGATTTTTCCCTTGTTGATGATGACCACGCGATCGCAGGTCATGCTGACTTCGGGAAGAATGTGCGTCGAAAGAATGATGGTGTGAGTTCCCGCAAGAGCCTTGATTAGATGGCGGACCTCGATGATCTGCTTGGGGTCGAGACCGACGGTCGGCTCGTCGAGAATGATGACGTCGGGATCGTGCACTACTGCTTGCGCCAGACCCACGCGCTGTTTGTAGCCGCGCGAAAGACGTTTTATGAGTTCGTGACGCTTGTCGACGAGGCCGGTTTTCTCGAGCGCATCCGTGATGCGGCTGGCGCGACGCTCGGACGGAACGCCCTTGATGCGCGCGACAAAATCCAGATATGTCTCGACAGTCATTTCCGGATACACCGGCGGGGTTTCCGGCAAGTAGCCGATGCGGCGGCGCACCTCGAGCGAATCGGTGAAGACGTCGAATCCCGCGACGCGCGCCGTGCCGGACGTGGCGGGCATGAAGCCCGTCAAGATGCGCATGGTGGTGGTCTTGCCGGCGCCGTTGGGGCCGAGAAACCCGAGAATTTCACCTTTGTTGACGGTGAAAGACACGTGATCCACGGCGGTGACGGAACCGTAAGCTTTCGTCAGATCCTGTACTTCAATCAATGCGTTCCTCCGAATAAGAGGGAGCCAGCAGGTATGCCGAGCCCGAACGAGCAGACATTTATACTAAAAATTCGTGAAAATTGAAAACGGAGCGCGGATTCGTGGAACGGAGAAGGGCGGCGAGCGGTTAGTGGAGGGACATATCGCAAAAACGCGTAATCGGCCGATTTCCGCCGATTAGAAATGACGCGCGGATCCGTCGCGGAACAGCGGCGGGCTCGCGTCGTGCCCGAAAAAAGCGAATCTGCAATGTGCGATTTTTTCGCTATTAGAAACGCGGCGCGCGTTGATTTTTCTAGAGTTAACGTCGGTCCTAATCGCGGAATTTCGCCATTAGAAATGCGCGGGCCGGGCGTTCGCTGCGGCTCACTGTTGATCGAGTGGCGCGCCTGCGAGCGACTGCCGACGAGCCCGCCGGACGTCAGCGCCACCACTGTCTGAATCGCACCCTCTAAACCTCTAAGTCCTTTACAAATCATAAGTACGTCGCGTCCTCTGCGGACGCGGCCTCCTTTGTGCGACGCGCCGGCTTGTGTGGGAACACACGGAGGCGCTGGCCCCGTTTTCGGGGCACAAAAATAAGTATTAGGTTATTTTATGATTTTCTACTTCTAGCACATTTAACCGGGAATTTCAAGGAAATTGTTGGAGGGGAGAAAAATTCGGGCGGCTGGAACGCGGACGATGGAATGGAATCGGTGGCGGAATCCCGGTGGGCTGAAAGGCTTTGGAACCACAGATGAACACAGATGAACGCAGATAAAGACCTAAACCGGGGGAGGCAAAAAACAACGGCGGCGCTTGACCAACAGCGTTGCGCGCGGGCGACGTTGAGATCCTTCAAGCATCCTGGTCGGATGCTTTCAGGACGACAGCGTACGTGGGTGGCCGCCGGAAAACAGTGGAATAGGGTATGGACTCACACCGGGGGTCGCGGACGAACAAATTCAAAAGAGCCGGCGAGACACATTCGGCCAGCTCAGTGCAGATGCCGGCGCTACGAAAGTCAATACTTGCATGGTGCGGCGCGCTGGGCGCATTGACAGTGTGGGGCAACGGGCATAATGTTCGCGGCCAGTAAACAGATGCCTTCCGAGTCGCGTACGCGCGGAATATTGATTGCATTGCTTGCGGCGGTCTTTGTTGCCGCGCTGGTGAGTATCCTTGGGCATTTTGGTGCGATGCAAATTCCACCCGTTGCATCGGAGACGCTCCGCTGGCTGGCTATCGCGCTGCTCGCTGCTTTTGCGTTCACGCGGCGGTCGCTGACAGCTTGGATTTTCGTTGGGCTGGCGGCGGGCGCGGAGCTTGGGTACGACGCGCCGGACGCGGCGATTCACTTTCAGGTGCTGGGGTCGATTTTCCTGAGACTGATCAAGGTGATTATTGCGCCGCTGCTGTTTGGGACGCTGGTGGTGGGAATCGCCGGGCATGCGGACTTGAAAAAAGTGGGGCGCATGGGAATCAAGGCGATCGTTTACTTTGAGATTGTTTCGACGATCGCGATCCTGATCGGGCTGGCGGCGATCAACATCAGTCACGCGGGGATGGGAATTCAGCTTCCCACATCGACCGTGGAAAGCATTCCGGGAATCGTCCCGCACACTGCTTCGGAATTGATCCTCAACGCATTTCCGGAAAACATCGCGAAGTCGATTGCCGAAGGGCAAGTGCTCCAGGTTGTGATTTTCAGCATTTTGTTCGGGCTGGCGCTGGCGATGGTGCCGGAAGCGAAGCGACGCCCGCTGGTGGCGCTGGCCGAGAGCCTGTCCGAGGCGATGTTCAAGTTCACGAACCTGGTGATGCTGGCCGCGCCGGTAGGCGTGTTTGGCGCGATTGCATATGCAGTGGGGCACATGGGGCTGGGAATCCTGCTGCCGCTGCTGAAACTGCTGGCGACGATGTATGTGGCGCTGGTGGCGTTCGTGGGGCTGGTTCTGCTGCCCATTGCTTTCTTCGCAAGAATCCCGATGGCCCGATTCGTGAAGGCCGTAACAGAACCATTCACGATTGCGTTCGCGACGGCAAGCTCGGAGGCGGCGCTGCCTCGGGCGATGGAGAACATGGAAGCGTTCGGCGTGCCGCGCTCGACGGTGGCTTTCGTGCTGCCCACCGGTTACAGCTTCAACCTCGACGGGTCGAGCCTGTATCAATCGCTGGCGCTGATTTTCATGGCTCAGGCGGCGGGGATGCATTTGAGTTTGGGGCAGCAACTGGTGATGATGCTGACGCTGCTACTGAGCAGCAAAGGGACCGCCGGAGTTGCGAGATCTTCACTTGTGATTGTGCTGGCGGCGGCGACGCAATTTCGCATTCCGATCGAGCCATTTTTTCTGCTGTTTGGGATCGACCAGCTGATGGACATGCCGCGGACGGCGGTGAATGTACTTGGCAACTGCCTTGCGACGGCCGTGGTGGCGCGTTGGGAAGGCGAGCTGCCTCCCAAAGAAGCCTGACACTTCCCTTCCGCGTCGACTCAACGGAAATTTATCTTAGAACGCGACGCGGACGCCGAGTTGCGCGGCGAACGGGATGCCGACGGTGGTGCCGGGGCCGAAGAAGTCTCCGAGAGCTCCGCCGGGCACGCGTAACTGGTTTACGGGCGTAGTGGTGATATTGCCTGACGCGACTTCTTGCTGCGTTACGGGCAGTGCAGCAATGTTGGTCACAAAGTTCGCTCCGGGGTTATTGCGATTGAATAGATTGAAGAATTCGATGAACGGCGTTGCCGAGCAGCGTTCGTGAAAATGGAACGGGCGGCTAACTCGTAGGTCGGACTGGATGTAAGGAGTTCCGCGGAATTCGTCGGGGCTGGTTTTTACGCCGTTTATCGAGATGCGGTCGTTGTTGCCTGCGGTGGTGATCGTGAAGGGGCGGGCGCTTTCGGCTTGTGTCAGCGTGGTGAGTTCAAAACCGCCGGGAACGTGCAGCGTTCCGGCGAGCACGAATCGGTGCGTAACATCTTCACCTGCCGGGCCGTAATTACCTTTCGCGAATGCATTGAGAGGATCGCAAACGCCATTCACGTAGTCGAAAAGCTCGCCGAGGACGCAGCCCCAGGTTTGCGCTCTTGAAAGCGTGTAATTCGCGATGAGATTGAAGCGGCGCGAGACGTTTCCCTGCAGATGGATCGAGAGCGCGCTGTAACTGGAGCGATTGTCGGAGCGAAACTCGCTGATGTTCGGGACTAGATCTTGATTCCCGGGCGACGGCGAGAATAACGCTGAGTCTGCGGTAAATTCGTAGCGCCGGTAGGCGTGATCTCCTTGCTCGTGCGTGTAGTCGGCGCTCATCATCCAATTCGAATTGAATGCGTGCTGAATGCCGACGGTGGCGTGGATGGCGTAGGGAGTTCTGTAACGCCCGTCGATCAGCGCGCCTGAACCACCTGCGGGAATGCATCCGGCGCCGACTAGCTCGCCGCTGACAACGGCGCACGGACCCGAAGGGACGTTCACGGCCTGGAAGGCGTTGACCCATCCGTTCTGCGCCAGGTCATTATAGAACATGCCGAAACCGGCGCGAATAACCGTGTTGGTGGAATTGCCCGGCGTGAAGGCAATGCTTAGGCGCGGCGCGACTGCTCCATGATAATCGTGGGGCACGCTATCCGTTAGCGGGATCTGCAGAGCTTGAAGCGTGAGGAACGCGGGATTCTGGGCCTGGGAGCGGTCTTCGGCCGCGAAGAGGCCGAAGGTCGTGTCGTAGCGCAGACCGTATGCAACGGTAAGGCGCGGCGCGATTCGCCACGAGTCCTCGGCGTAGAACCCCAGACGCTGAATATTTTGGGAGAAGCTGCCGTCGCTCGCCGGAGTGGCGGCGCTTCCGGCGAGCAGATCTGCCCTGAACTGGGCGGTGTTATTCAGATAAAACACGGGATCGTGCGGGAACGTGACCAGCGTTTCCTGGTTGCCGGTGAGCGCTCCGCTCAGCACCGGCTCGTGAATGAAATTAATGCCGAAGCGGGGCGCGTGCCTGCCGCTAGCGTGGCTCACGTCGTAGCGGAACTGGTATTTTTCCTGGTTGCGCAGAACCGGGAAGGCGGTAACGGCGGTGATGAACTGGTTGTCGCCGAACGTTTCGAGGCCTGAGATTGTGCTCGAAGTGGAGCTGAACGGAAACGCAAGGGCGAAGCCGAGGTGCGAATTGCGTCCTTCGGTTAGATGGAGGCCGCCGGCATCAAAGACGAGCGAGCCAATCCACGTTGGGGTGAAAGTGAACTGATTGCCGACTACGAGGTTCATGTAGTTGTTGTGCGACGACGCGCCAGTCGAGGGAAGCGTGTCTTCCTGCACGAAGGCGTTTCGCGTAGTGTAGTCGTCGTTCGCAGCGCGGAGAAACCACTGCGAGCGCTGCGACTGAGCCCAGTCGAGGCGGGCCAAACCGAGATAGTCGCGAAACGGAACCGAGATGCTGCTGGGCACCGGGATGGAATTTACTTGCGTGCCACGGACGTCAACAAGTCCTCGCGCCGCTAACTGCGCGAGCGCGTTGAATTGCTGCTGGCTGGCGGCGCCGTAAGCGATGCTGGCGTCTTCGTTGACATATTCAAACGAAGAGAAAAACCAGACCTTGCCGCTTTTGATGGGGCCGCCGAGACCACCGACGTAATTCCGGCGAGAGAAAGGCTGTTTGGGATTGGGCGGCGGATTGTCGATCGGGAAACGAGCGTTAAGCGCCGCAGCGCGCCCGTAGAACGCGGCATCTCCGTGCCATTGATCGGTGCCGCGCTTCGTCGTGATCACAACTGAACCGGCGGTGGTGCGGCCGGTGTTTGCGTCTTCCGAGGCGGTGCGCACCGCAAACTCCTGAATGGAGTCCGCCGAAAGGTTTTGCAGGAAGCCGCCGATGTAATCGTCTGAGTTGTCGCCGCCGTCGACAGAAAGCTCGTTGTTCAAGCCGGAGCTGCCGCCCGTGGAAAAAGCGGTGATGCGCGCCTTGGTGGGATCGGAAGGCTCCACGGGTTCCGTCCCCGGCGCGAGATAAGCGATATTCGCGAAGCTGCGTGCCGCGAGCGGTATCGTTTCAAGATCCAGCGCGGTGACGACAGCTTGGTGCCCGGCGCTGGCTGTGTCGAGAGGCTGCGTGGTGATCGACGAAGCGGGTCCGCGCACGGTTACGGTCTGCTTTACGCCCGCGGGAATCATGGTGACGTTCATTTCCAGAACGGAGTTGATTCTGACGGTTACGTCCGCACTTGCGTCTGCGAACCCGGCGGCAATGACGACGACGTGAAAAGTTCCCGGGACGAGGTCGTCGATGCGAAATTCGCCGAGGTCGCCGGAGGTCGCTTCGCGTATGATGGAGGGCCCCTCAGTCCGCGCGGTGATCCTGGCTGAAAGGATGCGCGAGTGGCTCGTGTCCTGAACCGACCCCCGCAGCGAGCCCGTTGGGTTCTGCGCGCGGGAAGGCGCGGGGGCGAACAGCGCGGCGGCGAGACAAAAGGCGCAGGCGCTAACCATTCCGGGCAACGGCGGCATCGCCAAATGCATCCTTTTGTAGGTTGGAACTCTCATTGGTAGAACCATGACCGCGCATTATCCCAAATGAATATACGGACGTACACATGTCTGGCGGGGCGGGAACGGCAGGCGCGGAGATGTGCGTTGACACTCCGCAGCCGTTTTGCTATTCAATTTGCTATTCATTTTGCCAGTCATTTTGCTGTTGAACCAGATTCACTGCTCGCGCCGAACGCTCGATGAGGAATTCACTCACTCCGGCTTGGGGCTGGCCCGAAAAGAAATCCAAGCTGAACGAAACTATCGGGGCGCGTGCGCCCGGATGAAAAGGAACTCTGTGAACTGGGATAAAATTGGAATCGCGTCTTGCGGAAATGTCTCGCGCAAGCGGCGTAGTTTTTCTCCTCTGTTGGTGATTCTTACGGCGGCACTGCTTCTGGTTCTGGGCGCGTGCGGGGGTGGAAGCAGCGCAACGCCCATCGTGCTTCAAGTGAGTCCGAACGCCGCGCAAACCCTAGATGAAGGCCAGACGGTGAATTTCGTTGCAACAACGAACGACCCGAAAAATCAGGGAGCTATATGGACTTTGAGCGGTACGGCAGGCGGCAGCGCGTGCGCCGGCGCGGGCTGCGGCTGTCTGACGACTGCTACCAGCAGCACGTGCCCTCCGTCGAATCTGGCTTCGATCACGGCCGGGGCCGTTACTTATACCGCGCCGCCCAGCATATCGACGGCGGTGAGCGCGACCCTGAAAGCTGTAGCCGTCGCAAACAAGAACGCGACCGTGAGCGTTGCGATCTCGGTGGTGCTGCCGCCGGTGTTCACGACGACGACGCTGCCGAACGGGCAGAATGGAGTGCAGTACAATCAGCAGATCGTCGTGACCGGTGGCGTCCCTCCCCTCGTGTTCAGTACGACCTGCCCGACTTGCCTGCCCCAGGGCCTCACGCTGAACGCAAGCGGAATCATCACGGGTACGCCGAGCGGCAGCGGGACTTCGAATTTTACGGTAAGCGTAAACGACAACAACAACGTTGCCCCCACCCTGAAGGTGAGCCAGCCGTTTTCCATCTCGATTAGTCCCCCGCCGCCGCTTTCGATCACGACGAATTTTGTTTCTGACGCGCTGAACAACGCCGTTTACAGCGCGCAAATTGGGACGTTAGGAGGAGCCCAGCCGCTGACCTGGAGTGTCACCGCCGGGGCGCTTCCTCCGGGACTCACACTTGGACTTCATACAGGATTGATTTCCGGAACTTTGGCAAATTTGACGGGGCCGTTCCCGCAAACGTTCGCTTTCACGGTGCAGGCTCAGGATTCGTCGCTGCCCAATCACCAGACGGCCACAAAGCAACTGTCGATCACGGTGGTGGCGCCCGGCGCGCTCGAGATCACAACCACGTCGTTGCCTGCGGGCACCACAGCGACCGCTTATAACATTGGGCTGGGCGCCAGCGGCGGCATACCTCCTTTCACGTGGAGCATAACGAGCGGGCAGCTACCATCAGGCCTGACCCTCGATCCGCAGGCGGGCGTGATTTCCGGAACTCCTATCGTTGCCGGGACGTCGAATTTCACGCTGCAGCTAAAGGACTCGGCATCGAACACCACCACGCAAGCGTTGAGCATCACGGTGAATGCCAATTCAAAGAGCAATCTTTCGCTTTTGAGCGGCTCGTACTCATTCCTGTTCCGCGGATTCGATCAAACGAAACAATCGACGGGCTCGGTGGCAATCGCCGGTGCATTCACGGCGGACGGTGGAGGAACGATCTCGGCGGGCGAAGAAGACAGCAACCGCGTAGGCGGCGTTGCTCTAGGGTCGGCGATTAAAGGCACCTACACGGTTGGTTCAGACGGCCGGGGAACGATCACTTGGACGGTGACGAACGGATTCGGAGCTGTCCGCAACGAGACTTATGATTTCGACCTGCTCTCGGACGGCAGCGGCCGTTTCATTGAAACCGATATTACCGGCACGCAAGGATCGGGCATTTTCAAGCGGCAGTCTTCCATTAGCCTGGGCGCCGGGACTTTCGGCGGAAACTACGCGTTCGGATTCTCCGGACAGGATCTTACGGGGAAACCTACAGCGTTTGCCGGAACGTTTACCGCCGATGGATCTTCGAATTTGAATGCAGGAACCGCGGACTTCAATGACGCCGGGACCGTTGGCTCGCAGCTCACTCTTACCGGTATTTTTGCAGTTACAGGAACGTTCGATCGCGGCACGACGAATTTCGTGTTCCAGCTTCCCGGACAAGGCCAGGTAACGCTGCTGTACGCGTTCTATTTCGTCAGCCCGTCGGACATGTTCTACGTGTCGATCGATACCACGGATGCGACCCATCCGCGGCTCAGCGGCGAGACGATCTTTCAGCCGACGACAACGGTCTTCGACCGAACGGCTCTATCAGGCGCGGCCGTGACGACGGGATCGGGCGTGGATACGAACGCCAGCGTGTTTGCCGGACTCCTTGAAAGCGACGGAATCGGCGGCACCACGTTTACGTTCGATCAGAACGACGCCGGCACTGTTTCGCTTCAACAATCGTCAGGCAACGCCAGCTATTCGGTTCTTCCGAACGGGCGCGTTACATTTACGGGACTGGGAACACGCCTGAGCGTCGCGTACTTAATCGGTAAGAATCAAGGTTTTCTGATTGGGACGGACGCCGCGGCGACGCTCGGTCAGCTCGAGCAGCAATCAGGCGACCCGTCGTTCTCTGCGATATCGATTGACGACGGATACACGCTCAGTGCGCCCGTGCCAATGGACAATCAGGTGCTAAGCGTATTGGGGCAGGTGGTCAGCGACGGTGCGTCGAACCTGACGGGAATCGTCGATGAGGCCGGACAGGCGGGAGTGACGACTCCCGATCAGGCGCTCACCGCAAAATACAGCGTCGAAAGCAATGGACGCGGCACGTTGGCAGTAACAAGCTCGACAACGGGACTTCCGCCCAGCCTGATTCTCTATATTGTTTCGCCCGGAAATTTCCGCGCGATATCCGTAACTCCGGGCGACGCGCATCCCGAGGTATTCTTCTTCGATCACTAGACAGAGCGAAAATTTCAAGCACGCAGAGATACTTTCCCACGTGTCGCGCCGGAGGATTTTAATGGTGCCGAATGTCGCGCTACTCAGCTGGGCCAAATCGGAACGGATCAAGGCCGTTGCCGCAGCGGCGGGAGTGCTTTTCTCCGCCAACATCTTGCTCGGCCAGATTCTGCTCAGTTTAAAGATTCAAGCCACCGATACATTCCTGGATGACTTTGCAATCGCCTTGCTCGGAGGGCTAATTGTGTGGCTGTTGCTGGCCTGGCAGGCAGACCGCGAAGCGATGATCCAAGCGCGCGAGAAGGCCGCGTTCACCATTAAACTCAACAACGAAATTCGAGGCGCTGTTACGATGATGGCGGGCGCAGCACTCTTTCGAGAGCAGGAAGATCGATTGAGAGTTGTAGATGAGGCGATGCAACAGGTCGACCGCGTGCTGGCCAATCTGACGCCACGCTGAACGAATCGAGCAGGCGGCAGCACGGCGGCTTAGTGCAGTTTTCGCAAACTATTATTTCTTCTTGTGCTTCTTGTCTTCAGTGTCTTCTTCGTCCAATTGCAAAGCAGCCGAATTGATGCAAAAGCGCAACCCCGTGGGGGCAGGCCCGTCGTCGAAGACGTGTCCGAGGTGCGCATCGCAGCGGCTACAGAGAACTTCGGTGCGGGCCATGCCTAAGCTCGCATCACGCTCGAGTTCGACATTTTCGGCTGCGATCGGCTGCCAGTAACTCGGCCAGCCTGAGCCGGAGTGAAATTTCGCGTCCGAGCTGAAAAGCGGCTGTCCGCAACAGACGCATTTGTAAATTCCGTTCGCTTCCGTGTCGGCGTATTCGCCGCTGAAGGGCGGCTCGGTTCCCTTCTTTCGCGTGACGTAATACTGCTCTTCTGTCAGTTTCGAACGCCATTCGGCGTCGTTCTTTTTGATTTTCTCGCTCATGAACTTAGATTACACCACTCTCTGCCTTCACAACCAGATGTCGAACCACGCAAGCCCGAAGGAGCTCTAGCTTTTGACTCTCGCTTGCTTGCCTTGTAAGATTCGCGCCTACGCACCAGGAGGAAATTCATGCGAAAGAGTTTTGTCGGCGCTTGCGCGATGCTTGCATTGTCGTGCTCGGCGTTTGGGCAGCAGCCGTCGCCGGGCGCGGGCCAGGACGCAAGTGCGAAACAGCCGGCGCCGTCTTCGACGGAGGCGCACAAATCTGCCGCCGGCAAGCAGGCAGGCGACGCCGCGTCCGATAAGAAACTCGCCGACCTGCTCGAATCGAAAATCCGCGCGGCGTGGAAGGCGTTCAAGGACAAGGACAAAAAAGCATACGCCGAATTCCTGACGGACGACTTCATGGCCGTGGAAGAAGATGGCCAGGGCGAGCGCACGAAGACGGTTGTACTTCGCGAAGTGGGCGAAAGTGTAGTCCACGACTATCACGTGCAGCTCTTCCGCGTGGATCCAATTGCGCCCGGCGCGCGGTTGGTTACATACGAGAACGTGATCCAGTTCCCTCCGGGAGCAGGCATTCGCTTCGAAAAAATCTTCATCAGTGAGATTTGGGTGAAGCGAAACGGGGAATGGAAATCCTGGCGATACCAAGCTACCAAGGTCAAGTAAGCGCGCGGGCTAGCGTTCCTTCGCACAAACTATCCGAAGTTTCGGCAGATCGTCCGACCAGAAATGAAAAGGAGCCCGGACCCGTGATGCCGGCCTGGGCTCCTCGTTAACGTTGATTTTCCGTGCGACCCGTCTAATCGCGCGCGTACACCCCGACGCAACCGTCGGCTTGCGCCGATTGGCAATTAGAACTGCCAGATGGCAGCGGCACGTAGATGTGATTATTGTTTTTGTCGACGGCCACGCTGTGAGCGTTGCCATTAGTGGGGACGTTTTGGAGCCATTGTCGCGTGCCGGCATCGATCACGCCGAGCACCGGTCCCGAGGGCATGTCGCGAGCGGCGAGGTAGTAGCGATTGTCGCCAGGGTTGTACCAAACCTCGTCAACCGCGCCCACGTTGTTAATCGTGGTGAGTATTTCGCCGGTCACAGAGTTGATGATGACGCTCGACGGGGCGAATGCCCTGCCATCGTGATCGGCACAGCCTACGAGTGCATCCGTGCCCGGTCCCATAACGATGCCCGTAGGCATGCAGCTGTGGATTATGAACGCGTTGGCGACAACAGGGCCGTGGCCGTTCCCGATGGGGTCGATGTCATCCACGGTTCCGAGCGTGATGTCGCTCGAAGCATTGCCATTGGTCATCAGGAAATGTCCGTTGTTGGGATTGAATGCCATCCCGCCCAATCCCGCCAGCCCAACTTCCGTAAGGCCAAATGCCGGAATAACGGCCGAGTGGTGGCAGGGAACGTCAGCCCCTTCGGCGCCGACACCCCGGCCGGAAGCGCCGGATGGCACGGGTGTAAAATCCGCGAATTGGAGCGATGGATCGGGACAGCCGCCAATGCCGAAATTCGGGTCGCCCGGGCCGTTGTTGCCATCATCGACGGTGACATTAGTTTCATTCGCAGGCACGCCGTCGTAGTAAATCTGGCCGAGGATGCAAGTGGAGAAATTCCGGGGAAAGGCCGCGAACTCACCACCCGGACTAAAAGGTGCAGTGGGGTTGACAGGCAGGCAATTCCCGGTCCCATTCACGACGCTGGTTGCGTCTATGATGGAGACGAATGGCAGTCCCGGGTCGCCGTTGATCATCATAACGAGGAAGCGCGAGCTGCCGTCCTGCGGGAATTTAAAGATCCCACCGGTTGTTGCCAGCTCATCGCCACGGAGATCACCGCATGTGGGATCGGAGAAGGCGCGCCCATTGGCCGATTGCTCGCAATTGGTGATGCCGTTGGGAATGCCATCGTAATCGGGAGAGGTGCCCGTCGGTATGACAGCGATCACCGTTGGAGCGATGGCGTTGCTTCCCAGCGTGGGGCGCATATCGAAGACCACGAGACTCGAACTGCCGTTGCCGATAAACGCGAAGTTTCCATCGGCGGAGATTTCCAGGCCATTCGGACCCGTCAGCGGATTCAGGTTATTGGAGCGGGACGCGCAGCACTGCCCCCCCACGAATCCTCCAAAATGGCCGTTCGGACCAAAAAAACCTGGGAGGACAAATAGTCCCGTCTTGCAGCCGAATCGGGTGAAGTTCCCCTGCGCTGTGGTGATGGGAGGAATGGTGACCGTGGCGGATGTTCCCTTCGCAACGTCGAGACAGGGGCTCGCGTTGTTTCCGGCCTCGGCAACGGAGTTGTCCCCGCCGATTGCGAACAACGCGATGTTGGAAACGGTGTTAAACACTGGGACATCGAGGCCGATG
>Ga0073928_10005285_pt1 | contig 18250 bp, 10 predicted proteins | sample PaiPotPPA55metaG_FD_76969 | JGI IMG/M metagenome (GOLD analysis project Ga0073928, IMG submission 76969) | Iron sulfur acid spring bacterial and archeal communities from Banff, Canada, to study Microbial Dark Matter (Phase II) - Paint Pots PPA... ... | reverse complement strand
TTCCATTCAGTATATAACCGTGCTGTTCGCAATGGGTGTGCCACGGTACAATTAGGTTGAATCAGCCCATAACGGCCAATGCGCAACATTATACTCGCCCTGCTGACCTCGGCACTGCTGGTCCGGGCGGCTGCGCCCGATGCGGCGCAGGAAGCGGAAAAGGAACTATTCGCGGCTCGCTACGATCGCGCGGCCGATCTTTATTCCAGGCTGCTGCACGACGATCCTGCCTGGGCTCCCGGTTATTATGGCCTGGTACGAGCACTCATCGGAGGTCATCGCGCAGCCGAGGCGTATATGGCCGCGGAGGAAGGCTTGCGGCGCGCACCGGACAAGCCCGAGACGCTGACCGCCGCCGGCATGGCCGCCTATCGGCACGGCGATTTGTCGAAGGCTGAGGCGTACTATCTCAAGGCGTTCAAACTGGACCCGCACTATGCGGGATCGCTTGGAGGTCTGGCTACAATTTATTCGGCCATCTCGAAATTCAAGACCGAGCGCAAATTTGTCCTGGCCGCGTATCACTCGTCCAAGGACGATCCGCAGCTTATCACCGCGTATGGATACACGTTGGAGGGCGCGGAGCATACGGCCGCTTTGGAACGAGCACTGGCCATCTACGATCCTACCAGCCGCGAAGCCCGCGCGCTGCGCGCTCATATTGCCAACGACAAAGAGGTTGGGGATCGAAAATTGCGGCGGCTCTCGACGCCTTATCAGCACTACCAGATCAACCTGGTAGAGATCCTGGCCGGCCCCCGCCGCGCTTATGCAGTAGGGCTCCAGGTGCAATTGAACCAATCGCACAAGGTGAGGCTGATGCTCGATACGGGAGCATCCGGCATTGCGGTGGCGCCCAAGGTTGCGGAAAAAGCCGGGCTGGAAATTCTTGGCAGTGAAAGCTTCCAAGTCTACGGCGCCGGCGACGAGAAGGCGCCGGAATCGTTCCACTATGTGGCCGGCAGCGTGAGTATGGGCGGGTTGTCTTTCACGAATTTCCCCGTCTCAGTGTTCCGCACCGCGCAAACCACGGACTACGACGGGTTGATCGGCGCGGATGTCTTCCGCCGCTTCCTGGTGACGATTGACTTTCCGCGCTTGCGCCTGGACCTCGATACGCGCCCGGAAAGCTTGCCTGCGGATCACGCCGAGCCCGAAGACGCGGTCGATCCTCTGCCATCCGGTTTCTTTCGCGCGCTTCGATTCGGGAATCACCTCACGGTTCCTACTTCCGTCAACGAAAGCGCTGGGCAGCTTTTTCTGATCGATTCGGGATCGAATGTGAACCTCATCGATACGGCGGTGGCGGGGGAATCGACCTCGGTCCACGCCGACAACCGAAGTAAGCTCCGCGGAATCCAGGGACAGGTAAAGGATGTCTCACGCGCCAGCGAGGTCTCGCTCATATTCGCCGGATTCCACCAGCGCAACAGCGACCTGTTGGCGGTTGACATGTCCAAGCTGGACGATGCCGCGGGCGTAGGCATTGCAGGCGTTTTGGGTATCCCGGTACTCCGGTATATGAAACTGACTATCGACTACAAGAACGGCGCGGTCCGGTTCGAATATCAAGGAAGGCTGTGATGCAGACATGATGCGGACGGGGGCGTTTTGCCTTTTCTGGATTTGCCTGGTGGCGGGGACGGCGCGTGCGCAGCAACTCTCCGCGCGAGAGGTGCTGGAGAAAGTGCGCGGCAATTACAGCAAGCTGACTGCGCTGCACGCCGTGGCGGAGATGGAGCAGGCCGCCAACCGCCGCATCGTAGTCCTGGATTGCGAGCTGGTGGATAAGGGCGCCCGCTATATCGCCCGCGTGAAAGACAGCCGCGATACGGCGATCTTAGCCAGCGACGGCAGCACCATCACCCGCGCGCTGATCGGCATGAAGCGGTGGTCGAAAATATCGGCTGCGGCGCTCGCGGATGAAGATGAGGACGACGCATCGAGCGGCGCGCGGGATCTGCACCAGAGCCTTCTACAAATGATGGCCGGCACGTTTGTGGTGATCGCTAAGAAGGCGGAGGATCCCGTCATAGTCAAGGAAACCGATTTCAAGCTGGGCCGCGAGAAGGTGCGCTGCTACGTGATTCGCGCGCGTACCGGAATCGAAGAGCACGAGCTGCTGGTGGACAAAGCTACTTTCCTGGTGATGCAGCATAAGTTCAAGGGCAGGTCTGCGAGCGGCCCTGTGGAGAGCACTTTCAAGGTCAGGTCGATTGAGATCAACAGCCAGGTTGCGGATACGCTGCTGGCTTTTGCCCCTGCGCCTGATTGGACCGAAGTCGAGTCACTCACCCTGCCTGGCGAGCAGCCTATGGTGCTCACCGGCGAACGTGCTCCCGATTTTGCGCTCCAGACTCTGGATGGAGATCAGGTCTCACTGAGTAACCTGCGGGGCAGCGTAGTGGTTCTGGATTTCTGGGCTACCTGGTGTCCGCCATGCCGTGCGGAGATGCCCTCGATTGAGAAGTTGCGCGCTGAGTTCGGCGATGCCGTCGAGTTCCTGGGCGTCAACAACGAGGCGCCCGCGACGGTAAGAAAGTTCCTCGACCAACAGCACTACCGGCTGCGCGTGCTGACAGACAGACAGCGGCAGGTGCAGCGCCGCTACGGTGTCCGCGCCATTCCGGTGGTGGTGGTGATCGGCCGCGACGGCGTTGTGCGCCAGCAATTCCTCGGCGCGCAAAGCGAGTCGGCGCTGCGGAAAGCTATCCAGTCGGTGGTAGCAAATCGAAGCTGAACCGCAGCGGGTGTGCTTTAGGGACGGTGTATTCGGTGCGGGCATAGGTTTAGGAGGCGTCGACGTACTCCACCGTCCGCCGGTGGTATCCTTATAAGGATCTGCGTCACTGACGCGGCGGAGGAGGCGGCGATGAAGCTGTTCTACCGGATTTGCACGAGCGTTGTGATGGGGGCAGCGGCGATGGTAACCCTGCCAGCACAGACCTTCACCACGATATTCAACTTCGGCGGCACAAATGGCGCGTCACCTGCGGCAGCGCTGGTGCAAGGCACCGATGGCTATCTGTATGGGACGACTAGCGGTGGCGGGATCACTGGGTTGAACTGTGGGCAGTTCGGTGGCTGCGGCACGGTTTTTAAAATCACGCCGAATGGCACACTGACGACGTTATATAGCTTCTGCAGCTTTAGTCAGTGCCCAGATGGCGCGGGGCCCTCCGCTCCTCTCGTCCAGACCACCAACGGTGAATTCTACGGGACTACCTCAGTAGGAGGATCCCCCAGCTACTGCACCTCAACCTATTTCGTTCCCGGCTGCGGTACCGTCTTCAAGATGACCCCGTCGGGCCTCCTGACCACCATCTACAGCTTCTGCTCCCAGGTTGCGTGCGCGGACGGAGCGCAGCCCATGGCAGGGCTGGTACAGGGGATGAGCGGTGTCCTTTACGGCACCACTTCTTCCGGAGGCGCCAATAATGGTGGCACGATCTTCAAAATCACGCCGGATGGTACCCTCACGACCTTATACAGCTTTTGCTCCGTCAGCGGGTGCGCGGATGGCGAATTTCCCCTGGCGGGGTTGGTGCAGGCCACCAATGGAGATCTTTATGGGACTGCCTCAGCAGGGGGATCTTACGCCTCTTGCGCCTCATTCAACCCTTTCGGTTCCGGCTGCGGCACAGTCTTCAGGCTTACCCCAAGCGGAACCCTCAAGACGCTGTACAGTTTTTGCGCTCAAAGTGGCTGCGCAGATGGCGCCGTTCCGGGCGCCGGGCTGGTACAAGCCACGAATGGGGACCTCTACGGGACCACGCCAAACGGAGGCACAGGGACCGGCTGCGGCCGCTTTGGCTGTGGAACAGTTTTCGAGATCACCTCGGGCGGTGCCCTCACGACGCTGTACAGCTTTAGGGGGAGTGCCGATGGAGGGAACCCCCACGCGGGCTTGATTCAGGCCACCGATGGGAATCTGTACGGTACAAATAACTTTACTTTCCCCACGATTTTCAAGATCACGCCGGCCGGGTCGCTGACGACGCTATCTCGAATTCCTGTGCCGCCCAGTTTCAGTGGTGGCTTTTATCCGGCGCTGGTGCAGGACACCAACGGCGGCCTTTACGGGACAACCCCTCTCGGGACGGACTTGCGTTTTTGTTTCGGCGGTTGCGGCACGATATATAGTCTGTCCGTCGGCCTCGGTCCCTTCGTCAGGCTCCAGCCCGCGTCCGGCGAGGTGGGTGGGCCCGTTGACATCCTCGGAAACAACCTGACCGGCGCGACCTCCGTCAGCTTTAACGGCTCTCCGGCGACCTTCAGGGTGGTTTCGCATAGCTTGATCACGACCAATGTGCCCCCCGGTGCGACGACCGGCAGCGTCGAAGTTACAACACCCAGTGGCACGGTGGTCAGCAATGTGAGTTTCCGGGTGCGCCAATGAAATCGAGACCCATCGTACCGCCCCCCCCTAACACGGGTGCGGACTACCGAAAGGAGCGCAGAATGCGACCTTTTTGTCCTCTTGCGTTGACGCTATTCATCGGCGCGGCCTGCGGCCTACCACTGGCACAAGCGCAAAGCGGCTCGACGGCGCCGGTGGGCGATTCTGATGGCGCCGGCCACCTCACCCTGATGGGCGGATGCGGGAATCACCCATGCGCTTACTTCAAAAACGCACCCCAGGTCCTGAGCTTATTCCTCGAGCCGCAGGGCTCCATCGCGAACTGCACCGTCTGCCTGCCGACCGCCGTGGGAGACTTCAACGGTGACGGTATCCCAGACGTCGCAGCCGCTACCTCGGCCGGCATCTCGGTATATCCGGGGAATGGTAACGGGACCTTTGGGCCTGCGCTACTGACGGCGGGGAGCTTCATTCCTCAAGAAATTGTCACGGGCGACTTCAATAACGATGGCAATCTGGACCTAATGATGGCGGATTTTTCTGGCGGTTTGCTGCTGTTGCTAGGCAACGGCGACGGTACGTTCCAGGCCCCTGCAACCATTGCACCTGTCGCCGTGTTTCTTGCGGTCGGCGACTTCAATAACGATGGCAACCTCGACGTAGCGTTCTACGGCGTTGCCGGCGTGCATGTGTTCTTAGGAGACGGCATGGGGAACTTCTCCAAATCTGCTGCCCTACCCATTTCCTATGGCTATTATTTGGCGGCCGGCCAGTTCACTCATGATGGCGACCTCGATCTCGCCGTCACATCGGACAACAGCGTTTCCATCTACTTGGGTAACGGCGATGGGACGTTCGGCTCCGCCTCCGTAACGCCACTCCCTTATGGCGCTGGTGGGGTCGCTATCCATGACCTTAATGGAGACGGGAACAACGACGTCGTAGTCGCCACCCCGGGCCAGATCACTGTCCTCTTGGGCAACGGAGACGGGACCTTTCAACCGCCCATCACTAGCCAGTATCCAGGGGGAGGGCTGCAGGTTCCAGGAGTCGCCGGTCTGTCCATTGCCGACTTTGACCATGACGGTATACCCGATATCGCCGTCGTCGGCGATATACTGCTGGGCGCGGGCGATGGGACGTTTCCAACCGCCATCCAGTACCCGTTGATCGGCGACTTCTTCGTCGCTGTGATCGCATCGGACCTGAATGGCGACCACAAGCCCGACGTTCTTGTTAGCGGCGCACAAGAAACAAGCGCAGGCTCTTCCCTGAACTTCGTTTCAATTTTGCTGGGAAAGGGCGACGGTAGCCTCCGCGGACCGCCCGACATTTCCCTCGAGGCGTCACCAGAGTCGATCGCGGTCGCCGATTTCAATGGCGACGGTATACCTGACTTTGCCACGGCGAACCAAAACCCCAACTCCCTTTCCGTAGCGGTCGGAACCGGCCATGGGTCGTTTAATGCGCCGACGATGATGTCCCTCAATTTCACCCCGCACCTCGTCGCTGCCGGAGACTTTGACGGCGATGGCAACGAGGACCTCGTTGTCAGCAGCACTATCTTCGGCAGCCCCACACTCGCGATCCTGCTGGGCAACGGTACGGGCGGCTTTGGGCCTCCCGCGTTTATCCCGGGCTACTTCGAAAGTGTCGCCGCGATCACACTAGGCGACGTGAACAATGACGGGAAGCTGGATATCGTAGTTCCCGGCGCCGTATTTCTCGGCAACGGCGATGGCACATTTCAAGCGCCGATTACGGTTGCCCAGACCAGGGGTGCGCAAAGCCTGGGGCTCACCGACTTTAACGGCGACGGCAACTTGGATCTCGCGGCAGGAGAGGGATCGCTACACATACTTCTTGGAAACGGCAACGGCACTTTCACGCCCAAGGTTACCATCCCCGTCAGCAATGGCACCAGCGCTTTGGTCATCGCCGACTTCAACGCCGATGGCAAGATGGATGTAGCCATCGCTGGCGGCTACCCCAGTCTTTCGGTTTTCCTGGGAAAGGGTAACGGAACTTTCCAACCCGAACTCGTTTCGTCCAGCACGTTGCCGGTTCAGGGCAGTTTGGTTGCCGCGGATTTCAATCTGGACGGCAAGACAAGCCTCGCATTTCTCTCCTACCAGAACAGTGTTTCCTTCCTGGACGGGAACGGTGATGGAACGTTCGCGGAATCCCAGATCTTTCCTGTCGAATTCAGTCCCAGCGGTATGGCCGAGGCGGCTCTGAATTCGAAGAACAACAAGCCTGGCTTGGTAGTTGCCAACAGCGGTTCCAACACGGTGTCGGTATTGACGAACGTCACGAAAGGACGGTAGGTCGCTCGTGGTTCGGTTTACGGCAGCTCGACTTCCAGGGCGTACGGTTGCTGAATGCTGGCCGGATCGGTGCAAAAACGCAATTCGAGTGACAATTCCATCGATATAGGATATGATCTACCGGTGAGGCGTGCGCGAGACGCGCCGCCAAAAGGGGCTAATCCATGGCGCGAGTTCTACGAGCACTTTCCGCTGCCAGCCTGTTACTGCTGGCGGTCAACCGTCTACCGGCCCAAATCTCATTCGCCCGCACGCCACCGGTGTTGCTCCCCGCTGGCGCCTTTGGATCTGGGGCGATCGCGATCGCTGTGGCTGACTTCAACGGCGACGGCATCCCGGACGTCGCGGCTACCGAGGGCGGTGACCTCCTGGTATATCCAGGAAATGGCGACGGCACGTTCCGATCCCCCGTAACGACGCCGACCGGCCTGGGAAACTCCAACCCGGGTGCCATTATCGCAGGCGACTTCAACAACGATGGCAAGCAGGACGCCGTCGTGGTTTCTCCAGCGACTCCGCTGTTGTTCCTGGGCAACGGTGACGGCACGTTCCAGCCTCCGCTGATGATTCCGGCGCCGTCCGGCTCGGAGTTTCCGGTCGTGGGCGACTTCAATGGGGACAAGAACCTCGACCTCTTACTCTATGACGGCTTCTCAACCCTCTATGTCCTCCTGGGAAACGGGGCCGGGGGCTTTTCCCAGGCCGCGGCGATAGCAGCGTCCTCCGCTGGCGGGATTGCGGTGGGGGACCTTAACAAGGATCACAAGCTCGACATGGCTGTCACGAGCTCCTCAAATGACACGGTCTGTATCTACCTGGGCAATGGAGATGGCACGTTCGGTTCTCCTTCCCCGTACACCGTCGGCATAGGCCCGGGTGCGGTCGGCATCCGCGACTTTAATGGCGATGGTGAGCCCGACGTGGCGGTCGCCGATGCCGGATCCAACGACGTTGCGGTCCTGTTGGGCAACGGAGACGGGACTTTCCAGCCGCCCATCGTCAATCCGGTGCCATCGAGCTTTCAGTCTGATCTCGGTGCAATGGCGATCGACGACTTTAACCGCGACGGGAACCCGGACATCGCTATCATTGGCTACATCCTGCTCGGCGCCGGCAACGGCACATTTCCGACCGCTGTTCCATATTCTTACGTGCTGCTCGACATCTTTGCCGCCGCATCGTCCGTACTTGCCGCAGATCTGAATGGTGACCACAAGCCGGATCTCGTGATCGGTACTGGCGACACCGTAAGTACCGTTACTATCCTGCTCGGAAAGGGCAACGCCACCTTCCGCGGTGCGCCCGACACTTCCGTCGGTACTGCACCATCGTCCATCGCCGTCGCGGATTTCAATGGGGATGGGATACCGGACTTCGTTACCGCGAGCCCAAGCTCGAATTCCCTCTCGGTGGCGCTCGGCAGCGGGCACGGAAGGTTCAAGGCGGTGACGACCGTGCCCCTCATCTTCTCTCCTTCGCTGGTTGTTGCTGGAGATATCAATGGCGACGGCAACCAAGACTTGGTCATCACCGGTTCCCCTGGGTCGTTTCAGCCGCTGGCGATCTTGTTTGGAAACGGCTCAGGGCACTTCTCGGCGCCCTTGTTCGTTCCGGGCATTGGCAGCATCACGGCCATTGCGCTTGGGGATGTAACCAACGATGGCAGGCTGGACATTGTGGTCCCGGGCGCTGTGCTCATCGGCAACGGAGACGGCACGTTTCAGCTCAAGACGGTGAGTGGCACCGGGGGCGCGCTGGGCCTGGCGCTCGGCGATTTCAACGGCGACGGCAAGCTGGACATAGCTGCGGCTCTGGGGGAGTCGTTTCTGATCCTGCTGGGGGACGGCCAGGGGAATTTCACGCCCAGTACTTCTTTCCCTGTTTCGGTTACCTATGGTGCCGTTTCCGTTGCCATCGCTGACCTGAATGGCGACGGTGCTCTAGACCTCGCGCTGGGAGGGGTGCCCGGTCTGCTTCCCGGTCCCCTTATTTCGATCTTCTTAGGCTACGGCAACGGAACCTTCCAACCTGAGCGTGCGGCCTCCGGCGCCTTAAACGTTCTTGGGAGTCTGACAGCCGCGGATTTCAATCTCGACGGAAAGACCGACTTGGCGATGCTGACGCCCAACAGTGTCTCGATTCTGCCCGGCAATGGCGACGGCACGTTCCAGGCAGCGCAGATTTTCGGTGTCGACTCCGGCCCGACCGCGATGGCGGTCGCCGCCTTGAGCACGAGCAACACAAAGCCGTGTCTGCTGGTTACCAACAGCGGGTCGAACACGGTCTCGATATTAGACAACACGACGCCGTGACCGGGCAACGGCGCCCAAGACTACTGTTGACGTCAGGTGCAGACGAATCGGAAAGGAGTGCAGCATGCGAAACATCAGATCGCTCTTACTGGCGCTGGGGTATCAGTTGGTGCTATGGACCGCTTTGATCGCGGTGGTCTCGGGGGCACTACCCGCGCGGGCGCAGACGGAGGCCGGCCTGCCAGCAGGCGAGGCTGTCGCTACTGGCACGATCCCCGACATGGGTGGGTGTTCGAACCACCCGTGCGCGTTTCAATTTGCCCGGACGCCTCCAATCCTCAATCCGTCGGGCTGTGACTTAGCAACGGCGGTAGCGGATTTTACCGGCGATGGCATCCCGGACGTGCTTGCCGCTACCGGTAACGGCATATCCGTATATCCAGGAAACGGCGATGGTTCCTTCCAGACAGCCATTTTTACGTCGACTACGTTCACGTTCTCGTGCAATTCCGCGTTTGGCGGAGCCGCAACCGGTGACTTCAACAACGACGGCAAGCAAGACTTGGTGCTGGCCACCGGCACGGGTTTTTCCAGCGGACCTCTTCTGCTGTTCCTGGGCAACGGGAATGGCACCTTCGGCCCCGCTCTGACCGTGGCGTACGCAGGCATCTTCCCCACCGTGGGCGACTTCAATAGAGATGGCAACCTCGACCTAGTGTTTTTCGACGGAAGCTCAAATTTGGTGGTGGCTTTGGGGAACGGTGCTGGCGGTTTCGGGCAGCCGCTTGCGATACCCGTTTCCTCCGTAGGAGGCATCGTGGTGGGGCGAATCGACGGCGATCAGGAGTTGGATATTGCCGTCACGAATCCATCTTCCGACATGATATCCATCTTCCTGGGCAATGGTGATGGGACTTTCGGTCCTCCTGCGATGATGAACGCTGGCCTGAGCCCTGGACCGATCGCTCTCCGCGATCTGAATGGCGACGTCAAGGCGGACCTCGCCGTCGCGGACAGCGCCTCCGAGGACGTGGCGGTGTTCTTGGGCAACGGAGACGGCACATTTCAACCCCCTGTGGCCTACACCGTACCTGGCGGTAGTAATTCGTCGCTGGTGATCGGCGATTTTAACGAACGCGCTGTCCCCGACATCGCGATAGTTGGTTACGTGCTGGTGGGAAATGGTGACGGCACGTTTCAACTTCCTCCTGTCCCCTATCCGCTCATTTATCCTGCGAACTTCGGGACGTCTTTCTCCCTGGCCACCGCGGATCTGAACAGCGACCATGTATCAGATCTCGTCATCGGCTTTTCTCCACCGGGTTCGAGTGCAGAGTATATTTCCATTTTGCTGGGCAAGGGGCACGGCGGCTGCTCCCAAATGCCTCCGGCATGCTTCCACGGCGCGCCCGACATTTCGCCAGGAGCTTCCCCCACGTCTGTCGCGGTCGCGGATTTGAACGGTGACGGAAATCCGGACTTCGTTACGGCCAACCAGAACTCCAGCTCGCTTTCCGTAGCCCTTGGGAGCGGCCATGGATCATTCAAGACGCCAACGACCGTGCCTCTGAGCTTCATGCCGTCGCCCGTGGTTACTGGAGATTTCAACGGAGACGGCATTGTGGATCTGGTTGTCGGCTGCCAGCCTTTCTGTACGGACAGCCTGGCAATCCTCTTGGGAGACGGCATGGGTGGTTTCGGGGCTCCACTTTTCCTGAACTACACTTATGGCGCATATGCGATCGCGGTGGGAGACGTAAATAACGACGGGAAGCTGGATCTGGTGGTCGTCGGTTTATCACTCACCAGTAACTCCACTGTATATACATTGCTCGGTAACGGGGACGGCACCTTCCAGGCGCCGATTTCCGTCGCCAACGCCGGGGGCGGGCAAAGCCTGGCGCTCGGCGATTTCAACGGGGATGGCAAACTCGACCTGGCGCTGACCCTCTTCACGGGACCGTATCTAGAGGTCCTTCTTGGGAACGGTGACGGTTCTTTCCAACCCCCTACGCAGTACTTTGTGGCGAATGGTGCCTTCTTCGTCGCCGTTGCGGACTTCAATGGCGATAAGAAGTTGGACATTGCTATCAGCAACGGTCTTTCCGTCAACGGGGGCGTTTCGATCTTCCTCGGAAACGGAAACGGAACGCTCCAGCCCGAACAGTTCTACCCCACTCCCTTAGGCGCCGGCGGTTTGGTGTCCGCGGATTTCAATCTCGACGGGAATAAGGACATCGCCCTGCTTTCTTCAAACAGCGTGTCCCTCCTCTCCGGCAATGGCGACGGCTCGTTCCAGCCTGCCCAGGTGTTCGCCGTGGATGCCGGGCCGACTGCGTTAGCTTTGGGTCATCTCGACAGTCTGCACAACAAGAAGCCTGGGCTGGTGGTAACGAACGGCTGTTTCAACGGCGTATGCTCCAATATGGTCTCGGTATTGACTAACACCACGCCGTGAACGGTGCTGGTTGGGGCGCTGATCAAACAGGCGGCGGGGCGCTGACGCTCGCGTTCTGCTTACGGCAGCTTAACTTCTAACGAGTACAGCTCCTGGCTGCTGGTATCGCGCACCGCGATAGGTGATTCATCCGGCGCCAGGCCAATCATCGACAAGGTACCCAAATCCGTGCTCAGCGGTTTTGTGTCTCCCAGCTTCGCGACCTCCTCGGTCTTATGATCGCTAACGCGTACGCGGTAGATGGTTGGACCTTGCGACGGGTAGTCAGAAAAATAAAGATACTGCCCATCCCGAGACCATGCGAGTTGGGAATAGGCTTGTACCGAAGCCAAGCTAGTCCAACTGGAATTCGTAAGATCGAGCAACGTGATCTTGAAACCGTCTTCGCCTCTGTTCGTCGCGGCTAGGTAGCGCCCATCGGGCGACCATCGCGGGTAGTACAAACCGAGGCCCCGGTGAAGAGTAGAAATCTTGCCCGACTTAAGCTCCAGGATTCGAACGGTCAGTTCCTCAGCCGGCGCCGATCGCGGGAGACGGCCGAATGCGAGGCGGCTTCCATCGGGCGACCAATCCGGATACGCTTCGTCGATCCCTTCGCTGGTCAGTTGGTGGGGGCTGCCGCCTTGTGCGGCGATGGTGTAAATGCTCCACGGTTTGCGGGGCCGGCGGCCGGCGAAGGCGATTTCCTTGCCGTCGGGCGACCAGCGCGGTGTGCCGGCCTCTATGCCAGGGCCGGTAAGCTGCGCGCGTTGGCTGCCGTCCGCGCGGCTGCGCCAGAGAACGTTGTTGGGATAAGTAGTGTATGCCACCCAGGTGCCATCGCGGGAGAAATCTGCCTGGCTGATCGATCCCAGAAGTGGGGTAGTTTGACGCGACTCGCCGATCTTGACCAGTTCGCCGTGTACTTGCGTCACGCCCAGAACAAAGATCCTTTTACCATCGGTGCTAGGCACTGGTGTGTGATACAGTAGTGCGCCGTTGGTCAGGCGAACAGGGGCTGGCGTAGTGTGCATCATGCCCGGTTCGCGGAGGGCCCATATATTGGGGTGTCCGTCGTGCCAGGATTCGAAAACGAAGTAGCGGCCATCGGGTGTCCAACTGCCGCAGCATTCCGCGCCAAAGCGGCTCCAGCCTGGAAGCAGCGGATGCAGCTTGGTTCCGTCGGCGGTTACCTCCCACAAAGAACCGGCGTGCGTTTTGGGATCTTGCACGGTGAAGCGCAGGCGGTTCCCGTCGGGCGACCAGCGCACCCAGGTGGCCGAGGGGATGGCGGGGTTGGGCGGCACGATCGTGCGGGACTCGCTACCGTCGGACCGGGCGACGAAGATGCAGCCGTTTTCGCCGTGGTCATTGCCGATGTAGGCGATCCGGTCGCCACCTGGAGACCAGACTCCGTCGCGGCCTATGAAATCACCAATGCGGAGAGGCGAGCCGCCGATCATGGGCACGGCCCATAGCTCGCAGCACCGGTCCAGGTCTTTTGTCAGAAGGAGCGCCGAGTGTTCGATATCGCTGTCGGTCGGGAACAAGCCGCTATCGTCGGGCACAGCGGGTACCGCGACCACTTCGCCGCCGGTCGAAGACACCTGGCGGATCACCCTGGTGCCATTGATAAATTCTGTGAAGAAGATGCGCGGCCCATCGGTGGTAATCGGGAACCCGGTAATCGCCGTCCAATAAGCGAATTTGGTTTGGCCATCGTTGGTAATGGCCTCCTGATTCAGAAGCTGCGGAGTTTGAAGCTGGGGCCGGAGCCAGAACCACCCGGCGAGCAGCACGGCAACCGCCAAGATCCCCAACGTCGCGAACGCGGCGGCCCGAGATGCTCGCACGGTAATCGTCGCAGGCGAGCTGGTTGCACTCGCGCTCGCTTCGCTCATCGCGGGGGCGTCGCTATGTGGCGCGGAGGCAGGTAGCGGCACTGTTTCCAACTGCGCCGACATCCCCTTCGAAAAATCGTCGCTGAAATCCGCGGCGCTCGCGTAACGATCCTTCGTGTCAAATGCCAGAGCCTTCAAGATGGCGTTCTCCGCCGCCGTCGAAAGCTGCGGACGAAGTTGCGAAGGTTTCTGCAGCGGGCCGCGCTGCTGCTGGAAATAGAGTTCCACCGGCGCAGACGCCTGGAACGGACCGCGCCCAGTCACCATTTCATACACAACCACACCCAGCGAGTAGATGTCGCTGGCCGCTTCCGGCTTGCCGTTCAATTGCTCCGGCGCCATGTAGGGCAGGGACCCGGCGACGCGCGTCTGCGAGGTAGCGGTGACGGCCGAATCTGCTACGCCCGCAATCCCGAAGTCGATGATGACGGCCTGCTCGCGCCCCCCGCGCAGCTTGCGCAGCATGATGTTTTCGGGCTTGAGGTCGCGATGGCACACGCCCTCGTCGTGCGCGGCGTTGAGCGCGTCGGCGGTCTGGTAGAGCAGGCTGGCCACCCGCGCGAGGTCTAGCGGGCCGGTCTTCAGCGCACTGCGCAGCGTGACGCCGTCGACGTATTGCATGACGAGGAACAGGTTCCCGCCGGCGGTGGTGCCTTGATCCAGGACGCCCACCACGCCCGGATGGTTGATGCGCGCAAGGGCCTCGCACTCTTTGCGGAATTTGCCGTGCAGCCAATCGTCGTTCTGGCCGCGCTCCTCGAGCAGCTTGACTACTACGGGCTTTTCGTGCAATTGGAGGTCGTGCGCGAGATAGACGACGCCGAAGCCGCCCTTGCCGATAGGGCGCTCGATGCGATAGCGGTTGCTGAGCACGCAGCCCGGTCCAAGCGGCTTTAGAAGGTCGGTCGGCTTGTCCGCGGGGTCTTGCTGGGGCTCCATGTGGAGGCTCTCTGTATCTTATCATGGCCGATTCGCAAGAATCGGCGTAAAGCCGCTCGATCCGGTGACCTTCGCCGCGGCCTCGCTCGGGCTGGTCGCCGCCGCGGTCACGGCAAGCTATTTCCCGCAAACAGTGCATAACTCGGGATCCGACCCAATACTGTTCACCTAAGATAGTGGCGCAGGCTGTCAAGCCTGCTGAGCCGAGATTCATCTCGGCTTTCGTCAGGCGAATTCTTTCTCGCGAGAGTCGTTCCCGAGATAGCGCATGCTGAAATAAACCAACGGGGCAAAGCGACGATTAACCAAATCGCGTTGCCAACATGCGGATTCATGGTATTACCTAACCGGGCGCCGTCTTCAGATCAATTAGCGTACCCGCGCAGGGGCCCCGCCATCCTTTCAGTTCCGACGTGAAGCGATCGCGCACGGACACGAACTGCGGGTTGTCGTATTGATTGACTTTTTCGGCGGGATCGGTGGCTTCGTCATACAGCTCGTTTGGTCCGCCCTCGCGCAAAACAAGCTTATAGCGGTCGTCGCGTGCCATTTGCACATTGCGGAAGCGGCTGAAGGCCAAGCCGCGCCAAGGCTGTTTCTTGGGCATATGTTGGTTGTAGATGAACGGCATGTAGCTGCGGCCGCAGGAGCGGGAAGCTTGCGGCGCTCCTGTAATTTCGCCTAAAGTGGCCAACACATCGTCGGCGCTGACGACATCGGGCCGGACGCTACCAGGCGGGAAATGGCCGGGCCAAGTCCAGATCATGGGCACGCGCATCACTTCTTCGTACATATTCACGGGATCGGAGGCGAGCCCATCGCCCCACAAACCGTGGTGTCCAGCCAGGAAGCCGTGACCGCTGGTGAAGACGGTCACGGTGTTTTCCCACAAGCCGTGCTTTTGCAAATCGGCCATCAGCGCGCCCACCTGATCGTCGAGCGTCGTGACGCCGCCGGCGTACTTGCGCAGATTGACACGGGCGTCGCGCAGCATGTCTTTGTGAGTTGCATTGGCCGCGGCCGGCTCAAAACCCGTGGCTTCGAATCCGGCTGTGGTGTATAGGTCGAGGTTCTTTTGCGGGATCGACTGAGCCAGCGGACTGCCGAGCGTGACAGTGATAAAGAACGGCTTGGCTGCCGAAGTCAGCGCATCGGCGGCTTGCGCGGGGCTGACCGGCGTTCCCCCCACGGGCGCGGCACCCCCTTCGGTGGCGGCGGGTGCGCTGGCGAAGCTGTATGAGAAGCGCACGCCGGTCTGCGCCAGCCGGTCGATGGCCGGCGTGCGGATGTCCTGGTTTCCGAAGCAGCCGAGCATGTAGCCGCCCAGATCATCGGCGACCATCAGCAGGACGTTGGACCGTTCGGACGTCGCCGCCTGCTTCTTTTTCTTTTGGGCGGCCAGCGCGGGCGAGGCTAGTGCGGCGAACAGGAAATCGCGGCGGTTCAAGGGCATTGAACACTAGTATAAGTTACCGAGCCGCGCAGTATGCCGAGCCGCGACCGCCTTACCGAGCCGCGACCGTCAGGGAGCGGTCCCCGTCAGTTGCCGCCGCCGGAGCTCACTACCGGGCTGAACAGCAGCTTGGTCCTGGTACCCCGAAGCTGGATCTCGCGAATGGCAGGCTTGCCATTTTCCTGAGTGTACACGACGTTGGTGGACGCGTACTTCTGATCGGCGTTCTCGACCCTGACCGGAACTTCTACCCTCTGCTTCCCGTGCATGATCACGGCCTTACCATCCTGCAGGTCGAGGCGGTAGTCGCCCGCGCTGAGACCGGTGCCTTCCAGCACAGAAGGCTGCTGCAGGTTCAGGTGATACGTCTCCGCGCTGGCGATCGAAAGAGCGAACACGGCAAAACCGAAAATGAGTGATTTCTTCATGGCTTGATTGTACGGTGGCTTTCGCCTGGTTACCATAGTGAAACGGTTGGTAAAACGGTTACCGGATCGGTTACAACGTTACCTGTCATTTATAATCAATAGGATACGGCAGAACGTCCGCCCCGCGTCCATCCGCGTTCATTCGCGGCTGCCTTTACAAATCTTTACAAAATTGTTGTTGCCCGTGCCACTCGCGCATGCCATACTCGCATCACATGCCCTGCATCCTCCGCGCCGTCATCCTCGTGTCCGCAGCTCTATGTGCGTTCTGCGCCGACCCGAACACCGCCCCCACCGTCGCCTACACCGCCACCGGCACGTTCGCCACGCCGCCGATCCACGGGTATGACAAGTTGGGATTGGCAGGCCAGCCGTTCAGCATCACCATCCTTGCCAGCGAAGGGCTAAAACCCACCCGCCGCACCAAAACCTCCGCGCGATATGACAACGTCCCCCTGTCGGGATCGATCGCATCCGCCTATACCTACGGTGTGCCTCTCCCGATCCTGGTCAACGCCAGTATTATTCTCCAGGTGGGCGCGGCAGGCGCTCCCGACGAAATGAAGCTCAGCTTCCAAGCGAATTTCATTGATGTGCCGCTGCAAGTCGCCGCTGAAGCGACAATGCCCGCCGGAACCATCACCTCGCCGGCCATCGCGCCGTTTAATACTCCGGTGACCCTCACCTTAACGAATGCCACCGCGCGATACGCGGGCAGCGAATCCACCACGCTGGGAATGACCGGCACGCTGAATGGCGCCGTCCAACCCCCGCCGTCCGTCGATGTTCTCTACAACTTCACGGGTTCGCTGTACACTGGCCCCGACGGTGGCGGCCCCATGTCCGGCTTGATCGAGGGACCGGACGGAGCATTCTACGGAACAACCAGATACGGCGGCGCCGGCTTTGGCACTGTGTTCAAGCTGACTCAGCCATCATCGCCGGGGGGTGCCTGGGCCGAGACTGTGCTCTATACTTTTCCGAATCCTTTTTCGGGCGACGGCACAGATGGCGCATATCCTGCGTCGCCTTTGGTGCTTGCCCCCGATGGATCGCTGTGCGGCGCCACCGCCGGTGGCGGAGGCTATTGCATCTCCACCTTTGGCTGTGGCACAGTATTTTCCCTGACCCCACCATCTCCCCCTGCTACTACCTGGAACGAAACCGTGCTTTACCGCTTCACCGGAGGGCCTGATGGCGTGCAGCCGAATGGCTTGGTCATGACCGGCGGAACGCTCTACGGCACCGCCGCATTCAGCCAAGTCAAACCACCCTGTCCCTTCGGAAACGGATGTGGCACTATATTCGAATTGGCGCCGCCCACTGCATCCGGAGGAGCGTGGCAGTTCACCGTTCTGCACGCCTTCACTAGCGAGCACGGCGACGGCGACGAGCCACTTGCCGGCTTGACCGTCGGCCCCGGCGGCACCTTCTATGGCACAACAGCAGGCGGCGGGACTATAGGTTATGGCACTGTCTTCCAGCTCTCGCCGCCCGCCACGCCGGGCGGCCCGTGGACCGAAACCGTGCTCTACAATTTCGGAGCATCAACGGACGGCAATGCACCCGAGGCGCCCGTCATCATCGGTCCGAATGGAGAGCTCTATGGGTCGACCTATGGCGGTGGCAGCACGGCATGCATTCAGGGCTGCGGCACCGTGTTCAGACTGACCCCACACGGAAACACGTGGGCCGAGTCCATCCTCTACAGGTTTCAGGACACACCTACCGACGGCTATTATCCCACCGGTGGCGTGCTCCTCGGCAAGAATGGAGCGCTGTATGGCGCCGTCCTCGGTGGTCCCTCCAACGCGGGCAGTATCTTCAAGCTGAACCCTCCGGCCTCGGACGGCGCCGCCTGGAACCTGACCCTCTTAGCCAGCTTCAACCTGTTCGATGGAAACGTCTCCTTCGGCGGCCTGACCTTCGACTCATCAGGAGCCCTTCTCGGCACCACCCAGACCGGCGGAACTCCCGGCTGCGTCGTACCTATCTATGCCTACGACTTTCCGTTCGGCTGCGGCACAAGTTTCCGATTAATACCATGACCTCAAATCAAGCCATTCGCGCCGTCACGCTCGCCTCCGCAGCTCTCTGTGCGTTCTGCGCCGACCTGAACGCCGCCCCCTCCGTCGCCTACACCGCCACCGGCA
>Ga0073928_10005283_pt1 | contig 18263 bp, 8 predicted proteins | sample PaiPotPPA55metaG_FD_76969 | JGI IMG/M metagenome (GOLD analysis project Ga0073928, IMG submission 76969) | Iron sulfur acid spring bacterial and archeal communities from Banff, Canada, to study Microbial Dark Matter (Phase II) - Paint Pots PPA... ... | reverse complement strand
GGATCAATCTGTGCGCCGGAGCGGAACGCCTCCACGGCGTTCTTGCCGTCCTTCAGTTGGATTTCCACCTGTCCAAGATTATTGAATGCTTCTGCGTATTTCGGAAACGCAGCAATCGCCTTCTGAAAATGATCTTTGGCTTCTTCCCAGTGCTTCTTGTCCATTTCCTTCGAGCCCAAGTTGAATTCTTTCCTGGCTGCCTCTGGGATGATCGGCGCGATAGCCGAGCTAGTCGCCTCAGCGCCAGCCGGCTGCGTCAACCGTACCTCTATATGTTCAGTGATATACGGTCCCCCACTGGTGCCGCCCGTTTCAAAGATGTCGCTTTTCGTGGTCTCGATGTCGGGCCCGCTTACCTGCACCTGATAACGCCCACTGCCCACACCGTCGAAGGTAGCACCGCCATTTCCGTCGGTCGTCCGGATACCCGCCATGCCCCCGAGCGGAGAATCCAGCTCAACCCGCAATCCTGCCGCGGCCCGGTGGTTCTGCTGGTAAGTCACACGAACGCTTATGGTGGTGATTCCGGCAGAAGAACCAGCACTCATGGTGGTCGGCTGCTGTGCGGCACTTGCCGCGGCGAGAAAAGCAAGCGCCAGAGTCAGTAACCAAAGATGACTCGATTTCATGACTGTCCCTCCATCCTTGCTGAAACAAAACCACCTCGCCGTGCGGGAAACATCGTTCCGCAGGCGAACGCTTCGGTAGCCGCTAGCTCAGAGACGGACAAATTATAGACCCGAGCGGGAACCAGCGGCAGTGATGATTTCGTGCCTCAAAATGGCGCGCTAGCGCTTGCTTTCCCGCTTGCCGGGAACCTCCAATGCCAGATCAGCCGTTCCAAACAATCCCGTGGCGTTATCCCGCACGCCGAGACGCAAAATGTATTTCCCCGGTGCAAGCCGGATGGGCACGTTCATGGGCAGCTGCTGCTTGCGCACCCGTTCGTAGGTCGGCTCCGGGAGGGATGCCTCCGCGGTCTGCACTTCTGCCTTCACCAGCTTGCCTTCGAGAGTGAACGCCTGTACCTCAAACTGCAGCGTGGAGTAGTGGTGGTTCTCGGCTTCGGTTTCAAACGAAAGCGTGGAGGGATCCACCGCAAATTCCACCACCGTATCCGAATCCGGCGCCGGAGGCAGCGCCCGAGCCATGAAGGTCACTTCCGTCGAGGGCAGCGAATTCGCCGTCAAAGCCGCCGTCAGCGTGCGCTCGCCGTTGTCCTTTCGCCAATCCGAAGGATTCATTGCGAAATATCCCCGGCGGTACCGCAACTGCACGCCCGGCCGGTCCACCTGCAATTTGATTTGGCGAAACTTCCCGCCCCACTTTTTGTTGCTGGGGTAGTAGCCGAGCATGTAATAGGAACTCGACTCCCTCAGCGCCGATTGAATGGCATGATCAAGGTCGTTGGTGTTACCGAAGTAGCGTCCGCCGGTGTCGCGGGCGATCGTTTCCAAAGCGTCGTGGGTGGAGAATCGTTGGAAGGACTCGCTGCTCAATGCGCGATTGGCGTCGATGCCAAGGTGAACCTTGCCTTGCGAATCCCGGCCGCTGAGGCTCGGATCTCCTAGGCTGTTCGGCGCCAGCCCACCCGCGTCAATGGTGTACGTGACCACATGCGCATCGTTCAGCAGATTGACCGTCCGCCGGATTTGATCGCCATAATTTCTTTCTGTCTCCATGCTGCTGGGCGAATCTCCCACCACGGAAAAAGGGAACCCGGTTGAAAACCACAGCAGCACCTTGCGTCCACTTTGTCCGGAGATGAAGCGGGCAATTTGCTCCAGAGCCGAAAGGGTGGTTGAAATACGGACATCGCGCGAGAAGTTTTCCGATTCCCGCTCGAAGCGGTCCATCATGTAAGCAATATCTTCGAAAATGCTGGCGTTGCTTCCGCCGGCCGCCAGCGTGGCAGGAAGCCCCGGGTCCGGGTCGCTGCCGGTCGGCCCGCCCGTGGCCTGCGCCGGCAAATTGACAGTTGGCGCGGGAACAGAAGCTGACGGGGTTTCCATCTGGCCGCCGCTGCGCGCCAGTGCTGGCGTTTCCGCCAGGTAGCGGTTCAACGCCGCTCGCAACAGAAGCGGGTCCTGGGTGAAATCCTGCAGCACTGTCAGTTTGTTGGTGAGGGCAATCACTGCCAGCTTCGTGTTCGGATCGTATTGCCGAGCCAAGAACTTCAGCATCTGCTGCTTCACGTAAATCTGGTCTTGCGGAGGAGTGTTGAGGCCGTCGAGCAGCAGCACGGCCACGGTGCCGTTGTCCGCATTGGTCTGCGTCACCCCAGGGCGGTTGGTCGTCACGTGCGGAGGAAGGGCTGGCGGTGGCGCCGGGTTCGCAGGCTCAGAAATGCGCTCGGAGAAGGATGCGAGCCGCTGACGAACGCCGTCTTCGGTCACCGTGAAGTCATCCGCTTTCAGGCCCTTGACCGGATGGCCTTCCTTATCGAGGACAACAGTATCCACCAGCACCATGCGGGTGGTGACGCGCACCACCAGCCCCTCCTCTTTCGGAGGGGGAGAAGGCTGTTGCGCGACAAGCGCACCGGCCAAAACCACTAGCACCATCATCTGCACGACCAATCGCTTCATAGAGGCAGGTCCTTCAACGCTTTCCGGTTACTGCCGCGGCAGATGGGGCTTGGGCCTGAGTTTCTGGTACATGACGATGGCCTGGTCTGCGTCATTGGCGCGTCCTTCGCGCCGGTAGGCGACGCTGAGCTGATAATAAGCGTAATCGGTCGGGTGCAGGCGGATCGAGTTTTCCAGATCCTGAACGGCGTCTTTCACCTTTCCTTGTTCCAACAACGCCTTCCCCAGCTCATAATGAGCATCGGAATGGTTCGGCTGTCGGCTCACCACATCCTGCAATAAGGGGATGGCCGCATCTGCCTGATGCATCTCCAGCCGCACGTATCCCAACTGGTATTCTGCCGGGATGTAGCCTGGATTGACCGATAGCTCCTGCTGAAATTGATCCGCTGACGCGTCCAGCTTTCCCTGCTTGAGTGCCACCATTCCCGAATCATAGTGAGCCTCGGCGAGGTGCGGGTCGAGCTGCAGTGCCCGCGCAAACTCTGTCAAGGCCTCGGGATAATTCTGCTCCTGGGCGTAAGCCTGGCCCAGCATCAGGTGTACGGCAGGCACGTTCTGATCCTTTTCCAGCATGCGGGAAAAAACCCGCGCGCCGTCCTTGGCGTCACCGCTGCGCACCAGCGACACGCCGGCCGCGTAGAGCAGGCCCGCGTTGTCCGGTAACTGGTCGAGGACCGGGCGCAACGTCTCCGCGCTCTCGGCGAACTTATCGACCATGTAGTCGCAGAGGCCCAGCATCTCGCGGATGGAGAGATCATTCGGCGTGCGGCGCAACTCCCGCTCCAGCGGCCCGGCGGCTTCGTCGTATTTCTCCGCACGAAACGCGGCGACGCCCCAGTTGCGATCCAGGCTGGGGATGGAAGGCTCCCATTTCGCCGCTTGCGAGAATTCCTCGGCGGCCTGCGTGTTACGCGAGGCGCGCCCGTCAATCACCCCCAGGTTGTGATACGCCTGTCCCAGCAGAAGCGACACCGATTTCGTGTAGGCAGCCTCCGCTCTGCCGTCGGATGGTTGAGAGGCTCCAGGCCGCATCATCATGGAGCGAAGCTGCTGCTGATTAGAGTCACCGTTCGCCTTCCCGGTGTCGCTCCCGGCCGCGCTTGCCGTATCCTGCTGAAGCGTCGCGCGAATCCGCTGCGCCTTGGCCGACTCCGCGGCGGCCTCCTCGTTCTTGCCCAGCTTGCGCAGCGCTTCCGCGAGCCCCTCGTATGCGCCCGCCATCGCGCCATCCATCTGTTGTGCAGCTGGTGTGAGCCTGATGACGGAGCGATAGGCGTCCGCCGCTTTTGCCCATTGCTGCTCGGACGCGTAGCACTGGCCGAGATAAAAAAAAGCACGCGAATCCTCAGGTTGGCGCTTGATGGCTTCTTGCAGCGAGGTTTCCGCTTTGGCCAGTTCCAACTGGCTCTCGCCGTGCGCAACATCGGGCGCCTGCGCGCTCAATACCGAGGCCAGCCCTAAATAAAAATGAACCTCCGGATACTTTGGATCCAGCGCAGCCGCGCGCTCGAATTCTCTGGTCGCCAGCTGTGGATAGCTGGTCGCCAAGAAGGCCCGCCCGATCAATACGTGCAACTGCGCGCCTTCGGGCAGGGAGTTCTTCATCTCGTCGAAGAGCACAGTCGCCAGCGACGTCTTCTTCAGTTCCAGATCGGCCAGGGCAAGGTTGTACGCTATGTCAAAGTCGGTGGTCAGGCCCAGCGCCGCGTGCAGCTCGTCGGCCGCGGCCTGATAGTTCCCTTGCAAGAAATCAATTTTGCCGAGCAGGGCGCGGGCGCGGAAATGGTCCGGGTGTTTCTGCAGCATGGCCCTCACGTCCGTTTCCGCTTTCGCCATGTCCCCGGAATAAAGCTCGGTGATGGCGAGGTCCACGGCGGGATCCGGATCATCCGGATCCGTCGCCATCGCCTTCTGGAGCAACTGCTCCGCGCCAGGGTAATCCTGCCGAGCAGCGCGAAGATTGCCCAGATGGTCGAGCCCGATCGCAATGGCCCGCCGATATTCCTTTGCCGCACTGTCGAAATCTCCGGCCAGTTGATAGGTCTGCGCGGAATCGAAATGCTGTTGCGCGGTGTCAGTTTTGGGCACGGAGCTTTTGGGGGCGGGCGGAGTGCTCGTGGCCGCGGGCTCCGCTCTTTTGGCAGGCGTTTGGGCGGCAAAGGCGGACATTGCCAGCGCCAGTGCAGCGGCAACGAATATTCCACCGTTGACTCGCAGCCGCATCATTGTGGAGCAGCCTCCGTATACACGGATTTCGGTAATAGCTCGCGCTTCAGCTTGTCATTCATCGCCTGATGCAGTTGGTGGTATATCTCTGTTTGCGCTTTTGCTTGCTCGGTCATTCCCAGCCGCGCATAGACCAACCCCAAATGATAGTGTGTTTGCGGTACATCGGGCCGCAGTTTCAATGCGATTTCTAGCGACTCGCGCGCGCCAGCTGTATCTCCCTGACGCAGCCTGATCACTCCCAGCTCCTGCTGGGCGCCGGCGTGGTTAGGGTCTGTCTTCACCACATCTTCCAGGCCCTTGCGGGCCGTGTCAAAATTTCCCTGGTGTTCATCGAGAAGCGCCAGGTAATAGCGCGCGTCATTGTTCTTAGGATCAAGCTGCAGGCTGCGGGTAAACTCTTGACGTGATTCGGCTTCGTTCCCTTGGTCGTAGTCAACCATCCCCAACAGAAAGAGCGCGTGCGGATCGTTGGGCCGCTCCGCCACCATCTTCCGCGCCAGCGGATCCAGGATTTCCTGAAACCGCTGTGTCTCCTGCAATATCCTGCCATAGATGTACTGCGCGTCTGGATTTTCGGGTTCGAGGTCATACAGGCCCTTGGATGCCACCCTGGCGCGCTCGAGCTCCCCGATCTGCATAGATTCGACCGCCAACTTCATCAGCACCGCGGAGTTGTTCGGCTTGACCGCGTTCGCACGCTTCAGCAGCTCCACCGAATCTTTCCAGCGGTTCTCCTCAGCGGCAAGGCGGGCGGAATCGAAGAGGATGTCGAACGATTTCGGCTGCATCCGTAGCGCCTCGCCCAGCAACTGCCGCGCTTCCGCTCTGCGCCCCTCCGCTTCGCGCACCCGCGCCAGCACGTGCATGTAACCGGCACCGGGCTTCGCTGGGCGGATCGCCTCCATCAACTTTGACGCGTCCTGGACATAGCCGTTCTCAAGCAGCACAGCAACGAAATCGAGCCCCGTCCCCCTCCTCGTCGGCGGCAGGTGTAACACCTCCATAACCAGGGAAGAGACCTTATCGGGCTGCCCAAGCTTGAAGTAATCATCGGCCAGCAGAGGAAGAACATCGGGCGGACGGGATGTCACTGGAACGCGCTCCACCGCCGCGACCGACTCCTGATACTTGCCAGTCTGCTCGTAGAGCGTGGCCAGCGCCAGGTTGGCATCGCGATCGTGAGGCGCAATCTTCACTATGGCCTCGTGAGCCGCGACCGCCTCCGCCGCTTTTCCCTCTGATCGGTACAAAGCTCCCAGGCTGCGTTGCGCCTCCAGGCTGGAAGGATCAATTTCAAGCACGCGATGGAACAGCGCCTCCGCCTCTGCATTGCGCTTTTGGCGGACGCGCAGGTCGCCCATTAGCTTAAGCGCCCAGACTTCGTCCGGATGAGCCGTCAGGACGCCCCAAAGCTGCTGCTCGGCGACGGGTAATTGATCGTGACGGATGAGCTCGGAAATTCGTCCTTTGGCGGAGATTTCAGCGATGGCAATCGAGGCGAGTACGAAAACGACTACAACGAGCGCAGCTGGCCGCCTAAGTTTGCACTCACCCTGTACTGCGCGGCTGACCACTGACCCAGGCCCCATTTCCGTAGAGTAACGGAACTTGCGCTGAATTAAAAAAGGTGGGCTGGACCAAAGTCAAGCCCACCTTCGCTTGGTTTGATGCGCGAGCGCCTTAGAAGATGAACTTCAGGGCGTACTGAATCTCGCGGTTACCCAGGTTGCTCGAGAATGGCGTGTTGCCGAAACTCGAGCCAGCCTGCAGAGTAGTTCCCTGCACGACGCCGTTGACGATCTGCCCGCCAGAGCCTACGAAGTTCAGATTCGCGTTGCTATCACCGCTGGAACCGCCGTAGCGGAACATTGGATGATTGAACAGGTTGAAGAACTCAAGCCGGAATTGCAGTTTGGCTTTCTCCCCCAGCCTCGGGATGCCCCAGTTCTTGTCAAGCGAGAAGTCCACATCCCGGATGTTCGGGCCGAAGCACTGTCCAGTCTGGCCGGCTGGTCTCTGGCCGAGCACATAGCCGTTCATGGTGAAGGCATTGGGGTTGATATACTGCAGATTGTTTCCGGTAAAGCAGGACTGTCCCGGCACCATCAACGGCCGAACGCTGTAATGATTTGCGGAGGCGTTGCCATTCACCCCCCACGGATCCCCCCTAACGGTTTGCGTGCATACTGGCGGGTTCTTGGTTGTGTCGAAAGTGAGGCAGGTGTTGCCTTGCAGTTGGCCGGTGATGGTAAGGGCATTGCCGGTTGCGAGGCTCACTACCGTGCTGGTCTCCCATCCACCGGCAACGCCTTTCATAAACCCATTCCGCCCTTCTAGGCCAGGTAGGTTGTAGACCAAGCTCGACGTGAACACGTTTGGCCGGTCGAAGTTGGCCAATCCACGGCTGGCACGCGGATTGTAGAGATCCGCAATGCCGTCCTGGTTATTGGGGTAATCGCCTTCGGTGTTAGCAATGTTCTTGGACCAGGTGTAACTCGTCTGCCACACCGAGTTATGCGGCATTTTATACGTAAACTGGGTCTGGAGTGAGTGATAAATGGAATCGCCATAGTGCGCCCATTGGTAGATGGCGCCCGGTCCGTTTCCGACCTTGGCGCCGAACGGAAACAGGCCATTTTGATTACCCCCACTCTCAATCCAAGTCAAACGGTTCTTTGGCGGTAGTTGATTGATGTCCACGTAGGTATCGAGATGAATGCCGCGCAGACCAACGTAGCCGACCTCCAGCTTGGCATTGCGGAATGGCGCGACTTCAGTTGTCAGGTTCCACTGCCAGCTATTGGCAAGGTTCGTGCTGTTCTGCACGCTTTGGGTTCCCGTACCACCCGGGTTAAAGTCGAGCATGTTCACGCCTGGTGTAAAGGTCGGACCGTCGAGCGTCCGCTCAGCGCCGGTGCCGATTGTGAACGGGGGATTCGCCCCGACGAGTCGGGTGCTGGTGCCACTGATCGGATCACGGGTAAAGAACTGCCCAACGCCTGAGCGCAGCACCCATTTCCCATGACCGAATACGTCCCATGCGAACCCGAGGCGCGGCGAAATCAGGTGATAGTTTGACGGAACAATGCTGCGAGTCTTGGCAAAGACGCCTCCGGGGAAGCCCGCTGCCGCACAGCCATTAGGCGCCCCTGCCGCCATTACAATGCCGTTGCAGGGAGAAGTGCCGAGCGCGACACTGTAAGCGGACGGCTCAAACGCCGCCAGCTTGTTGTCGGCCAGCCATGCGTCAGGCATAAACGACCAGCGGAAGCCGTAATCCAAGGTGAACGTCCTGGTCATCTTCCAAGTATCGCCAAAGTAAAACTCTACGTCGCGCCAGCGAGGATCGCTGATGGGGTTTTTATTGTTCTCGTTGGCGCCCCACAGCACGTTCTTCAGGATCGTGTCCGACCACTGATTGCCGGTCGGGGTACCCCAGCCTCCAAAGCCCAAGCCCGCGGGCGGGTTAACGGTGGGACCTGTGGCTTCGACGTACCCCGCCCCACCCCACAGTCCGCCTGCCTCTTCGCCCTGTTCCTCGTCCTTGGCGTTTTGGTCATAAAGCACACCCACCTTGAAGGTGTGTTTGGCCATAGCCAAGGAGAAATCATCTTTCCAGGTGAACAGGTCCTGACGGTTGTTCCAGGGGCCGGTGTCGCCAAGATAGGTAGAGCACCAGCAAATCTGTTGCGGAAGCTGGTTGGCGTGCTGCTTGCCGCTGGTGGGGAAAATGAGGGGCATGGCGGAAACGATCTGCTGCTGCAGCTGCGGATTGTCGCCGGCTTGGGTGATGTTGATGCGGTTGGCCCCCCAGGAGAAGGCAAAGTCGTTGACCTTGTTGGAGCCGATGGTCGAGGTCAATTTGGCCACCAGCATCTTGCTGGGCTGCGACCATGAATCGCTCACTGCCGGGAAATTCGAGTCGCCCCACAGGCCGCCTTCCGAATCCGAGTGCAGCGGATTTACCCAGGATTCATTGGTGAAGTTAATCATTAAGGTGGTGCTCTTGGTGAGGTTGTAGTCACCCCGCATGTTGTCTTCTCGCCAGTTCAGCGGAGTCCCTACCTGCGCTACCCAGTCATGCGAGGCGCAGAGATTGCTGATGTTCGGAACTGGAAGCTGGGAAAGATAAGCCAGGCCGGCAGTGCTGAGCCGATTGCTGGGAATAATGTATCCGGGGAATGTTGCACCGGTTGTCGGGTCGTTGGGCATGGCCGGCCCGCCGCAGGTGACCTGGCTCCCATCGGTTTTTTGTGTCAGCTTAGGATTGACACTAGGATCAGCACCCGCCGCAATCCGGGCCGCCGCCAAATCCGTCCAATCGCCACCAATCTCCGCCGGTGTCGGGATCCAGTTCTGGCGCACCTGTCCGCGGCGCTCTTTGTTCCACTCTTCCGAATAGAAGAAGAAGAGCTTGTCCTTCTTGATCGGTCCGCCTACGGTGAAGCCGTAATCGTTGCGGCGCAGGACGTTCTTCTTTCCGCAAACAGCGGGATCGACGCAGCCAAGTTTCTGCTGGCCGAGGAAATAGTTTGCGGCATTGAGCTTATCGTTGCGACCGAAATAGTAGGCATCGCCGTGAAACTGGTTGCCGCCTGATTTAGTGATGAGGTTGATCTGCGCGCCGCCGGCACCGCCAAACTCAGGGCCGTAGCTGTTGCGCAGGATCTTAAATTCCTGAATGGCGTCTACCGAGGGATAGATAAGGATGGTGCGCTGCGAGCCTAGGTCATTGTTGTTGCTCCCGTTCACCTGCCACTGGTTGGCATTGGCTGGCGCGCCGCTGAACGAGATGTCAACCCCCGCCAGCAAACCCTTGTTCTTATTGTCGAAGCCTCCTCCCACCGAAGTGCCGGGCATCAGCGTGGTCAACTCGATGAAGTTGCGGCCGTTCAGTGGCAATTGGCTGACCTGGTCGCTCAGCATGGTGTTGCCCACTTCGCCGTTCTCGGTGTTCAAATTGAGCGCCGCCGCCTCGACGGTCACCGTTTCCGTGGCCGCGCCTACCTCCAACCGGACTGCGGTCGTCGTCACCGTGGCAACGTGTACTTCCACGTCCTTCTGCGATACCGTCTTGAACCCTTCCTTGGTCGCAGTGATCGTGTAAGTCCCGACGGGGACTTGTAAAAAGCTGAAATCGCCCTGCGCGTCCGAGGTGCCCTTGCGCTCAGCTCCGGTCGCCAGGTCAGTCAGCGTCAGAGCGCTGCTGGGAACCGCAGCACCGCTCGGGTCAGTGACCGTTCCGTGTATATCGCCTGAGGTCTGCTGGGCAAACGCAAACGGCAGAAACATGACTGAGACGGCAAGAACCGCGATGAGCTTCAACAGCCTGGAACCCATATACCCCTCCTGGAAGACGCTTTGACTGCAGGCTTTCTACTAATCGGTGCTATAGCGCACTTGTTGTAGTACTAATGTATTAGGGTTGTCAAGAAAAATCGTTAGTGCGCACTCGTAAAATACCGGTTTTCTAAACGGTCACTACGCACCCATCGATACAGCCATGAATTGAAAAATTTTGCGTGAAACACTTCCATCTTGCTATCAGAGGAGATACCGTCCCACCACGAAACGGGCGGTGAGTGGAGTTCCGCATTCCAGCCAAACTTTCGTTGCGCTACATTTAGGAACTTGCCTGCCAAGATGAAAAGGTCTTTACGGTAAGCTGACGAGTGTTAAGGATCGGAAGAGCAACCCATCTGGCGCTATGTTCTTCGGATACTAAGGGAAAATCGGGGCCCGCATTCAACGATTCTCTTCGCCTTCTTTACAGTTAAGAGCGATTTCGCTGTGCATAAATCTGCCTTTCTGCTTTCCAGGGCACAGGGGAACTAGAATAAAGTGAATGCAACTACCCCGTCTCGGCGTGGATATCTAGCAGCCAAGGCATCAGGTCGTCAAAGACTGGACCAACGACTTCGATCGGTGGATTGGGATTGGTGTCTCGCTCGTGACGGGTTAGCTCCGCCTCGGCGAGACTGGACTGACGATCATTCGTGGCGCCAGGTCAGTTCGAAATCAGCCCCGCGACCATCGTCCGCGATAGCAAAGGAAATGCTGTGATGTTGGGAATCGGCAATTGCTTTAAGACGAGACCCACCCGTGCCGAGCACGCGATGTGAACCGGAGCTCATTCCATACACCTCGACCTGGAGTTCTTTCCACCAAGGTTTATATGTTCCCTCATGCGGACCGACATGCAGTTTGAGAGAAGTCGCAGTCTGTTCGCAGGAGAATTGCATTCGCAAAAACTCACCGCGCTGATACGCCATGGTTGCTCCGTCATCCTGATAGAGCGACCCTTGACAGTTGGTCCCAGGATAGACGCGCAGCATCAACGGTCCCTTTGGGAGTTCGCTTGTGCTCTGAATCACAGGCTGCAAGGGGAGAATGCTTCCCTCACGCACAAAAACTGGAAGCGCATCCAGACGGGGGACCTCTGGAAAAAATCCCGGAGGATCCCCCGACGATTGCGTCGCGTTGGTCTGTGCTCGAACCAGGTCGCCAGTCCAATAGTTGTACCAATGTCCAGATGGCAACAGCACTTTGTATTCGTCGGATTTTTCCGGATACGGCGGCGGGGCGACCAAAATGCTGCGGCCCAGCATGAATTCGTTGCCGGCATCCAAGTCGAGCGGGTGCCCATCCGGAACTGGATTGGAGAATTCGAGAAAAAGCGGCCGCATCATCGGAACTCCGGTGCGGGACATTTCCTCGGCAGCCGCGTATAAATACGGGAGCAGTTTGTAACGCTCTTCGATAAAGCGGCGACGAATTGCTTCTTGCTTGGGCCCGTGTACCCACGGTTCCCTGTGTCCTGTACCCTTTTCTGAATGATTGCGGTCGATGGGTTGGAAAGTTCCGAGTTCCGTCCATTTGGTCAACAGCTCTGGAGACGAGGTACCGATGAAGCCGCCCACATCTGCTCCGCTCAATCCGAATCCGCTCAAGCCCAGGTTCAGCAACATCGGCGTCGTTAGGCGCAAGTGGTTCCAGGTGCTGCTGTCATCCCCGGTCCAAGTCGCAGCGTAACGTTGCCCTCCGGCGTAAGTGGCGCGGGTGAGAACGAATGGGCGTTGATTAGGAAGGATATTCAACAAGCCTTCGTACGTGGCACGAGAGTTTTCCATGCCATACACGTTGTGAATCTCACGGTGACTCGCCGTGCGTTTTTGAAAGCCCATCTCATCGATCCGGTGTTCGATGTCCACCGGCATGGTTCCGCCAGGTCCGTCGAACACCGAAGGCTCGTTCATGTCATTCCAGAATCCCGAAAGGCCTTCAGCAACCAATGGTTTGTAAAGTTCTCCCCACCATTTGCGTGTCGTTTGTTGTGTAAAGTCCGGGAACACGGACGCTCCGGGCCAAACTCGTGCCACATAGATTGAGCCGTCTGGATTCTTCACAAAACGATCGCCTGCCATTCCACTGTCGTAGGGAGCATAGCCAGCCCGGGGCAAGTTGGCGATGTGCGGATCGGTAATGCCGATCACATGAAAATTTTGTTTTCTCAAATCCGATAGCATCTTTGAGAAATTGGGGAACTTTGCTGAATCCACAGTGAATGGCCGATTGTTCTCCTGGTAATCAATGTCCAAGTAAAGAGCGTCGGCTGGTATGTGGTCGGCGCGTAGTCGTGCCGCAATTTCGCGCAGTTCGGACTCGCTTCCGTAGCTATAGCGCGACTGTTGGTATCCGAGCGTCCAGAGCGGAGGGAGTGGAGTAGGCCCGGTGAGCCAGGCATAGGTGGCAAGCACGTGCTTTGCATCAGGCCCGTATAACAGGTAGTAATCGATCGGGCCATCCTCGGCCCCAAAGGAATAGACTTTCGAAGTTTCTTTCCCGAAATCAAAGCTGCTTCGCCACGTGTTGTCCATCAGAACGCCAAGTGCTTGCCCTTCGCGCAGCGCCATAAAAAAGGGAATGCTCTTGTACAAGGGATCGGTTGACTCCTGAAAATTGTAGGAATCGGTATTCCAGAGTGTGAAGGATTGGTTGCGACGATCCAGGGGACCGATCTTGTCCCCTAAGCCGAAATAGTGCTCTTCGCGAGGCATTTGCTTGTAAATCCGGAACGACTGCCCATGAAATTCCACTGGCCAGCCTGGGGCATCTTCTTGTAGGACGTGCTCTTTCAGATCAGTAAGCGATAGGCGAAGCGTCTTACGATCAATGCGCAACCTGAGGAGCTTAGTGCGAAATCCAACTGCCTTACCATCGTCCTCGGCTGCCACATCCACGTGTTCACTACGCGCCGCGGGCAAAACCGCCCATGAAGAATCTTCAGGCAAGTTCCCGTCTCGCGCGATCCGAATCCGTATGACATCGTCCCGCAGAGCCTCAGCCTGGATAACTGCCTCCCGGCCATGAACCTGCACGCCGTTCGGCAAAGGGGTGCTGCCAGAAAAGGTGTCAAGCACGAATAAGGTTGACCCTACATTTCCGGTATAGCCGTCGCTACCCGAGTTGGCGCGTACTGGAGGCGAGCTCAGCAAGATCAGGCATGCTAGTCCGAACTGTAGGGAACGCTTGCCGTTGGTCTCCAGCGTATTCCGATGCAGGAGGGCGGTTGATAAGCAGTTCTCAGGTTGGCTGTGGGACGTTTTGAGTCTCATAGAGGGCAGATGATTCTTCGTAAATTCCCAGGGCAATATTGCTCAACGGGATTTGACTTATAGAGGTGGCGCGAGAGTTTGGCAATTCTTTGCGGGATAAGGCCCCAACCAAAGGGGTAAAACGTTTCCCAGGTACGAAGGTTGCACTTCGGTTTCAGAAGGTTACGAGAATGGCGATTGCGGACTCATTACCTGTAAAGAGCTCGGTAAAAGCTCCGATCCAATCTAAAACGCAAAGAGGAGGATACGTCGTGACAAGCTCGGTCCTTTTGAGGTAATGTCTCTTCTCCGGGAACTCGCGAGTGGGCAAGGAGCTTCGATTCCCAGGTAAACCAGCCTCCTTTACCGGGCAAACAAGACCAGGGAGTCCAACCATGTTGCTGGATCAGCTCAAGACCTGGACGCCGTCCACGAAAGCCGAGAAAGAAGCCGTCTTACACCAACTCGAGCGCCTTCTCGAGAACCAGCACTTTCACAAGAGCAAGAGATTCCCCGTCTTTTTGCGTTTCGTGGTTACAGAAACGTTGGCGGGCCGGGCGGAAGGTCTAAAAGAGCGAACTTTAGGTATTGAGGTATTTGGGAAAGACCCAAATTATCAAATTATGACACCACAGAGGACCCAATTGTCCGAGTGACCGCAGGCGAGATTCGCAAGCGGATCGCGCAATATTATCAGGAACCCGGACATGAACAAGAAATCCGGCTGCTGCTGCACTCCGGGTCCTACATACCGCAGTTTTATCCGCCCGAAGAAATCGTTCCGGCAGTGCCCGAGATGGCGGAGCTTCCCGAAGTGCAAAAGGTTTCGTTACCCGAGCCGTCGGTATCGAGGAGTTTGCCCAAGTTGTATGCGGGCCTGCTGGTTGCCCTGATTTTGGCCGGGGTTTTGGCTTGGCGCCTCTCGCGCCCAGCTCCAAGCGATGTATTCTGGGCGCCGTTCTTCAAATCTCCCGACCCCATTCTCTTCTGTGTGGCCGACCAGAACCAGTACTCGACCATCGTGCTCCGAGATGCCGCCGATCCCAACCATCGGACGACGCTGAATGACCGCATGGTCGCGGTGATCATCGATGACGTCAGTCCTCTGGTAAACATTGCGGGCATGCTGTATGCCCATGGCAAAACCATTCGAGTACAGGGCGAGTCCGTTACCTCCTTCAGTGACCTGCGACAGGCGCCGTCAATCTTCATCGGAGCTTTCGACAACGCCTGGACCCTGCGATTCACAGCCCCTCTCAGATATCACTTCGCGAATAACCCCGAGATGTCGCAGTTTTGGGTGGAAGACCGGGAACGGCCCGGCAGCCGGGAATGGCTTCTTGATCGCTCACAGCAGGCCACTGGGACCTACAAGGATTTCGCTATTGTGACCCGAGCACTCGATCCAAATACCGGGCGCTACGTGGTGGTGGCCGCGGGGATCGCGCGCGGCGGAACGATTGCCTCGGGGGAATTCCTGGTCGATCCGAGCCACATGGACGAGTTGATACGCGTCGCTCCTAAGGATTGGGAGCACAAGAACATGGAAATCGTAATCGAGACGCAAGTGATAGACGGACGTTCCGGCCCGCCACGAATCGCGGCGGTTTATGTGTGGTAGTTGAGGAAGATGCTTGCACTAAATACTCCACTCTTCATTCCACTGCAAACTGGCTCTGCTGCGAAAAATGATGTAGATTGTCGATGCCCGTCTTAGATTGTTTTGGCGGAGCGAACCGGTATTCTACAAAGTATGCTGGATCGAGAAACGCCAGTAATATACCTCTGAACTGAATTCGCGAATTTACTCGCGTATCTCGAATATTCGAGAGGCTCTGGCTTACGTCGTGCACGAAGTCCAGGATGTCAGCCGCTACTCGCACGACGCTCTACGGTGAGAACGATTTTGGAAAGGCAACGACCGTTTCATGACAGCTCTCCAAAAAAGGGATGGCAATAAAAAACGTCGGCCCGCAACCTTGGAGATGGTGGCTCAACGGGTGGGCCTCACGAAAGGAACCTGTTCGGCGGTGCTGAACAAATCCGCAGCTTCCCGCTCGGTCCCGGCGCACACCCAAGAAAGAATCCTCGCCGCCGCTCGTGAGCTCGACTATCGCCCCAGTTTTCACGCCCGCAATCTGGGAACAAAACGCACCTACATGATCGGAGTAGTCACTCAAGAGATCGGCGACTTCTATAGTTCACCCATTATCAGTGGCATTGAGCGGTATCTCCGCCAGAGGGGTTATTTCTTCCTCACAGTCGCTCACCGTCACGACCCGAAGCTCCTGGACAATTATTCGCATCTTCTTTTAGATCGCGGCGTCGAAGGCTTCATTACGGTTGACACAATTATGGATTGCCCTTTGCCGCTGCCGACGGTTGCTATCCCTGGACACCGCCGCTTAAAAGACGTCACAAATATCATTCTCGATCATCGCAGGGGAGCGTGGCTGGCCCTTCGTCATCTCGTGGAACTCGGCCACACGGAGATAGCCTTCATGAAGGGTGCTAAGGTCAGCCCAGATTCAGACGATCGCTGGAGCTCCATTTGCGAAGTTGCTGCGGAACTAGGCGTGCGCATGCCGCCCAGCCTTGTGGTTCAGCTTGAGAGCGATGATGCCACGCCTCAGTTGGGTTATCCCTTTGCCAAGAAGCTGCTCGCCCGCAAGCGGCGGTTCACGGCTCTGTTTGCATATAACGATATCTCCGCAATCGGGTCCATCCGGGCGTTTCAAGAGGCTGGATTACAGGTTCCCAAAGATGTGTCTGTGGTAGGCTTCGACGATATTAGAATTGCTATGCACAACAACCCAAGCCTCACTACTGTGCGCCAGCCGCTCGAAAAAATGGGCGAAATGGCAGCGCGCACTTTATTGACACGCATCGAAGACCATGGACCTTGGGTGCCCACGATCACCATTGAACCCGAATTGGTGGTTCGGGATTCGACCGGCCCAGCACCACCTGAGCGCACTGTTGCCCGCGATGCTTCTTTCGCAGCGGACCGCGCCTAGTTTGGGACACGTTCCCGGTTGAGAACGCAGCCAGAGGCCTCGCGCCACAATGGCAGATCAGAGCAGAAACTTTCGAGAATGGCACCGCGCTGGGGATCGTTGGTACCTCTGGTGCGCGCCGGTGAATAATTTCCATTACGGAGCGGGTGGCGGCGAGCAAAACAGAAGCTTTCCGCGGTACAATGGCCGAGCTCCTGACATTTTCATCATCAATCTATGACCCGGTGTCCTCTTGTTTCCATGTGCTGTGTGCTGCTACTGTCTGCCTGCTCGCTGGCCGCCCAGAATAACGTTTCCACCACTCCGGTTCCTCAGTTCGTGGATGTCGCGCCGCAGGTCGGGCTGACAGTTTCGCATCTGGCCTCCAAAGAGCAGCACTATATCGTTGAATCCATGGGCGGCGGAGTGGGCTTCGTTGACTGCGACAACGACGGCCGGCTCGACATCGTCGTCACCAACGGATCAAGTGTTGACCGCTACCGCGCCGGCGGCGACCTGATGGTCACGCTTTATCACCAGGGCGCCGACGGCAAATTCACCAACATCACCGAGCAGGCGGGACTGACGGTGAAAGGCTGGGGCATGGGCGTTGCCGTGGCCGATTTCGACAACGACGGCAACCTGGACCTGTTCGTCACCGGCTACGGACACAGCGTCCTCTATCGCGGACTCGGCAACTGCAAGTTTGAAGATGTCACTGAGAAGGCGGGGCTTGGCGGAATTACCGGCTTTGCCACCGGCGCCGCCTGGGGCGATTATGATCGCGACGGTCACGTGGACTTGTTCGTGTCCCGTTATGTCCACGTGGATATGAACCATCTGCCTGCCTTCGGGAGCGACGAAAAATTCTGCCGCTTCAAGGGCGTGCTGGTGCAATGCGGACCCTGGGGGATGCCGGGCGAAGGCGACTACCTGTTTCACAATCGCGGTGATGGCACCTTCGAGGATGTCTCCAAAAAAGCGGGGATGGACGATCCACAGCACCGCTATGGTCTGGGCGCAATCTGGGCCGATTACGACAACGACGGCTGGCCTGATCTGTTCCTGGCGAACGATGCCGGCCCCAACTTCCTTTACCACAACCGCCACGACGGCACCTTCGAGGAGGTTGGTATGCTGGCCGGCGTGGCCCTCGGCGATGACGGCCAGGAACTCGGTTCCATGGGAGTGGATTTCGCCGACTACGATCATGACGGCAAGCTCGACCTGCTGGTTACCAACTACACCGACCAGGTCAACAACCTCTACCGGAACCTCGGCGGAGGCGCCTTCTCGGATATGTGCTGGCCGGCGAAACTCGGCCAGCCAAGTTATCGCTATGTAAAATGGGGCGCCGGTTTCGTAGATTTCGATAACGACGGCTGGGTGGACATATTCATCAACAATGGGCACGTCTACCCGCAGGTGGATGCCATCCCCAACAGCCCTGGCTACAAAGAGCCCATGCAGATGTTCCGTAACAATCACGACGGAACGTTCGAAGATATTTCCAAAGCCTCGGGCGTGTTTGATATGCCGCCCGAATCGCGCCGTGGCGCTGCTTTTGGCGACGTTTATAACGACGGCAACATGGACATTCTGGTGCTCAACATCGGCCAGGCCCCGTCGCTGCTGATCAACCAGACCCGCAACAGCAACCACCGCGTTGCCTTTCACTTCATTGGAACCAAGAGCAATCGTGCCGCCATCGGCGCGCGGGTCACCATTCACGCCGCCGGAGTCATGCAGATCAATGAAGTTCGGGGCGGCGGCAGCTATCTCTCGCAGAACGACCTGCGGCTGCATTTCGGCCTGGGTGCGGCCGACAAGATGGACACGGTGGAAGTTTCCTG
>Ga0073928_10005281_pt1 | contig 18266 bp, 16 predicted proteins | sample PaiPotPPA55metaG_FD_76969 | JGI IMG/M metagenome (GOLD analysis project Ga0073928, IMG submission 76969) | Iron sulfur acid spring bacterial and archeal communities from Banff, Canada, to study Microbial Dark Matter (Phase II) - Paint Pots PPA... ... | reverse complement strand
TCCAGCGGCTCGGACTCAGCCTGCCGACCCACCTGGAGATGGTCGGGATGTAGTGAAGACCGGACCCCATTTTCCGCGAAAAACCGGGGGTTTTACCCCTCAACTGCGGAAGTTGGGCTAGCGGCCACAGCCGTGGCGTGCGGACCCGGCCGTCCGAACGGCCGGGTCAGAAGTTGATGCTGGCCTGAGTGAGCGGCATCTCCTTGTTCACGAGCACGTTGTACAGCCCGAGCGCGACCTGGATCGCCCTGCCGGCCGACGTCGCTGCCAGTGTCGCGACTCGCTGCGCCGCCTTCTCGGCCCACGTCGTCGCCGGGTGCGCCTCGGTCTGCGCGTTTACCTCGAATACCGGGTAGGCCGGCGCCGGCGCGCTGTCCTGGTACACGGACTGGGCGCCCGCCGGCCCCACCAACACCGCCACCAGCACAATCACACTCAGTAGCACCATCATCCGCCTCACGTCCAGTTCCGCCCGGCATATCTCGTCGGTCACGCTGTATTCGATTGTCGACTCAGTGATATTCACATTATTTGTTAATTCCAATCTAACAGGGAGAAGGCTCTCCGTCTGTGCAGAAGTACACACTCTTGCGACATCGGCTGTGTGGGTGGATTATTCCATTGTTCCGGCTCACCCCAACATATTTTTGGGGCTCCCGGGTCGGGGGCGGGCGTGTGCCCGCGCCAGGCGGGGTTAGGGGGTGTGCGCGGGGGTTGGCAGGGAGAAGTCGAGGAGCTCGGCGCGCTCCCGCAGCGCCCGGGTCATCAGCTGCAGGCCCGCCGCCGAATCGGCGGTGACCCCGGAGGCGAGGGGCAGGAGAATGCCGCGAAACCGCTCTATGGCCACGAGGCGCACCCGGCGCGGCTCGAGCGTCTCGATGTCGAACGTCACCTCGCGCTGGACCGCGCCGAGCGGGACCCGGCCGCCCCAGCTGAGCTCCTGATTGGGCTTGGCGACGAGGACCGTGGGATTGAAGTGAATGACGGTGCCGCCCCGCAGGGTCAGATCGAGCTTCTGTCCGGCGACCGCCTCGCCCGAGGCGGGGTAGATGTAGGGGTTCCAGATGTCATAGGCGGGGAAGTTCGTGAGCGTCCGCCAGACAGTGTCCGCGGAGGCCTTAATCTCGACCTCGACTTTGATTTCCTTATGTGTGCTGAGGTCCGGGATCCCGAACAGCGGCGGGATTTGTGCGAGGGTCAGCACTACGAGCAAGGTCAGACCGGTCGAGAACATCGACTACCTCCCGCGGCGCGATGAGGGCGGCGTCCGCGGCCCGTGTCCTTCACAATCATATCTCAAGAACGTCCGACCGGGGCGGTTGGTTCCGCGGGCCGGCCCCGCCGGTCTCGATGGGAACCGGGAGCGCCGCCGGCCGCGTTATGTAAGGAGACGGCCGGTCCGGGGAATGAACCGGGTAGTATCGGCCATCGGCACGCCGCGCGGGACCGGAACACCGCGCAGGGGGACACCATGCGATCGATCATGACGGTCATTGTGAGTCTGGCGTTGGCGGCCGCGCTCTGGGCGGGCGGTCCCGGGACGGCCGTTGCGGACGACAACCCGAACGGCCAGGGTTTCTGCGATCCCGCGGGGTCCTTCGTGCCGGGCGCCAGCGTCGGACCGGTGCGGCTCGGCATGCCGCTTGATCTGATTTCCCAATGGTACGGCCGGCCGACCATCGTCGAGAACCGCCGCCTGCAGGGGCACCAATGGACCCACATGCGGTTTAACGGTCTCGACGTACTTGGACGAGACAACACCGTCGCGTCGCTCAACGTGCTGCGGACATGGCAGGTTCCTATCCCGCAGCACTGCCTCAATCAGGGCATCAATCCGTTCGCGCCGTTCAACCTTTCGACCAGCTACGTGCAGCAGACCTACGGGCCGCCGATTCTGAACGTCCTTCTGAACGGTCTGCAATACTGGCTCTACGACAAACTGGGTCTGCTGCTGACCGTGCCGGTGGGGGGCAACTACGTACAGGGGCTCACCGTGTATCAGCCTAACCAACTCTGCTACTTGGCGCCGGCGTTCGTGTCCTTCGGGGGCTTCACCGTCAACACGGGGAGCGCGCTGCAGTGTCCCACGTCCGCCGCGGACCGGGAGCACTGATCGCGGGCAGCCGGGTCCGATCTACTCCGGAGGCCGTCCGGTCGCGGCCGGCCGTACGCGGGCGATCCGCTCGCGCGTGCGTTCCGGCACGGTGACGACGAGGTCGCCGTCAACGACGTCGATCTTGACCGGCCGCAGCCGCAGGTGCGGGCTTCCCTGATGCCGGCCGGTCTGAATGTCGAACTCGTATCCGTGCCACGGGCAGGCGACGTTGGTCTGCTCTTTGGAGAACGCCAGCCCTCGGCTCGTTTTGTCGTCCGCAATCACTTCCTGCACGCGCGGGATGATCTTGCCCTGGCAGACGGGCCCTCCCATATGCGGGCAGACATTCTCGAAGGCCGTGAAACGGCCGTTCACGCAGAACACGCCGACCTCCGCGCCGTCCACCGCGACGACCTGGCGGCCGGGATCGGGGAACTCGGACGCCCTGCCGATGACGACCTCGGCCATTTCAGGCGCCTCCGCGGCGGTACCACATCGCGAGATCGAATAGGCTGACGTCGACCGCCCGGAGCATCTCGCTGACGGTCACGACCACCTCGGTCGGGGTCACCTTCTCTACGGAAACGGGAGGGGCGGGCGTCTCCCCGGTCAGGGCCTCCGTCTTCGCGGCGTAGAGCTTCACCGCCGCGGTCATCGCCCGCTCGAGCTCGCCGCCGGGGATCCGCGCACACTCGCCGCTCGTCAACGCCCGCTCCGCCGCGGCCGCAAACGCACCGGCGGCGGCGGCGAAGTCCGCCTCCCACGTCACCGCGCGTTCCGCCGTGTCTCTGAGGAGAGGACGTCCCGCGCCCGCGGGCGCGTCCGCTTGACCTCGAGGTTGAACACCCGGGCCGCGTTGAGGCCGAGGATGTTGCGCTTCGCCTGCTCGGTGAGGAAGGGGATCGTCGTGATCGCGGTCGGCGGGTCGAAGTCCCAGTGCGGCCAGTCGGACGCGTACAGTAGCTGTGTCTCCGCGTTGATCGCGCCGAAGGTGGCTTCGAGCAGTTTCATGTTCGTCTTCTCGAGCGGCTGCGAGGTGAAGTACATCTCGCGGATGTACTCGCTCGGCGGACGCTTGAGCGCCGGCGCCTCGCACACCCGCATCATGAACTCGTGGTCGAGCCGCTGCATGATAAACGGGACCCAGGCGACGCCGCTTTCCACCCACACGAGCTTGAGGCCGGGGAAGCGCTCGGGGAGGCCGTTGATCACCCAGTTTGTGAGGTGAATCAGGCTGTAGTGGACGAACGAAATGCTGTGCATCGAGATGAACCGGTTGAGCTGCGCGAACGACGGGTCGCCCCAGTGGTAGCCGGAGTGGAACGCCAGGGGCTTGCCGGACTCCTCGATCATCTCGTAGAGCTTCATATAAGAGTCGTGGTGGACGGGTTTGTTCCGGGTGGCGCAGACCGTGAAGCCGATCACCCCAGGCGCGTCGCCGAAATCCCTCACGATGTCGAGGCAGGCCTGCGGGGTGTTGAAAGGCAGGTACAGGAGACCCTTGATCCGTTCGTCCTCCGGCAGGATGCGCTCGACGAGCCACCGGTCGTAGGCGCGGCCGATCGCGACTTCGAGGTCCTCCTGCGGGTGCATCCCGAGCACCAGCATCGGCGTCGGAAAGACGACCTGATAGTCGAGGCCCATCGAGTCCATCGCGCGGCGCACCAGTTCCGTGAAGTGGTGGCACTCCGTCCCATCCACCGTTTCGGCCAGCGCCAGCTGATGCGGGATGCGCCCGTAGACGTTCTGAAACATGAGGCCGGGCATCTGATTCAGGAGCGCCGTCGAGAGTCCCGGCCGCTGCATCATGGCTTGGCCCATCTGCTTTATCACGTCGTTGTCGATCAGGTTGATGATTTCAGGCCAGAACTGCGTCTCGGTCACGTGGGCGTCCATGTCGACGAGGAAATAGTCTTCGAGCGTCTCGGCCTGGATCGTCGCGTGCGACAGGATGTCGCGCGTATCGGTTTTGATCGTGATCTCGCGGAGTTCTTTGACCTTCTCTTCAGGTCGCCGGAGCATCGGAGGTGGCCTCCGCTTCTAGGTGACGTTTGCGGTGAGACGAGCGCGACGCCGTCGCATCTCGACGGCTAGTCCCGCGCCAGCGGGGTTCGCCGCCAACCCGAGGCAACCTCTGTCGACTGACTGTGCGAAAGTAGGGAGCGCGGGACAGGCGTGCCACGGCCACGTGTGGTATCTGTGGTTACGGACGTCCCGAAGCTTGGATCGCCCACCACTAGCGTAGAGGAGGCCGTTCATGCCGTTTGTTCGAGTGACGTTGTTCGAAGGACGTTCGACCGAGAAAAAGCGCAGGATCGCCGAGGCTATCACCGAGGCGCTGATAACGATCGGCGGAACGACACGGGAAGCGTGTCAGGTGATCTTCGAGGACGTTGCGAAGAACGATTGGGTGACCGGAGGCGCGCCCGAGTTCTCCGCAACCGCCGCCAAGCGGTAGCGCGCCACAACGGCGCGGCCCGCGCCGACCGATGTCCGGCGGCACATTACCGTGTCAGCCGCTCGCGCCTGCAAGCGCCTCGCGGATCTCGTCGACCGCGGCCGGTCCGAGCGGCCGCTGCGGCGGGATGGGATCGCCGGCCTCGAATCCCTGCAACCGCAGTCCCGCCTTCACGCATGCGGCGAGTCCGTGCCGCTGGAAGACCTCGTTGACCGGCCACAACCGCCGCTGCAGGCGGTCGGCGTCCTCCCAGCGCCCGGTGCGCGCCAGATCGTAGAGCCGCACGCACGCGTCCGGCAGGAGGCACGCCGGGCCCGCCATCCACCCGACGCCGCCCAGACGAAACACCAGCAGCGGCACGTGCGCCGACGCGCTGAAGACCGCGATCCGCCCTTCGGTCCGGTTTAGGATCGTGAGCAACCGCCCGGTCTCGCCGGAGGCGTCCTTGACGTACCGGATGTTGGGGATCTCCGACAGCGCGACGATCTGGTCCGGGGTCAGGTCGAACCCAAGCAGCCGGGGGTTGGTGTAAATGCAGATCGGGCAGCCGACCGCGCCCGCCACCGTCTCGAAAAAGGACGTGGCGCCCTCGCGGGGCAGCGGAAAGTACGTTTGAAGAATCAAGATCACGCCGTCCGCGCCGGCGTCCAGCACACGGCGAATTTGTTCGATCGCGTCGTGCGTGCTGTAGGCCGCTACGCCCGGGACGACCGGCACCCGGCCCCGGGCCGCCTCGACCACCGCGCGTACGACCTCGACCCGCTGCGGGGCCGTGAGGTAGGGAAACTCCCCGGTGCTGCCGAGCGGACTCAGTCCGTGCACGCCCCGGCTGATCAGATGCTCGGCCAGGCGGGCGAGGACGTCTGCGCGGACACGTCCGTCCGGATCGACCGGCGACACGAGATACGGAAAAATGCCGTGCCATGGCCTACTCGACATGCGGGGACGTTCGTTCCCGGCGGGGCCGCCGACCTGCCGGGCCGGGCCCGCCATCGCAGAACCGGCGTGCGGGACGGGGCGAATCCCGCGCCGAAGCGTTGATTCGCCTATGACCGAGCGCCGCAATCTCGTCGACGTCCCTTGGCTCGCCGGCCATCTCGACGATCCATCCGTCGTCATCGTGGACTGCCGTTTCGAGCTCGCGAAACCCGAGGCCGGCCGCGCCGCCTACGGCGAGGCGCACATCCCGGGGGCCGCGTATCTCGACTTGGCGCACGATCTCAGCGGTCCGAAGCAGGCCCACGGCGGCCGGCACCCGCTTCCGGACCGGGACGCGTTCTGCCGGACGCTCAGCGCGCTCGGCATCGACGGGACCGTCACGGTCGCCGCGTACGATGCGCCCCAGGCCGGGGTCACGCCCGCGGCACGACTGTGGTGGATGCTGCGTTATCTCGGGCACGATCGGGTCTTCGTGCTCGACGGCGGATGGCCCGCGTGGCTCGCAGCGGGACAACCAACGAGCCGGGAGGCTCCCTCCCGCGCGGCTCGCCGGTTCGTGGCGCACCCGAGAGCGGAACTGGCCGTGGACGTCAACCACGTGCGCCGGATCGCGGCGGAGGGCGGCGCGCACCTCGTCGATTCGCGCGCGCCCGAGCGCTACCGGGGCGAGGTCGAGCCGCTCGATCCGGCTGCCGGCCACATCCCCGGCGCGATGAACCTGCCGTGGACCGAGATCCTCGACGCGCAGGGCCGGCTCAAGCCGCGGGCGGTCCTGGCCAATCGGTTCGGCGGGCTCGGCGGCGAGGTCGTCGTGTACTGCGGGTCCGGCGTCACCGCGTGCGCGAACATCCTGGCCATGGACGAGGCCGGGCTTCCGGATGCGCGCCTGTACCTCGGGAGTTGGAGCGACTGGTGTTCATATTCTGACAATCCCGTGGCGTCCGCGGAGACAGACGCGGAACGGTCCACGCGGGACAAGGAGCGGAAAGGATGACACCCCGCAGGCCGGCCGGCCCGCCGATCTTCGACGGGCACAACGATACGGTGCTCAGCATGATCAAGACCGGGCGGTCGTTCTTCGAGCGGTCCGAGACCGGCCACATCGATCTCCCCCGCGCCCGCGAGGGCGGCCTCGGCGGCGGATTCTTCGCGGTCTACATTCCGGACCCGGCCCCTCCGGCCGAGGACGTCCGGTCCCGGACGGCGACCCTTGAATCTTCGATGAACCGCTACGCGGACGAGAGCACGTGGCCCGAGCCGATGTCGCTCGAGTACGCCGCATCACAGGCGGTCGAGCTGCTCGGCCGGCTGCTCCACGTCATCGAGACGTCCGAGGGCCAGGTGGCCGCGGTGCGGACCGCCGCGGAGCTGCAGACGTGCCTCGACCGGGGCACGTTCGCGATGCTGCTGCACTTCGAGGGCGCGGAGCCGCTCGATCCGGACGGCCGCGCGCTCGAAACCTTCTACGCCGCGGGCGTGCGCTCGGTCGGCCTCACGCACAGCCGGCGCAACCGGTACGCGACGGGCGTACCGTTCAAGTTCCCGAGCAGCCCGGACACCGGTCCCGGCCTCACCGATCTCGGCCGGGCGCTGGTCCGCCAGCTCAACGCCCGGCGGGTGATGATCGACCTTTCGCACATCAACGAGAAGGGCTTCTGGGACGTCGCGAAGATCTCGCGGGCGCCGCTCGTGTGCACGCACTCGAACGCGCACACGCTCTCCGCGAGCGCCCGCAACCTCACCGACCGCCAGATGGACGCGATCAAGGACAGCGGCGGAATCGCCGGGCTCAACTTCCACGTCGGGTTCCTCCGCGAGGACGGCGGGCGTTCGACGGACACACCGATCGCGCGGATGGTCGAGCACATCGAATACATGACGGAACGGATGGGCATCGACCACGTGGCCCTCGGCTCCGACTTCGACGGCGCGACGATGCCGGCGGAGCTCCGGGACGCCGCGGGATTGCCGCGTCTTGTGGCGGCGCTGGCCGCGCGCGGCCACACCGAGGCCGACCTCGTGAAGCTCGCGCACGGGAACTGGGTGCGCGTGCTGCGCGCGACGTGGGGCGCATGACCCCGTCTTCGCGGGGCGGGGCGGCCGCGGCGACCCCTACCCATCCCGTGACGTGCGAGCGGCACGTCGGGATGCGTCTCGCCGACGGCACGCGCCTCATGGCGGACATCTACCTGCCGGCCGGCGCGCCCGGTCCGTGGCCGGCGCTCCTCGAGCGCACGCCGTACGACAAACTCAGCCCCAACCTGGTGCTCTCCGCGAAGTACTTCGCCAGCCACGGCTACGCGGTCGTGCTCCAGGACGTGCGGGGCCGCTATGAGTCCGAGGGCGAGTTCTATCCGTTCGGCAACGAAGGTCCCGACGGTGTGGAGACGCTCGCGTGGGTGCGCGGGCAGCCGTGGTGCGACGGCCGCGTCGCGACGATCGGCCTGTCCTATTCGTCGTGCACGCAGACGAGCCTCGCCGCCCTCGACCCGCCGGGGCTCGCCGCGCAGTTCGTCAGCATGGGGTTCCACAACTACCACACCGCGTCGATGCGCCAGGGCGGGGCGCTCGAGCTGCGCTTTGCGATCTACTCGTTCATGATGGCGCAGACGTCGCACGAGGCCATGACCGACGCGGCAACGCGGGTCGCGATGCAGCACGCGTGGGGCGAGATCCGGTCCTGGCTCGCGCAGCTGCCGCCCAAGCCCGGGCTCACCCCGCTCCGGCACGTGCCGTCGTACGAGCGGTGGCTGCTCGATATCTGGCAGCACGGCGAGTACGACGACTACTGGGCGGGCCGCCCCGGATATTCGATCGAGGGGCTCTACGAGCGCCACGCCGACGTGCCCGTGTATCTGTGCGGCGGCTGGTACGACTCGTACGCGCGCTCGACGGTCACCAACTACGTCGAACTGAGCGGCCGCAAGAAGGGGCCGGTCCGCCTCATCATGGGGCCGTGGATCCACGGCGGCGCCAACCTCGATCTCTCGCACTCGGGCGACGTGGAATTCGGACCCGACGCGCCGCTCGGCTACGATCACTTCCGGCTGCGGTGGTTCGACGCGGTGCTGCGCGGCGCGCGCAACGGTCTCCTCGAGGAGCCGCCGGTGCAGATCTTCGTGATGGGCGGCGGCAGCGGTCGCAAGGTCCCCGGCACCGGCAAGTTGGACGTCGGCGGCCGGTGGCGCACGGAGCGGGAATGGCCGCCCGCGCGAACCGAGTACATGCCGTTCTACCTGCAGCCGGGCGGCGGCCTCGCGCCGCACGCCCCGCCGGCCGGCGCCGCGCCGTCGCGGTATGTCTTCGATCCCGCGGACCCGGTGCCGACGATCGGCGGCAACATCTCCGTGGGCTACGACCTCATGCCGGGCGGCGGCTTCGACCAGCGCGGCGGGCCGCACGTCTACGGCGCGCGGGACCGCCTGCCGCTGTCCGCGCGGCGCGACGTCCTCGTCTTCTCCACGCCGCCCCTTGCGCGGGACGTGGAGGTCACCGGCACCGTCGTGGTGCACCTGTGGGCGGCCTCGTCCGCGCTCGACACCGACTTCACCGCGAAGCTGATCGACGTCTACCCGGCCAATCCCGACTACCCGGACGGGTACGAGCTCAACATCGGCGACTCGATCATCCGCGCGCGCTACCGCGACGACCGCGAGCGGCCGGAGCTGCTCGAGCCGGGCCGGCCGTACGAATTTACGATCACGCTCTACCCGACGAGCCTCGTCTTCCGCCGCGGGCACCGGATCCGTCTGCACGTCTCCTCGTCGAACTTCCCGCGGTTCGACGTGAATCCCAACACCGGCGGCCCGCTGGGCCGCGACCAGGCGCGGCAGTCCGCCACGCAGACGGTGTTCCACGACGCCGGCCGGCCCTCGCGCGTCGTCCTGCCGATGATTCCCACGTGAACGAGCGGGCGGACGAGGTGTGACCGCGGTGCCGAAGATCGCGATCGGACGCATTTCGCACGAGACCAATACCTTTTCGCCCGTGCCGACGACGCTGGAGTCTTTCCGGGAGGGCGAGGGGGTTCTCGAAGGCGACGCCCTCGTGCGCGAGCATTCGGGGGCCAAGACAGGGCTCGGCGGGTTTCTCGACGTGGCGGCCGAGGAGCGCTGGCAGATCGCCGGCACGCTCGCGGCCGGCGCGACGCCGTCCGGCAACGTCGCCGCCGCCGCGCACGCGGCGCTTCGTGACCGGCTTGTCGCGCGCCTCACGGCGGCGGGGCCCGTCGACGGCGTGCTGCTCCACCTGCACGGCGCGATGTGCGCAGACGGCGCGCCCGACGCGGAAGGGGACATCTGCCGGCACGTGCGGGCCGCCGTCGGGCCGGAGGTGCCGCTGGTCGTCGAGCTCGACCTGCACGGGAATATGACGGCGCCGTTCTGCGAGAGTGTGGACGCGGTGTTCGTGTACCGGACCAACCCGCACGTCGATCCGTACGAGCGCGGCCTCGACGCGGCCCGCTGTCTTGCGCGGATCCTCCGCGGTGAGCTGCCGCGGCCGAAGGTATACATCGTGAAGCCACCGATGCTGCCGCCGACGATCAACATGCGGACGGCGGAAGGCCCGATGCACGATCTGCTCGAGGACGGGCGCGCCTGGGAGGCCAAGCCGCACATCGTCGACGTGTCGGTGTTCGGTGGGTTTCCGTACGCGGACTTCGATCAGGCCGGGACCTCGGTGCTCGTGACCGCGACCGATCCGGCCGCCGGGCGGGCCTGCGCGGAGGCGATGGGCCGGCGCGCCTGGGACCTGCGCGAAGCATTCCTCAAGCCGCTGCCCGCGGTGCCGGAGGCGGTCGAGCGCGCGCTGCGCCTCGCCGCCGGGCGACCTGGGAAGCCGGTGGTGCTCGCGGACGTCGCCGACAACCCCGGCGGCGGCGGGACGGGGGATACACCCGAACTGCTTCGCGAGCTGGTGCGCCGGGGTGCTGCGGGCGCCGCGGCGTGCGTCTGGGATCCGGAGACGGCGCGCCGCGCCGCGCAGGTGGGCCTCGGCCGGACGGCCACGTTCCGGATCGGCGGCAAGGTGGCTCCGGACGCGTTCGGCGCGCCGGTGGAGGTCCAAGGGCGCGTGGCGCATCTCAGCGACGGCGAGTTCGTCGGGACCGGGCCGGTCGTCCGCGGGCGCAAGATGCACTGCGGGCCGACGGCGCAGATCGACGCCGGCGGACTCAAGATCGTCGTCACCTCGATCCGGCACGCCGCGAACGATCGCGGATTCTTCCGGGTCGGCGGCGTCGAGCCCGAGCGCGAGCCGTTGCTCGTGATCAAGTCCCGCGGACACTTCCGGGCCGACTTCGAGCCGATCGCGCACGCGATCATCGAGGTGGATGCCCCCGGCGCCGCCAATCCGAATCTCGACCGGTTTCCCTTCGCGCACGTCCGCCGGCCGATCTGGCCGCTCGATCGCGATCTCACCTGGGGCGGCAGCCGTGCCTCCACCCCAAGGATTCGCTGAACCGATGCGAATCCTTGGGGACCCCGGTCAGGAGCGCGGCGGCGCGCCGGGCACCTTCAGGGTGGCGTTGCTCGACGACTATCAGGGCGTCGCCCTCGAGATGGCCGACTGGGCGTCGCTCGGGCCGCGGGCCGTGGTCGAAGCCTTCCGCGATCATGTCCGCGACGAGGCTCCCCTGCTCCGGCGCCTCGCGCCGTTCGACGCGATCGTGGCGATGCGGGAGCGCACGCCGTTCCCGGAGCGGGTCCTGGCCGCGCTGCCGCGGTTGCGCCTGCTGGTGACGACCGGGATGCGAAACGTGTCGATCGACGTCGAGGCCGCCACGCGCCTCGGCATCGTCGTCTGCGGGACGGAGGGGCTCGCGCCGCCGACCGTCGAGCTGACGTGGGCGCTGATCCTCGCGGCCGTGCGGCGAATCCCCCGGGAGGACAGGGCGACGCGCGAGGGCCGCTGGCAGACGTCGCTGGGCACCGGCATGCACGGCAAGACGCTCGGCGTCATCGGCCTCGGCCGGCTCGGGTCGCAGGTCGCCGCGATCGGACGGGCGTTTGGGATGCGGCTCCTCGGCTGGAGCCAGAACCTGACGGTCGCGCGCGCGGCGGAGTGCGGCGCAGAGCTCGTCACGAAGGAGGCGCTGCTCGCGCAGTCCGACGTCGTGACGATTCACCTGCAGCTGAGTCCGCGGACGAGGGGATTGATCGGCGCGGGCGACCTGCGGCGGATGAAGCCGAGCGCCTACCTCGTCAACACGTCGCGGGGACCGATCGTCGACGAGGCGGCGCTTATCGAGGTGCTGCGCGCCGGCGCCATTGCCGGCGCGGCGCTCGATGTCTACAACGAAGAGCCGCTGCCGGCGAAGCATCCCTTCCTGTCGCTCGACAACCTGGTGGTTTCACCGCACCTTGGCTATGTAACGCGCGAGAACTACGAGATCTTCTACCGGGACGCGGCCGCCGACGTGGCGGCGTTCCTGCGCGGCGCACCGGAGCGGGTGCTGAACTCGGCGGTGCTCACTTCGCCAGCACTGAGAGGCGCCGCCGGGCGCTGAGGGACGTTTCTATCGGCGCCGTGCGGCCAGCGCGTCGACGACGCGCTGCGGGGTAATCGGCAGGCTGTCGATCCGCGCCCCGGTCGCGTCGGCGATCGCGTTCGCGATCGCGCCCGACACCGGCACGACCGGCGGCTCGCCGACCCCCTTCGCGCCGAAGGGCCCGCGCGCGGACGGCACCTCGACCAACTGGACGTCGACCGGCGGCACGTCCGTCGACCGCGGCAGCGCGTAGTCCGCGAAGGTGCCCGTGGTGAGGGTGCCGCTCTCGTCGTAGACCATCTGCTCGAGGAGCGCCCACCCGATGCCCTGCGCGACCCCACCGTGGATCTGCCCCCGGACGAGCGCCGGGTTGATCGCGCGGCCGACGTCCTGGGCCACGGCATAGCCGGTGACGCGAACGCGCCCCGAGTCCGGATCGACGTCGACCGCGGCGACGTGCGCCCCGAACGCGGGCGAGCGGGTCGTGATCGCCTCCGAGGCGACGCCGAAGACCGGCGCGTGCTGGGCGCCGAAGCCGGACGTCATCTTGATCACGTCGGCGACCGCGACCGCGCGAGAGGGCACGCCGCGCACCCGGACCGTGCCGTCGACGATGTCGAGATCGGCCTCCGCCGCTTCGAGCCGCTTCGCCGCGAGCGCGAGGATCTGCCGCCGGGCGTCGGCCGCGGCCTTCTGCACCGCGGAGCCGACGGTATAGATGATCTTGCTGCCGCCCGACATCCCCGACTGCGGCGCGCCGTCGCTGTCCTCCGAAACGAGCCGCACCTGCTGCATCGGCACCCCGATCGTCTCGGCGGCGATCTGCGCGAGCGAGGTGGAGCTTCCGCTGATGTCGACCGATCCGACGACGACGTGGATCGTGCCGTCGGGGTTCGGGCGGATGCAGGCGCTCGCTGCCTCGAGCCCGCCGAGCCAGCCGCCCACCGCGATCCCGGTGCCGGCCAGCGTGCCGTCCGCCGCGCGAGTCTTGGCGCCGCCGCGGCGCGGCCGCTCCCCCCAAAGCCGGCTCTCGCGCACGGCGAGTAGGGATTCACGCAGTCCGATCCGAGGCCACTTCCCGCCGTCCGGCATGGGATCGCCTTCCTGCGAGACATTGCGGACCCGCAGTTCCAGCGGATCTTGTCCGAGGGCTTCCGCGATCTCGTCCACGACCGATTCGATCGCGAATGCCGCCTGGACTGACCCCGGGGCGCGGTAGGCGCCCTGCGGCGGCTTGTGAGTCAGCACCTCGCGGCCGCGGATGTCGAGGTTCGCGACGCGATACGCACCGCCCATCAACAGGCCGCAGATCGTCACCGGGGCGCCGGGCAGGGCGCCCGCGTCGAACAGCAGGCGCGCCTGCAGCGCCCGGAACTCGCCGTCGCGCGAGGCGCCGAGCGCCACCTCGAGGATCGACTGCGGCGCGGGCGTCGCGGTCTGAAATTCCTCGGCCCGCGTCAGCACGAGCCGCACGGGACGCCCCACGATCATGGCCAGGGCGCCGGCGATCGGCTCGAGGAGCAGGATCTTGCCGCCGAACCCGCCGCCGACCGGCATCGGTACGATGCGCACGGACGACTCCGGCAGACCGAGCACGCTCGCGGTCTGCTCGCGCGTGTAGAACAGGCCCTGGGTGGGCGTCCACACGGTCAGCCGGCGGGCCCCGCGATCGAAATCGGCGATCGTGGCGTGCGGCTCGATGTAGGCCTGATGCACGACGGCGGTGCGGAACGTCCGCCGGACGACGACGGCGGAGTCGCGCAGGCCGCGCTCGATGTCGCCGCGCGCAAACTTCACCTGGCTCGCGACGTTGCCGGGCGCCTTTTCTTCCTCCTCCTGCGCGGCGGCCGCGGCCCCGTGGGCGCCGGCTTCCCAGCTCGCGCCCTGCAGCCCCGGCTGGACGAGCGGCGCCGACCGGTCGGCGGCCGCCACCGGATCGATCAGTGCGGGGAGCGCTTCGTACTCAATCGCGGCGGCAAGCCGGGCCGCCCCGTCCGCGGCGGCCGCGTCCGATTCCGCGACGATCGCGGCCACCGGCTCGCCCGGAAACCGCGTTTCTCCGCGTGCCAACAGACAGCGCCCGCGCGCGTTCGGCGTTTCTTCCCCGAACGGCAGGTCGGCCGCGGTCAGCACCGCGACCACGCCGGGGACGGCTTTCGCGGCGTCGATGGGGATCTTCCGGATCTTCGCGTGTGCGTGCGGGCTGAGGACGAGCCGCGCGTGCACCAGGCCCCGGAGATCCTGGTCCGCCGTGAACACCGTCCGCCCGGTTAGCTTCTCGCGCGCGTCGATGCGGGGCACAGATTGGCCTACAATCGTGAGCGCCACAGTTTCACCTCGGGAAGGACGTCTCCGGGAAGACGTCGGCTACCGAATCGATTCTCGTCCTGTCGAGGCGGTCCCTTGCGGCGCGCCCTGATCCCGCGCGCGCAGCACATAGCGCTGAAGCTTGCCGGTCGTGGTGAGCGGCAGGTCCGCGACGAACTCGATGAGGCGCGGGTACGCGTGAAAGCCGACGCGCGTCTTGACGAACTCCTGCAGCGCCGAGGCGAGGCCGGGCGACGGGGCGTGGCCCGGCGCGAGGCAGACGAACGCCTTGACGGTCTGGCCCCGCTCGGCGTCGGGCACGCCGACGACCGCGGCCATGGCGACGGCGGGGTGGCGAAGCAGGCACTCCTCGATCTCGCCGGGTCCGATCCGGTAGGCGCCGCTCTTAATCAGATCGTCCTTGCGCGCCTTGAACCATAGATAGCCGTCCTCGTCGCGCGCGGCGAGATCGCCCATGAGGGCCCAGTCGCCGCGGAACTTCCGCTCCGTCGCCGCCGGGTCGTTCCAGTAGCCGAGGAACATTACGGGATCCGGCCGCCGCACCGCGACCTCCCCGACCTCGCCCGGCCGCGCCGGCGCCCCGGCTTCGTCGAGCACGTCGACGTGATGGCCGGGATACGGTGTCCCGATGCTGCCGGGCCGCACCGGCTGGACCACGCCGCAGTTGCCGGTGAGCAGATTCATCTCCGTCTGGCCGTAGAATTCGTTGATCGTCACCGCGAGCGTCTCGCGCCCCCACGCGATCAGTTCCTCGCCGACCGGCTCGCCCGCGCTGCAGACCGACCGGAGATGCACGCGGCCGGCCCGGTACCTGGCGGGGACCTGGCGCATCAGCTTGAGCGCGGTCGGGAAGATGAAGGCGTTGCGGATTGCGTAGCGGTCGAGCAGCCAAAACGCCCGCTCGGGGTCGAACTTGGTCTGGCGATACGCGACGACCGGCAGGCCGTAATGCCAGCCCGCCAGGAGCACGTTGAAGAGGCCGCCGATCCACGCCCAGTCCGCCGGCGACCAGAGGCGGTCTCCGGGCTGCGGCGCGAGATCGTGGAAGAGAGAGAAGGCCGGCAGGTGCCCGATCAGCGCACGGTGCGGCAGCACCGCGCCCTTGGGCGGACCGGTGGTGCCCGAGGTGTAGAGGATGCCCGCCGGATCGTCGGGCCGGGTGGCCCGCGCCGTCAGGCGGTCCGCGGCGCGCGCCTCGAGCGCGGCGGCGTCGAGCGCGCCGGGAATCGCGCGGGCGTCCGCGTCGACCGCGACGATCGCGGCGAGATCGGGCAGGCGGTCGCGAACGCGCGCGAGCTGCGGCGCCGCCTGTCCGTCGAGGATCACGGCGCGCGCGCCGGAATCGCGCAGGCGGTACTCCAGGGCGTCCTCACCGAACAGCGTCGCGAGCGGGACCGCGACGGCGCCGAGCTTGTACGTCGCGACGTGGGCGAGGGCGGTCTCGGGGCGCTGCGACATGACGATCGCGACGCGGTCGCCCGGCCCGACGCCGAGGCCGGCGAGGGCGTTGGCCCACCGGTTGGAGCGGTCCCGCAGTTCGGCGAAGGTGTAGGACCGGGGCGGCTCGGCGCTCGCGTCGATGAGCGCGACCCGGTCCGGGTCGCCGGCCCATTTGTCGCAGACGTCCACGCCGATGTTGTACTCCGCGGGGATGCGCCACCGAAATCCGGCGCGCAGCTCCGCCATCGGGCGGCGGTCGAACCGCACGAGCGTGCGCGGATCCATCGAGAAGCGGTTCCGTGGCCGGGCCGGCGCTCCCTGCGTTTCGAGGCGCGCAGACGGGAGCGCCGGCCCGGCGCGTGGAAGCAATGCCCGCCGCGACACGAGTCATCCCGACGGAGGTTTCGCATGGCCGCACCCCACGAAATCCTGGCGCTGAGCCCCGGGGCGAGGGAGGTGGATTGGTCGACCCGCCTGTACCTGCACCCGGCGGGCACCGGCATGACGTCGTCCGCGTACTTCCTCTGGCTGCTGCGGGGCCCGGCCGGTCCCGTGCTCGTCGACACCGGATTCACGCCGCGGCTTGCCGCGCTCAAAGGCATCCCGGCCGACGCGGTGCCGCGCACACGCTATCAACTGCTCGATGCCGCGGGGGTCGCGGCGGAGTCGATCGAGACGGTCATCCTCACGCACCTGCACTGGGACCACTTCGACCTCGAGGGCTGGCTGCCGCGCGCGACGTTCTGGGTGCAGCGGCGGGAACTGGAGTTCTGGACCGGCGCCGGCGGCCGCGACGCCTGGGTCCGGCGCTTCATCAGCGACTGCTTCGCGGAGGACCTCGACGCGCTGCGCAGCAGCGGCCGTCTGCGCACGATCGAGGGCAACGCCCAGCCGGTCGAGGGCGTCCGGCTCGAATGGGTCGGAGGCCACTCGCCGGGGATGCAGATCGTCATCGTCGAAACCGCGACCGGGCCGTTCGTGCTGGCGAACGACGCGCTGACGACCTACCGGAACCTGAAAGAGTGGGCCCCGCCGGCGATCCACCTCAACAGCATCGTCGAGTGCATGGACGCGATGGCGCGGATCCGCGATCTCGCCAAGGGCGACGAGGCCCGCATCTGTCCCGGGCACGATGGGGAGGTCTACCGGCGGTTTCCGGAGGTCGCGCCCGGCATCTACCGGCTGGCGTGAAGGGAATCTTACCGTCCCGGCGAATGGCAGAGCCCAATTAGCCGTACCTTCGCACCACCGCACGCAATCGGGACATCGCGCCAACTGTACTGACCCTGACGTCAGAAACACAGAGAGGTGGCGAATGTCGGCACAGGCACCGGCAATGGCACGAGGCGGCGCAAAGCCAATGAGCCTCATGCAGATCATCCTCGCCGCGTCGGCGGGAACCGTCATTGAATGGTATGATTTCTACATTTATGCGAGCCTCGCGGTGTTCTTCGGCAGCCTGTTCTTCCCGAAAGCCAACCCCACCGCCGGACTGCTGCTCTCGCTGGCGACGTGGGGCGCCGGCTTCGTTGTCCGCCCGTTCGGCGCGGTGGTCTTCGGACGGGTCGGCGACCTCGTGGGCCGGAAGTACGCGTTTCTCCTCACGCTGAGCGTGATGGGCATCGCGACGACCTTGACCGGCCTCGTGCCGACGTACACGGCGATCGGCGTCCTGGCACCGGTGCTGCTGGTGCTGTTCCGCTTGGTCCAGGGGCTCGCGCTCGGCGGCGAGTACGGCGGCGCGGCGACGTACATCGCCGAGCACGCTCCGGACGCGAGACGCGGGTACTATACGGCGTGGATCCAGACGACCGCAACGGTCGGGCTGATGTTGGCGCTCCTCGTCGTGCTGTTCTGCCGGCTGTGGCTCGGCGACGCGGCGTTCAGGGCGTGGGGCTGGCGGCTGCCGTTCCTGTTCTCATCGCTCCTGCTGGTCCTCGCCATGTACATCCGGTTGCGCTTGAACGAGGCGCCGCTGTTCGCGCGGCTCAAAGCGCAGGGCAAGTCGTCCCTGCATCCGCTAAAAGAGAGTCTCGGCAGCGGCAAGAACTGGAAGATGATTCTCCTCGCGCTGTTCGGCGCGACATCCGGTCAGGCGACCGTGTGGTACACGGGCCAGTTCTACGCGCTGCTCTTCCTGCAGACGCAGGTGTTCCCGAAGACCGATTTCGTCGGGCCGTCCGTCACGGTCGCGATCGCGCTTGCCCTTGCGACGCCGCTCTTCCTGGTCTTCGGCGGGCTGTCGGATCGGATCGGCCGGAAGAAGGTCATCATGGCCGGCCTGCTGCTCGCGGCCGTGACGTATATTCCGATCTACCACGCGATGAAGGCCAACGCCGGCAACATGCCGGTGCTCGTGCTGCTGGTGTTCATTCAGGTGATCTACGTGACCCTGGTGTATGGTCCGATCGCGGCGTTCCTCGTCGAGTACTTCCCGGCCCGGATCCGCTACACGTCGATGTCCCTCCCCTACCACATGGGCAACGGATGGTTCGGCGGCCTGACGCCGGTCATCG
>Ga0073928_10005280_pt1 | contig 18268 bp, 20 predicted proteins | sample PaiPotPPA55metaG_FD_76969 | JGI IMG/M metagenome (GOLD analysis project Ga0073928, IMG submission 76969) | Iron sulfur acid spring bacterial and archeal communities from Banff, Canada, to study Microbial Dark Matter (Phase II) - Paint Pots PPA... ... | reverse complement strand
TTCCGCCTGATAGCGGTCGTAGTCGTTCGTCAAGCTGTTGATGTATTCGCGACGCTTGACGATGGCGTTGCTGACGGGACGAATGAAAACAACTCTCAACAACGCGAAAAAGATCGCGAAGTTGATTAGCTGTACGATAAACGTCCCGTCGAGCTTGAGAAACATCGAGACTGGTTCTTACTTCGCCGCGCCGGTGATATGCGTGAGGAGCGTGGGAACCTGTGCGACAACCAGCAGAACGTAGAACGCGAGGCCCAGCGCGATGATCGGGAACGCTTCCAGAACGCCTACGCCCAGGAACATGAACGTGAGGATGTTGGGGCGCGCCTCGGGTTGACGCGCAATCGACTCGACGGCCTTGGAGGCAACGTTGCCATCGCCGATGGCCGAACCCAGCGCAACGCCCGATATGATGATGCCGAACGCGAGCAGGGTGAACGCAGCAACTAACGCTTCAGAACTCAAGAACGTACCTTTCTCTTGAACGGGCGCTCCGCGCTTCGCGCTGCACGCCGAGTGAGTATAATCAATGCTCTTCGGCAACCGCAAGCGAGAGATAGACGATAGCGAGGAGCGTGAACAAAAACGCTTGGATCGTGCCGACGAAGAAGTTGAAGAACTGAATGAAGAACGGCACGATGGTGACCGCCAGCGAAAGATTGACCGGACCGATCATGACCTTGGCAGTAATGATCGACGCAATGATGATGAAGAGCAGTTCGCCGACGAAGATATTGAAGAACAACCGGGCCGCGAGCGTCGCGGGACGGGCGAGTTCTTCCAAGAGATTGATTGGCGTAAGGATCCAGAACGGCTTGGCCAAATGCTTGTAAAAGCCCAGTCCGAACTTTCGAATGCCGACGGCTTGAATCAGCACGAAAACCATGAGCGCATACGCAGCCGTTGTGTTGAGGTCGGCCGTCGGGGATCCCCCAAACGGCAGTCCCAGCGCTTTGAGCGGCAAAAAGCCGAACTGATTCAGTAAGAAAATGAACAGAAACAGCGCGATGAAAAACGGTACGAACGGCTCGCCCTGCTCTCCGAGCACGCTGGTCGCAAGATCGGCGATATAGTTGATTACGCCTTCAATAACCGTTTGACGCCTGGAGACGCGCGCGGAACGGTAGCTCGCACCGACCCAGGCAAAGAAGATCAGCGAAATAACCATGACGATCCATGTCGTCACGATCGTGTCGGAGTGCACCGTGCCCAGCACCGGCCACTGCCACGTAAAATGCTCGCCTATCTTTTCTTGCACGTGAGCCCCATGTTTGTATCAGGCACCAAATTAGCCGCTGCGCTCTCGCAGAATAATCATTATTCCCGAGAGTGCGAGCGGCGTAAAAAACCCCACGAAGTACCAACCCAGCGTCCATACGGACGGCACCCGTACTGCTAGTATCACTGGCACTATACCGAATAGGCCGATACGTATAAAACTACTTATGACGAACGCTGCGATGCTGCGGCGCTCGAGCAACCGCTCGTTGCCGTACATCGAGAGCACGGCATTTGCGATTCCGGCGCCCCCGCCGACTGCAAGAGCTATGGCGTACCAAAGATTCCACGCAGCGAGAGGAATCGCCGCAAACGCAACGGCGATGAGCGTCCCCACAGCCGCCGCACGCCGCAGCCGATAGTAGAACGCCATATCGGCCGCCGCTTCGGCGGGGCTGTAAGTACGGCTTCCCGAGGCTTCCTCCTGCTCGCCGTCCCGGTCGCTCACGATGAAAGCGCGCGCGCGACGAGTCGCCACGCGGTATACGCTCCGATTGCGAATCCGCCAAAGAACAGCACGAGCACCCAGTACGAGCTGCCCAAGCGGTGGTCGAGCCAAATACCGGCGAGCAGTCCGATGATTACGCATGCGGCAAACGTCGAGCCGGCCGCCAGCAGCGGCACGACCGCCTTCACCACACCGCGCTCACGCGGAGAGTCCGGCCTCGAAGGGTTGCGGGTACTCGTCGCCGCGCAGGCGAGCCAGTAGCCAAGCAACAATCCGCTCGGCTGCATGTCCATCGCCGTAAGGATTCGCGGCGCGCGCCATCCGGTCGAAATATGCGCGGTCTGTCAGCAGGCGTCTTGCGGCACCCACGATGCGTTCGCGATCGTGTCCGACGAGCTCGAGCGTGCCCGCATCGACGCCCTCGGGGCGTTCCGTTTCTTCGCGCATCACGAGCACGGGCTTTCCGAGGCACGGCGCTTCCTCTTGAATGCCGCCCGAGTCGGTCAGCACGAATGTGCAATCGCGCACGGCAGCAACCATTTGGGCGTAATCGAGCGGATCGTCCAGCACGACGCTGGGCTCGGTTCCGAGTACCGCGAATGCCACCGGCCGCACGCGCGGAGACAGATGCACCGGCCACAGTATTTGCGGACGCTGCGGCAGATGCACGATCTCGCGCATCGCCTCGCACATATCGCGCATGAATGGATGATTCTCGCGCCGGTGCGCCGTGACGATAACGATCGGCCGCTGCGGATCGAGCCGCTCCCATCCCGGAGGTTTAGGCAGATTGCCGCGGTTCGCGGTTTCGATGAAGGCATCGATCACGGTGTTGCCGGTCACGATGATGTTCTCCGAGGGAACGTGTTCTTGCAGCAGATGAGTGCGCGCGAGCACGGTCGGCGAGAAATGATACTGCGCGATCGTGCCCGTGAGCCGGCGGTTCATCTCTTCGGGATACGGAACCCACGGATCGCTCGTGCGCAGCCCCGCTTCGACGTGGCCGACCGGAATGTGTTGATAAAAAGCGGCCAGCGCAGCTGCGGTGGAGGTTGTCGTATCGCCGTGAACCAGCACGACGTCCGGCTGCGCGGACTTGAGAACGCCTTCCATACCGGTCAGCACTCGCGTCGTGATATCGGTGAGCGTCTGATCCGGCGTCATGATGTTGAGGTCGAAATCCGGCCGGATCTCGAAAAGCGAGAGCAAGTCGTCGAGCATCTCGCGATGCTGCGCGGTGACGCACACGATGTTGTGGATCTGCGGATGATTTGCGAGCCCGCGGACGACCGGCGCCATCTTGATTGTGTCGGGACGCGTGCCGAACACCGACATGACTTTGAGCGGCTGCATCTTACGCGGCTCTCCCGAACGCGTGGAATCCGCCTGCCAAGAACAGCGCGACGGCGCCGAGCACGATGCAGATTGCGTATATCAGCAGCACCGCCTGACGGACGTTCAGTCCGTAGCGGAAGATCAGTTGATGGTGAAAGTGCCCGCGATCGGCTTCGGTGATCCGCTTACCCGATCTCGCGCGCCGGTAAATCGCCGCGGCGGTATCGAGAATGGGCAGCGCCAGCACGACCAGCGGCGCAATGAGGCCGACGGCGATTGCGGTTTTACTGGTGCCGATAATTGAGACCGTCGCAAATACATAGCCGATAAAGAGCGATCCCGTATCGCCCAAGATGATGCGCGCGGGGTTGAAGTTATACGGCAGGAAGCCGAGCGCGGCGCCCGCGAGCGCAACCACCACCAGCGCGATCACCGGATCGCCTTTCGTGAGTGCGATGGCGAACAAGAAAAGGCACGAGATCGCCGCGAAACCGGTGAGCAAGCCGTCTAAGCCGTCGATGAAGTTGATGGCGTTCATCATCCCGACATACCACAGCAGCGTCAGCGGGTACGCGACCCACCACGGGGGGTAGATGTAGTCGTTCGGATCGTGCGAGAAGGGATGATGGATGAATCCGATGTGAAAGCCGTACACCATCGATATAATCGCGACAACGACCTGCGCGCCGAATTTGAAACGCGGCCGCATGCCCATGATGTCATCCCACAGCCCGACGCCCAAGATGAGCATGCTGCCGAAGATGAGACCGACCAGATTGTGCGCCGCGTCCAGCTGGTCGCGCAGCTGGGCGATCGGCGATTCGTGCGGATCGACCGGAAAGAAGCCATGCACGTGCGTGAGCGCTACGCCCAGCACGGCGAACAGTGCAAACGAGAAGCCGAAGAACACCGCAACCCCGCCGATGCGCGGCTTGGGCTCATCGTGCATGCGCCGGTCGCCGACTTCGTCCATCATGCCGACGTGGTGCGCCAGCTGAATGATGAACGGCGTGAGCAGCGTCGAGGCCACCCCCGCGAGCATGAATCCCGCAATATAAAGGTAGATGGGGCCGGTCACAGCGCGCGGGCTCCTTCGAGGGTAGCAAACGGCACGAGCGCGACGCCGGCTTCGGCCAGCAGTTCTTGCCCGATCGGGTCGGGATACGCGACCTCGTACACGATCTTGCGAACGCCCGCGCTGATGAGCAGCTTCGAGCAGTTCACGCACGGTTGGTGCGTGCAGTAGGCCGTGGACGCGCTGATGTTCACGCCATGCAAAGCGGCCTGCACGATCGCGTTGGCTTCAGCGTGCGTTGCGCGCGCGCAGTGATCGTTGACCAGCGTGCAGCCGACCTCGCTGCAATGCGCGACGCCGCGCGGCGCGCCGTTGTAGCCTGTCGTCAGAATGCGGTGCTCGCGAACGATAACGGCTCCCACCGAGGCCCGCGGGCAGGTTGCTCGCGTCGCGACCGTTCGCGCGATCTGCATAAAATATTCATCCCATCCGGGTCGCATAACGGACCCTTCGACGCGCTCGGGACGACAACTTTGCGGCTACGGCCTGGGCCGCACCGCCACGGGCACCGAGCTCGTGCTGCCGAACATGCGATCTCCGGCGTCGCCCAGGCCGGGCACGATGTAGCCATGCTCGTTCAACCGCTCGTCCATCGCGCCGGTGACGATCCGCACGCCCGGATGCGCGGCGTGGATAGTGCGCACGCCTTCGGGTGCTGCGATCAAACTGATGAATGTAACTTCCGTCGCGCCGCGCGAAGCCAGCGCGTCCAGCGCAGCAGCGCCGGAGTTTCCGGTCGCGAGCATTGGATCCAATACGAAGACGTGCCGCCGGGAGAGATCGTCCGGAAGGTTCGCATAGTACGGCACCGGCTGCAGCGTTTGCGGATCGCGGTAGAAACCTAGATGGGCCACGACGGCGTCGTCGATCACATCCAGAAAACCCGGAAGCAGACCGAGGCCGGCGCGCAGGATGGGTGCAGCCACCGGACGCGTCGCGATGCGATGCGCCACCGTGTCGGTGATCGGCGTGGTCACCGGTTCGTCCCGCAGCGGCAGTTCGCGAGTCGCCTCGTAAGCTAAGAACGCACCGAGTTCTTCGAGAAGCTTGCGAAAGACCGGAGTGGACGTATTGCGATCGCGCAGCCGCGCGAGCCGGTCTTCGACCGCGGGGTGGTTGACGACGTGCAGCTTCTCGTGCTGTGTCATAACGCTGGCGTGGAGTGTTTGGGCCGCCGCCGCCCGAAGCCTTTACCATGAAAAGCCGTATCGTTGCGGCCGCGTTTTTTTCTGCGGCGATTTTCGTTCTCTGCGCAACCGGCGCGCGCGCTGCCGGCCCCGAGGCGTATGCCACATTCACCGGAGGCGCACAAGCGACGCGTGGCCTCTTCACCATCTGGCAGAAGAGCGGCAAGACATATTTGGAATTGGCCCCCGCGCAGCTCGACAAGGATTACCTGGAGACAATCGTTCCGGGCAACGGCGTCGCGCAAGGTCCGGTATGGTGGGGCGATACCGACTATCTTCCGGCCGAACTGGTGCGATTCGAGCGGCGCGGAGATCAAATCGTCGTGCTTTGGCCGAATTGGTACGCTACGGCGCCTGGTTCTGCAGCCAACCAACTTGCCAACGAGTCGAACTTCCCAGACTCCGTCGTCGCGATCGGCGACATCGCCGCGCAGGATGCAGCCAGCGGAAACGTCATCTTCGACATCTCCTCGCTGCTGGGCGACGAACTGGATCTGCGCAACATCATTAACGAAGGACTGCCGCCGGAGCAAAACTACCGGCTCGATCCGTCGCTCTCATATGTCGATACCGTCAAGGCCTTTCCGCAGAACGACGTCGTCACCGTCGCGCAGACATGGTCTACCGATGCCAAGCACGTTATCGATACCGCGCCCGACGCACGGCGGCTGCGCATCAAAATCGTCTACAACTTCATCCAGCTGCCACAAGACGGTTACCGGCCGCGTTTAGCCGATGATCGCGTCGGTATTTATGACGACATCTACCTTGACTTTGCGAACGATCGGCGCGGTGAGCGGCAGATGCGTTATCTCATTCGCTGGAATTTCGATCCGGAGGATCCCAATCGGCCTTCTCGCGCGCGCCATCCACTGGTGATGTATCTGAGCAACACCATTCCACCGCAGTACCGTCAGGCGATCGCCGACGCATGTCTTGCATGGAATCGCGCGTACGAAAAGATCGGCATCCTCGACGCAGTGCAGGTGCGTCCGCAGCCGAACGATCCGAGCTGGGACCCGGACGACTTCCGGTACAACGTCATCCGCTGGCTCAATGAAGCGCAGGTCGGTTTCGGCGCGGATTCGCAGACGCTTTTCGACCCGCGCACCGGTGAAGAGATTCGCACCGGCGTCATCGTCTCCGCGGTTGAGGGCATTCAACCGTACATCTCGTGGAAGTATCGGGTCGATCCGATCCGGTACGGGCGCAACACGGATCCGGTGCCCGCAAAGTATGTCCACGACTCCATCTTTTCGGCACTCGTGCACGAGATGGGACACAATATGGGCCTGCAGCATAACTTCATCGGATCGATGGCTTATACCGCCGCACAGCTGCAGAGTATGGCGTTCACGCGCAAGTACGGTATCGCATCGTCGGTCATGGAATACGCGCCGATGAACTTGTGGCCGCGCGGCACCCGACAAGGCGAGTACTTCCAAACCACGCTCGGACCCTACGACTACTACGCGATCAAATACGGCTATGTGAATATTCCCGGGGCGCGCACGCCGGAGGACGAAGTGCCGGTGCTGCAACGCTGGGCCGCTGCGTGGTCGAATCCGGCCGAGCGGTATGCGTCGGATGAGGACGTTTCGTGGTCCAACGGTCACGCGGCCGATCCGCGAGTCGAGGAAGGCGACCTGACGAACGATCCGCTCACCTGGTGCGAAGTTCAAATGAAGATGAACCGGGACCAGCTCGGCTCACTCAATCACTTGTGGCCGGCCTCCGGACATTCGTACGAAGAAGAAACCCAAGCGTTCGGACTGATTCTGCGCGGCTACCTGGGCTGCACGTCGCTTGCAGCGCATTTTGTCGGCGGTCAGTACCTCTCACGCGCGCACCGCGGTGATGCCGGCGCGCAGCCGCCTATCGTTCCGGTTCCACTCTGGCAAGAAAAGCGCGCGTTCGAACTCATCAGCCGCTATTTGTTCGATCCTTCTGCGTTTAACGTCGCGCCGCGCATCCTGCAGAACCTCACCTACGCAGAGTGGTCGGGTTACGGCTACACCGGTTGGGAAGGCTACGGCAATCTCCCGGCATGGGCGTACGATCCGCCCGATCGCCACGACTACCCGCTCGTCGAGCGGATCGACGCCGCGCAAATGCAAGTGGTGAGCTTTCTCTTTCAGCCGCTCGTGCTGCAGCGCATCGACGAGAACCCGAGCGAATCCACGCAGCCCACAATGTCGATCGCCGATCTTTTCGACTGGCTGCATGCCGGAATCTACGGCAATCTCACGGCTCGCGACATTCCGCTGGTACGGCGCAATCTGCAGTTCGCTTATCTTTCGAAACTCGACGACCTTGCGAACAAGCCGGCTAAGGCTACACCGCCGGACGCGCAGTCCCTCGCGCGGGCAGCGCTGCAGCACGTTGCGCACGACGCGCAGAAGGCTTTGCACGCTTCGCACGACGAGATCACTCGCGCGCACCTGATAGCATTACTTCACCGCGCCAACGCAGCGCTGAAGTAAACACAATGTCATCCTGAGGTATCGAAGTTTGTCATCCTGAGGTATCGAAGGACCCCGAGGTTATCGAGGGGAGCATGGCACGCACCTCGCCCTTCGACGAGCTCAGGGTCCTTCGATACCTCAGGATGACAATGTTTTTATGGCAAACTACGGAACGTCGAAACGCGCAGTCATTTCGTGTACGCGATCGCGGAGTTTCTCGACTTTCGCGCGTTCCGAGATGTCGGCTAAGCCCTCGCAGATAATGCGCGCCACTTCGCGGCACTCGTCCTCGCCGAAGCCGCGAGTCGTGATGGCGGGCGTGCCGATGCGGATGCCGCTGGCGACCATCGGCTTTTGCTGATCGTACGGAATCGCGTTTTTGTTGACGGTGATGCCGATCTCGTCGAGATACCCTTCCGTGGCTTTGCCGGTGAGGCCCTTAACGGAAACGTCGACGAGCAACAGATGAGTATCGGTGCCGCCGCCGACCAGACGCAGGCCGTTGCGCGTAAACTCGTCCGCCATCACTTTCGCGTTGCGTATGACGTGCTGCTGGTAGGTTTTGAACGACGGCTCGAGCGCTTCACGGAACGCAACGGCCTTGGCCGCGATCATGTGCATGAACGGGCCGCCTTGAATGCCCGGAAATACCGACTTGTCGAGCGGCTGCGCCCACTTCGCGGTTGACAGAACCAATCCGCCCCGCGGACCGCGCAGCGTTTTGTGCGTCGTTGACGTCACGAAATCGGCGAACGGCACCGGCGACGGGTGGAGATCCGTCGCGACCAAGCCCGCGATGTGCGCCATGTCGACCATGAACACCGCGCCGATTTCATCGGCAATTTCACGAAAGGGCGCGTAGTCCATCGTGCGCGGATACGCGCTTGCGCCGGCGATGATCATCTTCGGCTTGTGCTCGCGTGCGAGGCTGCGGACTTCATCGTAATCGATGAGTTCGGTGTCTTTGCGAACGCCGTACGCCAGCGCGTCGTAGAGTTTGCCGCTGAAACTGACCTTCGTGCCATGCGTGAGATGGCCGCCGTGCGCCAGCGACATGCCGAGCACCGGATCGCCCGGCTGGAGGACCGCCATGAAGACCGCCATATTGGCCTGTGCGCCCGCGTGCGCTTGCACGTTCGCGTGATCGGCTTTGAAAAGTTCCTTCAACCGGTCGATCGCGAGATTCTCGGCGATGTCCACAAACTCGCATCCGCCGTAGTAGCGTTTGCCCGGATACCCCTCCGCGTACTTATTGGTCATGACGCAGCCCATAGCTTCGCGAACGGCTTTGCTCGCGTAGTTCTCGGACGCAATCAATTCCAGATTTTCCCGCTGGCGCCGTTCCTCGCTTTGGATCGCGGCAAAGACCTGGGGATCTTGGACTTCGATGTTGCTCAGAGTGAGAATGTCCATTACGTTACCACCACGAGTTTGAGTAATCTTTACGGATGAGTTTGCGCACGGCACTCAGAGCAATGGCGCCCATGAGGGCCGCCAGCACCCACGCGACCACGTTTTGCCCTTGACTGCGCACTGCCGCATAGACGTCGTACCCGCATACGAGCGCCGAGAGCACGAGAATCAACAGGAGGAAACCCCGGTTATTCATACCGGCGCGTTCACCAAATCGGGCGGCGTCTTTGCGTCGGTGACCTTTCCCGCTTCGATGGCCTTGAGCGTGCGCACGCGCTGTGCGTCGCCGTATTCGAAGAGTTGCTGCACGCGGTATGCGTGACGCCCGCCTTCCGCGGGCGTGGTGAGAAAAACTTCGACGAGCCGCACGATCATGTCCCACCCGGTCAGCCGTTCCGAAAGCGCGAGAACGTTTGCGTCATTATGCTGACGCGCAAGCTCGGTCATCAGCGGTTCGAACACTGCGGCGCAGCGCACGCCCGGCACTTTGTTTGCCGCCATCGCAATGCCAAGGCTCGATCCGCACACGACGATGCCGCGCTGGGCTTGTCCCGAAGCGACTGCCTCACCAACGGCATATCCGAACTGCGGGTAGTCGACCGGCGTTTCATCAGAAGTGCCATAATCGAGAATTGTATGTCCTTGCGCGCGCAGCATTTGCGCGAGACGGTTTTTCACTTCGAAGCCGGCGTGATCGGCTGCAACGGCGATGTCCATGTTTGACGCAGGGCCTCCAGTTGACCGGTCGAATGCGAGCGCAAATGAAGCTGGCGTGCTCGAGTACGGCGTTCGACGAACTCTTGCGAAGCGGCGACCTCACGCAGCTCGAGTGGATCGATCTCTGCGCGCACGAGCTCGCCGCTGACGGCGTCGTTTTTGACGTGCGGCATTTTCCGCGAACCGATACCGACTACCTCGCCCAAGTCAAGAAGATGGCGGCAGACCTGGGACTGACCGTGGCGGCATTGCGGCACGACGGCTTTTTCAACGGCGACGAAACGCACATGGAGCAGAGCCTGGAGATCGCGCTCGCGCTTGGCTCGCCGCTGCTTTCAGCACCGCTGCCGCCCGAAACGGTCACGAGCTGGAGCGAGGTGCAGGCGCAGCTCGGCGCCGCTACCTCGCACGCTAAGCGCCTCAACGTGACCATAGCCGTGCGCAATGTGCCGCACACGTTTGCGGCGAGTACGCACGACATGAAGCGCGTTTCTAAGGAAGCCGACTCCGCCTGGCTGCGGTACGGTCCCGAATTTACCGTCTTCGACGCGGGCAGCGAGCCCGAAGCCGTTCTCCCCAAAGCGGTGCTTGTTTGGGTGCAGATCGTGTGCGCTTCCTCGGAAGTGGATTACGTAGCTCGCTTGCTGAGCGGCTACCGTGGTTTCATCGCACTCGACGCCGCGGCGGGCGATGCGCGCGCCGAAGTAACTAAAAACGCCCTTCGCTCCTGGCGAGAGGCGTTTTGCCGAATTGAAGCCGACCGCATATAGCGTCTTCCGCACGAGGGTCCGAACCTGTTTTCTCACAGGTGGGTGCGGCCCGGGCGCCGGTCCGGCAGCCGCGAAGGCCAAGCCGTCCCGTCGTATCCGGAGCTGATGCTCCCTAGGTTCTCTCGTTGGTCCAGCACCTATGGTGCGGTGCGCGCTATGCGCAGTCGACGTTCCTAACTGTACCACTAAGGGTCAAGTCTTGACTTTGCGTCTTAATGTCGTGATGGCCCGGCATGGCGATAACCATATCGGCGTGCGTGCGGGCGGATTATGCGCTTGCGAGGGCCTATCTCTGTCGCGATTCGGCGGAAAGGCGCCTGTTCGAACGCTTGCAGGATTCTTCGCGTCTTTTTCACTTGGCCGTCGATCGCCGCGGCGACGATCACTTCGATCCTTCGAGCAACACCATTGCGTGGGATCCGTACAGCGCTCTGCGCACGACGCGCGGCGGCACGCAATCGCCGGCGCTCGGTTTGGGACACGAAATTGCGCACGCGGTCGAATCGCCGCGACGCGAGAAGGCCTTGAGCGATCGCGCAGTTTGCGGCTACGATAACTACGAGGAACGGCGCGTCATTTGCGGATCGGAACGGCATGCTGCGCGCACGCTCGGCGAAGCGATCAGGTTCGATCATCGCGGAAGCGCCTATCGCGTTGCAACGCCCGTTTCTCGCTGAACCGCTCTGGGTAATGTACGCGCAGCGAGAGTCGAGATGAATGATTCAAAACGAGAAAGATTGATCGGCCACCCCAGCGATTACGGCGGCCGCACGCTCGAGGAAGAAGAGCTGGAGCGCAAGGAGCGCGAGCAAGTCGACCGGACCGCAGATGGTGACCCGCTCAGCGATCACGGCACGGCGGATTCCGCAATCAGCCAGCCTAACTCTGTAACAGACACCGAAGAGCAGTAACCCGCCTCGCGTCGAGGACCTGCGGCTGCGCGGTGGAAACCCAGGGCCATGTCTCTTTCGCTGTCTTTGAGCACGCTCGAGCTTCCGCTCGTCCATCCGTTCACCATCGCCCGCGGCACCGAGGACGTAGCGCGCACCGCCGTCTTCCGTCTGGAATGGAATGGGTTAGAGGGATTGGGTGAAACGGTTCCGATTCCGCGCTACAACGAATCCGTACAGAGCGTTCTGGCGTATTTCAACGAGCATGCGCTGCGCGCGGACGATCCGTATTTGCTAGACGAACTCCTGCACGAAGGCATTCCGCCCGCGGCACGCTGCGGTTTGGATATCGCGCTGCACGATCTCATCGGCAAAGACTGCGGCAAACAGCTTTACCGTTTGTTTGGGTTGGATCCGCGCAAGACGCCGTTAACCTCGTTCACGATCGGCATAGGCGATCCGGAAACGACGATGCGCAAAGTAGCCGAGATCGGCGATCATCCGGTATTGAAGGTCAAGCTCGGCCTGGGCAACGCCGAACAGGAAGTTGCGACGATCGAAATGATCAGGTCGAAATACACCGGGACGATTCGCATCGATGCCAACGAAGGTTGGACCGCGGAGCAAGCGGTTGCGGTGCTGCGCGAGATGGAGCGTTTCGATATCGAGTTCTGCGAGCAGCCCATAGAGGCGGGTCACCCCGAGCAACTGCGTTACGTCAAAGAACACTCGCGCATCCCGATCGTTACGGACGAAGACTCGCTCACCGCAAACGACCTTCCAAAACTCTACGGCTGCGTTGACGGCATCAACGTGAAGCTCGCCAAAACCGGCGGTATTCGCGGCGCGATCAAAATGATTCACGCGGCGCGCGCGCTCGGCATGAAGATCATGCTCGGGTGCATGGTGGAAAGCCAGATTTCGGCGACGGCTGCCGCGCAGATCTCACCGCTCGTCGACTGGGCCGATATCGACGGACCGTTCCTGACCAAAGACGATCCGTTCACCGGCATCACGTACGACAAGGGCAAAATCGTGCTGCCGCAGGGTCCCGGTCTGGGCGTTCGCGAGAAAGCCGGCGTTGCCTAAGCGACGCTATGTAATTCTGGCGCCCGGAGAGTTTGCGCAAAACGCTAAAACGGCTCATGGCGTCATCGCGTACGGCAACGATGAAACCGTAGCGGTCGTCGATCCCGCGCGCGCCGGGCAACGCGTCCGCGATGCCGTTCCGTATCTGAGGAGCGATGCGCCGATCGTTGCGAGCGTTGCCGAAAGCCTTGCGTACAAGCCGACCTCACTGCTGATTGGTACCGCACCCAAAGGCGGAAAGCTTCCCGCGGACTGGCGCGCCGAAGTGCTCGCAGCGATCGGCGCCGGTCTAGAGATCGTCAGCGGTCTTCACGACATGATTGGAGACGATCCCGACTTCGCCGCCGCAGCGCGCGCGCATAGCGCGAACATCTGGGACGTGCGCAAACCCCCCGAAGTCCCGCTCTTTACCGGCGCGGTGTACGGAGTGGCGGCCCCCATTATGCTGGCGGTCGGAAACGACTGCGCCGTTGGAAAGATGACGGTCATGCTCGAGCTGGCGCGCGCGGCTGCAGAACACGGAACGCGCGCGGAGTTCGCACCGACCGGCCAAACCGGCATCATGATCGCCGGATGGGGAATCGCGGTCGATCGCGTGATTTCGGATTTCGTTACCGGCGCGAGCGAGCAAATCGTGCTCGAAGCTTCACGCCGCAATCCCGATTGCATCTTGGTCGAAGGGCAAGGTGGCATCAACCACCCCGCGTACGCACCGGTCACACTCGGTCTGATGTTCGGCGCGGCGCCGGACGCGCTGCTTTTGGTCGTCGATCCCAAGCGCACGGCGATCGATGTCTACGATACGCCGACGCTGTCATACGGCGAGCTCGTCGAAACGTACGAAGCGATCTGCGCAACCGTTAAGCCTGCGAAGGTGGCCGGCATCGCGCTCAACACGCATGGTCTATCCGACGAGCGCGCGCGCGAAGAGATTGCGCGCGCACATGCCGAAACGGGTTTGCCGGCCGACGACGTGGTGCGATTCGGTCCGCAAAAGCTCTGGAGTGCGGTTGCACCGCAGCTCCATAAACGTGCTCCGCTCTCTGCCGAGGTAACCGCATGACCTTCACGCGCATCATCACGCTGGCTCTGGCGTGCACCCTGGCTTTTTCAGCGTGTTCGAAGAGCGGGGGCGGCGTTGCCGGCGGCCATAATCCGTGGACGGTTCCAGGCACGCTGCGGATCGGCAATTCAGATGAACCGGACAGTCTGAATCCGATGTTCGCGCACACGGACGCAACCGATCAGGTCGCCGGCCTCATCTACTCGTCGTGGCTGCGGTACGACGATAACGGAAACTTCATACCGGATTTGGCCACCGAAGTGCCGTCATACCGCAACGGCGGGATCAGCAAAGACGGCAGGACGATTACCTTTCACATGCGCAAAGGCGTGCGCTGGTCCGATGGCGCGCCGCTCACGGTAAAGGATTGGGTCTTCACGTATCACGCGGTGGTGAGTCCGGCAAACAACACCAAAACGCGCTACGGCTGGGACGAAATCGCGTCGGTGCAAACCCCGGACGAGAACACGCTCGTCGTCCACTTGAATAAAGTCGACGCGGGCATTCTGGGACTCTTCGGAGGCGTGGGCGGCTCGGCGTATCCTCCACTTCCGGCTCATCTTCTGGCGAGCTTGCCCGACATCAATCACGCAGCCTTCAACGGCCATCCTCTCTCGAGCGGACCGTACGTTCTGCAGCAATGGAATCACGGCGCGTCCCTTATCTTTACGGCAAACCCGTACTACTTCCGCGGCGTGCCCAAGATTAAAAAGATCGTCTGGAAGATCATTCCGAACGTTACGACGCTTTTCGAACAGTTGGAAACGCACGAGGTCGACGTGTACGTCGGCGTCGATGAAAACCATATCGCGCTCTTGCCGCAAGTTCAGGGCATCAACGTTACCAAGAAACTGATCGCGAACTGGCGGCACATGGGCATCAATACCAGCCGCCCACAACTGAACGACCCGCGCGTGCGGCTTGCACTGATCGAAGCGATCGATTGGAAACGCATCAACGACACGATCTATCACGGCTATAACATCCTCGCAGTGAGCGACGTCTATCCCAAGCTCTGGGCTGCGCCGGTCATTTCGCCTTATCCGCACGATCGGCAAAATGCCAAACGGCTGCTGCAGCAAGCGGGTTGGACGATGGGGACGGACGGTGTTCTGCACAAGGGCAACCTCGCAATGCACATCACCATCTCGACGAACACCGAGAAGCAAGAGAATCAGCAGGCGGAAGTGCAAATCCAGAGCCAGCTTCGCCCGTACGGCATCGATCTGGCCATTCGCAACTATCCGACCAGTCTGCTGTTCGCGCAAGACGGACCGCTGTACCAGGGCAAGTACGACCTCGAATGGAGCATCGAAACAAACGGGCCCGATCCGGACAATCGCGGACTGTGGAACGGAAAGTTCATCCCACCCAACGGCGCCAACACGGCGTGGCTTAACGATCCCGTCGTGAACCGCACGTCGGAGCTCGCGAACTCGACGTTCGATCTTTCAAAGCGCAAGGCGTACTACCAGCAAGAGGAAGACCGGATCCACCTTCTCGTTCCGGCCCAGTTCTTTTATTGGGAGAACGAATACACTGCCACCAACAGTGACCTGAAGAATTTTCGTCCGGCTGCGTTTATACAAGATACCTGGAACTCGTGGGAGTGGCAGATCTAAAAACGTAATCGCGGCAAGCGAGCGCAGCCCACCCACGGTTCTCCGGTCATTGGCCGCTGGCCGTTGTGTACGACTCACCGTCAACACGGATGGAAGCGCAACCCAAAACGCTTCGATTTCTCAAGCGAAAATCGAGCGCAGCATAACGACCAGCAATACGCAAGCGCCGTCGCTGAGCACCTTTCTCTCGAATTCCGTCAAGTCGAGCGATGTGCTCACGTTCTTCTCCACCGGCGGCTATGCGCCGTCAAACGGCAAGAGCACCCAGACCTACATCCAGAGCAGCAACAACGGATGCTGCTACAATAAGACGATCAGTTCGGTGAACTATGTGCTGACAGGCCAAACTAGCGGTCCTTGCCCGTTCTAAGGGCGCTCGCGGAGGATGCGCGGAACCCGCGCATCCTCCGTCAAATACTACAGGGCCGTGCTTGCACTAAAAACCTCCGTCGAAAATTTGACCACCCTGACCTTCGAACCAACCCGCGAAGGCGTGCTCAGTTGGAACACGTTTAGCGAAAACGGAAACATAGCGTTTCGTTTATTGCGCGCACACACGCCCGCCACGCCGTGGCTGCAGCATGTGGAGTGGAGCTCGGAAGGACGCCTTTCCTACAGCCCCCAACACGAAGACGTGCGCGTCGAGGTCGACGTCATCAAGAGCACGCAGCCGTTCGACGGCATTGAAGTGCGTGCACCCGGCGTGGAGTTCAAAGCCATAGCGTTCGCGACGACCGTGCGCGCGCAGCCGTCGATGCCGTTTATCGGCGAGGCGCGCATTCTGGATGTCCCGGCGAGATCGCAGTACGCTATCGAAGGCGAACGCGGTTGGTGCAGTCCTACCGCGCTCTCGATGCTCAACGCGTATCATGGTCTGGACTACGACGTTCCCGCAACGGCTCGAGCGGTCTTCGATCGTGCGTACAACGGCACGGGCAACTGGTCGTTCAACGTGGCCTTCAGCGGAAGTCTGGGATTGCGGGCGGCCGTCGTGTATTTGCGCAACCTCGATCACGCGCAGCGTTTGGTCGAAGCAGGCATTCCGATCGCTATCTCCTACAGTTGGAGCGCCGGCGAGCTCCCCGGTGCACCAATCGAGCATTCGGACGGACATTTGGTGGTCTTGTGCGGGTTTACCGCGAACGGCGATTGCGCGATTAACGATCCCGCAGCCCTAAATCTGCGCGTGGTGTATCCCCGCACCGCAATCGAACGCATTTGGCAGCGCAACAACGGCGTAGCCTATGCGGTGGCTCCCGTCGGGCTCGATTTCGTCTCCGTCGTCAACTCGTAATGCAGCCGCAAGAGCGCATCACCGCGCACGTGCGCAACGACGTGCCGCTGCACATCGCGCTGGTCGAGCCGGAAATTCCACCGAATACCGGCAACGTCGCGCGCCTCTGCGCCGCGACGGGCTGCCAGCTGCATTTAGTGCAGCCGCTCGGTTTTCGCATCGACGATCGCGAGCTCAAACGCGCCGGCTTAGACTATTGGGAACACCTGGGCGTCGCGCTGCATCCATCGCTCGAGAGCTTCCTGGAGGTGACCTCGCACCTGCAGCACTGGTATCTTTCGACCCGCGCCCGGCGCGTTTACACCGATGCCGAGTTCGCCCGCGGCGACGTGCTCGTCTTCGGCAAAGAAACCAAAGGCTTACCGCAGGCGCTCGTCGATGCGAATCCCGAACGTGCGCTGCGCATTCCACAAAAAGAAGGAACCGTTCGCAGCATCAATCTCTCGACCGCGGTGGGTGTCGTCGCCTACGCCGCGCTCGCTCGCCTCGGCTTTCCCGAGTTGTGCTAGCATCATCTATGAGCGCGAAGGAGATTGACGCGATCGAGCACGCAGTCGTGCGCTGTACGAAGTGTCCGGAGCTTCGCACTTATTGCCAGGTCGCCGCGGAAAAGAAGCGCGCGTATCGCGATTGGACGTACTGGGGTAGACCTGTTCCCGCGTTTGGCGATCCCAATGCGCGCGTGATGCTGGTCGGCCTGGCGCCGGGCGCCCATGGAAGCAATCGCACCGGGCGGATGTTCACCGGCGATGCCTCGGGTGATTTTCTTTATCCGGCACTTTATCGCGCCGGTTTTGCAAGCCAAGAGTCGGCACTCTCCGCGGATGACGGACTGCTGCTGCGCGATTGCATCATAACGGCGGCGCTGCGCTGCGCGCCGCCGCAAAACAAACCGACGCCGGTGCAGCTGCGCCGCTGTTATCCGTATCTACTGGCTGAGATGAAAGCGCTCGAGGGCCTTCGCGTTGTCGTCGGTTTAGGAGCGATCGGCACGAAAGCGGCAATCGGCGCGATTAAAGACTGCGGTTTTACGATCGAACCGCAGCCCTGGCGCTTCGGCCACGGTTTCGAACTCCAAGCACGCAACGGAGAGCGCATCGTTACGGTAATCGCGTCCTTTCACCCGAGCCGGCAGAACACGAATACGGGAAAGCTCACTTCGGAAATGTTCGATGCGATTTTCAGTCGGGTGAATGAGGTGCTGGAGGCCCGGTGATCTTCAAACCGAGGTCGCGCAGCAGGCGCTCCGGCACCGCAGACGGTGCATCCATCATCACGTCGCGCGCAACCTGATTTTTCGGAAACGCAATCACGTCCCGAATACTTGTCTCTCCCACGGCCAGCATCACGATCCGATCGATACCCAGCGCCATGCCGCCGTGCGGCGGCGCGCCATAGTCGAGCGCGCGCATGAAGAAACCGAAGCGGTCCTCGATTTGCTCCGGCGTCATGCCGAGCATCTGAAAAATGCGGCGCTGAAATTCCGGCTTGTGAATGCGAATCGAGCCGCTCCCCAGCTCGTACCCGTTGAGCACCATGTCGTAATGCTGCGCGCGCATCTTGAGCGGTTCGGTATCGATGAGGTCCCACTGTCCTTCGCCGGGCGCGGTAAACGGATGGTG
>Ga0073928_10005279_pt1 | contig 18270 bp, 23 predicted proteins | sample PaiPotPPA55metaG_FD_76969 | JGI IMG/M metagenome (GOLD analysis project Ga0073928, IMG submission 76969) | Iron sulfur acid spring bacterial and archeal communities from Banff, Canada, to study Microbial Dark Matter (Phase II) - Paint Pots PPA... ... | reverse complement strand
TCCGCGGCTGCCGCTGAAGCCGAGCGATTACGTCAGGCGCAACGTCTGGGCGACGTTCCAGGACGATCCATTGGGACCTGCGACTTGGAAATTCTTTGGCGAAGATAATTACATGTGGGCATCGGACTTTCCGCACGCCGATTCCACGTTTCCGAATTCAGTAAAGACTATCGGCGAGAATTTTTCTGGCGTGCCGGCCGAAGTCAGGCAGAAAATTGTCTTCAGCAATGCGAATAAACTTTATAGGTTAGGGCTCAACTGAGTAGTGTGAAGAACAGGTGTAGACATCCTGTCCTACTGCCGCTGCTCCCTTCAGAGGCCTCCGATGTTCATAATGCGATTCACTGAGCGCCCGTATGTCGCCTATACTGAAGACGATGTGCGCCACAGTTTCCGAAGCTCGGTCCGGCTGACGTTTCCCAATAGTCATTTCAATCCGGAGTTGGGCGCCGATTTATATAATGAGTATCTCGACGAGTATGAGTTCTCCGAGGAAGTAGGATTTGATGGGCTGATGCTTAACGAGCATCATAATACTCCCACTTGCATGGGCGCGGCGATGAACCTGGAGGCCGCGATCCTGGCGCGGATTACAAAAAAAGCCAAAATCGTTCTGCTTGGCAATCCGTTGCCAATTTTTGACAACCCAATCCGCCTGGCCGAAGAATTGGCGGAAATCGATATGATCTCGCGCGGCAGGCTGGTCTCGGGATTTGTGCGCGGTACCGGCATCGAAAGCTGGGCCACGAATACCAATCCCGTCCATAATCGGGAGCGGTTTGAAGAAGCTCACGACCTGATTATCAAGACCTGGACGACGCCGGGTCCATTCAGATGGGAAGGCAGGCATTATCAATTCCGCGTAGTCAATCCGTTCGAACGGCCGTTGCAGAACCCTCACCCTCCGGTGTGGATCCCCGGGGTCGGCAGTCCTGAGACGCTCGAATGGTGCGCGCGCCATCATTACCCCTATATCTACCTCGAAACCGATCCTGAAGTTACGGTGTCGATGACCGACTTATACAACAAGGCCGCGGCCGAAATCGGCTATCAGCCTGGCCCGCAGAATTTCGGCTATCTGTGGCGTATCCACGTACAAGACACCGACGAAAAAGCGGCTGAAGTTGGCAAGGGCTTTCTCATCGGCAATGCCGGAGTAGGACGGGTTCCGCTGCCAGGCGACTTTATGGCGCCGGCCGGATACAACTCGCGCGAGGGTTCGAAACGGCTGCTAGAGCAGTACAAGCACGCATTGCGGCCCGACCCGCTTTATGGTGGCGTTGATGCCGCGGGCTGGGATGCGGTGGTCGAAAGCAATCGCGTAGTAGTCGGAAGTCCCAACACTGTTCTCAAGAAGATTCGTCAGGGCCTGGAGGTATTTCGTCCGGGGATTCTCGGCGTATGGACGAACGACGGCACCATCGGCCATAAGGATACCATGCGCTGTCTCCAGTTGATGAAAGAGGAAGTGTTGCCCGCGGTCCGGGAAATGGGCAAGGAACTCGGATTGCCCGGACCGTTCGAGCAAACCCCGTAGGACCTCACCCCTAACCCCTCTCCATCCAGGGGAGGGGAACCAGAGAATGGTGGCAACGGCGCCCGAGCCACGCATAGAATCGTGGCCGCACAGTGCCGCGGTTGAATTAAGGAAAAGCAGATGGCGGCATTCGAGCACAAAACGGTTAGCGTGGGCGGTGCACGTATTGAGTATTTCACCGGCGGCAGCGGTGCGCCTCTACTCTGGCTGCACGGCAGCGAAGGTAATTTGGGCTGGCTCCGCCTGCACGATGAACTCGCGCGCAGCTTCACGGTCTACGTTCCCACCCATCCAGGCTTCGCTGGTTCCGAGCGTCCGCTATGGCTGGAATCGTTCCTTGACTTGTCTCGTTTTTATCTCTGGATCGTGCAGGAACTCGGCCTTTCACGCCCGATGCTCGCCGGGCATTTTATCGGCGGGTGGTTGGCGGCGGAAATGGCGGTCATGTCGCCGCAGACGTTCGCGCGGATGCTGCTTGTCGATGCGGCGGGAGTGCGGCCGCGCGAAAATGAAATCACGGATATATTTCTGCACGGCAGCGAGGGCACCCGCCAACTCTCCTTCTTCGATGTGAAGCAGGTTACCGATTACGAACTCCTGTTCGGCACCAAGCCGACGCCCGACGGGCGCGAGGCCCATATAATCAATCGCGAAGCGACAACCCGCTATTGCTGGAAGCCATACATGCACGATCCTAGTCTGCCGCCGCTGCTGGAACGACTGCGCGGTTTACCGACATTGATTGTATGGGGCCGCGAAGATCGCATCGTCCCGCTCGAATGCGGCGAACTCTACCGCAAGGCTGTCACCGGCGCTCATCTGGAGATCATCGACCGCTGCGGCCATTTCCCGCATCTGGAAAAGCCGGCGCAGTTCGCCGGGGCGATAGGTAGCTTCCTCGCGAATCGATGACAAATTCGGCTTGTTCAGCTCGCTGCCGTCTTAGACACGCAAAGCGGCTGAGCACGAATTGATTAAGTCTCTGAAAGACTTCCCAAAGAACCCGCGCCTGGATTTCGCAGCTTTCCTGATATTTTCGCAGATCCTCTTATACAGATCTTCTGTGCTGATACCCATTAGAGCATTCTCTGCTGAATACATCCTTGCGCGAGCGACGACCGCTCCTGGTGCGGAATCGTCTTGCGCTATTCTACAATCGTCTACTGGATACGCATGATTTTGTCGTCACAGCAAACCGCAGACGGGTGCAGTCAAGATGGATAAGCAAGACCTCGGGCGGGCGGCGCCAGTATGGTATCCGGCCCCCGACTATATCCGCGGAAGCCACCTCGAGAACGTGATGCAAGCGATGGGAATCAAGCTCGATACGGCGGATCCGGAAACTGCGTATCGTGCATTCTACCGGCGCAGCATTGCCGAGCCTGAAGCATTTTGGCGTGCGGCACTCGATGAGATCGGCGTCGAATGGTTCGAGCCGTTTACCCGCGTCGCCGATTTGTCGAATGGACTTCAATCGCCGCATTGGTTTCCGGACGGGAAACTCAACCTTGTGCACAATGCAGTGTTTCGCCATCTGAAAACCCGTCGCGGCGGCCAGCCCGCAATAATCTGGGAAGGAGAAGACGGAGCCGTCGTGCGTCTAAGTTATGCGGAACTGGGGCGCGAGGTCGGCCGTGCCGCCAACGCATTGCGCAAACTGGGTATCAGCAAGGGCGATCGCGTTGGGCTGTTTTTGCCGATGCTGCCGGAGACTGCAATTGCTGCCCTCGCGATCGCCTATATCGGGGCGATTTTCGTTCCGATCTTCTCCGGTTATGGCGCCGAAGCCGCCGCGGTCAGGCTGCGCGATTCAACTGCAAAGCTGTTGATTACCGCTGACGCCTTCTATCGCCGTGGTCAGGTAGTGCGGATCGCTGAATACGCCCGCCAAGCGGCCAATATCGCCGGATGCGTCGACACGATCATCGCCGTCAGGCGCATGAACCGGGATTTCCGTGCTAACGGAATTGTCAATTGGGATGAGGCCATTCAAGGCAGCCCATGCAACGATGATGGCCCGCCCGAGCGGATGCGGAGCATGGATTCCTTCATGCTCATTTATACTTCCGGCACAACCGGCAAGCCCAAAGGCACGGTCCATTATCATGCCGGTTTTCCCCTCAAGGCGGCGCAGGATATGGCTCACCTCTTCGACTTGCGTGCCGGTGAAGTAATGTTCTGGTTCACTGATATGGGTTGGATGATGGGGCCATGGTTGATTCTCGGCGCGCTCACACTAGGGGCGACCGCCTTCATGTACGAGGGAGCGCCGGATTATCCAGGGCCGGAACGCATCTGGAGTATGGTCGAGCGGCATCGGGTCACCCATCTTGGGATTTCGCCCACTCTCGTGCGGGCGCTGATTCCCTCAGGGGCTGAACCGGTCCGCCGCCACGATTTGTCGTCACTGCGGATTCTGGGCTCCACCGGTGAAGTATGGAACCCTGAGGCGTACATGTGGCTGTTCAACGAGGTTGGGAACGGTCGCCGCCCGATTATCAACTATTCGGGCGGCACCGAAGCCGCGGGCGGCCTGCTCGGATGCACGGTGTTTCGTCCGATTAAGCCTTGCGGCTTCAACACCGCGGTACCAGGGGTCGAAACGGTCGTGCTCGACGAAAGCGGAAAACCCTTGGTCGACGCGGTCGGGGAACTTTGTGTGCTCAACGCCTGGCCCGGTATGACGAATGGTTTTTGGCAGGACCCGGAACGCTACCTTGATACATACTGGAGCCGCTTCGATAACGTCTGGGTGCATGGTGATTGGGCGATGCGCGATGGCGAGGGCCACTGGTATCTTCTCGGCCGTTCCGACGATACGCTGAAAATAGCCGGCAAGCGATTGGGGCCGGCTGAGGTCGAGGCCGCCGCCGGACAATGCGAAGGGGTCAAGGAGTCGGCCGCGGTCGGGGTGCCGCATGCGACAAAAGGCGAAACGCCGGTGCTGTTCGTCGTGCTGCTGCCGGGTTTCGAGCCGTCGGCCAAACGTGGCAGCACAATCGCCGACTGGGTGGCTGAAGCGCTAGGAAAGCCGCTGCGGCCGCAGGAAGTCTACTTCGTGCCCGACCTGCCGCGAACCCGCAACGCCAAAATCATGCGGCGGGTATTGCGCGCAGTTCATCTCGGGCAGGAACCAGGCGACTTGTCCGGCCTGGAGAACCCATCAGCCCTTGCGCAAATCCCGCGGATAGACGCGGCTAGCGATGTGCCGGGTTGAAGCGCCAAGCGTGGCTGCGAGCAGTCCGAACGGCGAGAGAAGGTTCGAAATGATTCGAAGAAAGTTAGCGGGCGCATTTGCTATGGTTGTCGCGCTCTCGTGTGCGGCTGCCATCCAGACAGTTATTGCCAACGCGCCAGCGCCGGGTGATCCGATGACCGTACTCAAGACCGGGCTCGACCAGGTGATCGCGGTCTTCAATGATCAACGAATGCCGCTGAATCAGCGCCGCGAGAAACTGCGGTCGATGTCGCTGCACTATTTTGATTTTGAGAGCATGGCGAAATCCGCGCTCGGTTATCATTGGCGCGACTTGACACCGGCCCAGCGCAATGAATTCGTGCCGCTATTCACGGAATTTATCCAAGATGCCTACCTGAGCAAGATGGAACAGGCAACGGTTGAAAAGATTCGTCAAGAGGCGAAAACGGCTAATGTGAGCTTCCTCAAACAGACCTATTTCAACTCCGGTTATGCCGAGGTTTTCACTACTGTGGCGTTGCGGGACCAGAAAGACGCACTTGAGATCAACTACCTGATGCATCAGAGCGACGGCCAGTGGCGTGTTTACGACTTGACGATCGACTCGATTAGCCTCATCGCGAATTACCGTAATCAGTTTAACCGGGTCATCAATAATGAAGGATACCAGAAGCTGATTGCGGATCTGCAAACGAAACGTGAACAGTTGCGGCAGTACATGAGCCAGGAAGCGCGCAATTCAGCCTCCCATTAGATCCCGCCTTTCCCCCCAATGGTTTCAACCGGAGCTTCTTGATGTCACCCGTACATATCGGCTTGCTCGGCGTCGTCCTCCTGTTCCTGATCGCAATGCTCGAGGTCGGAATTATCGAGTCCGCCTATCAGAAGCTTGGCATGTCACATCGGGCGGTCACTCTGCTACTGCTTCTGAGCATCTTTGGCAGTTACATCAATATCCCCGTCGCGACGATTTCGTCGCCTCCGGTCATACATCATCATCATATTTACAATCTGAGCTATATTCCCGCGCTTCTGCCTAACCCCGATGACACGATAATCGCAGTTAACCTCGGCGGGGCGGTAATTCCGGTGCTGCTGTCGGCGTATCTGCTGGTGCGGGTTGGCGGGGTCGCGCCGGCATTTATCGCGACGGTACTCGTCGCGCTGCTGGTCCATCACTTCTCGCGAATAATCCCGGGCGCCGGCATCGCCGTGCCCACCTTCATCCCAGGCTTCGCCGCCGCCATCCTCGCGATTCTGCTGAGCCGCGAGCATCGGCCTGTGGTCGCCTACGTTGCTGGCACGATAGGCTGTCTGGTCGGCGCCGACGTACTCAACCTCGCATTGGTAACACGCCTCAATGCACCAATCGCGTCAATTGGCGGCGCAGGCACCTTCGACGGCGTGTTCGTCTCCGGAGTGATCGCAGTGCTGCTCGCGTGAGAGCGTTTGCTGCAAGCGAACGTTAGGATTGTGGAGAGGTCTGCGGTTCCCCCAATAATCGGCTCCCTGTTCTGCGGATTATCCAGACCAGCAGCAACAGCGCAGGAAGTGTGGCCACTGTTGTGGAAAAAAAGAACAGTTCCCATCCCATTCTCTCAGCGAGGATACCAGCCCCGGAGGCGACCAGGGTACGGCCGACGGCTGCGAGCGAGGAAAGCAGTGCATACTGGGTAGCTGTGAAAGCCGGCGAGCATAGGCTGGACAGGTAGGCGACCAACGCCGCACCCGCCATGGCGCCCGTCACATTCTCGGCAGCGACGCACAAAGCAAGATAATCGAGCCGATGGCCGCCTATTGCCTGCAGCACGTAGAATAAATTGCCGGCCGATTGTAAGACCCCGCAAAAGATGAGCGCACGGACCAGCCCGAGCCGCGCAGTCACCGCGCCGCCGGCCAACGCACCGGCGACCGTGGCAAAGAATCCAACCAGTTTGGAAACAGCCGCAATCTCATTAAGCGAAAACCCGAGGTCCACGTACAGCGGCATCGCCATCACACCTGCCATCGCTTCACCGAGTTTATAGGCGAACACGAAAAGCAGAATTGCGGGCCAGTACGGCCGCCGCATAAAGTCCTCGAACGGGCCAATCACGGCGGCTGCAAGCCACTGCTTAAGTGCCGCCGACCTTTCGTTCTGGCTAACGCGAGCGGGCGCGGGCGACCCCCTCCTACTGCATTCGTCGCTTCCACTCGCGCCGGCAGAATCTTCTCTCTCTGATATGCACGTCACGGACTCGTTAGCTCCCCTCCGCTCCGCTGCGCCTGATGTCCTCCGCTCAGGGATCTTCGGAGCCGACGTTTCCGTTGGAAGCTGCCCGTCTGTCGCGCGATTGGGTTCGGGACCGAACAGGAATACCAGCATTCCGACACCCAGCAACGCCGCCATGACTGCATAAGCGACGAACCAGCCGGTGCGCGCGGCGATCATCAGGGCGCCGGCTCCGGCTATCAGCATTCCGATTCGGTAGCCCGTCTGAATCATGCCGGCCCCCGGACCTTGTTCCTCCTCGCTAAGGATCTCGACGCGCCACGCATCGATAACGATGTCCTGGCTCGCTGACAGAAATGCCACGAGCAGCGCCAGCGCACCCATGACGGCCAGATTGCTTTTGGGGCTACAGTGTCCCAACGCAAGGATCGCGGCAATCAAACCGATTTGGATCGTCACGCCCCATCCACGCCGTCGTCCCAGCGGTAAGGGCGGCATTAGCCGATCGATCAGCGGAGACCATACAAATTTGAAAGCATAGGGCGTCCCGACGAGGGCAAATGCGCCGATTGCAGCACGGCTCACTCCGGCAGTCGCAAGTCGAGCCGAGAGTGTCGAAAAGGTCAGCAGCAGGGGCAAGCCACTGACGAAGCCGAGTGGAAGAGTCAGGAGGACGCGGGACTCGCCGTAGGCAGTGAATGAGCGGCACCATCCACCACCCGGCTGATCAACCTGATGGGAGGCGCAGGAGGCGACACCGGCGCCGCTGGGCTCTTGTGGCCTGGCTGACATCGATAGCCGCGGTCATTCCTTCACGGTTCGAGAAACTTTCACCGGCAGCTGGCGTCGCCGCTCACGTTATGAATCGCTGCCTTCTCAAACACGGCTTTTTGGCATGGACGGGAATCTCCAACAGATGCCATAAGGTACCCTTCCTTCACCCTGCTACATTGCACGCGCGACATGATATTGATACGCGATGCGCAATGCACCATGCGAGGAGTCATCATCAATGATCCCGTTGCTTTCACAGGATGAGGCCCAACGGCGCTTTGCGGAATTCCGCATTGGCGAGGCGGTGAACAGTCCAAATCTGGCAAGCGCGATGTCGAAGCTGAACGTCGTGCGGGCCCTGCTCCAAAACCCTGCCGTCACTGCCGCCCAGAGCCATCTGGCAGGTGCTTTGATGGCAAGCAAGACGCTCAATCCCCGCTTGCGTGAACTGGTAATCCTGCGCACCGGTTGGCGGACCAAGTCCGAGTACGAATTCTGTCAACACGTTGCCATTGCACGCCAGCTACAGATGAGCGAAGAGGAGATTCTCGGCGTGCGCGACGCGGCCAACTGCAAGGCATTCAGCGAGGTTGACCGGGCGGTTATCGCGATGGCCGACGAACTCAATGATAATGCCGAGGTGTCGGTCAAAACCTGGTCGGTTCTGGAACGGTTTTTTTCGCCCGCGGAACTCGTGGAATTGGTGCTGGTTTCGGGATTTTGGCGGATGATGGCGGGATTTCTAAAAACCGCGCGAATTCCCCTTGACCCGATTGACCCGACGGTTAGCGGATGGCCCGAGGGCGAAGCCCCGTAACCGAAAAAATGGAAATGAGCTAGGACTGAAGGCGAGAGATGAGGCAAGCGGCGATTTTTGGTCCTTTCTTTGTGACGATGATTCCCACCCTCGTTGTTTGGGTGTACATGTACACATGGCGCATCAGTTTCATCATGCGCCACGGGGTCAGTTCGCAGGGTTTGGCTGCACCGGGTGCCTTAGCACAAGTCTCGCCGCCCGAGGTGAGTAATCCGTCGGATAACCTAAAGAACTTGTTCGAAATACCAGTAATTTTCTATGCTCTCGCGCTCTACCTGTTCGTCACGAAACAAGTGGATGTGCCGTACCTTGGCGCGGCCTGGGTGTTCGTGGCATTTCGTGCACTACACAGCGCGTTCATTGCACATTCAATCTGGAAATACTCCGTTTTTATCTTTATCTAATCGCGAGCATCGCTGTGTGGTTCATCGCGATCCGTGCGGCGATTAACTATTTCGCTGCCTAGCGGAGCTCGATTCAGAATCGGCCGCTTGGCAATACCGCACAAGAGTTCAGGACAACCGGTTGCTGATACTCAATGGACAATCGCCGCTTCGTTTTCTGATGACTCTTCGAGAGTTGCATCCTGCCGCATACGCCATTCATCGATCACCTCAACGTTAAACCGCCAGTCACTCCCGATTTTGAAGCCGGGCAGTTGACCCTTCTTCAACAGGCGATAAAGCGTGGACCGATGAACACGCAGGTATTCTGCAAGCTCGCCGACGGTAATCACTTTCGCTTCAGGTCGCATCGCTGTTTATGCCTCCTTACAAGAGCCGCCTATAAGCCTTATGAGCCATAACCAATACCGTATCACGTGGAACAAAAGATTCTACTGAAAAACTGCGAGTCACCTGCACTAATCGTTATGTGTCGAGCGAACGAAGGAACCGCCGGTGAGTGACAAAAAACGTGTCATAGCCGCTCGTGCCGTGCAGTAGGCCGAATGCATCATCAGCGTTGACGGGTGGAACTAGATAGCCATCAGAAATTCGATGGTCCGAATCTAAACGGATTAAAGGAGGCGGCGAGAGCTTTTCCTCGACGAAGCAGAATCACGGGGGGGCGGCCGGAAGATGATTGGAAAACGGGTGTGAGGTCCAGCCCCTCCTGCCGATGCTGGCGCCAAACTTCAACCGGGATGATCACGTACCCGGGCGGCGCGTCGCCTAGTTTGCCTTTGACCGGCGGCGCACCTCGGTCGAGATAGAATAGTAGCGGCGCCGGGTCTTCGCCGAAGCCATATAGATAGAGCGGCTCGTCGCTTCCAACGATTCGATTGATTTGGTGCGCGCCATCCCGAACCGAGTCGCCGGCGCATTCCCATATTTGGCGCCGGGGCAGATACACCGCATTGAGGGCGATCGACCCGCAACATGACACGATGACAAGGCCGCAAAACCAGCGGCCCCAGAGTCGGGTTTTCGCATAAAGCATTTCCGCGCACCATACCAGCATTACTGCTGACGATGGCCAGAGGGGCAGCATGTACGAGCGCCGTTTATAGGCGGCGAGACTAAAAAACCCGACACTCACCACCCAGAAAATTGCGAACAGCCGGGCTGCATTGAGCGCGCCCGAATCGAGCGCGTGAGCTGCCACGCCGCGTGCTCTATCGACCGCAGGTTCTGCGGGACTTTGCCGATAACTGCGGAGCGCAAAGAAGACCGCGAATAGTATCAGCAGGCTCAGCGGCCCCGAATTGAACAGAAGCGGTTTAACGTAGTACCAGGCAGGCATGGCCCCTAAAGCCCCAAAAAAACGGCCAAAATTCTCGCTGCCGAGCTGCCGGTTGAGAAACGCATCGCGGTGCGCAAAGAAACAGGCGGCATACCAGCTTCCGCCAACCATCAAGGCGACCAAAACCGGGCCAGGTTCGCAAATCTCACGCAGACCGCGCATCCGGCGCTGCACAATCAGGAAAATGCCGCAGGCTGCAGCGGGGAGAATTGCCCCAACCGGCCCCTTGGCCAAAACGGCGAGGCCGAGACCGAGGGCAAAGACGTACCGGAGCCACGCGCGTCGAGACCCTTCAGGATAAGCTTCTCGCTTATGCCTTTCATACCACCACATGAATACGAATAACGACAGCGTTTCGAAGAAACACAGAGTCATATCGACCCGGCCGATGCGGCCCTGCTCGATGTACTGGTAGGACCCGCACAGGATAAGTCCGGCGAGCCACGCGCGGTCGGGACCGATGAAATCCCAGCTGAACCTGATAGTCAGGATCACCCCAGCTACAGCATAGAGAGCTGCCGCGAGGCGCAGGTTGAACGCAGTGATCTTTTTCACTCCCAGGAGGTGGTCTATGGCAGTAGCCGTCCAGTGGAAGAGCGGCGGCTTGTACATCGGCGAATGCCCGTTCTCAAGCGGAAAGAACAGCTTGCCACGCTCGACCATCTGCTCGACGAAAATGCCTTCGACCGCCTCGTTCGACCCGCAGACTTCGGCAGCCCCAAGACGATTGAGAACGAGGGTTGCGGCGATCGCAATTGTAACAACGGCGAGAATGAGTCCACGCTTGTAGCGTGGCGAGGCGGACGAATTAGTCCCAGCAGGCGCAGCCATACTCGGAGGAAATCATGGACAGTTCGCGCGCGGCGATAAGCACTAACGAATGGCGGAGCTAGCAACGAGCCATGTGACAATCATTCCGCCGCCGCTCCGAAATTGCGGCGTGACGTCGTGGTCTGTTGGGCGCCGCGGCGCGGTCCGTCCGAATAATTCGGCGGACCGCGCGTGGCTATTCATAATCAAGGAGGTCAGAATCCGATTTGGTAGAGTTCGGCGGCGTTGTCGTGCAGGATTGCCTCTTTCTCCTCCAGAGTGAGACCGCTCGTATGCTGTTTGAGCAGTTGCTGCGACCATGGCCAGGTTGAGTCGCTATGCGGGAAATCGTTGGCCCACATTAGCCGGCGCGGGTTGCACATGTCCGTCATCTTGAATGCAACCCAGTCGTCCTGGAAGGTCATGTAGACATTCTCACGAAAGTACTCGCTCGGCCGCTTTGACAGTGCCGCGCCCTTCATCCAGTAGCGATGGCGGTCGTAGGCATGATCCATTCGATACATGAAATGTGGTGCCCAGCCGGCATCCGCTTCAACGCAAACAATTTTCAGCTTGGGATGGCGCTCGAAGACACCGCCGAAGATAAAGGTGCCGATAATGTCCTGGTTGCCGCGAATAATCGACATGAACGAGTTAATCTTCGGACCGCGCGGTGGTTTGGCCACACCTTCGCGCGAAGTCAGAATATGGAAGCTAAGCGGCATCTGCATCTCAATCGCCGCCTCCCAGAACTCGTCGTAAATCGGGCTGTCGTAATCTTCCATCACTGGGAACCCAGACATCATCACCCCGCGCAGGCCCATTGCCTTGACCCGCCCGAGATCCTTGATGCCCTCATCAGGCGAGCGCATTGCGGTCTGGCCTAACCCAAGCAGGCGCGCAGGATTCGGGCTGCAATAATCCGCGATCCAAAGATTATAGGCGTCGAAGCAGGCCTTTTTGTAATCCGGATCGGGATGATTGCACAGGATCATGCCGACGCTGGGATAGATAACCTCAGCGGCGACCCCATCACGGTCCTGATCAGCGATACGCGCCTGCGGGTCCCATGAGCCGCGATGCAGTTCGTCGAATTTCGCATGTGAGGCGGCACCGGCCAGCTCTTCGGCGCTCTTGCCTGCGGCGGCGATGAGGCCCATTGGCACGGTTTCTTTCATGCCCTCGACGACATAAGTGTCACCGCGCTTTTCGTCCCATATTACGTGTGGCGCGGTTTCTTTGTATTTCCGGTCAATTCGGGCCGAGTAGGTGTCCGGCGGTTCCATAATATGAGAATCAGCCGAAATGATCGGTTTGGAAATTACGCGGTCGTCCATTTTATTGCTGCTGTCCTCCACTTGGGTAGAATGCGTCAAATGCTAATAGTCGATTTGCGGTGCTTCGTAAAGGTGCTTTGTGGGCCGCTCGTCACAATTATTCAAATTGGCGGAACCACCGCCGCTAACATTTAAACACGTCCGCCCGGCCGGGCACAGCGCTCGGGGAATCATCGACGCGAGGGATGACGATGGTAAAGCTAATTGTCTGCGCCAAACGCAAACCCGGGATTTCGCATGAGGAATTCGCTCGCTATTGGCGTGAGAATCACGGTCCGCTGGTAAAAAGCGTGCCCGAATTCATCCGCCATGTGCGTAGATACGTGCAATGCCACATCCTGAGCAATTCCGCTCCGCTGGGCCTCGGTTCCGATTATGATGGTGTCGCCGAACTCTGGTTCGACAGCATCGACGAGCTTAATAAGGCATTCAGCGAACCGCGCTATCTCGAACTCATCCGTCCCGACGAACTCAAGTTTGCCGACCTGGGCAACTGCGTGTCCTTTGTAACCGAGGAAGTTCCGATATGCGGCTGACGCGGCACGCCTTTGCGCGGATGCAGGACATTGCTTGAAGTCGCGCTCGCTGTTGAGGCAAAATCATCCAACGAAGCGCAATCAGGCGGTCACCGAGAACGCTTTTAGCGAAACGGCTCGGGTCAAACTCTAGGTGCATGAATGACTCATGCTCATCCGAGCCAGCGTTCGCTATTGACAGGGTCATTGGACAGGAAATATAGGCTAGTAAGCCGATAGATTAAATGCTATCTCACAAATCCAAATACGCGTTAAAAGCAGCCATCGCACTTGCCCGGGAGTTTGGGCAGGGGCCGGTGTTGATTTCAGATATCGCACAACGCGAACGGATTCCGCGCAAATTCCTGGAGCTTATCCTGCTCGAACTGCGCAATAAGGGCATTTTACAAAGCCGTAAAGGCAAAGGGGGCGGGTATTTCGTGGCACGCGAACCGGCCCATGTCACGTTGGGTGAGATTTTACGGGTGGTGGAGGGCCCGTTGGCCCCGATTCCATGCGTCAGCAAAACCGCGTACCTGCGCTGCCTCGATTGTCGCGACGAGAACACCTGTGGTGTCCGGATGGTTATGAAGGACGTGCGGGACGCCACTGCCAGAATCCTTGACTCCACCACCTTGGCCGACGTTTTGGGGCGGGTCGCAGGAAGCGTGAACGGGAAAGCCGCGCTGACATACGATATCTAAAATTTTTCCTACGATAGTCTACTTAACTGATAGGACAAATAATCAATATGAAACCGACCAGCATCGATGGCGAGTCCGGGGGGCGAAGTTCTCGACGACTACCAGGCTCGTGCTATTCGTGAGGTCGTGCGCGCGCTGCGTTCGGTCGCTTTCGGCTCGGTAGAAATCGTCATTCAAAATTCCCGCATCGTCCAGATCGAACGCAAGGAGAAATTTCGCTTCGACCGGAGCTAACAGCCCGCCTTCTCTTCGTGCCGACCGGACTGGTTCGACAATCCCGAGGATGCGAGCGTGCTCATCTTGGGTTCCCTCACGTTTGCGGAGTGCAAGACCGGTTTCTCGGATTATAGGGATCTGCTTCTCTTGAAACGGATTGCGTAATGAGCTTTCGAACCGCCACTTAGTCAATTGCGAACTTGTAGTCAGTAGATGAGATGCCCATGACGGCCTCGTTAGCACGGCGACGCTGCAGCTCGTGTACGCGCGGCATGATCTGCTCGGCGAAACGTTGCAGCTCGTCTTTCAAGGGCTGGAATTGCAACAAGAACGTTTCAATCCCGGCTTCGGTCAGTGCGACAATTCGTTGTGCCACAGTGTCGTAATCGCCGACCAACCCCCGCGAAGTTCCTCCGTTCGTGCCCAGCCCGCGCGGACCATTGGCGAAGGTCTTGAACATCGCTACGTCGGGATCGATGCCCGTTATGAGCTTGGTGTAATCCTGAGGCGCGGCAAGCTGCGCCAGATACTCATGCTCCCCCTCAGCTTCTGCTTGAGATGGGCGGGCGATAATTCGAACTGATCCCGTTGAAAGGCTTTCGGCTCATCAGCTGTACGGGTGATCGCACCCCGGTCGACGAGGTCCTGGCAGTAAGAAACTGCGGCGATGATTAGTCGCGACACCGGCACCGGCGCTGTCCTTGAACGTATGGTGATTCCGGCGTTGGAGGGGGGAGGCTATTCGGTTCAAAAGCGCGTTGGCGTGGGCATACGGTTGGGAGGAGGTAAGCACATCGTCGATGTTCTCGCGGAAAAGGATGGCCCGACGCCTGATCGTATCGTTGAAGTGGCAGCAGGTGTCGGGAACGGCTGAGCAAAAGGTGGCTTTCGAGGTGATCTGCCTAGGACGCGCTTAAGACGGGGGGCTACGACGGCGCGTATGTGGTGCTGGGCGGGGAAGGTTGGAAGCTCCGGAATTTCTATACCGGCGGCGGATTGGAGAGCTATCTGAGGTTGTCCGGCAAGATTTGGATCGTCACGCTTGAGAATACGTCGGAAACGACTTGCCCTGCCAATTGGTGACCGCTTCGACCTCCTTTTTTGTAAAGGGTTTCTGCGATTTGAAGCGCTCGACGAAAAACTCGAAGACCTTCCGTTGATTGTCGGTCCTGCTTTCCTCCTCCTTGGATGCCATGCGCCCTCTTACAGGCCGCCCCTATTGGCCTTGGCAATAAACGAGTATATAGTTGCGCCCCCGCGACTCCCACAACGAGGGCCATTGTCCGATTTATTTTCCCGTGTGGACAGTCGCGCAGAATCTCTCCCGCTCCCGCGCAAGATTTCGATATTCCCGAACCAGCTACCAATGACCCTACGGGCGTCGCCGAGGCCAATGAGATTAGGTGGTTCTTCAACGCTCTTTTCGTGCAAAGCATCATCCAAGGGGTGAACGGCGAAGCCGAAATCTGGATGGTCGAAAGTGGGATGCGGAACCGGCTCCACATACGGAGAGTGGAAGCTGATAGCAACGGCTGAACATGGCGACCGATGACCTCGCCAGACGATGGCTGCGAGAGAACGGTTATGCAGATGTGGCGGCTATGATCGATGAGGTCATGAATGAATGGAAGGCGAGCGGGAAAAAGACTCGTCGAAATTGGTGGGAAATGCTGGCGGGTGATCGGCAAGGCCGGCCGAGGCGGTTAGGTAAGTACGAGTTTTCGATTCTAAAATCTGTACAAATTCGGCAGGGCCTGCCGGTGACCCCGAACGCGATCCAACGTGATGAGGAAAAGGAGGCCCCGCCCAACCCACGCGTCACCGCCCGTTGGCCGAAAGTAAAAAAAACGCCAAGCCGTCGAGGGTCCGAGACGGGATGACGATGCCTTGTTATTCTCAATTAAGTGCAGCGTGAGAGTTAGCGTGGACAAAGTGCGCTCGAGCAGATTTTCGGTTAGGGCGAACACGGACAGTGAATATCGGGCAAATCATCGGTAGCGGGAGGCTTGAACTCGATCTCCCCCGCGCTGGTCGACACTCAGCTGCTTATTCAAGCGAACTCCGGCGGCGGCAAATCTTGGCTGCTGCGGCTGGTTGCCGAGCGCGCCGGAATCCAGACTATTGTGCTGGACAACGAGGGCGAATTCGCAAGCCTGCGTGAAGCGGTTGACGTGCTGCTGGTCGGCGCCAGCGGAGAGTTGCCGGCCAATCCGCGCCACGCGGCGCTCCTCGCGCGCCGGCTTCTCGAATTCAAGGTCTCGGCAGTCGTCGATCTCTACGAGCTAAAGCTCGCCGAGCGCCGGCGTTTCGTGAAGCTTTTTCTCGAATCTGCCGCGCGATCTTTGGCGGCCGACGCTGGTGATCCTCGACGAGGCGCACATCTACTGTCCGGAGCGCGGTTCTGGGGAAGCGGAATAGACCGAGGCAGTCGTCAGTCTGATGAGCCAGGGCCGCAAGCGCGGCTACGCCGGCATCATCGCAACGCAGCGGCTTTCGAAACTCCATAAGGACGCTGCGGCCGAGGCCAACAACGTGATCATCGGGCGCACCTGGCTGGACGCCGACCAGGCGAGGGCAGGGGACGCGCTCGGCCTCTCCAAAGCCGACCGGCTCAAACTGCGCGATGCGAGCCAGGGCGAGTTCTACGCCTTTGGGCCGGCGCTGGGTCAGCCGGGAGTAGTGCACTTCCGCTCTGAGCAGGTCCGTACCACGCATCCGCGACCGGGCCAACGGCACCTTCTCACGGCGCCGGCGCCATCACGTGCGATTCGCGGAGTACTTGGCAAGTTTGCTGACCTGCCACAGGAGGCGGAGGAGGAAATCCGTGGCCTGGATCAGGCGCGTCGCCGGATCGTCGACTTGGAGCGAGAAAATCAAACGCCTGAAGGGCGCGAGCGTAGCACCGCAGATCGACCGGATGGCCGTCGATCTCGCCGCTAAGGCTGCCGTCGAGCGGGAACGAGCAGCCTGGCAGCGGAAATTGGAGCGGGGCAGGGCGCGCTTCAGGCAGATGATCGGGGCGGTGGCCTCCGCAGGGCAGGCCTTCGAGCAACTTAAAGTGTTACTTGATGAAGCCGAGAACGAGTGGTCGTACCCACCTGCGGCGATTGAGGCAGCGGACTCCTCGCTGAAACATCGGCCCGACTGTGCTGCTAAACCAGCGAACCATCGCGTTGCCTCGGCCGAAACTCTGAATGGGTCGGTCAAACTCGCCGCGGGCGAACGCCGGATTCTTACCGCCTTAGCCCAATACCCGGAGGGCCGAAGCAAGGTGCAAGTGGCGGTTCTGACCGGCTACGCCGCCGGCGGCGGAGGATTCAACAACTATCTCGGCGCCCTTCGATCGCAGGGACTGATCCAAGGTGATGGCGACAAAATCCGGATCGCAGAGGCCGGAATTCGAGCACTGGGCTCGTGGGAACCGTTGCCCACCGGATCCGCTCTCGTTGATTACTGGCGCAACCGGCTGGGGAAAGCGGAACGCCTCGTCTAGGAGACCCTCACGCACGCTTATCCTGTCGGGCTGAACAAGGAAGAGGTCGCTGCGCGGGCCGGCTACGAAGCCAACGGCGGTGGTTTCAACAACGCCCTCGGCCGGCTAAGGACGCTAGAGCTGGTTCAAGGCCGCGCAGAACTGAAGGCAAGCGACAATCTGTTCGATTCCGGTTCGATGTGACGATTCCCAAGGGAACAGCCCGCTGGGTAAGAGGACTGAGGTAAAAAGGTAGCCTCGTCGGGTGGCCATGAAAGTGCGGAAGGGAGGTGAAGTGGTAGCTGTGTCCCAGGCGGATGTTTTGGCCAAGACTTTCTCGTGGGAGGAGGTCACCTTCGCGCTTAAACGAATGGCCAGCGCGCGAGATAAGGATACCTTTATCGCCCATCCCCTGCGAGCGGCGGTTTTGATCGAGTTCGGAGAGCAGCTCAGCGAGATGATCTCGCGTCTGGTGATTGCAGGACACTGGAGCCCGTCAGCCTTATATCTCTGCTTTACTAACAAGCGCTCAGGCAATTACCGCGAGCGTGCTCCCCAATTTACCCACGTTTATTCGTAGAGTTCCGGGTTGATGTTTTACCCCGGGTGGGGTGGAGCAAGGGACGGGCCGCGGAGCCCTGAGCGTGCTCAGGCGGACCGTCCCCTTGGAGCTCTGCGAACTCACTCGGGGTCAGCGTACCGAGACTCGAATGTGGTCGCGCAGATTACAATCAAGCCTCCAGGCTTCGATGATCTGCCGTCTCGAGTACAAGTGCCTTGTTCGCTTCTTCAATTGTCTTCGTCATTTCAGGAGCTCCTGTTTCGAACCCACGCCGCTTATCGGCTATAGGCGTGCTCGCTGGACTAAATCGTAACGACGATCTTTCCGAACTGACCGTTGGCTTCCATGTAGCGGTGCGCATCGACAATCTTG
>Ga0073928_10005278_pt1 | contig 18272 bp, 15 predicted proteins | sample PaiPotPPA55metaG_FD_76969 | JGI IMG/M metagenome (GOLD analysis project Ga0073928, IMG submission 76969) | Iron sulfur acid spring bacterial and archeal communities from Banff, Canada, to study Microbial Dark Matter (Phase II) - Paint Pots PPA... ... | reverse complement strand
CGGATCTCCCGGGCCTTTCGCTAGCCGCACGTATTGTTGGCAACCGCTCCGTCTGGTCGCGGCTCAGTAACTGCTGCGCGGGCGCGATCAGACGGAACGGTATTCGTAAAGTATCTAGCCGTGGCCGAAGTGCATGATCCAGCCGAGGCCGAATAGGGCGACCACGAAGCAGCCGAACACGTAGAGGCCGTAGCGCAGGCGCTCGCGGTCGTCGCGCTTGGTGACGATGGCGAGCACGACGGAAGTGAAGAGCGCGAACAGCAGCGAGGCTTCGAAGTGGGAGAGATTCATGTTGGGCATCAGTTTTTCCTCCTGGCGGCGATTTCGAAGGCGTCCACCATGGCGAGGATATTGAGCAAGCCGGCGGTGACCAGGAATTTGGTGCCGTAATCATGCACCGGGCCAGCGATGTCGGGCTGATTGTAGCCGAGCCAGGTAGAGACCAGGTAGGGCAGGCCGGAAGCCAGGTCGCCGAAGAAGCCGCCGACGTTGATCAGGATGGTGAGCAGGTCGCCGGTTTGGGGTTGGAACATGGCGCCGCGCATCATCAGGCCGCAGAGGAACATCAAGGTGATGGAGAGCAGGAGCAATGCACCGCGGCCGTTGCGCTTGAGGAGGAAATGGCCGCCGCCCGGGATCAGCCAGCCTAGCGCGACAGGGCCGGCCCAGACGCGCAGGGGGGGCATGGGTTCTTTGGGTGGTTTCTGTTTTGCTGCCATGAACTTCTTTTGATTTTAGCAGGAATAGAGAGTCGACCGCCGATGGGTGTGCTGGCCGCGTGCCCGTTAAGGCGAGTCACTCGACGTGGGGTTATCAAGCCAGAACGTACAGACGCGACACCGCCGAGAAATGTGCATTCCTGGTTATAACGATGTTCGTGTCCAGCACGATATCCGCTGCAGCTTCCAACTGAGACGGTGGCAACGATTTCAGATCTTCGAAGATACTGCACTACTGTCGCGCACAGATTCTTCTCGCGCGGAGCGTCGCCAGGAGTGGCGACGCGGCACGCAGGAGTGCGTGCGCCACGATTTGCGCCTAATCCAGGAAGAGGTCGGGCAGCAGCTCGGCGCCGGGAGTGACGGCGTAGCGCGAGAGGTCGGTGACGCCGGCGGCGGCCAGCACTTCATCATCGATGAAGAAGTTGCCGGTGGTGGTGCGGCTGTTACTGGTGAGGATGTGCCAGGCGGCATCGGCCATGATGTCGGGGGTGCGGCCGAGGGAGGCGTCGATGCCTGGGATCACTTGTAGGGCGACGGTGGAGATGATGGTGCGCGGCCAGAGCGCGTTGACGGCGATGCCCTTGCGGCGGAATTCCTCGGCCATGCCGAGCACGCACATGCTCATGCCGTACTTGGCCATGGTGTAAGCCACGTGCCCGGCGAACCATTTGGCGCGCATGTGCAGGGGCGGGGATAGGGTCAGGATGTGCGGATTGGCGGCCTTCAACAGGTACGGGATGCAGACTTGCGAGCAGAGGTAGGTACCGCGGGTGTTGACGCCCATCATGAGGTCGAAGCGCTTCATGGGCGTGTCCAGCGTGCCGGTCAGGCTGATGGCGCTGGCGTTGTTGACCAGGATGTCGATGCCGCCAAAGTGTTTGGCGCCGCGCTCGACGGCGGCGCGTACCTGATCTTCGTAGCGTATGTCGACGGCGAGCGGGAGGGCTTGGCCGCCGGCCGCCTGGATCTCGGCCGCGGCGGTGTGGATGGTGCCCGGCAGCTTGGGATGCGGCGTATCGGTCTTGGCGGCGATGATGATGTTGGCGCCGTCGCGCGCGGCGCGCAGGGCGATGGCGAGGCCGATGCCACGGCTCGCGCCCGTGATGAACAGTGTTTTGCCAGCTAGGCCGGTCATGTGGATTGCTCCTGTGGTTGGGATGAAGAGTTAGTATAACGGAGAGCCGTGGGCGAATGCCAAGCGCGGGCAAGAGTGCCCGCGAGCAGGCAGGAGTGCCTGCGCCACGAGCGGGCTGATATACTCTGCGCTGGAGGTGTGTATGAAGAAGAGTCTTTTGCTTGCATGTTTATTCGTGGGATCTGCCTGCGCGCAGATCAGTTCGGTCAAGGCGGTGTTCATCATTCTTATGGAGAACCACAACTGGAACACGATACTAGGGAGCTCGTCGGCGCCCTACATCAACCACACGCTGCTGCCCATGGCGTCGTACTGCAGCCAGTATTACAACCCGCCCAGCAACCATCCCAGCCTGCCGAATTACCTGTGGCTGGAAGCGGGCACGAATTTCGGGATTCTGAACGATGGCCCGCCCAGCCAAAACAGCCAGATGACCAAACAGCACCTGGTGACGCAGCTCAAGAGCAAGGGCATTAGCTGGAAGGCATACGAAGAGGACATCAGCGGCACGACCTGTCCGCTGACGGACGTGAACAAGTACGCCACCAAGCACGATCCCTTCGTGTACTTTGATGACGTGACGAACAACCAGAACGCCAGCTCCGCGTATTGCATCGCGCACGTGCGGCCGTTCACGCAATTGGCTTCGGACCTGTCGAGCGGCAAGGTGGGGAAGTACAACTTCATCACGCCGAACCTGTGTGACGACATGCACGACACCTGCGCGCCGCTCAACAATTCGATCCTGCAGGGGGACACGTGGCTTTCGCAGAACGTGCCGATGATCCTGTCGTCCAGCGCGTACATGAATGGCGGGGCGTTGCTGATCACCTGGGACGAGGCGACCGTGGGAGATGGGCCGATCGGGATGATTGTGCTGTCACCGCTGGCCAAGGGCGGCGGGTACAACAACTCAATTCACTACACGCATGGGTCGACGCTGCGGACGTTTGAAGAGATCTTCGGGGTTCCGTTGCTGCGCGATGCCACGAAAGAGACGGATTTGAGCGATCTGTTCAAGTAGGACGGCGGGCTGTTACTGATAGATCTCGAAGGAGCACGTGCCGGTGGCAGCACTCAAATGATATATTCCGGCGGTGGCCACAAAGTTGATCTGGCTCACTCCCGCGACCTCAAATGGGGCTGGCCCCGCGTAGAGAACGTTGACCGGCATTGAACAAGGTGTCGGCAAGCCCGGGCCGCCGCACAACGTTGAAGCACTCATGGTAACCGGCACGTTATCCGACGGGAGCGGGAATCCGATGAAGGCGCCATCCGGCTGCGCGGGAGTAATGGACCCCAAGCCGGTTGCGTAGACCGACATGATCGACCCTGCCGGAGCGGGGTGGGAGGGCGAGTTGACGGTGCCGTCCGGATTCCAGGCGTACGCCGAATCACTGGGGTTCGTGAAAACGCCCGGGTTCGCCGCCACGAGGGGATTCACGATGCAGTTGGTTGCAGCGCCGTTGTAGACGACGCAGATGTTCACGGTCTGTCCGCTCCCGAGTGAAAAAGGGGCGATAGCGTTGATCTGGCCATCTTGCACGTAGAGCAGAGGGCCGGGCGTGCCGTTGAATGTTACCTTGACACCGGCGAGTTGCTTAGGGAAGCGAGCCTGCCCTTGGAGCTGCGGCAGGGTTCCCGTAGCTGGGCCTAGACCCTGTCCGAACAGACTTACGAGTTCGCCCGGCGCCACACCGGCTGAGCCACCGTAGAAGGCCGCATTGGATACGCAGGCCAGTTGCACAACGGGCGCATTGGGGTTCGGGGAAAGGCTCGTAAGGTAAACTGCACCGCCGCTGGAGACTGGCAGCATCTGCATCGTTGGCACATAGGAGGCATCCGGCGCACCCAGGATATACATGGTGGAGTGCGCGCCGGGAAAGATGGTTAGCGCGCTACCGGCAACATAGGTGGACTGCAGCATGTTTCCAGAGCCGTCGAGCACCGTGAGTGCATTGGTACCGCTGGGATTTGGGCAGGTCGCGAGGCTGTTTTGGACCACGTAGTTGAATTCGGCCTGCAGTAAAAGGTATGTGTTGCCGGCCGCATCTACGGCCAGGGTGCCGGGACCGGAGGGAATCGCCGATATGGGCGGCGCGCTCGAAAAGAGCAGGGCCGTTCCTTGGGGGTTCAAGCGCAGGATCTGATATTGCGCCAAACCGGCTATCAGGACGGTCGCATCGCCGGTGGAGTCTATGGTGAATCCTTCGGGGTAGGCCGTCTGCGAGCCAGTAACGGTTGCATAAACCAGTTTGGATCCGTCCGGCGAGAGGCGCGCTACGAAGGGAACGCCATAGATGGTGGCAATAGCAGAGGCAGGCAGGTATGCGCCCGGAGTGGTGGGGAAATCCGCCAGCGCCAGGCCCGTGACGAAGGCTGACCCGTCGGCGGCGGCGGCGATCCCAGCCGCCCCGCCAACTTGCGCCGAGTCGCCCAGGTAGGTGGCATAATCCACGGCGCCGTTGGTCTTCAGGCGTATCACGAAGTTCTCGTACAGATGCGGGTTGGATGGGGAAGTCGGCTGAAATGCTCCAGGAGTAGTCGTGAGGCCGCCGGAAGGGACCGTGCCCGTGAGGTAAACGCGTCCGGATGTGTCCAGCGCCATGGCAGTAACGAAGAGAGAGTCGTCCGGATTATTGTCTGTTGCGAGGACGGTTTTGTAGAGCATCGTGGCGCCATCCGGGGCCAGCTTTTCGACAAACGTGCTCGTACTAATGTAGACATTCCCGGCGTTATCCGCCGCAATGGCAATGAAATTAGTGCGCCCGAACGGGAGCGGTGTCTGATAGAAGATATGATCTCCCGCGGCGGACACTTTGGTAATCAGCGAGGACGCGTCAGGGGAACTGTACAGAATGTAGACGTTGCCCTGCGAATCCGCGGTGGCCGTCGAATAGTTTACGACGAGGGGCGAGATTGGGAGCAATTCAGAATAGTTTATACCGAGCTTGAAATTTTGAGGGGATGCCAGCGCTGCGCCTGACAGTCCGATCCAAAGGAACGCCTGCCATAACCTCATTGTGATGCACCTCTGTAGATCAGTATATTCTTTAAGCTACTCAGGAGCAATCACGCCGTAGCCGAGGGGCGGAATAGCCAGCGCACACCGGCATAGGCGCCGTAGACTTCGATGAGCGCCAGCAGGCAGGAGGTCGCGACGAAGGTGATGCCCCAAGCGCCGGGCGGCTGGGCGGCAACGTGGTCCGGTCCCATCGCGACGAAGTGATGATACACGCCGAAGAGCAGCGAGCCGGCCATGGCGAGGGCCAGCAGTATGAGGCCTGCGTGTTGGCGCGTGGTCCACAGCAGCGCCATGGCGACGAGCGGGCCGGCGATGATGACCACTGCGACGAAGAGCTTTTCTTCGGTGTCGAGACCGATGTGGCGCGCGCGATGGGCTGCGCCGTGCACCATATTCACGAGCAGATGGACCAGCACGAGGGCTGTGCCGTAGCGGGCAATGCGCTGGGCAGTCATGGCTTCAAGTATTTGTCGAACCACTCGATCGCCAGCTTCTGCGCCTGCGCGTGGGCTTCGAGATAGATGCCGTAGTGCGTGATCTTGGGGATCTCGACGAGGTTCTTGGTTCCCTTGAAGAGGTTGTACGCCTTGATGGCGTGATCGTGGTTGTCGAACAGCTCTTCCTTCTCGGCGATGACGAACTGCATGGCGCAGTGCGGCGCTTTGTTGACGTCCTCGACCGGATCGTAGGGGACGAACTTGGAGCGGATGGGCGCGCCGCGCAGATTGCCGATGACTTTGGCGCCGGGCGCGGGGTAGCCCAGCTCGCCGCGCGCCATGCGGGTGGCTTCGTCATAGGTCTTGCGGCGCTCGGCGTCGGTGGCGATCATCATGCGGCCATCCATAGCGCCGACTTGGCTGTGGATGGCTTTGACGCGCGGATCGTGTTCGGCGACGTAGACCACGAGGCCGCCGGAGAAGCTGCTGCCCCACAGGCCGAGGCGGTCGGGATCGAACTGAGGCTCGGCTTCGAGCCAGTCGATGGCGTTGAACCAGTCGGTGGTTTCGTCCATGGGGTCGACCACTTCGCGCACTTCCTGGACTTCGGCGGTGAAGCGGCCGTTGGGGTGGTCGCGCGGCTCGGGGGCGGTGAGGATGACGCGCGAGTTGCTATCGCCCCAGCCGCGGTAGTCGAAGGTGACCACGAGATAGCCGGCGCGGGCGAATGCGATGGCATCGGGACGCAGGAGCGCGGCAGTGCCGCCCCAGCCGTGCGCCATGAGGATGGTGGGGAGCTTCTTGCCGGCGGTGGATTTGAGCGCGAAGACTTCGGCGGACATGCGGGTGCCTTCGCTCATGATGTTGGCGTGACGGAAGGAGAGGTCGTCGGGCGGGGTGTAGGTGGCGGTTTGAGCGCAGGCGGCAAAGGCGAGGAGGGTGAGCAGGGGAAGTCGCATCGGAGAGGAGTGTAGCATGTGGCGGGAGGGCGGCCCTGGGGTCAGTGGATGCGCTGCCCTAGGAACGCTGGTATATCCCGAGAGCCTTGCGTCACGGCGACGATTTAGATGGGGCGGCTCTCCGCGCTATTGAATACATATGCGCTCATGCGCGTAACTTGCGCCTGGCTTCGGACTTGCGGCGCAGCCGGGCGTAGACCTCGGCTGGATCGACATGTTGGCCCTCATTCAGCGCGTCCAGGCGGCGGCCCAGTTCGTGGTTGAATTCTGCAATCCGGGCGGCCCTGGTCTGGTCGTGCTCTTCCAATAGGCGAAGGGCCTCCCTGACGACTTCGCTCGCCGAGTTGTAACGGCCGGACTCTACTTTTGTGCTGACGAACTTCTCCAGTTCAGGGGTAAGTGAAACGTTCACGGGCAAAGGCTCTATAAACAGCCTAGCGATGATAACGAAGATTGTCAATCCTCGTTATTTCTGTCACATGCACCGCGGCTCCCGTCCTCACTGCGGCGCATAGGGGCTCTGTCCTGCGTTCAAATAGGTGAATGTCACTCCTGCGGGCACGGCGAGGCTGGGTAATGGCGGGTTGCTGAACTCGACTCGCAGGCCCGTGGGATTGGGAGTCGTCCCGTAATTGTTCACAATAAAATAGAGGATCGCTGTATCAGCTCCGGACGGTATAGGAGCCGTATTGCTGAGCAGGAAGCTGGTCCAACTTAAGAATATCCCTGCATTCGGGAATCCCGCCGATGGTTGCAAGTTCCAGAGAAGTGTCTGCGCAACTTCCTCGTAAGGATCCGTGAGGCCGGGCGTGATTGGAAACAGCGAAGTCGTTGGTGAGCTTGTCATGGGATAACAGCCCGCCGGCGCGCCGCTCTTGATTACTTCCAGCCAAACAGCCCAGAAGAGATTGTCTGATAGGATCTGTCCACTGATGACTACACCGCTTGGATTGGGCGGGAGCCCGGCGGCGGTCAGCGAGAAGCTGGTTGCGTAGATATACCAGCCGACGGCAGCGCTCTGAGTCCCGCCGCCGTTGGGCATGATCCACTGCGAAATGCCGTCGGAAGGGTTATACCAGCCCCCACTGGGCGGCTGGACCAAGGCGGGACCAAAGGGCAATCCGCACGGCAGCGGCACTACGTCGCTTTGCGGAAAGGAAGGATAAGGTGTGGCGAGGCGCCAGTTGCCATCCCGGCCTGGAACGGTGACCGGGGAACCACATCCTGGCTCAGTCGCTGACTTTGCCAAACCGGTGTTGCACAAAGCTACCGACGCTGGCGCAACCTGCTGCGGGACAGTGGCGGCGGATAACGCTGCCGATAGAAGTAGGGTGAACGGAAGGACTCGCATCTCTTCATCTCCTGAGTAACGAGTGTACACCCGTTGGATTGTGGTTACAAGGCCGGTTCGTTTACGCGCCGCGGCGCTCCAGGGCGAGGAGCTTTTGTTTGCGCTCAGCGCCCCAGCGATAGCCTCCGCTGACGCCATCGCCGCGGACGACGCGGTGGCAGGGGATGACGACCGCCACGGGGTTTGTGGCACAGGCGCGGGCGACGGCGCGGGCGGCGGTGGGCCGGCCGACGGCTTTGGCGATTTCGCCGTAAGAGCGGGTGCTGCCGTATGGGATGGTTTGTAGGTACTCCCAGACGCGGCGCTGAAAGGCGGTCGCCTGGATATCGAGCGGCACGTCGAGCTTGCGCAGGCGTCCATCAAGATGCTCGCGGATAGCGGCGGCCCAGGGCGTGAGAAATTCACGATCGCGGCGCACCTCGGCGGCGGGGAATTCGTCGTGCAGGCCGGCTTCGAGTTCGCGCTCGTGGTCACCGATGCGGATGGCGCAGACGCCCTTGGCGGTGGCGCCGACGAGGAGCAGACCGATGGGCGTGTCGACGACATCGTAGCGGATGGTGACGCCCTGGCCACCGCGCTGGTAGGCGGTGGGAGTCATGCCGAGCTGGGATGCAGCGCGCTCGTAAAGGCGGCTGCTGGAGCCGTAACCGGCATCATAGAGCGCGGTAGTGACGGGCCGCCCTTCGCGCAGTCCGCCCTTGAAGGATTCCAGGCGGCAGAAATCGGCGTAGGCGCGCGGCGTGATTCCGGCGGCGGCTTTGAAAGAGCGCTGCAGATGGAACGGGCTGAGGCCGAGCTGGCGGCTAAGCCCGTCGAGCGTCACGGCTTCATCGAGGTGCTGCTCGAGGTAGCGGCAGATCTTTTCGACCAGTTCCGACTGCGCGTCGCGGGCGCGTTCCTGCTGTGGCTTGCAGCGCAGGCAAGCGCGGAAGCCGGCCCGCTCGGCGGCGTCGCGGCGTTGGAAGAAGATGACGTTTTCGCGGCGCGGGCGGCGCGAGGGACACGATGGCCGGCAGTACACGCCGGTCGAGACGACGGCGAAGAAGAACACGCCGTCCATGCGGGCGTCGCGCGTTTCGAGCGCTTCCCAGAAGTTCGCTTCCCAGTAGGCTTGTTCGTCTTTGGGAGCCATGGCAAGTGTGCTGTCGATCATTGTTGCATGAATCATGACCTTAGATTAAATGGAGTGAGGCGGGGATACTATCCGTTCCTTGCGGGCGAAGTGAGAAAAGCGATGGGGCGAGCGGGCGAGGGGGCGAGCGGGCGATGCGACCCGCGGAGACGTGAACGCATCAGAATCTAACGGCGTTGTTAGTATAAGTGAGTGATGGCTGGGACAATCCATTTATGTGTCGTGGGAGCAGTGTGCGCTGGCGTACTATTTGGTCAGCAGAGCAGCCAATTTCAGGCAAGCGTGCCGCAAGGGACCGCGTCGGCGACGCCGCTGGCATTGAAGCTGGACGATGCCATCAAGCGAGGCTTGCAGGCGAATTTGGGTCTGCTGACGCGCACTAACTCGAGTGACACGGTACGCGCGGAGCGGGTACGGGCGCTTTCTGTCTTGCTGCCGCAAGTGACAGGGATGGCCGGCGAGACGGTCAGCCAGATCAATTTGAAGACCTTTGGCTTCAGCTTCTCGTTCCCACCAATCCCAGGATTTCACGGATTTCCGACGATTGTGGGGCCGTTCAACTACATCACGGCGCAGGCCGATGTTTCGGCGAAAGTGTTCGACTGGAATGCGCGGAAGAACTACAGCGCGGCGAAATCGAATGAAGAAGCGTCGCGGCTTTCGGTGCAGGACGCGCGCGACCTGGTGGTGCAGGCGGTAGTGAGCGGCTACTTGCAGATCATCACCAGCGCGTCGCGGGTAGCGGCGATTCAGGCGCAGGTGAACACGGCGCAAGCGATCTACGATCGCGCGGTGGATCAGAAGCAGGCGGGCACGTCGCCGGCGATCGACGTGCTGCGGGCGCAGGTGGAATTGAAGACGCAGCAGCAGCGGTTGCTGGCGCAACAGAACCAGTTGGACAAGGACAAGCTGACGCTGGCGCGGGTGATCGGGCTGGCGCCGGGGCAGGTGTTCGATGTGGCGGACAGCGTTCCGTTCGCGCCGCTGGCGGGGATCTCGCGGGACGACGCGCTACGCATGGCGCTGGCGCAACGGCCGGATTACCAGAGCGCTAAGAAGCTGGCGCAAGGTGCGGAAGAGGCGGTGCAAGCAGCGCGTGCGGAGTGGTATCCGACGGTGGACCTGGACGGCTTCTATGGCGATACGGGGCCGACGCCGGGCAACTCGCACGGCGTGTTCACGGTTACAGGGTCGCTCAAGTTCAACATCTTTAATGGCGGGCGGATTCGCAGCGATGTGGAACAGGCGAGAGCGACGCTGAAGCAGCGCAACGACGAATTGGCGGATCTAGGCGGGGAGATCGACTTTCAGGTGCGGGCGGCATTCCTGGATATACAGAGCGCGGCCGATCAGGTGGCGGTAGCGCAGAGCAACCTGGTGCTGGCGAACGAGACGCTGACGCAGGCGCGGGATCGCTTCGCAGCGGGAGTGGCGGACACCATCGAAGTGGTGCAGGCGCAGGAATCGGTGGCATCGGCGAATGACAGCCTGATTTCGGCTTTGTACGCGCATAACATAGCGAAGACGGGCCTGGCGCGGGCGCTGGGTTTGGCGGAACAAGGGATACAGAAATTCATTGAGGTGAAATGAGATGGCGGACACTTTGACGAAGAAACCGAAGCAGCGGCGGACGCGCATCTTGATGGCGGTGGGGCTGGTGGTGCTGGCGGTCGGCGGGTATTTCCTGTGGCGGTATTTCGGCACTTACGAATCCACGGACGACGCGGAAGTGGATGGGCATTTTAACGCGATCAGCGCGCGTATCAACGGGCAGGTGACGGACGTGCTGGTCGAGGACGAGCAGGTGGTGAAGCAGGGCGATGTGCTGGTGAAGATCGATCCGCGGGATTACCAGGTGGCGGTAGAGAAGGCACAAGCGGATTTGGCGGATGCGCAGGCGGGGCTGGTGAGCTCGCGGACGGACGTGCCGATCACGTCGACGAATACGTCGAGCACGCTGGAGAGCGCGCAATCGGGCCGGGTGGATGCGACCGCCGGGCTCTTAGGGGCGCAGAAGCAGCTGGATGCGGCAGGCGCGCGTCTGGACACGGCAGAGGCGCAGGTGCGGGAGGCGGAGGCGAATCTTAAGAAGGCCGCCGATGACGAGCAACGGTACAAGCTGCTAGTGGCCAAAGAGGAGATCTCGCAGCAGATTTACGATCAAGCGGTGCAAACCACGGCGGCGGACAAAGCCACGGTGAACGCGCGCAAGGCGGCGGTGAACGAGGCACAGCAGAACGTGAAGGTGGCGCAAGCGGGAGTGGAGCAGGCGCAGGCGAAGATCAAGCAGGCGGAAGCGACCGTGAAGTCGGCGCTGACGTGGCCGGAGCAGATGACAGTGATCCGGGCGCGGGCGAAGTCGGCAGAGGCGAAGGTGGCGCAGGCGCAGGCGGCTTTAGATCAGGCGCGGCTGAACCTGAGCTATTGCACGATCACGGCGCCGGTGAGCGGGGTGGCGAGCAAGAAGACGGTGGAGACGGGGCAGAACTTGTCGCCGGGGCAGCAATTGATGGTGGTGGTGCCGCTCGACGATATCTGGATCACGGCGAATTTCAAGGAGACGCAGCTCAAGAAGATGAAGGTGGGGCAGAAGGTGAAGTTCAGCGTGGATGCGTTTGGGCGCGAGTATCAAGGCCAGGTGACTGGCTTTGCCGGCGCATCCGGATCGCGGCTCAGCCTGCTGCCGCCGGAGAATGCGACCGGGAATTATGTGAAAGTGGTGCAGCGGGTGCCGGTGCGGATTGATTTGGATCGCGGGCAGAATGACGATCACCGGTTGCGGCCGGGGTTGTCGGTGGACCCTAAGGTGTATGTGGAGTGAGGGGACGGACGTGATGAGGGGGCGAGGGGGCGAGGGGGCGACACGGAGACTCGGCGACGCGGAGACGCGGAGAAACTGCTGCGCCACGGGGAGCGATTAGGTAGATGGCTGATCAGGTTGAGACGCCGCCCGAGCGCTGGCGGCCCAGCTTCAATCCCTGGCTGGTGGCCGTGGTGGTGGCGACGGCCGCCTTCATGGAGGTGCTGGACACCAGCATTGCCAACGTGGCGCTGCCGCACATCGCGGGCGGTCTGGGCGCGAGCAACGATGAGAGCACCTGGGTGCTGACCTCCTACCTGGTCTCGAACGCCGTGGTGCTGCCCATCAGCGGCTGGCTGTCGAGCCTGTTTGGGCGCAAGCGTTTCTTCATCTTCTGCATTATCGTATTCACGATCAGCTCGATGGCGTGCGGCGCCGCCACCAGCCTGGGCATGCTGATTCTGTTCCGCGTGCTGCAAGGCGCGGGGGGGGGGGGCCTGCAGCCGGGCGCACAGTCGATTCTGGCCGACACATTCCCGCCCGAAAAGCGCGGCATGGCCTTCGCCGTCTATGGCATCACGGTAGTCGTGGCGCCGACTATCGGTCCCACGCTAGGCGGTTGGATCACCGACAACTACACCTGGCGCTGGATTTTCTACATCAATCTTCCGGTGGGCGTACTGGCCACCTTCACGGCGATGCGCGTAGTCGAGGATCCACCATTCTTGCGCCGCATTCGAGGCGCCAACATCCATGTTGACTACATGGGCATCCTGCTGCTCTCGCTGGGCGTCGGTGCGTTACAGGTCCTGCTCGATAAAGGCCAGGAAGACGATTGGTTCGGTTCCCGCTTCATCACCACGCTGGTAGTCATTGCCGCCGTATGCCTGATTTGGCTGGTGATCTGGGAGTGGCGCCACCGGGATCCCGTCATCGACGTGCGCATGTTCAAGAGCTTCAATTTCGCCACGGCCAATCTGATGATGTTCACGCTCGGCCTGATTTACTTCAGCAGCTTGGTACTGATGCCGCAGTATCTGCAAACCCTGATGGGCTACACCGCAACATCGGCCGGCCTGGTGCTTTCCGCCAGCGCCGTATTGGTGCTAATCGAGATGCCCATCGTCGGCCAGCTTACCACCAAGATGCCTGCGAAATATATTGTCGCCTTCGGCTGGATATCGATGGCCGTGGCCATGTACTATACGACCAGCCATCTGGACCTGTTGATCGCGTTTCGTTCGGCCGTGTGGCTCCGGGTAGTGCAATCGTTCGCCCTTGGCTTCTTGTTCGTGCCGATCAACCTGACCTCCTATGTCGGCATTCCGGCCGAGAAATCCAACAGCGTCGCCGGGATCATCAATTTCATGCGCAATATCGGCAGCAGTGTTGGCACCTCGATGGTCACCACGATTCTGGCGCGCCGCGAGCAGTTTCATCAGAACGTGCTGGCGTATCATACGACGCCCTCCGATCCGGCGTTGCAGAACTACGTGGCGGGCGTCAGCCGGCAACTTGTGCATTCCGGAATCAGCGCCGCCGATGCGCAGACCCACGCCTATGGGCTGATCTACCAGCAGATGCAGGCGCAAGCGCAGACGCTGGCCTATATCGATACCTATATGGTGCTGGCGGTGGGGGCCGGTATCATGTTCGTGCTGACGTACATCGTGCGGAAGAACGATCCGAAGGCGGGGGGGGCGGCGGAGGCGGCGCTGTAGCTCGCTGGCGCTCACGGGGCTGGGGGCTGGGGTTTTGTTTTTCAATGCGTGGTGTTCAGGAGAACGGTAACGTTGGCGGAGCCGGAGTTGGCGGTCACGATATCGGGCTTGCGGTCGCGGTTGAAATCGCCGGCCGAAACGGCTTGAGGCACCGATCCCACCGCATAGTATGCGGCGGTGGTGAAGGCGCCGGTGCCGTCGCCGAGCAGGATCGAGACGGCGCCGCCGGGGCTGGCGAGGACGAGGTCGGTCAGGCCGTCGCCGTTGAAATCGGCGGCGGTGACGGAGACGGCCTGGAACAGTCCGGATGTGGACGCGATGGCGTTTTGGAAGGTGCCATCCCCATTGCCCAGAAACACGGAAACAGTGGCGAAGCCGTAGGAATTCTGATTGGCCACGGCGAGGTCGAGTTTGCCATCGCGGTTGAAATCGGCGATGGTGAGCGATTCGGGCCCAGCTTCGACGCTGTAGTTGACGGCGGGCTGGAAGGTACCGTCACCTTTGCCAAGCAGGATAACGGCGTCGCTTGTCTCGAAGTTCGCCAGGGCGAGATCGGGGTGGCCATCGCCATTGAAATCGGCGGAGGCGATGTACAAGATGCCTTTGGGAACCGTGGTGGTGAGCGGCGGCCCAAAAGTACCGTCGCCGTTACCGGGCAGGATGAGAACTGTGCCGCCGTAGCCGGCCACCGATAAGTCGAGGTTACCGTCGCCATTGAAATCCGCGGCGGTCAGTGAGATCCCGGCGCCAGGGGTCGGGTAGCTGGATCCGATCTGGAAAGTGCCATCGCCATTGCCCAGTAGGATGGTAAGCAGGCTTGCGGCGGCGCCGGCCACGGCCAAATCCGGTATGCCGTCGTTGTTGAAGTCGGCCACTATGATCGACTGGGGATGTTGGACTACGGGGTAGTGTTGCTCGGGCTGGAACGTGCCGTCTCCGTTGCCGAGGAGGATAGACACCACGCTCGAGCCAGCGTTGGCGACGGCCAGATCGGGATTGCCGTCGCCGTTGAAATCGGCCACGGCGATGGAGTAGGGCTTTTCGGCGACATGATAGTTGGCGAGGTGCTGGATGGCGCCGTGACCATTGCCGAGGAGGACGGACACTGTATCGCTGGGCGTGTAGTAGTAGCTGCCTACGTTGACGGCGGCAAGATCGAGCGCGCCATCGCGGTTGAAATCGCCGGTGGTGAGGCCGGCCGCGCTGCCCGCGGCGTAATTGACGGCGGGCTGGAAGGTGCCGTTGCGTTTGCCGAGCAGGATGGCGATGCTGGAGCCGCCGCTGACGGCGAGGTCCTGGGCGCCATCGCCGTTGAAGTCGCCCAGCGCGAGAAACGTGGCGGTGCCCGCGATCGGGTACGTGACGGCGGCCTGGAAGGTGCCATCGCCATTGCCGAGCAGGATCAGCACGCCGGCTGTGCCCGCGGTGACGGCGAGATCGAGGTGGCCATCGTGATTGAAATCGGCGGCGATCAGATAATTCGCGGTGCCGACGGCAATGCTGGTGGGGGCCTGGAAGGTGCCGTGACCGTTGCCGAGTAGGATGGAGACGTTGCCCGAGCCGTTGTCGGTGACTGCGAGATCGAGATTGCCATCGTTGTTGAAGTCGCCGACTGCGACACATTGTGGGCGGTCGCCAGCGGCATATGTCACCTGCGGACGGAAGGTGCCATTGCCATAGCCCAGGAGAACTGAGACGCTATTGCTGGCGTTGGCAGTCACGATATCGGGGATGCCGTCGTTATTGAAATCACCCACGGCGGCCCATACGGGGCCCTCGGCGGTCAGGAAGGCGAGTGGCTGGAGGAAGGTGCCGTCGCCGCGTCCGAGCATGACGAAGACTTCGTTGTTTGCGCCGGTCACGACGAGGTCGAGCGCGCCATCGCCGTTCATGTCAGCGACGGTTATGGCCAAGGGGTTTTGGGGCACGGCGTAATTCACGGGAAGAGCAAACGTGCCATCGCCGTTGCCCACAAATATGGACACGACGTTGTAGGCGGCCACCGCGAGGTCCGGCTTGCCGTCGCGATTGAAATCTCCCTGGGCAACACCGGTGGGGGTATAGCCGGTGGCGAAGGCTTGGGGCGAATGGAAGGATACGGGCGGCGTGGCGGCATGGGCGGCGAGGGCGATGGCGGCGACTGCGCAGAGGCGTGTGGTGCGCATCAGTGGTTTCCTCCCTGGTATTGCTTGGTGGTGTTAGGCATCACCACGATGGAGTCTATGGACGTGCCCACCAGATCCGGGAACGCGTTTTTATTAAACAATCCGGCTACGCTGGCGCCGCCGCCGGCGTAGTTCACGGGCGCGCTGAATGTTCCATCGCCATTGCCCAACAGCACTTCGGTGCCGGAATACAGGAACACACCCGCCACGTCCAGCTTGCCGTCGCCGTTGTAATCAGCCGCCACCAAGTAAGTTGCGCCGCCCGGCGAGCCGAGCGGTGCCTGAAAGGTGCCGTCGCCGATGCCTAGCGCCACGAAGATCATGCCAGTGCCATTCGACATCGCCAGATCCAGCACGCCGTCGCCATTGAAGTCGCCCGCGATCATGAAGGTGGCGAGGTAAGAAGGGGGAGTCGGAGCGGGAAAACTCGGCAGCGTTTGGAATGTCCCATTGCCATTGCCGAGAAAAACGGTAACAAGCAAATTATTGTCCGCGCCGTAGTCGACGACGGCCAGGTCCAGCTTGCCGTCGCGGTTGAAATCGCCCGCAATCAGCGAGCCGGGCTGGTTCCCCGCGGCAGTCACGATGGGCGCTTCGAGAGTGCCGTCACCATTCCCCAACAGGACCGAGATCGTGCCGGGGGAGTAGCCTTCGGTTGCATTTACCAGGACGACATCCAGGTTGCCATCGCCATTGAAGTCACCCAGAACCGGGTTGACGGGCTCGATGCCGCCCGGGAAACTCATGGGTGGGCCGAACGTGCCGTCACCGTTGCCGAGCAGGACGGTAACTGTGCCCGGGAACCCGTAATCGGTGAGATTCGTCAACACCAGATCGGGCTTGCCGTCGCCGTTCAGATCGCCGGTAGCGATTCCCCCATTGGCCTCCGACCCAGGCACTGTTATGGCCGGCTGGAAGGTACCATCGCCATTGCCCAGCATGATCTGGATCTCCCCCCCCTCCAGCGAGTTGAAGGCAATATCCAGGTTTCCGTCCAAGTTGAAATCTGCCGAGATGATGCTGCCAGGGAGGCTGGCAAAGTAACCGACTGGGGATTGTTGGAGGGCGCCGTGGCCGCCGCCGGGCATGATCGAGACGTAGTCCGAACCATTGCCCGCAGCGACATCCAGTTGGCCGTCGCCATTGAAGTCGGCGACTTGGATGGAGGCTGGTGAGCCGGGCGCGTTGTAGCTGGTAGCCGGCCCGAAGCCACCGTTGCCGCGGCCGAGCAGGATGGACACCGAAGTGAGGCCGGCGGCAGCGATATCGAGATTGCCATCACCATCGAAGTCGCCCACAGCCAGCACGTTTGCGGAACTGACGGTGTGCAGGAGCGGCGGGCCGAAGGTGCCATCGCCGCGGCCCAGCAGGATGGCGATGGAAGTATCGTTGGCCACCGCCAGGTCGAGCTTGCCTTTGTTTTGAAAGTCGCCGGCGACGACGTATGATGGCTTGGGTCCGGCGGCGTAGGCGACGGGGGTTTTGAAAGTGCCGTCGCCGTTGCCGAGCGCGATCGCCACTACGCTGTTGACGAGAGCCAAGTCGAGATTGCCGTCGCCGTTGAAATCGCCGACGGCGATGCCACCTCCGTATCCCGTGGTCGAGGTCTTTGCAGGTTGGAAGGTGCCGTCGCCATTGCCGAGGAGGATGGCGTAGCCGCCGACCACACCCACAGTGCCTGCAATGACCAGGTCCAGGTTGCCATCGTTGTTGAAGTCGCCCACGGCGACCGAGTCGGGAATGGCGCCGGCCTGGAAGCTCATCCTGGGATAGAAGGTGCCGTCGCCCTTGTTGAGCAGGACGGAGACGGTGGTCGAGCCGGAGTTGACGACCACCAAATCGGGCTTGCCGTCATTGTTGAAGTCGCCTGTGGCGAGGGCCTGCTGGCCGCCAACCGGATAGTAGCTGCTGCCGCCATTATAGGTGCTAGGAGCACGCAGCCCGCCGCGTCCATCGTTGAGGAACACTTCGATCTTGCCCTGGCAGAATTCGCAGACGGGCGCGTAGGCAGCGATGTCGGGCTTGCCGTCGCCATTGAAATCGGCGACCGCAATGGAGGAGAAAGGTCCGCTATTGCCCAGATAGGCTTTTGGGACATCGAAGAATACGGGCGGCACGGCGGCCTGGGCGGTCAGGGCGCAGAGGGCGAGACCGATTGTTCGCAGCATCGCCTATATCGTATACGCACGGGGGCCGCGGTGCAAGCCCTTACAGCTTCGACACGGTGTTGCTCGCCGCGTTGGCCACCCACATGTTCGCTCCGTCGAATGCAATCCCGTAAGGGTTGGTTCCCACCGAAAATGTCCCGAGCAACGAACCGTCGTTGGCTCTCAACTTGGTGACCGTACCGCTGAACCAGTTGGTGACCCACATATTGGCGCCGTCGAAGGCGACATCCTCCGGACCGGTACCGGCGGTGAAGGTACCCAGAGTTGCGCCATCACTCACGCGCAACTTAGTCACGGTGTTGCTGAGATAGTTGGCCGTCCAGATGTTCGCGCCGTCGAATGCGATGCCGATCGGGCTGTTGCCCACCGGGAAAGTCCCCAAATTTGCGCCATCGCCGGCGCGGAGCTTGGTGACGCTGTTGCTGCCGGCGTTCGTTACCCAGATGTGCGCGCCGTCGAAGGCGGCGGCCGTGGCGTCAGTGCCGACGGCGAAAGTGCCCAGCACCGCACCATCAGTGGCGCGCAGCTTGGTGACTGTGCCTTCGTAATTGACTACCCAGATGCCGGCGCCATCGAAAGCCACGCCCCTCGGGTTCTTGCCGACGGGGAAGCTGCCCAAGGCGGCTCCGTCGCTGGCGCGCAGCTTGGTTACCGTGT
>Ga0073928_10005276_pt1 | contig 18282 bp, 4 predicted proteins | sample PaiPotPPA55metaG_FD_76969 | JGI IMG/M metagenome (GOLD analysis project Ga0073928, IMG submission 76969) | Iron sulfur acid spring bacterial and archeal communities from Banff, Canada, to study Microbial Dark Matter (Phase II) - Paint Pots PPA... ... | reverse complement strand
GGCCTGGCCCGTGGCCGCGGAGGCCACGCCCGCGAAAGTGATCGCCGCGGCCATCGGAATGATGGCCACCGCAACGGCGCGGAAGGTACGACGGAACATAATTCTCCTCAAATCTGTAACCCTGCTGGTAATCGAGGGTCCATACTTCATCAGGTAGTGACCGCCGTTCAAACGCCAGGATGCGGCCTCTCGACATACTGCTCGGCGACGCTACAACAGTTTTCACTGTGCGGCTTTACGTTGTGCCGTAAAATGTAATCGCCCTGTAATGCCCGTCGGCAACCGAAGACGGCTCGGCATGCATCGGGCGGCGTGCCGCCGGACGCCCGTACGAGCGGACCGCTCGCGGCCGCCGTAGTCGTTTGCTACCTTCCATACGGGGTATTGCTGAGCGTGGATCTGCTGAAAGACAGGGTTCGATGACCGAAGGCCGCGTGTGCGTTATTTATCATTACTATGAGGCCGGTCTTTTGTACCGGTATAACCTCGTCCACTTTCTGAAATTCGGAATAATTCCCGACGTCGGGCGGCGGGCCGAGCACTCTCCAGCCTGATCCACTGCCGCCCGGTCCGCAGCCGGAACACCGATTCCGGCGTCCGCCGACTGGCTTGTCGTCGACAGGCACCCGTGTCGCACGGGTACCACCGGATTGGCATTGGAGTCCTAGTCAACGAGTGCGTGATCCTCCTACTGTTCGCCGAGAGCCTGCCTCGCACTGGAATCGAGGGGTGGCTCGACAACATTCCGACCAGGAGGAACCCGACCACATGGCCGATTCGAATAATCCTGATCTGCCGAGCAATTGGGGGCGGTGGGGAGCCGACGACGAACTCGGCACGCTCAACCTCATCACCGATGAGGTACGTGCGAAGGCCGCTGCGGAGGTGTGGACCGGCCGATGGGCGTCGCTCGCGCAGCCGATCACGCCCAACCCGATGATCAGCAGTCCGTTCGCACCCACGACGGTGGACGTCTCTCCCGTGCAGCAGATGATGTCGCATACCGGCGTGGGTGTGGCGGCCGATCTGATGCTGGTCACAAATCATCACGCGAAATCGACGCATCTCGACGCACTGGCGCACTGGTCGCATGATGGCGAGGTCTATCCGGGCCGTCCGCGGGAGCAGGCAGTAACCCCCGGCGGCGTCACGCACGCATCGACGGCGGCCTTCGCCGCCGGGATCCTTACGCGGGGAATCCTGCTCGATCTGGCCGTCGACGGGCCCCTCCCCCCCGGGTACGCGGTAACGTCGCACGATTTCGAACAAGCCGAGCAGCGGCAGGGCGTCACGGTGAGTTCGGGCGACGCGCTCGTGGTACGACTCGGATGGACGAGCTCGCCGGTTCCCGGCACACCGTCACCGGGAATCAGCATCAACGCGGTGCGCTGGATGCACGACCGAGGGGTCGCGGTCTTCGCGAGCGACCGGGGTGACGCGCACCCACCGCTGGATCCCGACGGACCGTCTCCGCTGCACGGCGTCGCGTTGGGCCGGATGGCGATGCCCCTGATCGACGCGGTCGAACTCGACGATCTCGCAGCGCTGTGCAGACAGCTCGAGCGCTACAGCTTCCTGCTCACCGCCGCCCCGCCGCGCATCCATGGCCTGACCGGCGTCCCGGTCAACCCCATCGCCGTGTTCTGACCACACCACCGCGTCACGGGTGCCGAGCCTCCATGCCGCTGTTGCCCTCGCTGTGCCCGTCCGGCTCGGTCTGATGCTGGATCGAGCGGGCGAACTGGCTCGGCGTCTGGCTATACCGGCGTCTGAAGGCACGGCCGAAGTGGCTACTGTCCGCGAACTGCCAGCGGGCCGCGATTTCCGAAACGCTGCTGTCGTGGGCGGCCAGTTCGAGGCGGGCGCGCTCCAGCCGTCTGCGGCGTATGTAACCGGTGACCGACTCCTGCGTGCCGGCGAACGCCCGGTGCAGCGTGCGGACGGAGACGTTGAGTTCGCGTGCCACCACGGGAGGCGACAGTTCGGGGTGGGTGAGCAGAGCGTCCACAACATCTCTGGCCGCCTGGGCCAGAGCGGGAGCCAGCAGCGGCTCGTCGCCGTCGACTCTCTGGGTCAGGACGCCTCTGGCCAGTTCGACCAGGGCGGCGCGGGCCGTCCGCACTCCGGCCGGAGTCAGATCGTCCAGCATCGTCTCGACCATGTGAGTGTGGGCTACGAGCAGGCGTACCTGTGCCGAATCCGATGGCCCGGTCACGTCCCGATCACCGATGCCGTGCCGGAAATACGCGGCAGGCAGGGCGATGATCGTCGCCTCCGTGTGCGGTGCCGCCCGGAAACGCAACGCGGGGTGGGGGCGCCGCACGAGGAATTGCCCGGCTGGTACCGCCACCGTGGGACGGTCCGGACCGACGAAACTCCATCCGCCGCGGCGCACCACGTGGAGCACGATCCGGTCGTCGTGCTGGGCGAAGTCGCGTCCGGCCCCGTCGACGGGTAACTCGCTGTAGAAATTCTCGATGATCGCATCGTCCACCTTGGCGTGATCGATGCGAACTCGGTAACCGTCGGCGCCGGTCGCCGGGCTTGACGGCAGCGGCATCGCCCGCCCGACCCGGGAATCCCAACCGAGCCGGAGAATATCCGCGGTGCTTGCCGGAACCGTCACGTCCACGACGAACTTCCGCCCCGGTCTATTTCCCGGACCGCCGATCCCTGTGCTCATCACCTGCCGACCACCTGTTCGTCCGAATCGTACTGCTGGCACGGCCGATGTGCTGGCGCGCAGCCCTTCGATTGTCCATGGCACCCGTCGAAGCACACGCGCTGGGATTATGCGGGAACGTCCTGCACTCCGTCACGGCCATCGCCTCGTTCGCCCGCAACCTGCGCCGCGACATCGACGCCGTCCGCAACGGCCTCACCCTGCCCCACAGCTCCGGAGCCGTCGAAGGCCACGTCAACCGCATCAAAATGCTCAAACGCCAAATGTTCGGCAGAGCCAACCTCGGCCTGCTCCGCAAACGCACACTGCTACAAGCGAACTGAACATCACGAAGAGTGCGACAGAGCCAAAATCAGGGACGGGCAGGTCGCCAACCGGCCGATCTGCACATTTCGTTACGCCGCCCGCCAGTACTGGGACGGAATGAGCAAGGATCTCAAACCCGTCTACACCGCACCGACCGAAGCTGCCGCCAGGGAACGCTTCGGTGAGTTCGCGGCGAAGTGGGGGCCACGATATCCAGCGATCGTGCGGTTGTGGGAGAACGCCTGGACCGAGTTCGTGCCGTTCCTGGGGCACGATGGGCGATGAGGTGGAAGCCCGCTTTGAACGCGTTCGCTATCGCCTTCGAAGGCCGGATCACCCCGACCGGTAACTAACCAATACCGAGGTCGGATCCACCGTTAATCTGACATTCCCGGAAGATCCGCATGCGGCGACTGTTGTTCGGTCGCCGGCGAACGGTCCTCGGCTGTTGGCGGCGAATCAGCCTGTGCAGGTAGAACATCGGCGGCGTTGGTCGCGGAACCGGTGCTCATCGGATGGTTGCCGACCGGTGCCGAGCCCATTGCTCGTGGCGAGCTGTGACCGCCGAGGGAGTGAGATACGCCTGGCCCCGCGCTGGTCGGCACGTCGGGATCGGATCCGTAGAGGCCGTGTGCGCCGGGGCCGCTCATCCCGATAGCGTCGAATTTCGGCAGGTGTTCGAGGCCGACCGCGATGATGCCGCCGGCGCGGGGAAGGGTTGTGTCCGGTGGGTCGGCGCGCTGGTCGGTGGTCCATGTGGTGTTGCCCGGTTCTTTTCGCTGTTTGGTGCCGTCCGGATTCGTCCGGAACTTGGTCCCGTCGGTGGTCCGCCAGGCTCGGCTGCGGTTTCGGTGCACGTAGTCGTACTGCGTGCCGTCGGTGGTCTTGCGGTATCGGGTGCCGTTCGGGATGAGGCCGTATTCGGTTCCGTCCGGGTCCAGGCGGTATTGGGTGCCGTTCGGGAAGAGGCCGTATTCGGTGAGGTCCGGTGCAATGCGGTACCGGGTGCCTTTCGGGCGGGAAGCGGCGTCGCTCGTTTCGGTGGTGTAGTCGTCGGTTCCGTGGGGGTCGAGGCGGTGTTGGATACCCGCGATCGGGGTGCGATAGATCTTGTTCTCGTCCATGGGTTGTTGGTCCCATGGGTTGTCCAGCAAGACTCGTACCGGTTTGCCTTTGGCGTCGTGTTCGGTCCCCCGGACTGCGTGGTCATGGTCGCCGAACAAACCTGGTACCAAGGTCTCATTCTCGCGGCCCTGCCCGAATAGTTCGGTTCCGAGCGTCACCGTCGTGGCGCGTTTGCGTGCGTAGTCGATCTGATAGCCGATCGCTTGGGCGGCGATCTGGAAGTGCTCGGGCAGTATTCGATGCTCGTCCTTCCCGGTGTATAAGACACGGAAATAACTTGTGAGAATCCCTTTTTCGGTATACCAGGCATTCGGGGACGGTTCGTTCAGGTGCGTGTCCAGATAGTTGCGGAAACCGACGGGTGAGCGGAAGTACTCGGTGCGGTAGAACTTGTCCCACGCGGCGTCGCGAGCGGCTTTGTCCCTCGGAAAGGTGATCATGAGGTGCGTGTCCAGCGAATCTTCCTGGTCCTCGGCCTCCTGTGCCCAATTGTCGTAGGTGTCGGCGAGCTGGCGGGAGAACTCGAAGTCGGCGTCGCGCCCCGAGTTGTCCGGCATGTTGGCGTGTATCAACTCGTGCAGTGTGTTGGCGTCGAACCGCAGCGGGTGCAGGAATTCTATTTGGTCGGTACTGCGGATGGGTTGCTGCAGTCCGAACTCCTTGACCCGCAGGACGAGTTTTCCGTCCTCGTCCTGGCGGACGAGGACTGTGCCCTTGGCCCGGTAGAGGCCCGTGCCGAGCCGTCCGGCAATCTCACCGGCAAAATTTCCATCGTCGAAGGATTGGTAGCCGTTGCCGTCACCGAATCGCTGCGCGTAGGCCTTTTCGATCATGCTGGCCCACAAGGGTTCTCCGGGTTCGTGGCGGACGAAGTGCCCGGTCTGGGTGTGTGGTGTGACGTAGATTTCTTTCTTGACGGGCACCCATTCCAGATGGTGATCGTCGTCGTCGACGAGGAAGCGGACGCTGACGGTACCGTCCTCGTTGTCGCGAATCATGTCGATGATCGCCTGCGGGTCGTCGGCGGCCATTGCTTTGAGGTCGGCTAGCAGGGAGCAGTCGCCGGCTTCGCCCTGGCGCACGTCCTGTGGTTGCGGTCCGTGCGGCCCGAACATCGGGTCCCGGCGCCGGTCGGCGAGTTCCGGCAGTTCGGGGAGAATGCTGTGGGGTGCGTTGACGCGGACCCATTCCGAGTCCGAGGGGTTTTTTATCCACCGCCACTTCTCATCCTCAGGTTTTGCCACGATGGGGTATTCATACTTCACTTTTATCGAAGTCGGCTGTCTGGCGTCGTCGAATCCGAGGAATCGGGCTTCGCCGCGCGCCATGTTCCAGCTGAGCGTGCCGGAATAGCCTTTTGTGTCAGGCTGGAAAGTGAAGTCTTCGGCCAGTGCGTATTCGATACGTTCGCGTTTCCCGTCCGGGTGCTCAATGATGTAGTAGGAGGGTTTCCCCTTCGGGCGGATCCAGGTGGCTCGTACCGTGGAGGCGGCGGGTGGTCGAACTACGTTGCCCTTGTGGTCGACGAGGGTGAGGATGTTGCCGTCGCCGGCGGGGCGGGGTAGTTCGACCGGTACGCCGAGGACCGGTAGTAGCTTCGCTTGCTGCTGGGGTGTGAGGTTCTCCAGGCGCTCATGGTCGCGCACTGTCGGGGGTTCGAGTCTGGTCCGGTTGAACTGCTGCTGTGCAGTACGGGTTGTGTCGTCGGGTTCTGCCATCTGCTCCAGCAGGTGACCGAAGTAGGTATCGCTGTCCTCGGATTCGGCGGAGATCGGGCCCGCCTGTGCCGGTCCGGTGATGCGGGTGGTGCCGATCGTCTCGACACCGGTGGCGCCGGGGATGCGTTCGGATTGACCGTGCTTGTTGTAAATGACCGCGGTGACCGCGACAACGCCGGTTGTCTTGTGTTCTGCCAGTGGATACTCGGGACCGGTGTAGGGGTCCCAGACCAGGATGCGGCCGTCCGAATTTCGCAGTATCAGCCCATGTGCGCCGGTACGGTGTCGGTTGAACGGGCCCCGGGTTCCGTAGACCTCGGGAAGTCCGGCTCTGGCTCCGTCGCCGAGCTTGAGGAGTTGGGCAGCGACCGCATTGTGGTCGGCGAAGGTTTGCAGTGTGCCTCCCGAGCGGGCTTCGAAGTCGGCGCCGCTCATGCCCTGCAGACCGACCGGGTCTGCCGGCGGATTGATATCCGGGTTGCCGGTTTCGGCGGCTAAACGCAGCAGTACCTGTCGACCGCAATCACCGGGCGGGTACTCACTGGCTGTCTCGTCCACACCGGAATGAGAGTTGGCGGAGAGCAATTGTCGTAAGTGGCCGAACGGGCCGCGGTGCCGGGCACCGCTGGTGGTCTGGAAGACCGAGGGATCGCGGTGTGCATTACCGGGCCCGTCCGGGCGGGTGTGCGATCCGTTGGGTGCTGTCGTGCCGCGGGGGCCGATGATGCGGGTTCCGCGATGTACCGTCACGATGGATTGCTTGAAGTGCCGTTTGGCGGTATCGACCAGCGATGTCGGTGCGAACAGGTCGACTCGTTGCAGTCCGGTGGTGTTCCGCGCCTTGACGAACGCCAAGACCGCCGCGCTCAACCGGTCGGGGCGCGAGCTGGAGAGCACATCGCGCAGCCGCCGTGCGGGTGCCTGTGAGTCACCGGGGCTGGCGCGGGCTCGGAGCCTCGAGAGCACACCTCCCGGCTGCGGAGGTGTCTGCGATTCCTCGGTGGTGGCGTGTCCGCTCAGGGCGTCGGCCCATACCACTATCGCGTGGTTCGAACGGGTACGGGCGGCCTCGGCATACCGGTGTGCGGTCTGGGTCAGCATGCTGGTCAGCGTGTCGAATGGTGTTGAGCCGGTTGATGAATCCGGTACATGCCATTCCACTCTCGCAGCGGTGTCCACGGGCCCGAATCCGATGGTCACGCTATCGGGTTCGGCGATATTCCCGGCGTTGGCGAGTGTATCGCTGCCGACAACCACGGACAGCAGATACAGGGGTTCGGCGTGACCGGATACCCCGGCGGTAGTCGCGGTCTCGAGGTCCGCGTCGATCAAGGCCGCTTGGATGGCGGACAGCCTGTCCCGCTGGAAGCGCGTGGCGGGAAGCTCCTCCCGGCTGAGCTCGCCGTCGAGCCGGTCGATCTCGAGCCGTAGATACGTGCGATTCAACTGGTCCCGCACCAGTGCGGGGGCGCTTTCACCGTTGCGCAGACGGGGGAAATCGTTCAGCAGAAGCAACTGTTGCGCTGGCGGCCGAACCGCGAAGTGCAGGCTGTTCCACCATGTGCGGCCGTGCTGTTCCCACCAGGTGGCCTCGTTCATTCGTTCGAGCTCGGGCGGTTCCAGCCGACCGCTGGGATCGTAGGGTGGCGCGGCGGGGGCATTCCGGGCATGAGGCAATGGCCGGATTTTCCCTAAATGGAGCGCATCATTCCACTGCCTCAGGTTGCGATTGTGCTGGTCCAGGATCCGGCGCAGGGTTTGCTCAACAGTTCGCCCGAAAGAAATAATAGGTTCGGTCGTGCCCGCGTCCTCGCGATGGGCTTCGTCCTCGCGATGGGTGACGACCTCGCGACGGCGCAACGCCCGGCCCACTGCGTCGGCCACGGCGAGCTGGCGCTCGGACTCCGCCCACTGACGCTGCTGCTCATCGCGACGGTCACCCACCGGAATGTATTCGCCGATGCGGGTGAATTCGTCATCGACATTGAGGCCCTGCCGCCGCAACACACCCACCACGAAATCCGTGGGCGCGCGGTACGAGGGCAAGGCAGATTCCGGGGGGTCCTCGGCGGGGTCGTCCCCGTATGCGGGGAGCCTGTCCGAGGCCTCGCCGGTGGTCTGGTTGTGACCGGGCTCGTCGATGTCCATCGGATCAGGTGCATTGGTCCATTCCGTGGAAGGACGTGCGCCGATCATCACAGCGGGGAACGGGCGGTGGGGGATGGTGGTGTTGATGTAGTAGAGGTTGTCGATGTCATCGGCGGATTCGTAGGCGATGGTGTAGACGGACTCGACGGGGCCGGGTGTGTGGAACGCGAGGGGCACATAGGTTCCGGTGCTGCGGTCGCGGACCATGATGGTGCCGTGATCGTTGGTGAGGTTGTAGGCGTGTGCGCCGATACCCCCGATGTAGACATCGACGATGATCCTGGTCGCGCGGTGACCCAAACCCAGCAGTAGCTGAGCGACGGCGTTGTAGCCGCCGGCAATGTCGTGGCCATCGGCGTTGTTGTAGCCGCCGACATAACGCAGCTTCCCGCCTGACTGTTCCTCGAGTGTCTCACCGGGCCAGCCCCCCAAACTCACCGGCGCCTCCGGAACCTGGGCGACCCGGCCGGTCTGGGTGGTGACTTCCGTGACCGACAGCGGCCCGCATCGATTATCGGGCTCACTGCCCTGCGGTAGTACGCGACGGCCGGGTACAACTCCGACACTTCCGGGGAAACTGGCCGAACCATCACCCGGCACACCCCGCCCCTCGGCGACTCCTGTGCCATCGGCATCAACGAAGTCCACATCACCGGGCATCGGCTGTTCCGGCAAAAACTCCAACTGCGCCGACTCCAACTTCGCCACAGCAGCCTTCAGATTGGATACGTCCAGCTTCTTGGATATGGCCTGCGAGAGATTCGAGACGTTACCTGCGGACATGTTACGATAACCGGCTGCGACAAGGCTCTGGGATATTTCTTGTTGATTTTTGTGCCGCGCAAGAACGAGTACATTGAACTCGTAGGTCGTCAACTTCACTTTTGTTTTGGTATCGTGATTATAACCGACGTAAGTGAAGTCTATATCGCCGGGTATCGGTCGTCGCGGCAGCAACTTGAATTCACGGGCCTGCACCACGGCCCAATGTATCATGTCGCCCTTTCGTGCGTTTACGTCCCGTCGCTGGTTGCCCGTGTCCAGCTTTTCGAATACAGCGTCGATGTTCTTTTCGACGACGCTTCTGGATATGCCAAGGACCTTGGCAGCCTCGATACGGCCCCTGTCCATGGTATAAGCCAGTATATTGAACCTGTCGGAATTCAACTCCACTCTCGTATGGTTACCGGGATTATCACCGACATAAACGAAGTCTATCTCGCCGGGTATGGTATGCGGTCGCAGCAACCCGAATTCACGGGCCTTCATCACAGCACCACGGGCCACCAGTACAATATTCTCCCGGACGTCCTCTATCCCCAGTGCCTCGAGCAGTGCCCCCAAGTCTTCCACGACACTGAGTTCGTCTACGCCGAGTTCTTCGGCGATCTGCCGAGGTTTTTTATTCTTCGCGAAGCGTGTGAGCAGGTGGAACTGCTCAGGTGTAAGCGTCTTGCGCTCATTGGTGTGGGGATCGGGATCGCCCCAGACGTGTTCGGGATTGGTGTCATCGTGGAGGGTGAGGTATTCGAGGGAGAAGTGTTTGGGGCCGTCGTCTGGTGACCGGGTGGGTCGTGTGGAGGTGAACGTCTCGGCGCCCGGGGCAGTGGTCTGTGTCCCGACCAGGTATTCACCGGTCCCGGTGCGTTGCAGGAAGAAGTGTCGCTCGCCGTCGGGCACGGTGTATTCAGTTCTGAACTGGCCTGGGCGCAGCACGGTGAGGTTGAAGTTGAAGCGCTTGGCCGCCGCGGCCAGTGCGAGCTCCACACCTGCGGATCCGGTGATCCGGTTACCGGTGTTTCCGGAGGCATCGCGTAGTGCCTGTATCTCTCTGTGCCACAAAAGAGTCCGCGTGTCCGACAGTTGTTTCTCGAGACGGGGACCTTCGACCGTGCTCGGGTCCCGCAACGCGTTTTCGATTGCGTCGTTGGTGATGAGCGGGATGAAGTAGTCCGGGTTCTGGTCGAGGTGGTCGGCTATTTGATTCCGCAGCCAGCCCAGGTCATAGGTTTCGCGGCCGAGGATGCGAGCTACGGTATCGATCACCGAATCCGGGCCCGAGGGAACCGGATCCCACGCCGGTGCCATCGGCAGATCGATCCTGGCGGCGCCGGTATTGGCGAACTGTAGATGGTGTGCGAGTTCGCCCGCGGTCACGACCTCGACCCCGGCGGCCATCTCGTCCAGGATGTTGCGGACGGTGAAGCTACCGTCGGACTGCGCGACCGCTACCGTCACACCTGCCGGGGTGCGCCAGGTGATGGTGGTCTCGGACGCGAAACCATCACGAGCCAGGACCTTCCGGATATCGCCGATTTCCCAGACACGATCGGTGAACAGCCCTGTCAAAGCCGGTTGAGTCACCGTCACCGGATACTCAACAGCCACAGGAGGGGTTTTACCACCAAGATCGGTCCAGAACTCGCTGATACTCAGCTCCATGCGGACGGTGTCGTCGAAACTGTCGACGATCTGCACGGTCCGATCGGTGAACTCGGCCTGCATCGACCGGAGATCGCGGCTCCAGAAATCAATTCTTGTGCCGGCGGGGTAGTCGGCCCTGAAAAACTTTCGGCGGAACTCGAGGAATGTGTAAAACGTGTTGGTCTTTTCCGTAAAAGGATGCGCGCCGATACGGCGCCGCCTATCGGGCAGGGAGCCCGTGCGGGGCTGGGAATCGGCGCGGGGCTGGGGGCCGGGCAGCTGGTTGCCGGTCTCGAACGATTCCTGATGTGAACGTTCGGGCGGCAGTGTGCGACCGATGCTCCCGCCGCGCCCGTTACCGGTGGTGTTGGAGCCCGAGGGCCCCGGCCGGGTGGACGATCCATCGATGCCGCTGGTGCCGCTGGTGTCCCGGGGCACGGCGGTGGGGGGTTCGTGGACTGTCACGATGGGGGAGGCGATATGCAGTCTGGTGGATGCGACCCGCGTGCGCGGTACGAATAGATTGACCAGTTGTAGTCCGGTGTGCGAGTGGGCGGCGACGAAGTCCGAGACCATCGTGCTGAGCCGACTCGGGCGTGCGTTGGTGAACAGGCCCGGCCGCCCTGTGACAGTCGAGCCCTGTGCAGCATTGGTGCTCGCTCTAGCGCCGAAGCCGACACGGGTTCGCAAAGCGGAGAACGGGTTTTGTCGTGGCTGTGTGGCCGCGGGTGATTCGTGTTCGTCGGCCAGCAGGGCCGTGCCTGCCGATACCACTGTCGCGTGGTTCGGTTGTGTGGCGGCGATCTGGAGGTGCTCATAGGCGGCGTTGGTCAACGTTCCGCTCAGGTGGTCGAGGTCGAGTTGGGATGCCTGCCACCGCACTGTGGTCGCGGTGTCGAGGTGCCCGAGTCCGATACTCACGCTGGCGCGCCCGCGCTCGTCCTGCTCGAAGGACAACATATGCACCGGAGGGGGTTCGGGGTTTCCGGCTAGGGCGGTCTCGAGGTCCGCGTCGATCATCGCACGGTGCACCTGCTGCAGGGCGGACAGTTGTCTGCGTATGGCGTGCGAGTCCATTCTGCGGCTTATTGCGTTCGAGCCGTGAGTGCTTCCGGACCTGAGGTCCCCGCTTAACCGGTACTCTAGGGAGTCCAGATATGCGCGGTTCAGCTCGTCGCGTACCGCCGCGGGAATCTCCTCGCTGTTGCGCAGCCAGGGTAAACGGGATATCAGCGTCAGTTGCTGGTCCGGGGCTCGACGCGCGAAGTGCAGGTTTGTCCACCACGTGTGGCCGTGCTGCTGCCACCAGGCCGCGGTGTCCGCAGGGGGTGAGTCGTCGCCACGATCGAGCCCGGGTGGGGTCCTGATGCGATCGGTGATGGAGTAGGCAGAGCCCGTGTCCTCGACGGCGTGCGGGCCCGGCCGGGGTTCCCGGACTCTGAAGTTCCCGAGCTGACGGTTCCACGTTGCCAGGTCGTCTTTTTGCCGGCGCAGGTCCTCGCGCAGGGTTTGCACAAGCTGCCGCTCGGCCTCGGTACGTGGCGTACCGCGACGGTCCAACGCTGCGGACAGTCGGTCGATCGCGTTGCCCCGACGCCAAACCTCGCGGCCTTGCTGACCGACCCGCTCGTCGCCACCCAGACGCGCCGGGACGTAGGTACCGGCACCGGTGAGGCGGTCATCGAGTCCCGGGCTCAGCCGCCGCAGCAGACCAGCGGTGATATCGCTCGTGGACCCGGTGCGGGACAATCCTGCACCGGGGTCCGCGGGGTCTGTCGGGGCTCTGTCCACGCCGATGCCGCCGCGGGCGGGGCGGTTATCGCGGTCCCCGCTCACCTGCTCCAACCCCGCGGTGACATCGCTCATGAAGTCGCTGTCCCGGGGCAAGTGCAGGCCAAGGGGGACGTACCCGGGAGGTGGGGGCGTCTCGTGATCGGATCGCGGTCCCCGGCCACCGGCAGCGCCGGTGTGACCGACAGAATCGGCAGCATCAGCAGGAGCAACTGTGTACCCGGGCGGGGCGGCAGGATGTCCCGTAGTCGGGTCGGCAGGATCGGCAATGTACTCGGGCGGGTCGGGTGCGCCGATGCGGGTGTTGCCGAGGGTGGCGACGCCAGTGTCGGGGTAACGCGGATCGTTGTGTGGTTCGTTGGTGGGTTTGTAGGCGACGGCGAGGATGGCGCGGATGTTGTCCCGTTTGTGGTGTGCGGGGTGGTATGGGCGGGTGGTGCCGGGTTTGTCGATGGCGGGGTCGTGGATGTGGATGGTTCCGTTGATGTTTATCAGGACGTAGGCGTGTGCGCCGACACCGTATTGGTCTTCTTCGCCGGCGGTGCGGACATCGATGACGATCGCTGCGGATCCGTCCTTCAACTCGGTCAGCAGGTCCCTGATGTCTTCGTGGCCCTTGTGGCCTTCGTGGCCATCGTTTATGTCGAATTTTTGCAGGGGTGTTCCGGCGAAGTCATTGAATTGGGGGCCGTTCATACCGTCGAGCCCGACCTCGAAATTGACCAAACGGATTTTAGTGGCCTTGACCTTATCGTGACCGGCCTCGTTATCGTGATCGGCGTTCCCGAGAGCGGCCTTACGAAGATTGTCCGTATGTAGATCGAAAACAAACTTGAATGACAGCGGCGCGCAGGTGCTGGGATTCAACTCGCCTTGCCTGAATGCCTCCGCCACGCTCTTCGTGCGGGAACTAGCCCCCAGTCGGGTAGCAACCTCGAGCTTATTGTTGGCGCGCAAAATATGCTTCTGTATGGTCGAATTCTTAATGTCGAGAACTTTTCGGATTCCATCGCTTTTGTAGCCGAAGGCGAGAAGCTGAATTACCTTCCGCTGCTGGTCCGCCAGAATTCTTTCCGGGTTTTCCGGGGGTGGGATTGCGCGTATGGCGTCGAGATCCAGGAGCCGCCACCGCTTAGCTTCTGCCGCGACCGCCATATGGAAAACCTTCAGGTTAGGCCATTGATCGGATTCAACCCCGAATATTTTAGCTGCCGCTGACATATCAGTCTGCAGTCGATTCGTACTGATGATTTCACCCTTGTTTTTGCCCAGTCGAGTAATTATTTCCGGTGAAATTTCTTCATAGGTGTATTCGGCGTCGATATATTGGAGTGTCGACAGCATGGCAGGTCGCGGGATATCTTCCAGTCTGTATTCGGGTGTGGTTGGTGGGTCGGGTTCGGTGGGGTTGGTGTGGGGTATGGGGGCGTGGTAGGGGTCGAGTTCGCGGGTGATTCCTCTTTCGTAGTCGCCGTCGTGGTGGTACAGGAAGATAACCCGTTGCCCATGTGTAGGTGTGGGCGCGAGGAAGCGGTTTTGTGTGCCGTCGGAGTCGATGACGACGATGTTGCACTTTTGGTATGCGGCTGCGACGCGGATTATGAAGCCGATGATGTCGTATCCGAGGTAGCGGCTGTCGGTGGTTTTCCTGAAGCGAAGCGCTTCGATTGTCTTGTTCAGTTGTTCGAGGGGTACGACTGCCATGCTGTCGGCAGCGAATGGGGTCCCATCTACGATGGTGGTGGGTGTGCTGTAGTAGTCGAGGTGGGTTTCGAGGTAGTTCGCCATGTCGATGCACAGTTGCTCGGCTTCGATATCCAACCCTGCTGCGAGTGTGGTGATGAGTGGGTCCTGCTGGGCGTGGTAGTCGCGGTGCCAGTGTTCCGGCGCGGGCAGAGCGACCGTGACATCGGTATTGGTGTTGCGCAGCTTTTCTAGGACGGATGTCCTGCTGACCGGGTATGCCAGTCTTCCTTTTTGGTGATGGTCGAGGTTACCGTCTTCTCGGAAAGTGTATTCCACGTCGTTGTCCATGCCGGCGTACAAGCGTGTACCGGTGAGCCATTGGTTGTTCTCCAATCGGTCCGCGACGATGTCGGCTGCCCTCGTGACTGGTCCGGGGTACTTGGGTGCTGTGAACCGTTGGGGGTACTTGGGTGTTGTGAACCGTTGGGCGGGTATCGGGGTGTTGTAGGGGGTGCCATTGGGGTTGGTTCCTGTGCTGTAGTTGTTGTTGGTGTCGTGGGTCAGGTAGTGGACGGGTTGTCCGGGTGTGGGTGTGGGTGTGGGGATGAATTGGTGTGTGTGGTCGGGGTGGATGTCGATGAAGTTCGTGTTGGTGAGTTCGGCTGCTATGGGGAGTAGGAAGTTGATGCGGTTGTGTCCGAGGTAGCGGCTGCCGGTGCTGTGTCCGTGCTGGAGTGCGGTGATTTCACGTTTCAGTTGGTCTTTGCGTGCGTGGGCTATTGCGGTGTTGAATGCTTCGACGCGGTATATTTCACGAGTTATTATGTCGGGGTCGATGTTCTGGTGTGTGAGATGGGTGCGCCGGAATTGTTCGCGGCGGGTGTGTTCGCGGGTTGTTTCGGCGTCGATGAAGTCGGTGGTGATGAGTTGGCTGTAGTGGTCGAAACGGTTCTGCAGGTGGTTTGCCAGGTCTAGTTGTAGTTGGGTGGTGTTGGTGTCCAGTGCTCGGGCCAGTGCGGTGGTCAGTGGGTCGTGACCGGGCGGGGTGGGGTGCCAAGCGTCCGGGGTGGGGAGGGTGACCTCGATCCGGTCGAGGTGTAGTTCGCGTAGCGCGGCTGTGACTGTTGTCCTGGTGGTGGGTACTGTTTTCTTCCCGGGCCGGTGGAGGTCGAGGTTGCCGTTGGCGAGGACCTCGACTTCGGTGCCTTCGGGGAAGCGGAGCACGTGGTCGCCTGGGGCGGGGAAACGTAGTCGTGTACCGGTGAGCCATTCGTTGTGGTCGAGGCGTTTCGCTGCTGCGGGGCCGGTCATCATGATCGGCATGTCGGTGGTGGGTCCGGGCTGGTGGACTACCACTTCGGCGAGGGTGTCGTTGTGGGCGAGGTGGTCGAGTGTGTCCAGTAGCGTTTGCCGGTCGACGTGGTTTCCGGTGTCCAATACCAGGGGGTCCTCGGGTATCAGCGAATCGTCGAGTGTGAGTAAGTCGTCGGGCATGAGTGAGTCGTCGGGCTGGAGGGATTCCTGGGTGTATTGGCCGTTTTCGGTCAGGGTCCATCGGGTTGCTCCGGTGAGCAGGGATGCTCCGGGAGTGGGGCGGGGGGTGACATATATTCGGGTGTTGTGCGGGTAGGTAGTTTCGGCTCGCATGGTGGCGAGGAATTGTGCAGGGTTTTCGAATACCTGTACCTGGTCTCCGGGTGCGCCGATGCGGGTGGTGCTGGTATCGGTGCTGGCGGGTGCCGGTGGTGGGAGTTGTTGCTGGGGGCTCGGGCCTGCCGGTGGAGAGTACGGGGAGGAGCCGTCGTGCCGTGGCACAGCGGGTCTGTCACCGGACTCGCCCGGGTCGCCGGAGCGGTACTCGTCGGGCTGCTCGGCGAGGTCGCTGAAAGAATGCGCGCCGGAACCGGTGACGGCCCCGGGTCCGCCGATGCGGATGTCGCCGAGGGTGGTGGCTCCGGTTTTCGGGAATCCGGGGACTTCGTATTTCTCGCCGTTGGGGCGGTAGAAGACCGCGAAGACTGCACGAATGTCCCTGATGGGGTGTTCTGCGAGGGGGTATTCGCGGCTGGTGAAGCGATCAGGGTCATCGGGGTCGGGGGCATAGGGGGCGCGGACATAGACGTCCCAGACGAGGGCACCATCGATGACTTCGGTGCGGAATTCCAGTTCGATGGCGCATGCGCCGACATTGAACTCGTCTTTGGTGTTGTATTTCTCGACGCCGACTACTTTAGCTCCGGGGCCAAGTTCGGGGTAATGGCGCAGGATCCCGCCGATAGTCGCGTAGGCATGGGCCGGGAGTTGTTCACGCGTTGCGGTTTCGGGGTTCCAGAACTCCTGCAGATCGGTGCCGGCGGCGAATTGGAAGGTGGTGACGTGGACGCCTCCGAGCCCGACCGGACCCAATTTCGCGAGGTTGATCGGGGACTTCGGTTTCCCTGCCGCGGCATGGGCGAGTGTGAGTTTCGCGCAGGTGTTGTGCAAGAGAACCTGCCCCGTCATGGCCAATGCCACGGCGTTCTGCAGGGGATTAGGTCCCGCAATCTGTAGTGCGTTGTTGAATATGCTAGCCAGAGCGGAATTCACCGTCTTTGCGTCGGGGTGGCCGAGGGCTGCTGCGATGTTCTTGCGTGTGCGGCGTTCGGCGGGGATGGCGGCAGCGGCTATGAGTGTTTGCCGCCATTCGGGTTGCATATATGGTCGCACTGTTGCGGGGATCACCAGCCCCAGCAGGCAACTCCACGCCACGGTCCTCTGACGAGCATCAATCCCGTGAAAATCGAATTCATCTATTCCGTTTATTCTATTTAGAGTGGTAGTCACTTTAGCGGCGGTCATTTCTTGCCTGGGTGTGTGGAGGGCTTTCGCGACTTCTGGGTGGGTGATGCCGGTGGCGATGGACTCGAGTACACGCTGCCGGAGGTTCGAAACTGTGATGGCTGTCAGTTTGATAGTGGGGGGTTGGTCCGGGTTAGGATTGGGTATCGGGGTGTTGTAGGGGGTGCCATCGGGGGTGGTTCCTGTGTCGTAGCCGTTCTCGTGGTGGCGGAGGTATCGGATGGGTTGTCCGGGCTTGGGTGCGGGGATGTAGAATTGGAGTGTGCCGTCAGGACCGACGATAATGAAGTTTGTGTTGAAGTGGGCGGCAGCGAGGTAAGCCACGATATTGATGCCATATTCGGGGTGGAGGCTTCCGGTACTGCGCCCGGCGCGTAGCGTCGGGATTTCGCGTCGGCGTTGACCGGTCCGTGCGGCGTCCAAGGCATTGATGACGTTGCGGGCACGTGCAAGTTCGCCCGCGTAGTCATTGTCCGCCTGGAGCATGGTAGTGGCAGCGAATTGTTTCCGGCGGTAGTCTTCGCGGGCGTCTTCCGCGGCGAGGAAATCGGTGGTGTAAGAGTTTGGGTTATTGTTGAGGTAGTCCGCCGCAGCGTTGCACAGTTGAGCCGGTGTGATGTCGAGTGCCTGGGCCAGGGCTGCAATGAGTGGGTCTTCCCCGGGCGCGGTGGTGACGGGTTTCCAGGTGTGCGGGGCGGGGAGGATGACCTCGACCGGGTCGGTGTGCATTTCGTGGAGTGTGTCGGTGACTGCTTTTCTGCTGGTGATCAGTGCCGGTGCACGTGTCTTCTTGTACCGGTTTTTCCCTGTCCGGTACAGGTCGATGTTGCCGTCCTCGCGGACCACGGCCTCGGTGCCGGCAGGGAAGCCGAAAGTACGGGTAGCGTTCAAGCGTAGCCGTGTGTCGGTAGGCCATTTACTCTGCTCCAGCCGATGCGCTGCCAACGGACCGATCACGTTCGGCGCGGTGGATTCGGGTCCGGGCCAGCGGACTACGACCTCGGTGAGGTCGCCGCGTATGGCTTCGCTGAGTGAACTCAGTATTGTCTGCCGGTCGACGGGGTCTGCGCCAGCACTAGCCAGAACCAGGGAAGAGTCGTCGGGCTCCCCAGATCCGTCGGGAATCAGGGAATCCCGGATGTAACGGCCACCTTCGGTCACAGTCCACCGAAACGCCCAGGCAAGCAAGGGAAAAGACAGAGAGAGGGCGAAATATATCCGCGTACCCGGTGGGTAGACGGTCGCGGGCTGGTCGTAGGTGCCCTCGAATACTGTCAGGAATTCCCCGGGGCCCAAAACCTCCACTCGGCCAGCGACGACATCATCGGTCACCGCGACATGATCGGCCGATACCTCCGGCGTACCAGCGGCATCCTCCATCTCGATGTCCGAGGCGGGTGCGCCGATGCCGACGGTGGGTAGAGGGTGAGTTTTGGTGTTGTCGGGGAGGGGCTCGATGTCGCCGGTGGGGGTGTGGATGATGGCGTGGGTGGTGCGGACGGGGCCTGGTGTGAAGTATTCGAAAGGTATTTCGGTGTTGGTGGTTTGGTCGCGGACGATGAT
>Ga0073928_10005275_pt1 | contig 18294 bp, 18 predicted proteins | sample PaiPotPPA55metaG_FD_76969 | JGI IMG/M metagenome (GOLD analysis project Ga0073928, IMG submission 76969) | Iron sulfur acid spring bacterial and archeal communities from Banff, Canada, to study Microbial Dark Matter (Phase II) - Paint Pots PPA... ... | reverse complement strand
CTCCGTAGGTTTGTAAGGCTCGCCAACCTTCAAAGTGCTGGTATCCGTTGCAAACACTCATGCTCTGACGCGCTGACCTCACCTCGAATCAGGGGATTTGGGACCGGGCAAGGTAAAGTTCACTGTCTCGCTGGTGATTACTCGGTGCGTGGGACCGGCCAGTTCGATCAAGACCTTATGTGGGCCAGGCTTCAGACCCACCACGATCAACGTCTCGCCACTGGAATCGATAAAGTGCCAGCCCGAATCGTCGACAGTGACGTGAACGTGGCCAATCCGCGGCGATACTTCGAGAGCGCCTTTGCCAAACACCGGGACGACGCGCAGGTTCTCCGTCCGATACTGAATAAAGACGAGACCTCGCGACAGCGGTTCGGGGAGCGGTGGATCGACAATGAGCTTGGCCGGTTCTTCGTTCTCGATGGCAATTATCGGCGATGGACCACGGACGTCCTTGGCGCTCTGTGCCAAGACCGTGGATGCACATAGCGTCACTGCAGCTATGAACGCTCTGATGAATAGATGGCCCACGACATTCCTCCGATGTGTGGTTTCTTGGCGGCAACTAGCTCGTAACCAAGAAGACTCACGGAACGAAGTCAATGTGGCACTTGTGCTGCCAAAGTTCACAACGCGATTGAACGCTGGGAAAGAGATACCAAAAGAGCCGTCATTTCTGGATTGAATCTCAGTTGCTCGCCACACGACGTTGCAGGTCCGTTGCTCCCACGAAGCTCGACTGGGACGCGATACCGACTCTTGCGCAGACATGTGTCATCGTCGTGACACCCCTCGCGATAAAAACAATCCCGAAATCCAGGAAATCAGTCGGAGAATCCTGCGAATTTGTGGAGAGAGTGATCGAATGATCCTTTGGCAGCCCTCATGCATATTCACTAAGAGAGGATCTGCCAATGATCGACCGACCGCGCACCGAAACATCACGCCGCCAATTTCTAATCGCAGGGGGTCTAACGGTTGCCGCGGCTTGTTTTGTTCCAAGGCGGCTGTTCGCTCAGAATGCCAATCTCGTGATAGATGCGTTCAAGGAATCCGCGAAGGCAAAGATCACGGTGCAAACACTTCGCCGCAACATCAGCGTTCTCTTGGGTCCCGGCGGCAACATCGCGGTTCTTACCGGCCCTGACGGAAAGCTCGTCGTAGATGCCGAGATCGTTACGGCACGTTCACACGTTGCCGCAGCTTTGGGGAGCATCAATGCTGATCCCATTAAGCAACTGATCAACACGCATTGGCACTTTGATCACACCGGCGGCAATGAGTGGCTGCACGAAGCCGGAGCCAGCATCCTGGCTCAAGAAAACACACGCAAACATCTTCTAAAGGATACGCGTGTTGAAGGCTGGCAGTACACTTTCCCGGCAGCGCCCGCGGGTGCGATCCCTTCCACTGTCTTCAAGGAGGACTACACACTGCGCCACAACTCCACCACTTTGCAACTTAAGAAGTACTTGCCCGCTCACACAGATTCCGATATATCCGTGCTCTTTGAAGAAGCCAGCATTCTTCATGTCGGGGATACCTTTTGGAACCGCAACTACCCTTTTATCGATTACTCGACTGGAGGCAGTATTGACGGCCAGATACGCGCGGCAGAAATGAATCTGGCAAAAGTCGACGATAAGACGGTCGTCATTGGGGGGCATGGGGCGGTGGGCGGAAAGGCCGACCTTGTTCTGTTCCGAGATGTCTTGGTTGAAATCCGTGACAAAGTTTCGACTCTCAAGAAGCAGGGCCGGTCTCTTGCGGAGATTGTCGCTTCCAAGCCAAGCGCTCGCTACGACGCCGAGTGGGGCAACGGTTTCATCGATGGCGCCTGGTTTGTTGGATTGGTTTTCCAGGGAGTGTAAGACGTTAGATAGGGAAAGGCATAAGATGATCAAAATAGTCGCCGGTATGATTTTAGGCCTGGTGATCGGAGCAAGTTGCAGGTGGTTTGATATACCGCTGCCCGGCCCGCCGAAACTAGTCGGGGCATTCCTAATCGTCTCCATCACATTTGGGTATCTGGCGACTGATAGGTTGATTGCGACCAAGTTCTCGTCTAAAGGCCCCGCACTCACGCGGGACATGTGCGGTGGGCCAAATGGCGAAGTGATCTCCAAGCGTATTTCTTAAGATGATGGCTGCATCGCTGTTGCCAACATGAATGACGTGCTGCAGGTCATCCTGCGGCAGCCGTTGTCTTAAATCGGTCATTGAGAGGATGAATTATGGCAACCAGGCCCCCGCTTCCACCGTTTGCTCGTGAAACTGCCATCCGAAAGGTGCGTCTCGCCGAAGACGGTTGGAACACACGCGATGCTGAGAAAGTAAGCCTCGCCTACTCCCTCGATTCGCGCTGGAGAAATCGCTCAGAGTTTGTGAATGGAAGACAAGACATCGTCGCGTTTCTCGCTCGCAAGTGGGCGAAGGAACTCGACTATCGCCTGATCAAAGAGCTTTGGGCCTTTACCGAAAACAGGATCGCTGTGCGCTTCGCTTACGAGTGGCACGACGATTCGGGAAACTGGTATCGCTCGTACGGCAACGAGAATTGGGAATTCAACGATGATGGCCTCATGCGGCTGCGATTCGCATGCATCAACGACCTTCCCATCAGGGAATCGGACCGCAAATATTTTTGGCTGCTTGGCCGTCGTCCTGACGATCACCCGGGATTGAGTGATCTTGGGCTTTAGTCAGAATGTCGAGGTACGATTCAGCAGAAACTTCGGGCCAGTCACCGATATGATTTCATCCGCTTGAACACCATTGTTCCGGCTAATGGTGTGTTCTTCAGCGACCAAGATTTGCACGAATGCTCTGAGTTCTTTACTCATCGCAACGGGCGTGCGCTTTAGGTTTTTTGCATACCTCCTCATGTTTATCCTCATTACTTTTACGCGACCAAGATCGACGAGGGTTCTGTCATCTGTTGCTGAAGGGCAAGATACTGATGAATGAAAGCGATCGCCATGCTACCCTCGCCTACGCCGCTCGACACCCGCTTGATGGAGTCGTGGCGGACATCGCCCGCGCAAAATATTCCAGGCATGTTGGTTTCGAGCAGAAATGGCGAACGGGGCTCTCTCCAGTCGAGAAGATCCCGGCCAGTAAGAACGAATCCTTTTGCATCGCGCTGAAGATCCGCCGGAAGCCAATCGGTCCTCGCGATTGCCCCGATCATGACAAAAAGAGCGTCAGCTTTACGCTTACGCGCGAGGGCGCGGTTTATTGTCGTGTGGATCGACTCTAGACAGTTTTCTCCGTCGACTGAAACAACCTCCGTGCGAGATTCAACTGTTATGTTCTGGCGTTGATTGAGCTGGGCGATCAAATACTGTGACATTGTCAGTACAAGACCTTCGCCGCGCACAAGCACTGTAACTGATGCCGCGTAGCTCGAAAAGAACATAGCTGCCTGGCCAGCGGAGTTACCTCCTCCGACGATAAAAATGTCCTTCCCTACGACCGACTGCGCCTCCATGCGGGAGGCGCCATAGAGGACACCCTTTCCCTGTAGTCGATCAATCCCCTCGACCTCAAGCCTGCGCCAATCCACGCCGGTAGCTAGAACTGCGGTTTTCGTCTGCACCCGACTTCCGCCATCGAGTTCGACTGAGTAGCCCTCCGGCGTCGGCTCAATTTCCATAACTTCACGGGTTACTATCAGCTCTGCGCCGAAGCGAGTAGCCTGCTTCAAAGCTCGGGCACTCAACTCCTCGCCTGAGATGCCGTTATGAAATCCAAGATAGTTTTCGATACGCGAGGAAGTGCCTGCCTGGCCACCCGCCGCAGTCTTTTCAACTAGTAGAACGCTTAATCCTTCCGATGCTCCGTAAACTGCAGCCGCAAGACCTGCTGGACCACCTCCAACCACAACCACGTCATAATCTTTCTTCGTTGGCTTCGTGTTTATGCCTAGCGCCTCGGCAACCTTGCGAACTGTTAGGGGCCGGATGACCAGCACCGACTCGTCCACTAAAACGAACGGGCCCGAGGGGTCAGAACGCACACACAGCGGAACGCGCTCTGGATCGCGTTCGTTGTCAACCCACAGAAAAGGGATGCGGTTAAGAGACAGGAACATGCGGATGTCGCGGCATTCCGTGTCATACTGCGTGCCGGCGATGACTGCCCGCAAAGGGCTGTTATCCCGCACATATTCGCGGATAGTCGTTACGCGCTTCATCATCGTATGCACGATGATGTCGGAGCATTCTGGCGAAAAGTCGATCAGTTCCTGAAAGAGCATTCGGTCCAGTCGAAGGACACGGGACGGCAGGCGCGCGCGTAATGACGCAATGGTGGGGGAATCGAGCAGAATGGGCGTTTCACCGTAGAAATCGCCGGGCTGGTAGCGTCCTCGGACTTTGCTTGATCCGCCGTATTCCTTTTCGACTTCGAGCTCACCTTCGAGCAACACAAAAAACGAAGGCATCTCCCCCTCTCGAATGAGCCACTCCCCTGCTTGAACATAAAGATCCGCAGCATTTTTCGCGATGCGTTCACGTTGGGGGTCCGTCAGGCAAGCAAAGATCGGAACGGACTTCAATTCATCAGGCCGAATCATTATTTGTATCCTCCGTTTCACTTGCCGTAAATGCTTGCGACCCAGGCCCATGTTTCACAGCGAGGCGCTTTTCTGAAGCGCTACATCCGATAACCCATTGGGAAGAATGGTTCGCGCAGCGCTGATAATGTTGATCGCTTCGCGCAGGAGTTTGATCTTGCCGCCCTCGGCCACGAGCCTTCCGAAAAACAATTGGTTATAGTGCCTTTTGGTTCCTGGCGCCGGGCAATGAACTTCGTATTCGCTCACTATTTGGTCCGGTGAATCCACGAAGACCTTCAGATTCATAAAAGCCACATCAGGGAAAAGGCTATTGATCTGTCGAAGGAACATCAAAATCTCCTCAAGGCCCTCGAATCGCCCCGGAAAGCCTACTTCAACCAGGTATGGAATCTCAATCGCAGCATCCGCCGCAAAAAGATTAATTGCCTTCTCTGGGTTTCTTATCAGATCCATATACGCAAGCAAGAGTTCTTTCGCACTAAGCATCGGGTCCCTTCGAAATGTTCGTTATCGCTGTTTATATGTATGAAGCAGTTGCAGCGTTGTTAACGTTCGCCTGACAAGCCTTTCAATATCAAAGCAAGCTATGGAGCTCAACTTTTAAGCCGCTCGGAGACGTGCTTAAAGAAGAACTCACACGTTTATGGACTGGCCGCAAGCTTGACCTGAGCTTTCAAGGGCGCGATGTGTTCATCGGCCTGCTCCGATCCACTGTCCACCTTCCATGTCGAACCAGACTGAATAAAAGTGACCTCTGTCACTCCGATGTAGCCGAGAATCTCGCGTAGGTAAGGCTTCAACGTGTCCATGCCTTCAGCGGGTGCCCCAGGTATGTATTCGCCGGCGCTCGCGATGATCACAGTGGCCTTCTTGCCGCTGAGAAGGCCCGCATAACTGCCATCGGCGTTCATCTTGAAAGTAAGTCCGGCGCGAACGATGTGATCTACGTAAGCCTTCAGCTTGGCGGGAATTCCGTAGTTATACATCGGTGTTGCGATTAGGTATTCGTCTGCCTGCTGAAGTTCAGCGATTAGGTCATCGCTAAGTTTGAGCAAAGACTCTTGCTCCTCGGTTCGAGCTGACGATTTAGTGAGATTGGCAGTGATCCAGGGGAACTCAACAAACGGGAGGTCGGTCGTCGCGATATCCCGCTCAATGACCTTGCCATCAGCATGGACCTGCCTCCAGCGTTCAAGGAACAGCGAACTGAGCTTACGGGAGATCGACCGATCCCCCCGCGAGCTAACGTCGATTTTCAACAGTGTGGACATAATGGTGGCCTCAGTCCTAGCTCCGGTGAGCGCCGACGAGCGCTTCGTCGGGTTGGTCCTACGCCGAAATTCGGCGCGACACAGGCAACGCGGCTAGAAGTTCGTTCGTGGTCAGTTCTGAATGAGCGAACAGCTTCGCATTCACGCGAGCGGCTGTCATGCCCTCAGGGTTAAAGGCTGCGGTTGCGTCTTTGATCAGAGTGACGTGAAAGCCCAGTTCCATGCCGAAACGGGCTGTCGCCTCGACGCAGGAGTTAGCGATAAAACCCACGAGAACGATCTTCTCTATGCCGTGTTGCTTGAGTTGCATCTCAAGGTCTGTGCCGGCAAAACCGTTCTGCGCCCAGTGCTCCTGAACGACGACGTCCCCCGTTTTTGGTCCAAACTCAGGATGCCACTCGCCACCCCATGTATCGATGGCAAAAGACATCCCGGCCTTCGATTGGACCTGGATTGGGTTGACATACATCCACTTTTCGAAATCATCCGCGCGCGCGCGATGATGTGGAACGACGACAACCTGGATGCCCGCTGCGCGTACCGCCGGAATCAGCTTTCCCATGTTTTCGTAGAAACCGACGGAGTCGGCCGTGGGTTTTGTTGTGGCGTACATTTTGCCGCCCTCGCTCATAAAGTCGTTATACGGATCAACGATCAAGAGAGCGGTGCGTGTTTTTTCATAGATTGCTGTTGTCATAAATCTCCTTGAGGAAAACGTTGGTGCCTTCTGGTCTCGCGGTGAGAATCTAAGCTAAGCGACAGAGCGCTCAACAGTACGGACACCCTGGCCCTTGCGAGCGCTTGCCTTCGCTTCAAGAGCTTTCTTCTCAATACTCTTGGCGAAGAACGGGGTCTCCTGCGCATTGTGGGCCGTTGTGGCGTTACCTCTCGACTCCTTTGCCATCTCAAGCGGCACACCCCTTTTTCCGAGAGCCTTGAGTAGATCTGGAGTTGTGCTACCGATGACATGGTTGGTCAACTCGCACGTTTCTAAGTCAATGGCTTTCACACTGAGTTCCCAGAGAACTTTCGTGGTCGTCCATCCGCTGGGCGTCAACAGGTCGGAAGTCGAAAGAACCCGGCAATGATGTTTTTCGCCGAGATCTTCTACATAGTGTTGCACCATCAGTTCGCCGCCAATCGTCTCGACATTGATCGACATCCTTCGACCGTCATCTGTAGTTGTCGCAGCGGCGGCAATGTGGGCCGGAGAGCAGCGTTGGTATTCAGCATCCGGTAGCGTGAATAGCCAAGTTGGTATGTCGACGAACTCGATCGGTGCGTTGATGGTGGCTGTACAACTTGATTCGGTCAGGACTTCTTCGCTCATGATCTTGTCTCCTTGATAAATTGTTGAGGCCTTATTCGGGCCTCTGATTGAGGTTATGCTGAACTCAGAGCCAACAGAAACTTGCCGTTTAGCGGGCTCCACCGCCGGCTTGGGCGGCCTTGATAATCAATGAACTTACTTCCTCCGGGTGCGCTACTACGACGGCATGGCAGGACGAAACTTCCACGGTTTCCGCATTAAGCTTGTGCGCCATGTTCCTCCCCAGTTCGACGGGGATAACGCGATCCTTGGTCGTCAGAAGAAACCAAGAAGGTTTTGTCTTCCAGGCGGCTTGACTGACAGGGGCTCCAAGAGCGTTTACTGACGTGGGAATCTGTGTCGCAAATAGGATCTTCTTTTCGGCCGCTGACAGTTCCTCCGCAAAATCCTCGTCCATGCCCTTTTCAGTAAGTTTGAGAAAGCCGGAGGAGTCGGGTCTGAGTTCCGCCCCGACTGGAGAATCCGGAACGGTCTTTAAAAGTGTTACCGCGGATTCGCCGGCATCTGGCGCAAAGGCAGCAATGTATACGAGTCCCTTTACCTTAGGATCGTTACCCGCTTCGGTGATTACAACTCCTCCGTACGAGTGACCCACGAGAAGCACCGGACCATCCGCGAGAGCGATGGCTCTCTTCGTAGCAGCAACATCGTCCGCAAGCGATGTCAGTGGGATTTGAACCGACACCACATTCAGCCCTTTGGCTTCAAGTGCGGGAATAACCTTCGCCCAACTCGACCCGTCGACCCACGCACCGTGCACAAGCAATACATTTGTAACGGCAGTCTTGGGCTCAATTTGAGCCGCTGCTTTTGTTGAGAACGCTAATATTGAAACGCAGCTGAGTGCCAAGAGGGCCGAAGTGATAATGGCTGTTCCTCTTGTAGAAGCATCGTTTGATTTCCTATTTCCTTGGTTGCTCATGTTTTCTCTCCTCTTCTTAATCCGTCGTTTAGTTCGTTCTTTTCAGCTCTTTATTTATCCAATTTCGAATGTAGGGAGAACAGTCGACGAGCTCGATGCCGGCAGTTTCCCAATTAGCAAGAAATCGAACGACTTCCACCCCTACCAAGTTCACATCGCACAAGTTCAAGATTGTTCCGGGGCCTGCGTCGTCGATCAGTGCCTTCAAGTCTACCAGGTATTTTTCCTGCATTCGTCCGGTCAGTCGAATTACCAATCTGTTTCCATCAAGGTATTTTTCGATCTTTAACGTCATCTGCTCCCTGTGTGGCGTTCGACGATAGAGAAGTTTGCAATAAGAGCGCCACTACAACTCGCCTGAATCGAAAGCACTTAGGCGGGAGTGCAAGGCCGCTTTATCAGCGTTCGCTGAAAGTTCGGCTGCGCGGATCAAGTCGCTGAGGCCGGTTTGACCGTTGCTCCGACCTCGGCTTACGGGTACGATGGGGAGCACCGTCCAATCTCGGTGAAACGTCTCACGTCGAATGTCGGTACCGTGAATCCCACGGGGCAGCAGGGGACCTATGATTTCGTTGGAGCGCGGCAATGAAACAAACCCTTCGATAGCCAAAACCGACCCTAGTGAACCGCATTTAGCTCTGACCGGGGCTGCCATAAACAATGAAGAGCGCAATCCTCCTGCCCAATCCCAGACCCACGAGAATTTAGAGAGAGAACTTAAGGAACTCAAGCTGGCTCAATCGCTCTTGTCGAGCGAAAAGAATGCTTTGGAAATGATCACCGAGGGAGCCAGCGTTCAGGAGATTCTGGAGAACCTGTGCGCCCGCTTTGACGCCGAGTCACTCGACTTTATCTCTTCGATCTTGTTAATGGATCCGGATCGCGAGCACCTTCGCTTTGGAGCCGGTGCACGAGTCCCCAAGGAGTGGGCCCAGTTCGTCAGTCCTGTGAAAATCGGCCCCTGCGTTGGCTCCTGTGGAACCGCAGCATTTCTCAAGAAGAGAGTAATTGCTTCGGATATCTCTACCGACCCTTTATGGGTCGCCTTTCGAGATGTCGCATTACGCAACGGCCTTCGTTCCGCCTGGTCGCAGCCGATTGTCTCAAAGGATAACGAAGTTCTTGGCACCTTCTGCATCTACTCTCCGCAACCGCGGATCCCCGAACCTGGCGACATTCGGCTAATTGAAGGAGCCGTGCACATTGCCCTTATTGCTATTGAGAAAGGTCGAATTCAGACCGCGTTAATTACTGCTTTGGAAGAGATCAAGAAATCGCAAGAACAGCTCCGCCGGGACGAAGAGGAATTCCGCCTCATAACGGATGCCATCCCACATATCATCGTCGTGATGCAACCCGAGGGCCGCATTATCTATGCGAATCGATTGGCGCTCGACTATACAGGTCTGACGCTAGGAGACGTTCGAGCTGAAACGTTCCGCACGCGCGCTTTTCACCCTGAGGATATCGAAAGAGTTCAGGACGAGCGAAAGGCGGCTCTTTTGAAAGGCGTCCCGTTTGAGAACGAACAACGATTCCTTAGAAAAGATGGCAAGTATCGGTGGTTCCTAAATCGCTATAACCCGCTTCTCGACGAGCATGGGAAGGTTATTCGCTGGTATACGACCGGAACGGACATCGAAGATCGCAAAAACGCTGAAGACAGAATACGAAATGAGAATGTGGCGCTGCGGGAAGAGATCGAACGCTCTTCGATGTTCGAGGAAATTGTGGGTTCTTCCGAGCCGCTGCGTGTCGTGCTGGAGCAAGTGTCGAAAGTGGCTCCTACGGATTCCACGGTCCTCATCTTAGGTGAAACAGGGACGGGTAAGGAATTGATTGCTCGCGCTATCCATAACCGGTCTAAGCGTTCAAGCCGTGCTTTCATTCGGGTTAACTGCGGCGCCATTCCTCGTGATTTGATCGCGTCGGAACTGTTCGGTCACGAGAGGGGCGCGTTCACCGGAGCACTGCAGCGGCGACTAGGACGATTTGAATCGGCGGACGGTGGAACGATCTTCCTCGATGAAGTCGGCGACCTGCCGCCCGAAACTCAGATTGCTTTGTTAAGGGTTCTACAAGAGCGGGAGTTTGAACGCGTCGGGGGCAATCAATCAATTGCAGTAGACGTGCGGGTATTGGCCGCCACAAACAGGAATATGAACGCTGCCGTGGCAGAGGGCAGTTTCCGTCAGGATTTGTTCTATCGGCTCAACGTTTTCCCGCTCCAAGTACCACCCTTACGCGATCGGGTGGACGATATCTCTTTGCTGGTTGACTACTTGATTGATCGTTACGGCAGCAAAGCGGGCAAGAAGTTCCGGAGAATCAACAAGAAAACCCTGGAACTGCTCCAGGCTTATGACTGGCCGGGGAATATCCGCGAACTACAGAATGTGATTGAGCGGGCCGTGATTCTTTGCGAGGGGGACACCTTTTCAGTGGACGAAGCCTGGCTTACGCGCGTGACACCGAACGCAGCGCCGACCCCTGTTCCACTGGTTGCCAATCTTTTGGAACGAGAGCGCGAAATGCTCGAAGCTGCACTGCGGGAAGCAGAGGGTGTAATCGGAGGCCCAAGGGGCGCCGCCACAAAGCTAGGCATTCCGAGACAAACACTTGAGTCAAAAATAAGAAAACTGGGAATTAACCGACACCTCTTTAAGACCGCATAACCCCTTCGCAGATACCGTCAGAGATGTAAGCGTCTTCCATTGCAAGACGATGTTTGTCTCAGAGCCTCAAAGTATTTATTCTTGCGCGCCTCACCGCTGATTGCTCCTCGTCAAAATACCAAACCCACATGGGCAGACGCCGAGCCTCGAGGCCGAAGTTTCAGCAAACGCTGAAAGAACGGCCCACCATAAATGGCTAAGACCTCGTTAATTCAACGAATTGCGAATGGTCGTGTCGTTGCACTCAATATAGGCGCAACTAAATACTTCCATCCCACAAATGAGGGACATCAGTCTGGAATGTCCGAAAGAGAGAGCGAAATGAAACTTGCGAACAAAGTTGCTGTCGTAACTGGATCATCGAAGGGCATCGGAGCCGCCATTGCCAAACAGCTCGCAGCGGAAGGCGCTTCGGTCGTAGTGAACTATCACACCAGCAAAGAGGGAGCGGATAAGGTCGTCTCAGAAATCGTTGAGGCGGGTGGCAAAGCCGTTGCAATCGGTGCGGACGTATCGAATGAGAAAGAGATAGCCGAGCTATTTACGAAGACGAAAAATACATACGGTAGGGTGGACATTCTTGTGAATAACGCAGGCATGTACGCCTTCGGACCACTCGAAGAGGTGACGGCCGAGAAGTATTATCGCGAACATGACCTAAATGTCCTGGGATTGCTTCTGACAACAAAAGCCGCACTGCCTCTCTTCCCACCTGAAGGCGGCAGCATCATCAATATAGGGTCGCGCGTGAATTCAGTCGCACCGGCAAAATCGGTTATTTCCTCCGCTAGTAAGGGTGCTGTAGACGCAATCACAAAGGTACTGTCCAAAGAACTTGGCCCACGCAAGATCCGTGTCAACTCCCTCAACCCTGGTGTGATCACAACGGAAGGATTTATCTCCGGCGGTCTTGCCGACAGTCCCATGCAGAAACATTATGTAGAGCTGACTCCCCTGGGTCGCATGGGAGAACCCGACGACGTGGCTCTGCCGGCTGTATTCTTGGCCTCGGACGACTCGCGCTGGATCAGTGGGGAGTTAATCCTGGTTGCTGGAGGAGAATAAGTAAGAGCGCTCCAATGGCCACCGAATTGACCCAGCAGACTGTCGGTTTCGCTGTTCTGAGTAGTTTGGAATTCCTTGCAGTTGGACGGACCTGATCAGAGTGATCTTTCCGTGTAACTTAAACTCGATCCGAAGTGGGCCAGAATCGGCTCGTAGAAAGTTTCACTGCAAGGGTACAGAGAAACGCGCCCTGTTGTCGTTGATGGCCGGTGGAAATTATCAACGCACCAGAGCCAATTCGGGCGCTTGCGGAAGATCAGCCTCGTCGACCCCGATCGACGAGGTCGGGAAACTCGCGATTTCGATCCGCTTGCTAAACGGAGAGTAGATATTTTCCCGGTAAGTTATTGATTTGGCGTCCCCGGCGGGATTTGAACGCGCGTTTGCGCCGTGAAAGGGTGCGGATCCATCGGATCAGGTCGTAATTACAAGGCGGCGGTCGCTCTGCAATGCGCTGTAAGGAACGGCTGAGGACTCCATAGAATAGGCTTTGGTTGTACCGTTCTTGTACTGCGAGTTTTTGAACCAGATTCTTGCCTCCGCCTGAACAAGAAAGTGAATCGGCGTTTCAACTGTCACGGAGAATGACATTAGCTAACCATCTACCCACGTCATAAAAACATATGGAGCCCCTCGGGAATCCGCGCTTTCTTCAGAAACACCTTCACTCTGGATTGCATTCCAGGGTTGATACTTCTCATGCTGCAAAGCAGCAGTTCCAAAGTTCTCCGTACCGGGGCCCTTTTCAGATCAAATTCAGGTCAAGACAACGATCTTGCCACCCGCTTTGTTCTCTTCCATACAGCGATGGGCCTCAACAATCTCGTCAAGGCAGAAAATCTTGCCGACTTGAACCTTCAATGTTCCCGCACTGATCTTGTCGATCAATTCTTCGAGCGGTGTGCGCATGAAGTCTTCGGATTCACCCGCATAAGTCGTCAAACAGACCGCCGTAGGAATCGCTTCCATTGGGGCGAACGTGTCGAACGACCATTTATTGCCGACGATCCCCGTCATGCAAACGATCCCGCCCCTCTTCGTGCAGAGTAGGGAGTCTTTGAGCGTAGTCGTGCCCACCAATTCGAGGACCTTGTCGACCCCTCCTGCACAGACTTCCTTGACCTGCTCGGCGATTGACCCTGTGTCGATGAATACCTGGTCGACACCGCTTTCCCGCAGCAGCTTTTCACGGCTAGAGTTGCGAGTCGTCGAAGCGACAATAGCGCCGTGGCTCTTGGCAATCGCCGCAGCTGCCAAGCCGACGGACGTCGTGCCACCGCGAATGAGCAATCGCTCGCCCTTTTCGACGCGAAGCGACTTGAATAGAGAACCCCACGCTGTTTGCAACATTTCCGGGAGGGCACCTAGCGTCTCCCATGCGAGCTCCGTTACGACACCTTGAACCTGAATCGCCGGCACGCAGGTATATTCGGCATAGCTGCCGTCGAACGCACGACCCATGCCTCCCATCGCGGTCGCGACGATTTCGCCTCTGCGGAATTCGTTTCCAGGCGCTTGTTCTATCAATCCAACAGCTTCGATGCCGAGAATCCGAGGGAACTTAACGTTTGGTGAATGACCCTGGCGAGTGAACAGTTCAGAGCGGTTCAGTCCGAACGCTTTAATGCGGATCAGGACTTCACCATCCTTCGGGCTGGGGATCGGGCGGTTCTCGATTTCGAGTACCTCCGGTCCGCCCGCGCTGTGGATCACTGCGGCCTTCATCGTAGCCGTCATTCGCATCCTTTCGATGGTTCACCCACGTTGATAGAAGATTCACTCGTGGGTGACAACCCGTCGCCGTTGAGGCTCACAGCTTTACTTTCCCGGTGGGTTGGTGGAGGAGAAGCTGTACCGTGCGATCTTCCAAGCGCCGTTCGAGGTTTTCTTGAAAATGAAGAGTTCCTGATTCGCTTCAGCGTTTTTTGAACCCGTGGCGTGGTCTGTTGTAGTTCCCGACGAATTTGTACGAGCGAAGACCCAGTCTGGGGATATCTCGACAATCTCGGCCGTATTGAACTTGACACTCAGCGTGATGGCTTTGAAGACCGCGTCATAGGCCTTGCGCAGAGCGACCGCGCCGATCGCTGATTGGCTATAGGGCGGCATAAATACGCCGTCGTCCATATAGAGCGCCATCACTGTGTCAGTGTCCGAGGCATTCAGAGCGTCTTGATATTTCTGCAGGACTGCGGCGACTGCTTTTTCGTTTGCTGTCATGTTTTCGTCCCTCTGGAGCTGCGTCCAAAAACGACTATAGGCCCAACCGGCCAGTGCGAATAGCGGGTTAAAGTGCAAATGTATTTCCCAACTTTGGGACAATGTGTTGGGCCAAATCAGTTCAGCTGCGCCGCGGATGCATCGGCAGGACATCGCCACTAGACTCAGGGCCGCGTGAATTTAAACGACCGTTATCAGAGGGCTGATCGTTAAACGGCAAGCTAATACGGTGGTGAGGCGATTCGTGCAAGATCGAAAGCGGGGACAAGAGAACAGACGCGTGTGCGCACGAGGTCCGGCTGCCAGGTTGAACCGCCAACCTCGGACCGCGATCAACTGGGAAGGATGGGAAACATCGATGAAGTCATTTGCACCGCGAATTCCTTAAACACTCGCACTGGACGAGGAACGTAGCGATTCCCGAGATGGCACAGTGAGAGATTGAATATTGGAAGGTGCCATTGAGACATGACTTCGACGAGGCGTCCGGCGCGTAAGAGTTCGGGTTGCACTATGGGGGGAAGTTCGCCGATGCCGGTGCCTGCAAGCAGAGCGGTCGCAAGGCCAGAGTACTCGTTGATCGAGAGGTAGGGTTGGAATGTCAGTGTTTCCTTGTCATTCCCGTTTATATTAGTAAAGTTCCAGCTGCTCTCAGGTCTCCAAAACGAGAACGCCAGCAGCTGATGGCCTAGCAAATCGTTCGGTGTCTCAGGCGGTTTGACCTTTTTCAGATAATCGGGGCTGGCTACCAGTTGATGCCGGTAAGTCAGAAGCCTGCGCACAATCAGCGAAGAGTCCTCGAGCTCTCCTACCCGGAAAGCCACGTCGACACCCTCGGCGATTTGATCAACTATCCGTTCGGTGATGAATATCTGCGCCCGGACGTCAGGGTAAGATGCCTGAAATGCGCCGACAAGCGGCGCAAGTAGAGAGTCGGAAATGCTGGGCGGCGCGGCAATTCGCAACGTGCCTGAGACCTTCGACAGATGATTCGAAGCGATGTTGCTGACCGCTTCGCTGACTTCGGCACCTCGCAGGGCATGCTCCAGCACTTCGGTTCCGACGTCGGTCAGCCGCAGGCTGCGTGTCGAGCGTTCAAGGAGACGAACGCCGAGTTGATCTTCGAGTTCTGCGACACGTCGACTCACCGTCGAGGTGGGCATCTTAAGACGCCGCGCGGCCTCTGAGAAGCTATTCGCCTCAACAACCTGGGCGAAAACTACAAGCGAGTTCAGGTCCGTCATGATTGTCCCAAATTTGCAATTCTAAATTCCGCTTTTGCAGCCTAGTCCTGGGAGCACAAGTCTCGTAGTGTTCCGTCAGCACAAATGACGGCTGGAAGAATCGACCAGTAGCCAAGTCGAGCTTATCTGATTGCGCTGCAATCAGTCACTACCGAGCGGGGGAAGCTGGGTAGTGGAATCAGGTCAATACACGGGATTTTGGATTTCACCTGGTCAACAGGCTTTCGTTACACAACCCGACGTTTCCGCAAGTTCAGGAATCGGCCGTACAAGCAGACCAGTTGACAAACAGTATTTCGACACAAATGTTTCGGAGGCCACAAGTGTCAGACACCATCGGTTTAGAAAGAACGCCCGTCGAGCAGGCCAGTTCGCGGATGGCGATGAACTGGGTAAACGGTGCGTGGGTTGATGCTGCGACGCGTTCCGACAGCTACGATCCCGCAACAGGTGAACGCATTGGAACCTTCGCACACGCTGTTCGGGCAGATGCTGAGGTTGCTGTTCAAGCAGCGGTGCGAGCGTTTAAATCCAGCGATTGGAAGGGCAATCGCAGATTGCGCGCGAAAGTTCTGAACCAGCTTGCGGATCGTTTTGAGGCACGGCGAGAGGATCTGATCGGGATTCTCTCGCTCGAAAACGGAAAAGTCCGTGGTGAAGCTGCTTTTGAAGTCGATATGATTCCCAGCAAATTTCGCTATTGGGCTTCTGTTGTATTAACCGACTACGGCCGGGCTCTGGAAGTATTACCCGGGCACTTTTCGGTGGTGACGAGATCTGCGATAGGAGTCGCGGGAATCATCGCCCCGTTTAATTCACCCCTTGTGCTTACCGTCCGTTCACTCGCGCCCGCCCTTGCTGCAGGCGTTACTACCGTTATCAAGCTACCAGGCAATACAGCTCAGACCAACTTCCTGTTCAGCAAAGTCCTTGCTGAAGCCGTTGATCTTCCGAAGGGAGTCATCAATGTCATTAGCGGAAGCGGCGGCGGGGGTGCAGAGTTTCTCGTGGAGTCCAAGGATGTGCGGATTGTCAGTTTTACCGGAAGTACGAAGACTGGAAAGACCATCTCCGGGGCGGGTGCACCGACACTTAAGCTGTTTCAGACCGAACTAGGCGGGAAGACCCCAATGATCATATTCGAAGACGCTGACCTCGCTGCGGCTGCCCCAAAAGTAGAAAAGGCACTCACCACCTTCGCAGGTCAGTTCTGCATGACCGGTTCACGCCTGTTGGTGCAGCGCGCTGTTGCCGAGCAGTTCCGCAAGCTCATGACCAAACGGCTGCAGGATGTCAAAACTGCCCCTGCTTCCGATCCCTCCAGCGATATGGGACCCCTTATTGACAAAGCGAATGTTTCTCGGGTCGACAAGATGGTGGAGGAGGCAATTGCTGCTGGAGCGAAGGTCCTAGTTCGCGGGGGACCGATCACCGAAGGTCCTTTGGCAGCCGGCGCGTTCTATCGGCCCACATTGCTTGAGGTGACTGATTCGAAAATGACGATTGTGCAGGAGGAGATTTTCGGGCCGGTTCTAACCATGCAGGTTTTCGACACCGAAGCAGAAGCCGTGGCACTCGCGAATGACAGCGAATATGGCTTGGCTGCAAGCATCTGGACCAGGGACGTCGATCGTCCGTTACGTGTTGCCAGAGAGTTGGATGCTGGAACTGTCTGGATCAATGATTGGGCCGTTGTTTGGGACGAGTTCGAAGAGGGTGGCTTCAAGCGAAGTGGGAATGGGAGACTCAACGGTCTGACTGCTATCAATGACTTCTTGGAATACAAACACATCGCCTTCAACTCGGGGACGATTGCAGACATTGATGCATCATCAATCGCGTTGAGTCAAAAGAGCGCAGCGCTTCCGACTATTCGATCAAACCGATAGCTGTGTGCCTATGAGCTCCAAGTGTGCTCGCGCAGAATGATTGTCCCAGAGTTGGGAAATACATTCCCAGTTTCTCCAGCTAGTCACACATGCAGCGTGACGTTAAATTCACTTCTGCTAGCACGCTCGAACGGATCACTTGAATAATGTCGCTCGCGAGCGGCCCAGTTCATTGGATCGATGTTCAGTTACAAGGAGAAATGAAAATGAAAATGTTTATATGCATCCTGATTTTCGGCACCGTGTTGAACGGCATCGTCTCGGCGCAAGCCTCGCAAGAGTCCATGCACCCGGCGCAGTCCTCAAACGAGGACTTGAAAAGTTATGTGCCCGTTTTGCCTTCAGTAAAGGCTAAGGTCTGGAAGATTGATCCCAATCTCGGTTACGCAGTGAAGAACGTCGGTGGAGGCGTGTACGTCATTTCCGACAACGGGTGGCAGTCTGCATTTATCGTGACCGATGCAGGAGTCATCGTATTCGATGCGCCAGCGAGCTTCGGGAAAAGCATTCCGTCAGCAATTGCCAAAGTCACGGATAAGCCGATCAAGATGCTTGTCTACTCCCATGTGCACAAGGATCATATCGGCGGCTCGGCAGCGTTCAAGGACATCAAGGGACTTCAGATCGTGGCGCTTGACTCGGTCAGCGACTTCCTTAAGGAAATGAACGATCCCAATCGCTTGCTGCCGAGCGTAACCTTCAAATCGGCTAAAACGATCAAGCTCGGTGGGAAAACTATTGAGCTCACACGCCGGGTGTATCACTCGCCTGAAGGTGACCTTTTCATCTATATTCCGGAAGCGAAATTTCTAATGGCGGTCGATTCGGTCACTTCCGGGTATGCACCCTTCCAGGGATTCGATCTGACGACAGACTTTCACGAGTACCTCAAAATGTTTGATGAGATCCTCGCGTACAAGTTCGACACATTTGCGGGCGGACATCTTACGGATATCGGGACGAAGGAGGATGTCGAGATCACCGAGGAGTACACCAACGACGTCTACAATACGGTCAAACGCCTTCATAACGGGCTCGACCAAGGTGCCGTCGTGGCTCAAGCTGCAAAGACTGTGGGACCTTACAATGAGTTTTTATT
>Ga0073928_10005274_pt1 | contig 18296 bp, 15 predicted proteins | sample PaiPotPPA55metaG_FD_76969 | JGI IMG/M metagenome (GOLD analysis project Ga0073928, IMG submission 76969) | Iron sulfur acid spring bacterial and archeal communities from Banff, Canada, to study Microbial Dark Matter (Phase II) - Paint Pots PPA... ... | reverse complement strand
CCCGCAACCGCCTTGGAAAATGCCAGCCTCGGCGTGAGCAACGTCCGTCCTGACGTTGTGGCTGGATGCTCCAAAGGAGGCAGCCGTACGCTGACAAGCTGGTTTAACACGAATTGCTTTGCCGCCCCGCCGCAGTGGGGTTTTGGCACCGAATCCCGTGTGGACGACTCACTGCGCGCGGACGGAATCAACAACTTTGATTTTGCTATATTCAAGAAGACAATGATCACTGAAAGAGTCGGCATTGAATTCCGAACCGAATTCTTTGATCTGTTCAATCATCCGCAGTTCGGCTTCCCGGGCACGAACTTTAATCCCGCGGGCGGGAACAACAGCGCTAATGGATTTGGAACGGTGACGTCCACGAACACGGGCAACACCCCGCGTCTGATTCAGTTTGCACTGAAGCTTGTTTTCTAAGTTGCGCGAAACTGAGCGGGCTGGGCATTTCTGCCCAGCCCGTTTTTTTCGCTTGTCGTGCTTGTGCCTCCGTTCAGTTTAGATTTCCCGCGACCCCATGAGGAATGTTCCTGTCGTTGAATACGCCGAGGCAAGGAAGATCATAGAGCTCGTCGTTGAAAAAGCATCCCATCTGCAGAAGTCGTTAGTCGTCGCGGTCACTGACTCGCACGGCGAATTGATTGCATTCGCCCGCATGGACGGCGCGCCCATTTCCTCCATCCGCATTGCCGCTAATAAAGCATGGACCGCTGCCCGGGAACGCAAGACCACAAAAGAAATCGGAGAGAAAGTGCGGCATCCTGAAAAAGGCCACGACATTGCCTACTACGGTGATCCCAGGTTCGTAGGGTGGGGCGGCGGGATTCCCATCTGGAAAGATGGCATGGTGGCTGGAGCAATCGGCGTGAGCGGCCTGTCGTCGCGTGAGGATGTCGAGTTGGCCACGCTTGCGCTTGAACAAGTGATGGCGCAGAAAGTTTCGTAAGATCGGTCCAGGAAAGTTTATTCAATTTGATTTCATAGGCAGGTACTAATGACGCGCAAGTTCCAGCCGTTTCTCGCCTTGTTGTTGTTTCCTCTTTTGCTCGCTTGGTCTCAGCCACAAACCACTTCGTCGGATGCCGACGCCCACATTGACGCACTCATCAAGAAGCTAACCCTCGAAGAGAAAATTGATCTCATTGGCGGCGTGGACGACTTCTATATTCGCGCCAACGATAAGATCGGCCTTCCGCGATTGAAGATGGCCGACGGTCCGGTTGGCGTGCGCAATTACGGTCCTTCGACGGTGTTCGGAGGTATTGGGCTGGCAGCTACTTGGGATCCCGCGATGGCATCGCGAATCGGAGCCACCATCGGTCAGGATGCACGCGCCCGTGGAGTGCATTTCATGCTGGGGCCAGGGGTGAACATCTATCGTGCTCCCTTGAACGGCCGCAACTTCGAATACTTCGGCGAAGACCCGTTCCTCGCAGCGCGAATTGCGGTCGGCTACATCACGGGTATGCAAAGCCAGGGCGTCAGCTCCACCATCAAGCACTTCATGGGAAACAATTCCGAATTTGACCGACACAATAGTGACTCAATTATCGACGGGCGCACCATGCGCGAAATTTACCTTCCGGTATTCGAGGCTGCAGTCAAAGAAGCGCATGTGGGCGCGATTATGGATTCGTATAACCTGACCAACGGCCTGCACATGACGCAGAACGGATCTCTGAATATTGACCTCGTAAAAAAGGAGTGGGGCTTCCCGGGAATCATCATGTCCGATTGGGACGCCACTTATGACGGTGTCGGCGCTGCTAATGGCGGCCTCGATTTGGAAATGCCGTCGGGAAAGTTTATGAACCGCGCAACTCTGCTTCCCGCGGTGGAAGCGGGCAAGGTCAGTGAAGCAACCATCGACGACAAGATCCGACGCATTTTGCGAACTGCAATTCAATTCGGCTGGCTTGACCACGAACAAACAGACAGTTCGATACCGCTGATGAATCCCGCAGGTAAGCAGGCGGCATTGGAGGCGGCTCGGTCAGGAATGGTGCTGCTTAAAAACGACGGCAACATTCTGCCTTTGCAGAAGGGAAGCATTAAGTCGATTGCAGTTATCGGTCCTGACGCTTATCCCGCACGTTCCGGCGGAGGGGGCAGCGCTGAAGCCGAGCCATTCACTAAGGTCAGTTACCTCGAAGCCATTACAGACTATTTGGGGGACAGTGCAAAAGTTTATTATTCGCCCGGCCTTCCGACGCTCGACGAAATTTCAAAGCAGATGGAATTTACTTCTCAAGCAAGTGGCGGTCAGAAAGGTTTAAAGGAAGAGATTTTCCATAATCTTGACCTGAACGGCAAACCTGCACTGGTGCGATACGACGATCATGCGAGTTACACCCCCGCCCGCGAAGGCGACAAGGCAGCTAGCGATATCTCTATTCGCTGGACTGGTTTTTTTACCCCGAGCGTTGCCGGATCGTACCTAGCATTCGTACAAGGTCCGGGCGAGAATGGCGGCTATCGGCTCTTTATCGACAAGAAACTTGTCCTCGACAATTGGACCCAGTGGTATGCCTTCCAGGGCGAGGCACCAGTCACGCTTACACAAGGCCCGCATCAAATCGAACTCGATTACTATGCAAAAAGTGGATGGGGCAAAGTCACGGCCAACTTGGGAATTGTCCAGCCTGAAACGCTGGTCACGCCCGAGGCGAAATCGCTAGCCGCGCGCGTGGACGCTGTAATTGTCGCTCCCGGCTTTGACGCTGCCAGCGAGGGCGAAAGTGCCGACCGAACGTTTCATCTGCTACCCGGCCAGGACGAGCTTATCAGCCAAATCGCCGCTGCGAATAAGAAAACCATCGTGGTGATGACTTCCGGCGGCGGAGTTGACATGAGTGGCTGGGTAGATCATGTTCCCGCGCTGCTCGAAGCGTGGTATCCCGGCCAGGAGGGCGGAACGGCGCTAGGGCAACTGCTTTTTGGTGACTTCGATCCATCCGGGCGGTTGCCGATCTCAATCGAGCGCCGCTGGGAGGACAATGCCACGCACGATAGCTACTATCCAAAAGCTGGCACTAAGAAAGTTGAATACACAGAAGGAGTTTTCCTCGGTTATCGTCACTACGACAAGTCTTCGGTCAAGCCGCTGTTTCCGTTTGGCTATGGGCTTTCTTACACCTCGTTTGCGTACAAGAATCTAACGGTTTCTGCCGTGTCGACGAATGAAGTCACCGTCGCTTTTGATGTCACCAATACCGGCAGCCGCGCTGGGGCCGACGTTGCCGAGGTGTTCGTGGGCGACCAGCATGCGCCAGTCCCTCGCCCAGTCAAGGAATTAAAAGGTTTTGCCAAAGTAAACTTGAAGCCGGGTGAAACCAAGAATATTACCGTCAGGCTAGATCAGCGAGCGTTCTCCTATTATGACGTCAAGAAACATACTTGGGTAGTGTCGCCGGGAGATTTCAACGTCTTCGTCGCCCGCTCAGCCGCTGACGTCGAATTAACGGGAAAAGTGACAGTGCGATAACAGGTCTAGGACTCTGGATTCAGGAATGACTTATCGTTCGCGGACGCAACTTGGTCGCTTCGCTCGGCAGCGCGCAAGCCTGCGAAACATCTTTCAACGCTTCATCCAAGGCCGCGCCTAGCGCGTCCATCTGTTCCGAGGTTATTACCCGCTGCATCCCTTCGAAGAGCTGGCGCTCTTCTTTGCGGATGTGTTCGGCCAATTTCTGTCCGAAATCTTCCAAGCTTTGCAGATCGAGCTCACGCACACCCGCACGAGCGAAATAAGCTCTCAGGATGGCATGTTCCGTCAGAAGTTGTTCTATGAGTGGTTGCAGGGCAGGGAAACCCGCCGCTGCCGGAAACAATACGTTTTCTTCCGCTGTGAAGTGAAGTCCAATTTTACTTTCAAATTGTTGCTGGATTTCAGCCTGCCAGGCTTCGAGATCCACTTCGCCAGACCGAACGGCGCGATCAAGGCGTACGCATAGCGCGAGCGCCTGATGGTGCTGGCGCGAAAGCGGGATGAGATTCTTATCACGCAGCATGTAAAGAACGATAATAGTCTGGTGCCGCACGGGCGAGGACGCCCGCGCCCGCACTAGCCCGTGCTTACCTTAACTTACGCCTGCGGCCGACCACTGGCTCCGGTCCGAGCGCAGGGTAAGCCAATCGGTCCGCACTCGGTCCCACTCTTGAATCAGCATTCCATAGGACTCGAAAAATTGTCGGATACGCGGTCTCTCCCAACCAACCACGTCTTCGAGAATGGGCGCGAGCACCGCTAGCGCGTTGCTGCTGAGGATAGTTCTTTTCGCTACCTGCGAAACGTGCTTGGCCTCGGAGACCGCAATAGTAAAACCGTCACGAACATTTACGTGCAACATGACGTGGACATCCGAGCTGCCGTCTCCTACGTAGATAATATGGTCCGGCCCAACCTGCTGCTCGGCCTGCAACTGATCGAGCCTCGCCACTTTGCCGTAGCCGGCGGTGGCGCGAGCGATGGATTCAATCTGGCCGCTGCTGTTATAGAGGAACTCAGTTCCGTAGATGTGATCGGCAGGGACAATTCCCTCGAGCGCCGACTGAATGACTTCGACCGGCGCGGCGGAAAGAACATAAAAGTCGAAATGATAACCGTCAATGCCGCTCTTAAGAATTTCATAAAGCAGCGCAATGTTTTCCTTCAGGCGCACGCTCTTACCAGCCTCAATCAAGTGTTCCCGGCGCACCCGCGTCTTAAATTCGGGATCATGCAGCAGCAGATATGCAAGCTCCGCGCCTTGCTGCACCAAATTAAGCTTCGCCATACCTTGGGCTTTGCGCTCAAACTCGTCGGTTGGAATGCCCACCAATTCACTGAGCACGTAACCCGAGTCGTTGAAAGTCAACGTCTGGTCAAAATCACTGGCGAAGATGTAGCGTTTCACAGGCTTTTCAGTCATCTTTATATTAGATGTGATGGAAAGACGAAAGGCCAATTAAAAACATCGATGAGTGCTATAAGGCCGCAGATTTAACCCATTGTTAACAAAGGAAAGAGTGTTAGCACACTCTCGTTGGTCGCTTTACTAATTCGTTCCCACCATTGAAAATAGTGGTTCGCCCTCAAGTGCCACTTTCTCGTGAGTGCGGAGCGCATAATAAAGAATCATTGCCCGCATGCGGGCTATTGGAGCAGAAATCATTATGGGAACTTCCGGAGAGCTGATTCGCCTGATCAATTACGTCGACGACATTACAACCACCTTGCGCCGTATCAGTGCCTTCGTTGCGGCTATGGAAGCCGACGAGCGCAAGCGTCTGGCAGAAAGCCTGAAGGCTGCGGGAACTAATCTCGATGCCCTCGTAGTCCGCTTGGAAAAGGGTGGGCAGTAGTGGCTGAGGTCAATACCATTGCCGTGATCGGGGCCGGCACCATGGGCCGCGGCATTGCTCATGTTGCCGCTCTCGGCGGTTATCAGACCATCCTGGAAGACCTGCTGCCCAACGCTCTGCGGCGAGCCGAGAACGAGATTCGCGGCAATCTCGACAAGGCCATTGAACTGGGAAAGGTTTCAGCCCACGACGCTAAGGCGGCGCTCGGTCGGTTGCGATATGCGGGCAGCGTCGAGGAAGCCGCGCGTGAAGCCGATCTCGTGATCGAGGCCGTGCCGGAAGAGATGGAGTCGAAGATTGAGATTTTCACTCTGCTCGACAAAATCTGCCGGCCGGGAACGATTCTGGCTTCCAACACTTCTTCTCTCAGCATTACCGAAATTGCCAGCGTCAGCTACCGTCCCAAGAAATGTGTAGGAATGCATTTTTTCAATCCAGTACACAAAATGAAATTACTAGAGATCGTGCGCGGACTGGAAACCGATGAAGACACGCTGGCGACCGCCGCCGAGGTGGGCCGACGGATGGGCAAAGACGTCGTGGTGATTAAAGAGTCTCCGGGATTCATCACCAGCCGCATAAACGCCATGATCGGGAATGAAGCCTTCTACATGCTGCAAGAGGGAATTGCTTCCGCGCAGGATATCGATAAAGCCCTCAAGCTCGGACTCAATCACCCCATGGGTCCGTTCGAACTGGTGGATCTAGTCGGCTTGGATACGCGCCTGCACATCCTCGAATACATGCAAAAAACCTTGGGCGAGAAATACCGGCCTGCGCCGTTGCTGGTTCAGTACGTGAAGGCGGGTCGACTAGGACGCAAAGCCGGGCGCGGCGTGTACGAGTATCCCGAACAGAAGTCGGCACAAGAAAAGACCCCGGTTGCCAAAGCCGGGGATTAAGTCGCGTTGGCTATTGCGCCCACAGAACTCATGTCATTCCGAGGAGCGAAGCGACGAGGAATCTTGGTCTCTCTGCCATCAGAAAGAACCCAGATCCCTCGCTTTGCTCGGGATGACAGTTCACTTCTGGGATACGAAGTTCGCGGGGCGTGTGGCGCGGGCGCCCTCGCCCGCGAATTCTCGCCCGCTAATTCTTGTTGATGTCCTGCTTGGCCTCCAGCTTCTTCACTAACGGCTCAAAGAAGATCTTCTGATTGTCAGGTGCACCCGCCAAAGTAATTTTGATCTCCTTCAGCGCGTTGTCGTAATCCCCCTGAGCCGAATAGAGTCTTGCGGTGCCGTCATGAACAACCCAGTCGTTCGGATCTTTCTTCGCCGCCTGACGGAACAACTCAAACGCCTGATCCTGCTTGCCTTGGGTTTGCAGTTGCCGGCCGAAATAATAGAGTTGAGCCGCTGTCGCCCTTTGCAGGCCCGCGTTCTTTGCCATTTCCGCTTCGTCCTTTCGACCCATGGCTTCAAGAATCTGCGACTTTGTCAGATAATTATCGAACCGCGGTTCGGTTTTGATTGAAATCTCTTCGTATTGCAAAGCTTCGTCAAGATCATATTTGTTGGTAAGCAGATAAGTCGCCGCGTCGTCCCAGCCTTCCCACATGTACTGCGGCAGACCATGTAGCTGGTTATGCAGGCTTGCCTGCACGATGTCGTGCACGTTAACGTCGATCTTGAATGGGACTGCAACCTTCTCCCAGCGCAGCGTGGCAACTGCGGAATCTGGCTTGACGTCGTCGAAATCGTAGGTCAGTGCTTCGCGGGCCTCCGAGACCTGGGGCTTAATGGTTACTCTTAGCGCATCATCAGCTTGCTTGTAGGTGAAACTTCCCCACGCCCCGTGATCCCTGGAGAAGATGACTGTCCACTGGTCGTGCCCGGGAATCATATGCAGACCGTAGGTGCCTTTGGCCAACGGCTTGCCGTCGATCGAAACGGGATCGGTGAAAGTGATAGTGGTATTCTCATTCGCTCCCGCCCGCCATACTTCGTCATAAGGCACGACTTTGCCCCAGATGGTTCGACCCTTAACCAGCGGACGGTGATAGTTAATGGTGATGTCGGTGATTCCGATGCGCTGGATCACCACTGAGTGTTGGCTATCACGAGGCAGGTCCAAGAGCGCGGACTGCGCGTGGCATAAAGAGCTTCCGACCAAAAGCCCAGCAACTGAAACCAAAGCAACGATCAACTTCTTGAGCATGGAATCACCCTCCAAATTGTTTCTGTTTATGTAACCCGATTGAGGAAACGATCATTTAGACGCGGCGGACAACCGCCGGATAGCAGTTTGTAACAATTTGTAAAATGTAGGCGCGCGGGCGTCATCGCCCGTGCTAATTGCTCTGAATGCAAAGCGCGACCTATGCAAAGCACGAGCGATGACGCTCGCGCCTACACCGGTTGCCTTTACAATGCATTTGTGACCGAAGGTAACCATTCCCGCCTGGACCGTGTTCTCGCCCAACTGCGTCTTTACGAGCATCCATTGCTCGACTTCTCGGCTCGCGCCAAGGGCGAAGGCGTAGAGCTCATCATTCAGTTTAAGAATCCGCCGATCCCGGTGCACACTTACTATTTCGACTTGCATCCGCGTGATCTAGACAACTCGCAGTTCGAATGGAGCCTGCAGCGCCAGCTCTACGACTGCCTCCACGGTTACCTCGTCGAAATGTTCATCCGCACGCCGCAAGACCGTCTCGAACGTCAGCAGGAAGGCCTGTGAACCTGCGTCAGAAAATTGTGCAAGAAATCCGTGAGCAGGGGCCCATGCCCTTTTCCCGCTATATGGAACTTTGCCTTTACCATGCGGAGCTTGGTTACTATTCGCGCAACGCGGAACAGTTTGGCAAAGCCGGTGATTTCTACACTTCAAGCGATGTGCGCGCGGTCTTCGGCAGATTGTTAGCACGTCAGTTCGAGGAAATATGGCGCGTACTGGGATCGCCAGAGCGAATCGAGATTCTGGAACTTGGCCCCGGACGCGGATTGTTTGCCCAGGACGTGCTGGATTGGTCGGAGAAGAAATTTCCCGAATTCTTCCCCGCGCTGCACTATTCGCTGGCGGAACAATCTCCCGTCTTGCGCCAGCGATTGCAAGTAATCCTGGAAAAACACTTCGAAACTGGAAAGGTGTCGCTCGCAGCCGCCTCTGTTTTCGATCATGCGAACGCAACTGTGAAGGGCACGACTTCAGTCGTGCCAAATGACATCTCTGCCGCGAGGGCCTTAGCCCCGGAGGTTCCTATCATCATTTTCGCTAATGAGTTCTTCGACGCCTTACCGGTAGAAATCGTCATCCCCGAGGGCCAGTTACGCATCTTGGAAAAAGACGGGCAACTGTTTGAAAGCTGGCATCCACCATCCGCCGAAGCGCTTGAGTTCCTCGATCGTTACGGTGTGCACCCAGAACCAGGAGAGCGTGTCGAAGCATCGCTCATCGCGCAGCGCTATATGTCTCAGCTCGCTGCAGCAATCGAACGCGGCGTCATCATCGCCATCGACTACGGATACACGCGGCAAGAGCAACTGGCTGGGCGGCGTCGCGGCACCATCGCTGCCTACCGGCGGCACACAGTCAGCGCGAACACGTATGAAGCCCCGGGAGAGCAGGACATCACCACTCACGTAAACTTCACCGCCCTCGCGGCCGCAGCCGAAGCGCAGGGGATGCGGGCGCAGCCACTGGTGACGCAATCACAGTTTCTTATGGGAATCGGCGAGCGCAATCAATTCGCCGACGTCTTTGAAGATTGCAAACTGCCTCAGGAACGCGCCAAGGTCGCGTTGCAGCTGAAACATTTAGTGACACCCGCAGGCATGGGAGAAACTTTCCACGTACTGATCGCATCGAAAGGCATCGAGCCGCAAAAAGTCGGAGCACTCAGCGGCCTGATGTTCGGCAAAAGCGCTTATGACTCATAAAATTAACTGCCAAAACCCTAATGGAGGCCGGGCGTCCTCGCCCGTCCTCCATCAAACATAAGAATGTTTTTGTCCACACGAATAGTTCCGGCGCCGGCGCAGTAACATCTATAGGCTCATATCCCGCGAATGGAAGGAGAGAGAAGTGGAAACCGGTCCGCGTCCCGCCTCGTGGAAGATCCTTCTGGCTTTCGGCATTATTTACTTTGTCTGGGGATCAACCTTCCTGGCGATACGAATTGGTGTTCGCGAAGTGCCGCCGTTCTTACTGGCCGGCATGCGGTTCTTCGTGTCGGGTGTCATCCTTTACGGCTGGATGCGGTTAAACGGTGCCCCATCCCCGACGGGACGGCAGTGGGCCGGAGCAACCCTGCTTGGAACGTTGATCTTTCTGGTTGACTACGGCTGCCTTTTTTGGGCCGAGCAGCGTGTGCCGTCGGGGATCGCGGCGGTGGTGCTGGCGACCATCCCGGTGTTTATCACTCTGCTGGAAATCATTTTTCTGCGCACCCAGCGGCTCACCGTTCGGCTCGGATTCGCGCTACTGTTGGGCCTTTGCGGAGTCGCAGTTCTCACCGGCCAGTCTTTCTCCTTCGGCGAAGTTCCCATCAATCGTGCCGGCGCTCTCGCGCTTATCGTTGCGTCGTTCACCTGGTCTGTGGCCACGATTCTCACGCGTCGGCTCCCGCTCCCCGAGTCGAAACCCACTAGCGCCGCCGCCCAAATGATCACCGGCGGAATTCAGTTATTCGTCCTCGCAGCTCTCTCAGGTGAATTCGTGGGGTTTCACTGGCACGCGGTTTCCCGGAACGCCTGGCTTGCGCTGGTTTATCTCATTGTTTTTGGCTCGATCGCAGGTTTCACTGCTTATGTCTGGCTGCTGCATTATGAATCGCCCACCAAAGTGGGAACCTACGCCTACGTGAACCCCATGGTTGCGGTTGCTGTTGGATACTTTTTTGGAGGCGAAGCCATCGGTCGTCGCACGCTGTTAGGCGCCGTGCTAATTCTGATCAGCGTAATCACAATAGTCACATCACCCAAAAGAGCCAGGCAGGCAGACAAGCAAGCGGCACTATCAATTGCGGAGGCCGAGTAAGCGTTGCCGTCTCAATGAGCGTCGTTATCCCCAAAGAGAAACTTCGGATTACGCGCCGGTGCTTTTAGAAGATGTGGCGAAATCCCCAGAACAGCAATCCCGAGAGAAGCATCGCGACGGGCAATGTGAGAACCCAGGCGAGCGCGAGATTGCGTACCGTCGCCCATTGCAGCCCAGAGTGATTCGCGTACATCGTCCCCGCAACACCGGAGGAAAGCACGTGAGTGGTGCTTACCGGCAAGCCGAACCAATCCGCGGCCCCGATCGTGAACATCGCGGTAATCTCCGCTGCCGCGCCTTGCGCGTAGGTTAGATGGTCCTTGCCGATTTTTTCTCCCACCGTGACTACGATTCTCTTCCAGCCAACCATAGTCCCGAGGCCCAAGGCCATCGCGACCGCAACCTTGACCCATCCCGGGATGAAGCGGGTCGAGGCGTCGAGATGCTTTTTGTAGTTGGCGAGCACGGCGTTATCAGCTGCGGAGAACTGTGGTTGCCCGGTTTTTTTCATGAAGCGTAGCGCTTCGCTGACGATGTACATGTCATTTCGGAAGTTGCGTACGCGATCCGCCGGTACATTGCGCAGCTCTTTAAACATCGACATCTCGTTGCCGATGTCGGTGACTAATTCGCGCAGGGCCAGCATGGTGTTGGGAGTGAAATTGCGGGTGCGAACGTAGTCGGTAACTTCGTCGCGCGCGTCCCCGATGACTGCGTCGGGCGACACGTAGTGATTAAGGACCTCCGCTGTTTGTTGTGACACAGCAATAAAATCCTGGGATTGGCGCGCGGTTACGGCGTGATTCAAGGCGTAGGCGGTTGGAACCGTGCCGACCAGGATCAGCATGATCAGCCCCATCCCTTTCTGTCCGTCATTCGATCCGTGAGCAAAGCTCACTCCAGTGCAGGTGAGAACCAGCAGAGCCCGAATCCAGAAGGGCGGTGGTTCGGTGCCTTCCGGGGCTTCATACAATTTGCGATTCTTCAGTAGGGCTTTCGAAAGGAACAGGAGCAACGCCGCTACGGTGAAACCAACCAGCGGAGACAGCAGCAGCGACTTTCCAATATTGCCGGCTTGGCTCCAGTCCACACCGCTGGTTCCGGTCTTCGGCGAAAGCAGTTGGTTGGCAATACCCACTCCAATGATTGAGCCAATCATGGTGTGAGAACTGGAGGCGGGCAAACCGAAATACCAGGTTCCGAGATTCCACATGATGGCGGCCATCAGCAACGCAAAGACCATGGCAAAGCCGCCCTTGCTGCCCACTTGAAGAATGAGTTCAACCGGGAGCAGCGAAACGATAGCAAATGCGACAGCGCCACTCGAGGTGAGCACGCCCAGAAAATTCCAGAAGCCCGACCACACCACCGCGAACTGAGGTTGCAACGAATGCGTATAAATCACCGTAGCCACGGCATTGGCAGTGTCGTGGAAACCATTGACGAACTCGAAGCCCAAGGCGACCATCAAGGCCAGTGTCAACAACAGGTAGGGCATAATCGACGTAGCGTGATAGCCCGACAGATCAGACACCAGGTTAATGGCGGCATAGGAAATTCCTATCAACAGCACTCCGCCAAAGATCGCCATGCCCAGCTTTCCGGGCGACTTTTGCATTTTTGAATCCAGAACGGTCGATGCCGCAGTAGCCATAGGGTTCCTTCAAAATGACGGGTATTGGGCCGAACCATCGGCCTGCAGGTCGCAACTATACGCAACGATTGTTACGGGAATGTGAAAAGTGACGGGGGCGTAAAGAGAATCCCTGGAATTGCCGCTCGGTGAAGGGGCTACTGGACAATGTCTATTTCTTGAAGTCCTTCAAAATTTCTCGCGCCGCGTTGGCGCCCGATCCTCCGGTCAGGCCTGCTCCCGGGTGCGTCCCTGAACCGCACATATATAGATTCTTAATCGGGGTGCGATATCGTGCCCAATCCAGCAGTGGACGCATGGTAAAAAACTGGTCGAGCGCCAGTTCTCCATGAAAAATGTGGCCTCCGGTCAATCCGTACGTATCTTCCAAATCCTGCGGCGTGATGATCTGGTGCGTCAGAATTAACTCCGGAAGGTTCGGAGCGTATTGTGCCAGTGTTCTAACCACTGTGTCGCCCAAAGCAACGCGCTGGCTGTCCCAATCGCTGCTCTTGAGTTTATATGGCGCGTACTGCATATAAATCGACATCACGTGTTTGCCATGCGGAGCCAGCGATGGGTCAGTTAATGAAGGGATCACGAGTTCCAAATACGGTTGCTTGGAAAAATTGCCGTACTTCGACTCGTCGAAAGCCCGCTCCAGGTAATCGATCTCAGGTCCAATATGAATCCGCCCGCTCAAAGCCCCGGTATCACTAGCTCCTTTCAGCCCTGTGAATTCGGGAAGGCCTGCAAGCGCGAGGTTCACTTTGGCGACCGTGCCCGGCATGCGGTAGTGCTGCAACTTCATAACGAAATCGGGCGAGAGGTGAATCGGATCGACAAGTTTCAACAAAGTCCGCTTAGGGTCGGCGTTAGAAATGATTGCCTTCGCGTTGATCTCTTCGCCAGTTGAAAGCACGACGCTAGTGGCTGCGCCGTCCTTCACTCGAATTTCGATCACCTCAGCGCCGCTGCGAATCTCTGCACCTGCTTGGGTTGCCGCTGATGCCATAGCCTCGGCGATGGCGCCCATCCCGCCTTGCGCGAAATAAGACGAGCCCGCGGGGTGAGGGTCTCCTGCGCCGCGAATAAGCAGCACGAGACTCGTTCCTGCCGACCACGGCCCCAGAAACGTTCCGAAAATGCCGCGGGCCGCGATGGTGGCGCGAAGCAGTTCAGTTTCGAAATATTCCGCGACCAGATCCGCAACTGCCATCGGCCCCCAGCGGAGCAGGCGATACATATCCTTCTTGCCGAGATTTCGGATTGACCGCCCAGTCTGCAGCATGCCCCACAAATCAGCCCGGTTTGGATGATCAATGTTCGGTGGCGCCAGCGTCAGCGATTCGCCAATCACTCTGCCAACTTTCGCCAGCGATGTTTGCAGCTCAGCATACTTCGCCGCATCCTTCTGAGAGAATTTGCCAATCTCCTGCATCGATTGCTTGACGTTGTTGTAGAGAATCAGCGCACGCCCGTCTGATGACAGCGAAACGACACCGACGTCCGGCGTGATCAACCTCAGTCCATACTTATCCAGTTGCATGTCACGAACAATGTCGGGACGAAGGGGGCCGGCGGTATGGGCGAGGATGGAACAGCGAAAGCCAGGAAAGAATTCTTCGGTGAGAGCCGCGCCACCGGGTTGCGCACGGCGTTCGAGAACCAGCGGCTTGTATCCAGCTTTCGCCAGATAAAAAGCGGTGACCAGCCCGTTGTGACCTCCGCCAACGATGACGGCATCGCGCGCGTCCGGCATCGGTTACGCCGCTCCCTTGAAGTCTTTGAGGATTTCGAGCGCCGCCAACCGGCCGGGCCCTCCCATAATTCCGCCGCCCGGATGCGTGGCTGATCCGCACATGTATAGATTCTTAATCGGGGTGCGGAACTGCGCATATCCCGGCACGGGACGCAGAAAGAAAAGTTGTTCGAGCGAAAGTTCTCCCTGAAAAATATTGCCCTCCGATAATCCCCATTCGCGCTCCAGATCCAACGGCGTGATCACTTGCTTGTGCAGAATAATGTCTTTGATGTTGGGCGCATACTCAGCAATAGTGTTGATCACATTGTCGCCGAATGCGTCTTTCTGATCGTCCCAATTGAGCCCAGGGCGCAGCTTGTAAGGCGCATACTGCACGAAGCAGGAAAGAATATGTTTTCCCGGCGGAGCCACGGACGGATCAGTCAGCGTGGGGATGACCATATCAATGTACGGACAGCGCGAGAAATTGCCGTACTTGGCATCGTCGTAAGCGCGTTCCATGTATTCGACGCTGGGCGAGATTGAGATCGCGCCGCGCAAATGAGCGCCCGGTCCGGGCATGGCTTTGAAATTCGGCAGGGCATCGAGCGCGAGATTCACTTTGCCGGAAGATCCGCGGAACTTGTAGCGGTTAATCTCTTCGAGAAAATCGTCAGGCAGATTTCCCTTTTCGATCATCTTTACGAATGTGAGCCGCGGATCGACGCTCGAAGAAACAATGTCCGCGGAGATTTCATCTCCATTCGCTAACACCACACCTTTCGCTTTGCCATTTTTCACAATAATCTGCGCAATCGCGGCCTGGGTGCGGATTTCAGCTCCAGCCTCGCGCGCCGCGTCTGCGATTGCGTTGGAAATTGCGCCGGTACCGCCGCGGGCAAATCCCCAGGATCGGAATGCGCCGTCGATCTCACCCATGTAGTGATGAAGTAAGACATATGCCGTTCCCGGCGATCGCACACCCAGAAATGTGCCGATGATTCCGGAGGCCGACATGGTCGCCTTCAGCACATCGGTCTCGAACCACTGGTCCAGAAAGTCGATGGCGCTCATGGTCATCAACTGCACCTGATTGTACTTGTCTTCGCTGCTGAGCCCCTGAAAGCGGCGGCCGACGAAAAGTAGCTTCATCAATTCTTTGGGATTGAGCGTGGCTGGGTCGGGCGGGACCATGCTGAGAATCGGCTTCACGAAACGGCACATTGCCTGCATCGCCTTGCCAAACTCGTCGTAGGCTTCAGCATCGACCTTGGAGTGACGCGCGATTTCGCGATGCGTCTTCCCGTGGTCGTTGACGCGCCATAGGTGATCGCCATTCGGCATGGGAGTGAACGTGCCGTCGAGTGGGAGAATTTCGAGTCCATGACGAGGAAGGTCGAGGTCGCGAATGATCTCAGGACGTAGCAACGAGACTACATACGAGCACACTGAAAATTTGAAGCCGGGGAAAACTTCTTCAGTGCAGGCTGCGCCGCCAAGCACGTAGCGGCGTTCGAGCACGAGAACTTTCTTGCCCGCCCGCGCGAGATAAGCGGCGTTGACCAGGCCGTTGTGGCCGCCGCCGATCACGATCACGTCGTACTTCGAGTTGTTTGAAGCAGCCATAAACTCCGTGGACCGTGTAGCGCTGTCGTCTCGGGCAGGATGCCCTCGGGACAGCCGGCAAGATGCCGACGGCTACACTTATTCGGGGTTCCTGAGAATCATTACAGGCAAGGGACTCAACATTCTACCGGGGAGTGCGTCTTTTGTCTTGCGGCCTCACGCTCATCTTGCCTGACTTGGAGTCACAGCTGAACGTGGTTTGCTGCGAGAGCTAACCCTGCATATAATCCAGGCTGCTGGAGAGGTTGCAAGCAACGTCTCTACAGCATCGCGAACAACTGTAGAAACGTAGCTTGCTGTTCAGCACATCATATTTGAGGTACGCGCGTGCCCGTCGGAACTGCATTTCACGAACGAACTTTTCCTCTCTGCCACAGCCTCAACTACAGGGAGTGGTCGGGCTATTACACGGTCAGCGTTTTCGAAGTGCATCACGAGCACGAGTACAATGCCATTCGCAATGCGGCTGCGCTCATCGACATTTCTCCGCTGTACAAATATTTGGTTACTGGCAAAGACGCGACCAAACTTGTAAACCGTGTGATCACGCGCGACATCCGTAAAGTTTCCGTGGGCCAGGTGATTTATTGCTGCTGGTGCGATGAGCAGGGCAAGGTCATCGACGATGGCACCATTACGCGTCTCGATGAAAATAAGTATCGCTGGACCGCCGCCGATCCCAGCCTGCGCTGGTTTCGCCAGAACGGCATCAACATGGACGTTCAGGTCGAAGATATTTCCGAAAAAGCCGCGGCGCTCGCTTTGCAGGGACCGACGTCGGGCAAGCTGCTGAAGTCGGTGGCGGAAGCGGACATTGCCAACCTGAAATATTTTCGCGTGACCCATGGCAAGATCGCAGGCGTGGCCGTGGACATTTCGCGTACCGGCTACACCGGCGACCTCGGGTACGAAATTTGGGTGCCGTGGAACGAGGCTGTGAAAATCTGGGATGCGTTAATGGAAACCGGCAAAGGCTTCGACATTCACGCGGCGGGAATGCTGGCGCTTGACGTAGCGCGCATCGAAGCCGGATTGCTGCTCATCGACGTCGATTACACCAGCAGCAAGAAGGCTCTGATCCCGTCGCAGAAGTATTCACCGTTCGAATTGGGATTTGGCAAGATGGTTCATCTCAACAAAGAGAATTTCATCGGCAAGGCAGCTTTGGAGCAGGACCAGAAGCAGGGAGTCAGGAGGCAATTTGTCGGACTAGAGATTGATTGGACAGAAGTCGAAGCCCGCTACGAAACCTTCGGCCTCACGCCCGCTGCGCCGAGTCAGGCTTCGCGGGTCGCGGTTCCCGTGTACTGCGGCGAGAAGCAGGTAGGCAAGGCCACGTCCACGACCTGGTCGCCGGTATTGAAGAAGATGATTGCGCTGGCCAGCATCGAAACCTCGCACTCAAAGATAGGGACTCGTCTGCAGATAGAAATCACCATTGAAGCCATAAGGCAGAGGGTGACCGCAAAGATCGTCAAGATGCCGTTCTTCAATCCTGCAAGAAAAACGACGGTACCGGTGTAATAGTATGAACGGCAGGTCTAGATTGTCCGACTTAGATGATAGAGAGAGCCCAGGATTGCTCCAAACACGGCGTGCGCTAGAAAAACCGAAACCGGAGTTTGAATTCCGTAATTCAGGGCCATGAATCCGGGAGGTTCGAGCAGCCGGTTGGCATTCGGGCCGTGCTGCTCGCTAGCCATTCGCGGATGCAGGCCTGGCATGAGCGACATTCCTACCGTCAGCACCATTAGGGCGTGGGCTAATCCGATTAGCCCGCCGAACCACCAGTTGGCACGGTGCGTGGTTTCGAATATCAAAACGTACAAAATCGAGAAGATCAGGCCGGTTACCAGGTGGATGACGAAACCGTAAACTTTCGCTTTCTCCCGCTTCGGTGAAACGACGGTTCCAATGAGGTATGGCAAATTCATTCGGGTCAGGCCCAGGCCCTGGCTTGTGGCCAATAAGGTTGAGAGCGCCAGCGTTGCGACGAATCCTGAGAGCAACCAGCTTGTCCAGTTCACGACGCAACCTTGGATGCGTCTTGCGGAGTTGCGGCTGGCGGGCGATGTGCAAGTTGCTGTTCTCCCTTTTCTCGCTGGCTGATCGACAGCGCCGCGCCAATCAGTCCCACGTGCGTGAAAGCTTGGGGAAAGTTGCCCAATGCGGCGCCGGTTCGCGCGTCTACTTCTTCGCCGTACAAACCCAGGTCGTTGGCGTATTTCATTAATTGGCTGAAGCGTTGGCGAGCCTCATCCAACGAACCTCCTCCCAGGGCCAGATATTCTGCCTCCCAGAAACTGCAGATGGCAAAAGTGCCTTCTAGGCTTTCGTTCTCGTAGCGGTAGAGTAATCCCTCGGGAGTTCCAAGACGCTGGCGAATTGCCTGATGCGTGCTGCGCATTCTGGGAGATGCGGCGTCGGCGAAGCCGTACCAGGATAGCAAGAGCAGGCTGGCGTCGAGTTGGTCACCATCGAGAACGCTGACGTAGCTTTGCATTTGCTCGTTCCAGGCGCGTTCTTCAATCTGCCGGCGTATCGAATTGCTGTGCGCTTTGTAGTCATCGGCTGGCGCGCCACGAAGCATACCTTTTTCGCAGAGGTTGACGAGGCGGTCCATGGCCGTCCAGCATAAGAGACGTGAGTGGGTGTGGTTCTGGCGTCCAAAGCGTGGTTCCCAGATACCTTCGTCGGGCTGGTCCCAGTTCTTGGTTACGTAGTTCCCCAGACCAATTAGGGCCTTTTGCATTTCGCTGTCAAGGTGGCCGCCGTGAAAGGCAAACTGAGAGGCCGCGTCGATTACCTCGCCGTACACATCGAGTTGAAGTTGTTCGCGGGCGAGGTTGCCTACGCGGACTGGTTTTGATCCACGGTATCCCATCAGGTGTTTGAGTTCGCGCTCGGGCGGGGCCTGATCGCCATAGACCGAATATAAAATTCTCAGCTCGGGCTGAGTGAGCCGGGTGG
>Ga0073928_10005273_pt1 | contig 18297 bp, 17 predicted proteins | sample PaiPotPPA55metaG_FD_76969 | JGI IMG/M metagenome (GOLD analysis project Ga0073928, IMG submission 76969) | Iron sulfur acid spring bacterial and archeal communities from Banff, Canada, to study Microbial Dark Matter (Phase II) - Paint Pots PPA... ... | reverse complement strand
CGCTCACCCACCGCGCCGTCACGCGCCTCTCAGCGTGTCCGATGGTGGACAATGAAGCAGCCCACTCAGGTGGCTGGTTTTGACTTGATCGCCAGCGGCCGGATTTGGCTGATCGGTGACACTTGGTCGTCCTCGGTTACAAGGGGCACAGCCGGTTGGCTCTCGTGATCGGGACCACCGCACAGAAGGTCAATGCCCAATCCAGGGCGTCGGTGTTGATCGTCAAGCCGACGAAAGCGTCCGAGGCCGTCTGGGGTGGCATCTTCAAAATCCAGGACCCTTGAGGAGTTGGGATCTTAGCGGAGGAAGAGGGCGATGATGAAGACGGCAAAGAGATATAGAAGGTAGAGACTTACGTTCCCTGACTGAAAGATCCCCAGCCGCTGCGAGACCCTTTGGGCAGCTCGTACAGCAGGGCCATACAAGTACTCCTCGACCGGCTCGATGAAGGTGTGTCGATAGCGAACCGTCCTTGCGAAGAACGGTGCCTGCTGGTAGTCACCCTCAATGTGCCGCGTGGACCGATAGACCGTGCCGAAGATGAAGCGGAGCGGGTTGGTGAACCCGGTGGCCGTGTACTGCATCGAGGGCTCCCAGTGCGGGATGGCGCCCGCCCACACCTGGCGTGTTTGTCGAGGTCTGGGACCGCCGAGCCGTAGAAGCAAAGCCACTATTGCGATCACCACCGCCATGCTGATGAAGATGTAGGTCGGCGCGATGCTGGAGAAATCAGGCGAAGTCGGCACGACGATCAGCCCGTTAGCCGGAATCACCTGGCTGAGGAACGTTCCTCCCAGCTTCACCGGCAGTGCGAAGCGCTCCGGGTGGAGGAAAACCGGTGGAAGCACTGAGTCGAGCACACCCGGCGCACCGCTGACCTGCTGAGCTGCCGTGGCCGCCGCGCCAATCCCAAGCGGCGGCAGCAGGCCCAACGCAATTGCAGTAACGGCCAGCAAACCAGTTGCCACGCGCATGGTGAGAGGAACCTCGAGCGCGTGCTGCGCCTCTCGGCTGCGACCGGCGCCTAGGAAAACGCCGCCGATGATTCGAATGTATGCGGTCACCGCCAGCGCGAAGGTGAGCGCCAGAAGGGCCGCGGCTGCGGCCATGGCCAATCGAACGGCGGGGTCGTGGAGCAGGTGGCTCTGCAGCAGCACCATCAGCCCCAGCCATTCGCTCTGGAAACCGTTCAGGGGCGGCACGCCGGCGAGCCCGGTCGCCACGACGAAAAATGCTGGCGCAGTCCAGCGCATCCGCCGCCAGAGGCCGCCCATGCGGTCCATGTCCCGGCTCCCGGTCGCCACCTGAACGCTGCCGGCGCCGAGGAACAGTCCGCCCTTCAAGATCGCATGGTTCAGCGCGTGCAGTGTCACGGCGACCAGGGCAAGCGCCTCGAGCACGGGCAACCGCAGTGACTTGAAGATCAGGGCCGCCCCCACCATCGCCACGATGAACCCCAGGTTCTCAACCGTGCTGAAGGCCAGCGCTCGCTTGAGATCGTGTGCAAGGAGCGAGAAGAGGATTCCGTAGGCCGCGGTGACGACTCCGAGCCCGAGCGCGAGGTAGCCCCACCAGATCGGAGGCGGTCCGAGCATGACTATGGTGGTCAGCACGAGTCCGTAAATCGCCATCTTGACCACGACTGCGGAGAGAAGCGCCGAGATGTTGGACGGCGCCGCCGGATGCGCCTCCGGCAGCCAGCCCTGCAGTGGCAACAAACCCGCCTTAGCGCCGAATCCGAACAGGAACAGGACAAAGGCAGCGTTCGCCGTTCCGGCTGGCAGGCTCGTGGAGGCCAGCGACGCGAAGTCACGACCAGGATCGAAAGCTCCGATCAAAGCGAAGCCGAACGCCATCGCGACAAAGCCGATTTCGCTCAGAGCCAGCATCAGGAAGGCTGCCTGTGGCGTGCCCTCATGGTCGTACTCGATGGTCACAAGTAGGTAGGTCAGGATCGACATCAGCTCCCACGCGAGCAGGAAGGTGAGAGCGTTGCCGGCGGTCAGCAGCAGGACCAGGGAAGCCAGGCACAGGCTCAGCAGTCCGAACAGAGCTGCCTGCCGCGGCGGCCCCCCAACATGGGCTGTGTAGTCCGACGAATAGATCGAGATCGCCGTCCCAAGTAGGCCGGTCAAAAGCAAGAACATGCCGGCCAGGGCGTTCGTGCGAACCTCGAAGCCTCCCAACGGCGTGCTGGCCGGAAGCGTCAAGGTGAGCTCGGTCGAAGTAAGTGCGATCACGGCAGCTACCACAAGCACGAGTGAACCGACAGTCCCCGCAGCCGCGGCCAGGTACCGCGCCGCCTTCCAGCCGAAGATCCCCAGTGCGATCACCGCGCCGGCGAGGTAGCAGCCGATCGCAACGAAAACCAGCTCAAGAGCCATCGTCGGCTTCTCCTGCCCGGTGGCGCTCCTCGGCTCTCGAAATCGCCAGCAGTAGCCCGTGAATCAGCGCTGAGGGCGACGGCGGGCAGCCCGGGATATAGACATCGACCGGCAGCACACTGTCAAGCGGTCCGTGGTTGGTGGGACCACTGGCGAAGCAGCCTCCCCCGATCGCGCAAACACCTGCGGCCACAACCAGCTTCGGTTCCGGCATCGCGGCAAAGGTCTCTGTAAGCGCCGAATGCATCTGCCTTGTCACCACGCCGGTGACGAGGAGGGCGTCCGCATGACGCGGCGTGGGAGTGAAGAAGATGCCGAGGCGCGCCAGGTCGTAATAGGGCGACGTCAAGAGTTGCAGCTCGGACTCACAGCCGTTGCACGATCCGGCGTCGACGTGGCGGATGTGGAGTGAGTGGCCGAACATACGATTAGCGCGTCGGCGCAGTTCTTTGGCTTCGGCTGCTGGGTCCGGCTTGCCGTCGCCGCGCTCGACCGCGGCGATTCGCCCCTCCTTCCAGGTAACCCGCGTTTGCAGATTGCCTCGGTTGACGACGCCGACGCGCGGATCGCGCCGATACGCGAAGGCTTGGGGCGCCTTACGGACACAGCGGCCACAGAGGATGCACTGCCCCATGTCGAAAGCCAGGGCGCCGGCAGTGGTGTCTCCGTCGGCGATGATGGCGTCGGTCGGACACACCGAGGCAGCTGCCAAAGCCAGTTCAGGAGTCAGGCGGTCGGGGTTCAGCTCGATGGCGGTCGGCACGTTGCTTGCCTCGGCATCGCCTGCCTTCGGAAATGACGTGGTCTTAATTCCGCTCCGCAGCCCGAGCGCGATCCAACGTGACATCAGCGGTCGAACTCCGAATGCGAAAGACCGAAGCTGGCCTCGATCACCGGATAGTCGGTCAGGTTGTTGCCGCTCGCGCAGGCATGCGCGTACGGATGCCAATTGACCACCGCTGGTGGGCGTGCTCGCCATCGTCTGACGCGACCGCCCGAATCCAACTCGACGAAGTGCAGCGCCTCGCCGCCCGGAGCCTCGGCCCAGCCCAAAGCGCTGCCTCCCTTCGTCACCAGCTCGGTCGCCGGCTCTGTTTGGGGCCAATGCTCGATAAGCTGCTCGACCAATCGCAAGGCCTGTCGGATCTCGAAAAACACGATGCGAACCCGGGCAAGAGCGTCGCCCTGCGATTTGACCAGGACATCGAACTGCAGGTTCTCGTATGCGGCGTAGGGGTGGTCGCGCCGGCAGTCACGATCCGCTCCGGTCGAGCGACCAATCGGACCGACGAGGTTGTGCAGTGCCGCGTAATCGACTGCCAGAACCGCGGTCGAGTCGAGGCGGTCGATGAAGGTTGCGGTGTCCTCGAGCAGGCTCTCGAGCCGTTTTACGTTCTTCTCCCAGTGCGGTATCGCCGCAGCAAGATGCCTCCGTCCGACTTCGGCAAGCTGCAGCGCCAGCCCGCCGGGAGCCAGAGCGCCGCGGAGGTAGCGGTGGCCAACCAGGTCAGCGCCGATCCGCAGGACCTCCTCCTTGAGGGCGGCGTACTGTGCTGCGGGAACCGCCATTCCGGTCGAGTCCGCCACTCGGCCGAGGTGGCCGAAGTGGTGATGGAGGCGCTCCAGCTCATTGAGCAGGGAGCGCGCCCGGCGCGTCTCCTCCCCCACTTCTATCCCCGCCGCCCGCTCGGCCGCCTGAACAAATGCGAGCGCGTTTGCAAATGTCGAAATTCCCGCCAGCCGCTCGGCCAGCAGCAGCGCGTCTTCCACCGACTTGCCTTCAGCCAGGCGCTCGACCAGGCGCATCTTGTAGCCGAAGCGCGGCGCGACCATGACAAGGTCTTCGCCGCCGGAATTGAACAGAAACTCGGCGGACTCCTGGGGTCCGCTGCGCACGGGACCGAGCGGAAGCTGAAAAACTCCCTGGCCCCGAACCCTCGGCACCCTGTCGCCATGCCCGTGCGGTAGAGACTTCATCTCGTTCAGCGGATCCCGCATCGGGCGGTATGCATGCGGCCAGTCGTGAAGCCGAAGTGGCTGGGCGGCTGGGTGACCATCAGGGTGCAAGCCATACATCTCAGCGATCTCGCGCTCGTACCAGCTGGCAGCGTGAACAGCAGGCGTAAGCGAGTGAAAGTGGTCATCAGCAAGTTTCGTCCGCAGCAGCAGCCATGAGCTATCCCCGGCGGTGGAGAAGACGGCCGTCAGCGACGGCACACCCTCAGTAATGCTGGCGAACAGATCTGAGAGTAAGGCGCGCGTGGCCAGCTCCCTGGCGGCGCTGTCGAATTGAGTCTCGTCGCATTCCACCCAAAGCTCGCCTTCTGCGCCCGATCTAGGGTTGAGGCCGACGACCTGCGCCAGCTCAGCCATTCCGCTCACGGGGCCACCAAATGTGCTGCGCCGGCCAGCAGATCGTGGAGGGGACCGGGAATCCAAACCCCGAACACGATGACCGCGGCCAGGGACAAATACCCGGGCACCAACACCACAGGGTTGATTTCGGTCGCCACGCCATCGACTGCTTTTGGTGCGCTGAACGACATCCGGTTGAAAGGCGCAACGATGGCGATGAAGGCGATCACCAACAGCAGCGCGGCAATGGCGGCGGCGATGATCTGATTGCTGCGAGCGGCGCCGGCGATGATCGAGAACTCGGACACGAAGAGGCTGAACGGCGGCGCGCCGGCGATCGCCAGCCCGCCGAGTATCGCGAGCACCGCGGTAGCAGGCATGGTGCGAACCAATCCACCTACGTCTGCCATCGCTCGGGTGCGAAAGCGCAGCAGCAGATTGCCTGTGGCGAAGAACATCAGCGATTTTGCGAGCGCGTGATTGACCATCTGCAGCATGGCGCCGAACACGGCCAGCGGAGCGCCTATCCCCACGCCCAAAGCAATGAGACCCATGTGCTCGATCGAGGAGTAGGCCAGCAAGCGCTTGAAGTCGCGCTGCGAGATGAGAAAGACAACTGCCACCAGGAGCGAGAACAGACCGAACAGAACCAGCACCAGACGCAGGTGGCTCACGCCGGCCGCCGGTGCCGTCAGGGCGAAGACCCGAAGGATGCCGAGCATCGCGCAGTTGAGCTCGACGCCGGAAAGCAGCGCGCAGATCGGAGAAGGGGCCTGGCTGTGCGCATCCGGCAGCCAGCTGTGCATGGGCGCCAGGCCCGCTTTGGTGCCGAATCCAACCAACACCAACAGAAACGCCGTGAGCGCACCCGCAGCGGGAAGCCTGGACGCGATTCCGGCCATAACCGGGAACGAGAAGTCATAGGTTTGGCCGAGTACGTGGACGCCGTCCTGATACAGCACGAGGAATCCGAAGAGGGCAACCATGCTGCCGGCGGTGGTCAGGACGATGTATTTCCAGGCCGCTTCGAGTGGGTCTCGTGATCCGTAAAATTCGACCAGCGGCGCTGAGGCGATCGTTGTGGCGGCGATCGCGGTCCAGAGCACGCCAAGATTTCCCGAGACGGCCGAGAGGAGCATGGTGAACACGAAAACGTGGAGCAAGGCGTAATAGCGGCGGAGCTCGCGCGGGCGCACCGCTCCCGCCTTCAGCTCGTGGTGGAGATAGCCGATCGAGTAGATGGCCGACGTGAATCCCACGCTTCCCACGATCAGCAGCACCACACCGCCGAGGGGATCCACCAACAGCAGATTCTCGAAGGCATGCGGGGGACTTCCGTTCAAGAGCATTCCGAGCAGGACAATAGAAACGACTAGCACCGCGGAATGAGTTACTGCAGTGATTCCATGCAGCACGGCGACCGGTCGCACCAACCATGTCGCCACCGCGCCTGCGAGTGGAATCGCCAGCAGCACAATGAGAAGAATCTGTCCGGTCATCCCCGAAGCCTCGTGAGCTCGCTCGTATCCGTGCTCATGATGGTTGCGTTCATCCGGGCAATCAAAAAGCCCATGACCACTGCGCCGACGAGCACGTCCATCAGGAGCGCGAAGTCGACCAGGAGCCCCAAGCCCGCGCTCATGACCAACCCGAGAAGGAGGAGGCCGTTCTCAGCGACCAGCAAGCCCGTCAGCTGCATCACGGCGTCCTGTCGCGCCACGGTGATGAAAAAGCCGATCAGGATGACGGCAACGGCAACGCCCAGCACAGGCTGGCCGACGAGGTCTTTGACGATGTCGAGTCGGTTCGCGGCAACAAAGCCGGCGATAGACAGCCCCATTCCGATCAGCAACGCGGTGGGAAAGCCGACGTAATAGTGGGTCTCGCGCTTGTCATAAACAGTCGCCTGGACCTGCCTTCGCAGGACGATAGGGATGAGGATTCCCTTGATCAGAAAGGTGGATAGCGCAAGCACAAGGAGGTGCAAGCGCAAGGATTGAACGTAGGTCGCAAGGACGATGACTCCGATCACGACCGACTGGAAGGCGTAGCCATTGATCGCCCCGCGGATCCGGCGAGCAATCAGGAGCCAGTACGTAATAAGCAGGACGAGACCTGCCAGTGAGTACTCGAAAGTCTCCATCACTGACCGAGACTGAATAGGACCAAGGCCAGAACTGAAAGCACGAAGCTGGCGCCCAAAAACTCCGGCACACGCAGGATCCGAATCTTGGCGAGCGCCGACTCGATGAACACGATCAACACAGCAGCTCCGAGCATCTTGGCTGCGAGCGAAACGATCGCGATCAGGATCGGGATGGGCGCGATGGCCGTAGCCAGGCCGGGTGGAAAGACGAGCACGTTGAGCCAGACGATCAGGATCACGAAGAGTTTCATCCAGCCTCCCCACTCCAGCAAGGCCTGGTCTGGGCCGGAGAACTCGAAGAGGCGGGAGCCTTCGATCATCGAGAGCTCCTGTTGCGTGGCCGGGTTGTCGACCGGGATGCGCCCGGCCTCGGCGAGGATGACCATGAAGAACGCCGCCGCGATCAGGGCGTGGCTGGGCGCCACGATCGGGGTCAAGGTGAAGAGAGCCTTGTTGACGATGAACGGGATCGTTGCCCCGCTGACGTAGGCGACCGCGAAGAAAACGACAATGAAGGTGGGCTCGGCCAAGGAAGAGACCAATCGCGAACGACTGGCGCCAAGTCCTCCATAGGGACTGCCGCTGTCCATCGCGGCCAGATTGACCATGTAGCCACCGATTCCGATCACGAAGCCGCTGCCCACCATGTCGGCCATGAACGCCCAGCTGAGCGGAAAGGCCGTGAGGACTGGGATGAGTATCGCGAAAGCGATAGGCGCGGCAAAAGCAACGTATGGTGCCGCCCGGAAGATGACGGAAGCGTTCGGCGTGATGGTCCGCTGCTTTCGGAAGAGCTTCGCCAGGTCGTAGTAGGGCTGAAGGATTGAAGGCCCGCGGCGCGACTGAACCTTAGCCTTGAGATTGTCGATCACGCCCTTCAGAAGCGGCGCCAATGACAGCACGGTGAGGATCGCCACGCCTTGGGCGATCGCGGACTCTAGCACCGACGTACTTCCTCGGATCTACCGGTGGGCACCCTAACCTCCATGACTGGATGGTTAGGGGCTATCAGCTCCAGAAGGAGCGATTCCGGACTTAAACCGAGGCGAGCCCCATCGCCTGCGGGAAGGAATGTATCACCGTGGCCGGAGGTGGCGCAGCCGCGACGCGGCGTATGCGGTGTAAGTCTGCGCGGTCAAGAGTATCTCCGTTCAGTCGCCGGCGGTTGGCGCCGGTAAGCCATCCCGGAAGATCTCGTCGTAAAGGTCCATGCCGTGGCTCGTCGGTAGTGCCTCGCCCTCTCGGATCTTGAAGGTTCGCGAACCGTCCGCCAGCCGCTCGGCGCGGAGAAAAAGCACACCGTCGGGAGCCTCACGCTGGAAGCGTTGCGACAGGTCGAACAGGTGGGTTACGAGTAGCACCTTTACTCCCACCTCATTCAGGGCACCGATAACCTGATGGCCGATCTCGGAGCCCTCGCGCTCATTCGTGGAGGCGAAAGACTCGTTGCACAGCAGGATGCCGCCGGGCCGGATTTGGTCGACGATCCGACTCATGCGGTTCAACTCCTCGTCAAGCTTGCCGCGTGTCATCGTCTTGTCCTCCTCACGTTTGAAGTGCGTGAAGACACCGGTGGCTACGTTGGCCGAGAACTCAGTCGCAGGGACAAACATGCCGGCCTGCATCAGCAATTGGGCGAGCCCAATGCTGCGTAAGAAGGTTGACTTGCCGCCCTGGTTGGCTCCCGTAATGACGACCAGTTCTTTACCGGCTGCTGCAAGATCGTTTGCGACGACACCGCCGCCGGCAACGAGTGCGAGAGCGGGGTCATAGAGTCCGAGCGCGGACAATGACGGCTCGGAGGCCGGCTTTGGCTCGGGAAGAGAGGTCTCGAAACCCCTTCCGTTGAGGACCGTTCGCAGGTTCAGGCAGCCGAGATAGAAGGCAAGCTCGGCGCGCAATTGGATGAAGAAGCCGAGCACGTGCTCGGTGGATTGCCTGAGTGCATTGGCGACGAGATTGACTCCCCGCGCCTGGAGCTCGGAGAGCGCCTGGTGACCGGCATCGTCGCGTGGGTGCACGTCGAACCAGAGACGGCCATCCCGCGGCCCCAAGATCAACTCGGACCATCGCGGCTTCTCGGTCAGCGGAGACCTGAGCACGATGTCGACGGCGGAGTTCCCCTTGCCGAGGCCGGCGCTGACCAGCACACCTCGTCGGAACTGCAGCCGACGAAGATGCTCGTTGATGATCGCGAAATACGCATCGTCCAGCTCCTCGAGGAGCATCGCGAAGAAGCGCTTGAATGCCGGCGAATGGAAGAGCGTGCCGCTTTCCAACGCGACCTGTCGCAACCGCTTCAGCATGCGAACCAACAGCTCCATGACCTGGACGGCATAGCGGAGGTTCTGCTCCGGCGTCTGACTGAACCAGCCAAACATCTTCTTCTTCTCGACCAGCGTCTTGACGGTCAGGTTGTAGATCGCCCTCACGATCTCCGGATGGGTGAGGCAGTCGCTGAAGGCCTGCTGCCTGTAGATGATCGCCTCGGGCTCGGCGAGGCTGCAGAGCATGCCGCGCTGTGCCACCTGCAGCAGGAACTCGTCGCCGCCGGACATGTGGTTGAAGAGGACCTCAAGGCCGAGGTCCTGGATGAGGTTCGGAGCCTGCGCCGGCAACTCTCGTTGCCAGTCGAAATTGCGGTCGTAATGCATGAGCAGGACCTTCATCGCCCGATGCGCGCCTTGATCGACCCATGCGTGAGGCCATGCCTCTCCGCGATTGCGAGTGCGTAGGCTCGGCCGTCCGCCGGCATGCGCTCGATCTTGAATGTACGTTCAGCGGGATTGTCGGGAACAACCGTGCTGACCATGCTGACCACGCTCGCGCCAAGACGCGACAGCTCGTCGATGAAGGTCACATAGACGGCGAGCACGCCGAGCTCCATAAGCCGACCGATGACTTCACGCCCCAGGAAGAGCGAATCCTCAGCAGTGGTCGACGACAGGCTCTCGTTCATGATCACGATGCTGCTGTCGGTCGCGTCGCGCAGGATCTCGCGCACTCTCAAAAGTTCCTCCTGCAGCTTCCCCTGAAGGTCCTCGATAACCTCGTGTTTCTCGAAGTGGGCGAAGATGCGGTCGCAGAGGAACAGTTGCGCACGTCTGCCCGGCACTGGGCAGCCGAGCGAGGCAAGGTAGTGGAGCTGTCCGAAGCTGCGGGCGAACGTCGTCTTTCCTCCCTGGTTCGGACCCGACACGACGAAGATGCGCTCGCCTTGGCTCAGCCGGAAGTCGTTGCAGACGACGTGCCGGTTCTCGCGTGTCAGCTTGCTGGCCAGAGCGATGTCGAACGTCTCCACAGCGTCGACTTCTTTAGATCTGGTCGAAACATCGGGATAGCAAAAGCTGAGCCCGGCTGACTTTAGGGGTTCGATATAGGCGAGGTAAGCCAGATAGAACTCCACCTCTCGGTCAAACCGCGCCACGACAGGATCAAGAAAGGCGCGATGTGTCTCGCAGTAGCTCAGCAGCGAGCGGAACAGCTCCGGATACAGACGTGCGACAAGCTCCACGATCCGCTCTTGGATATGGTTGTTGAAGTCGGTGGTGAACTTCACCAGGTTGTTGTCGGCGTCGCGCTGCTGGAACTTGTTGAAGGTAGCCAGCACCTCGACGCTGTAGTCAGGTTCTCCTCGATAGTCGCTCACCACGACTCGACTTCCGCGAACGCGTACGCAATACCCCGTCGGTCCAAGGCCGCGCTTGATTCGCGTAGTCTCGTTCGCCAATTGCTGGAACGCTTGCGATTTCACGTAGGCGGCAAGGTAGGCACAGCAGCGTTGGAAGCCGAGCGAGGAGGGTTGAAAGTCCGACAGAGCCTTTTCTAAGGCGATCACGGCCGCGCAGTAGATCTCGCCCGCGTCGAGGAACCACGCGGCCACGCTGTAGCGAGCGTGGCGTTGTCGCGCAGCCGTCAGGTGGCTCCGCGCCCGGCGCATTTGCTCGGCGAATGCCGCTAGAGGCTCCGCCAGCCCCGACTCGATGTCGCGAAAAACGTCTTGACGGTAGGTGACAGATGCCGCCGTGGGCAACGGGAAGCGGAAGAAGGCCGCCAGGTTGTACTCGCGCCGCGCCCCTGCGACAGCGTCGAAGACCTGGTCGAGGTTGAGGTCGGCGAAGAAGGCCGGATCCTCGCGATCCTCGAGCTCCAGGCCCGCGTCCATGGGGTCAAAGAGGATGCTGAATTGACCGGGTTCGCGGGTCATGCCTGCCTCCCGGCAGCCGCAACGCGTTTGCGAGTTGAGAACAGGACCACGACGGTACCCAGCTGCGCAACCACGGAGAAGATCACGAGCGCCGGGATGGAATAGCTATAGATGATCCCCATGGCTGCGCTGCCGACGAACCAGGCCACTCCGTAGAGCGCGTTGAAGATCCCGAATGCATACGCTCGCCGGTCCGAATGGACCATGACCGAGATCGGCGCACTCATGATCGAATCCTGTATCCCCATGCCGACGCCCCACAGCGCGACACCGATCGCAGCAAGACCGAGATTGCCGAGAAAGGCGAAGGGCGCGAATCCGGCTGAGAGGATGGCAGCGAACATCAAGGCCGGCATCCCCCAGCGGTCGAACCACCGGCCGAAGATGAGTGCCGAAATCGCCGCCGTGCCCATCGCTAGCGCGTAGAGGAGCGGGATCGCCGCGGTCGGCTCTCCCGAGCGCTGGAGGTGAAAGGAGATGAGGTTGAAGTCGGCGTAGCCGATGGCCATGAGCGCCATCGCCGCGAGGTAGAACCAGAAAGCCCTGGGTAGCGACCTTGGCGCGGGACCACCAGGCGCCGGCGCCTCCATCAACCTGGGATTGGGAAACCGGGACCGGCTGATGGCGAGCACGATCAGTGACAGCACTGCGGGCACAATCAGCCATGCGTACGCCAGCCGGAATGCACCGCTGCGGATGAAGAGGATTGCTCCGACCGCGAGTGGACCAATCAGCGCACCGGTTTGATCGAGGCCCTCTCTGAGAGCGAAAGCCCAACCCTGGCCGATCACGCTTCCGGCATTCGAGAGCATTGCGTCGCGAGGCGGGTTACGAATTCCCTTCCCGATACGCTCGGCAATGATCAGCAGAACCGCCACCTGCCAGTTGCCAGCCAATGCCATTGCCGGTGCGGCGAAAAGGTTGACGACGTAGCCAATTCCGGTCCACAGCCAGTAGCGACCTGTCCGTCCGGCAACGTAGCCGGAACCGAGCCGGACGATGTAGCCGAGCAGTTCCGCCAGGCCGGAACTGACTCCGACGACAACGGCGGAGGCGCCCAGGTAGGCCAGAAACGCACCGTTAATGCCTCGCGCCGCCTCATAGGTCATGTCCGAGAAGAGGCTCACAATGCCGATCAGAACGACGAAGACTAGGGCGGACCTGGCCAGGCTCGCGCTTTGGGTCCTACGCGGTTTCCTTGTTGTTTCGCTCTGCACCCTAACCTCCAGATCTGGTGGTCAGGGGCTATTAGCTCGACTGCGAGCGATTCCAGGGATGTCTATCCCGCGGCGAGCTCCATCGCCTTGCGAAACCAATGTACCATCGGCGGCCTGCTCTTACGCGACCGCACCGATTTGAACACGGCGCGCCTCGTGCGTCACCTCGAAAACGTTTTGGAGAGGTCGGAATAGATGTTGGTCTACGGACGTGGCGGCCCAGACGGCTTCGGACGGTGCTTCTTCGGGCCCGGACCTTGGTGCCCGCCGGGTACATGACCGGGCGGCTTTGGATCCCCGTGAGGATAGTGCTCCTCTTTCATCCCGGTCGCTTCTCTGAAGGCCTTCCGTTGGTAAAGGACCCGCAGCGCGACCTCCGAGAGCATGGCTGGGTCGGCCACTTCGGCGGCCCTAAGGATGTCGCGTTCGGACAGGTCTTTCAACATCCGTAGCCCGTCCACAGACGCCCCTGCATCGAGGAGGCTTTTCGTCAGCCGGGCGATCGCCACGTCTCGAGGCGAATACCGCAGCTTGCCGTGCTCACGCGTAGGACTGATCAGACCCTGCTCCTCCCAGTAGCGCAGGACACGCGGAGTGACTCCCACCTGCTCGGCAAGCCGTGGGATGGCGACGAGTTCGTCATCGGCCATCTCGAATGGTGGCCCGTCAGTAGGTAAATCTGCCATGATTACGTAAGATCGTAATAGGAAGCTAGGGCTCCTGTCCTGACTTCGAGGAGATTGCAACCATAACCACATGGCCTCAGGTAGCTCTGCGCGCCCTTAACCCATCGATGAATGCGACACCATCGCGTCACGACCCGACCTGCTTCGAACCTCTTGGTGGAGCGCCAGAATCTACTGGCCACGCCTGAGTACCCATCCTTGATCGCGCGGCCTCTGCCTCGATCTTCGGTGGAGTCCGCGAGGCTCCGTTTCGGCGAGGGTTAGCCGAAAAGATATGCACGGTGCGCTCGCGGCCCTGATCTTCGTGGCCACTCTGATTGCCATCGTCACCCGTCCTCGGCGAATCGGCGAGGCCTGGTCGGCGGCAGCGGGTGCCGTGCTGATGCTCCTCACGGCAAGTGTCAGTCTGGGTTCCGCCTTGGCGGCCATCGGTGCCGAATGGAATCTCTTCCTTTTCTTCTTCGGTCTGATGTTGACGGCAGCCGTCGCCGACATGGCCGGATTCTTCGACTGGGCTGCCAGCTTGGCTGCGGCCGCGGCGCGCGGCAGCGGGCGTCGACTGCTGTTCAACGTGTTCGTCCTTGGCGCGGTGATCACCACGTTCCTCTCCAATGACGCCACCGCCATCATCCTGACTCCGGTCGTCTACAGCATCACGACCCGCCTGCGCCTTCGCGTCATGCCTTACCTGTTCGCGGTCACCTTCGTGGCCAACGCGGCCTCGATGACGTTGCCGATCTCCAACCCGATCAACGTTCTGACGGGCGATCAGCTCCGGGCTCCTCTGGCCATGTATGAGAGCCACCTGCTGGCGGCTTCGATCGCCTCGATTGGGATCAGCCTCGCCATATTCATGGCCGTGTTCTGGCGCACGACCGGCCGTCGATTCGACTTCAACTGGAGATCCGCAATCGCTGCCGCGACCGCCGATCGCACTTTCTTTCGTTTGGTGATCGCCGGACTCGGTCTACTGGCGCTCGCATACGTAATTGGGTCAGCGCTGCTGTTGCCGCTGGGTGTGATCGCGGTGGCCGGCGGAGGCGGGCTACTGGCTCTCGCGACCGCACGCCACCGAGTGTCCCGGGAGCACCTGCGCGCGCACGTTAGCCCGGCCCTCTTCGTCTACATCGCCGCTCTCTTCGTCCTCGTCCGTGGAGTCCAGGACGCCGGCTTCACTGCCGCGCTCGTTTCCGGCGCGGTCGCCCACGCCACCGACTCCGCCAGCGCGGTCGTCGCCGGCCTGCTCGGCAGCGCCGTGACCTCTAACCTGGTCAACAACCTGCCCGGAATCCTCATCTTCCTCTCGGGCGCCCAGGCAGGAGGTGTGCCTGCTGACCTTCGTACGCCCTTCTTGTTCGGCGCCTTGGCGGGCGCAGACCTTGGCCCTAACCTGACCCCGGTGGGAGCCCTCTCCACGATGCTCTGGCTGGTGATCGTCCGTCGCCGCGGAGTCGAAGTCTCAGCCTGGGACTTCCTCCGGCTTGGTGCCCTGGTCGCCCCACTCACGCTGATCGCTGCCGCTGTGCTCATAGCCACCAGCTTCCGCTGAGCCGGAAAGCGGAGAATGCGGGGCTGTAAGAGCGATGCGAGTTCTCGCGCTAGTGGATGGATTCCATACTGGAGAGCTTCTGGACTCGCTGGCTCGCCTGCTAAGCCTTCATGAGGCAGAGCTCTTGCTGGTCTACGTACAGGGGCCGGGTCCGCGGGCTGGGCTCGATCTAGTGCGGCACCGCCCTGGTGGGCACGGGCTGCCACCGCATCGCGAGCATGAACTGGCCGCGGCCGAGCACGCGGGTAGTGCTGATGCACTCGCCGAAGCAGAGAAGCTAGCCAGTCCGCTGGCCGGGAGCACCAAAACGATTCAACTTCGGGGTGAACCAGGCCGCGCCGTCTGCGAAATCGCCGCCAGGGACGGTGTCGACCTCGTCGCGATAATGGCTGGGGATCGTGGTCAGGCACGCCTAGGCCCCGGGTCTCTCGGACCGGTTGCCCGCTTCGTGGCAGACCATAGCCCCTGCCCTGTATTGCTTCTGCGAGCGGGCCGGTAGCTGCCTCGCGAGTGTGCGCCACTAAGGGTTACCTCACGGTCCAGACCTGTGCGTCCTCGCGCACGCCGGGCTGCGATTTTCGAACCGGGTGCCTCACGGTCCTGCCCGTTGCATCCTCAGCGTAAAGCTCCGCGCAGCCATCGATTGTTGCCGAGCGAGTTCAGATCGGCCGGCGACAGTCACCACCGCACCCCTAGGTCGCGATAGTTCTCCAGGAAATTGTGAGCCAGCTGTGATCCGCTGGCTCCCGACCACCGACAGAATCGCCGATTTTGAATACGAAAATGGTCGGGGGCGAGGGATTTGAACCCTCGTCCTCACGGTCCCGAACCGTGTTGGTTGCATATCCTCGAGTGTCCCGACAGCTCCGCAGGTGTCCGCCTGAACGCCAATTGCCGCGCCTGGGTGTCCGTCCGTGTCCTCCTGGAGCCGCCTGGTGCCGGGAATCTGTGCCCCGTCTGTGCCCCGGCGCGTGGAGCGATTCTTCGTCACGTATCGCAAGCATTGTTCGCGGGCGATCGCGGTAACAGATATGGACACGCCCGCGCAACGATTCGCGTGATGGTTGCGCTATCGGGGAGATCATGTCCCTGGAGCGGGCCAGCCAGCCCAGGCTTTCAACAGTACGGGCAGCTGTTGGATCGAAGGCCAGAGCTGGATCACGAACGTATCCTGGCCTGTCCTGGAGGGGATCTGTAGGACCGCTGCTTGACAGGTTCGCGGCAGAGACACGAACGCGATACCAGCCTCTGTCCAATCGAGACGTCACAAGTATGTCGTTCGGAAGGCGAGCAAATTTCAGCGCTCCACTGTGGATCTCAATGCTCACCTCGACGATCTGATCGGCGGATTGATCGAGTGGGGGCTTCCCTAGCCAGGACTCGACTCGTACTCCGACTTCACCATGCTGCGTCGTGGTCATTACCAACACTGAGTCATAGTCAAGATCCAGATGACGCTCAAATGCGAATTTGTCCAGCTTGAACCGTGGGCGGCCGTCGCAATCTCCGAAGAGGAATTGGAAGTACTCCGATGGCACCGTGAAGTCTTCAAGCCAGGCTGGCTCAGCCGAACGGTCCGGAGGTCTAGATTGACCTGATCCGGCTTCGAGTTCGATATCTGGTCGAACGGCTGACTGTGGAATGTCAGCTCTGGGCACTGGTGTCACCTTTTGGCGGGAGAATGGCCCATTCATGCGTGTCATCCAACTCTAATCGCCTCGGAGGACCGCAACGATGGACAACACCTCCATCCTGATAACAACCCCTATTTATCGTGAGCAACCCCATTCGAGGTCGGGGCCGATTCAATTGGACTCGCGCGCGTTTAACAAGAACCCGAGCAGCGGACACTCAGACCTTGGCGAGTTTCCTTGGCGAAGCTATGTGGACGTCCAATAAGGGCTCGCGTGCGGACTTACGTGGGCCTACGGTCACGTCGATCGTAACGCCCATGGCATCTAGCATCTCCAGCAACGTGACCACAGTCGGGTTGGAGTCATCAGACGTCAGAGAGCGCGAGATGGCCGAAAGCTGCTTACCCAGGCGCCGAGCAACATCTGATTTCGAGACATTCATCGACGTCCGCAGCTCCTCTACTGAAGCGATCAGTTGAGCGGCCGCTGTGATAGCCCTAACCTCATGGTCAAACGATTCCCTTGCGTGGCCAGCGGGGTGCCGCTTCGAAAGATATTTCTCCCATGCTGACGCCCGTCCGCGTTCTCCCATGTCGGCCATGTTAACACATATGTTAAGCATGTGCTAAGGTCGAGCGCAACCAGCGATGCACCAACGTACCTGGACAGCGGAGTTCTATCTGCATTCGGATCGCGCCGTGCCAGCCATTGACTTTCTGAGTCGCAGCCCAGTGGCCGCCCGGATCGAGGCAATCGTCGAGGCAGTGCGCGCCTTCCCTCCCCCTAGCTTTCCTCCATCTCAAATGTGGCATGTGATGTCGGACGAAATGAAGGGCCTCTACGAGATTCGGGTTCGGTACCGCCAAACCCTCCATCGCCTCTTTTGCATCCTTGATGCGAACGGTGCGAAGCATGGCCTCAGTGGGCCAGCGCTTGTGCTGGTTTCAGGAGGTACCAAACCGCTCGGCCGGGCAATGTCGACCGACGTCTACGCCGATGCCATCGAGTATCGCGACCGCTATAAGTCGACTACGCCCAGGCCTGTCGTCCGATAGGAGGAGATCCAAGGCGCCCTTGTCCACGACCTTGGTAACGATAGGGACGGATTATGCTTATCCGGTTAGCTCCGCTACGATCTCAGCGTGGCGCGGCCGGACTTCCCCAGGACGATCCGCGAGTTCCAACGCCGTTTCTCGGACGAAGCAGCCTGCCGTGAATACCTCTTCGCTTCTCGATGGCCGGACGGGTTCCACTGTCCCGCCTGCGGAGCCGAGCACGCGACCGCCTTGCCAAGAAGACTGCTCTGGTGTTAGCGATCACCCAAAACCGGCCAGGATCGATCAGGTTAAAACCGGCCATCTGAGGTAGGGCCCAGGATCACCCTCCGTGGAATCAACACGGAGGAGCAGATGGGGACCTACTTGCAGATGGCGACGCAGCAACAGGTCAAAACGCTTCTCGATCTGGGTTGGACTCAGCGCCGCATTGCGCGCGAGCTGGGAGTGCACCGGGAGACGGTGGGCCGCTACGCCCGGGAGGCGGTGCCAAAACCGGCCAACCTGATCACCGGCTCCCAAGAGGCGGGGGAACAGGAGATTCAAAACCGGCCAAACCCGATCGCCGGGCCAGCCTCGCTGGCGGCGCCTCACCACGAGTCCATCCAGGCCGGCGTCGACAAAGGGTTGAGCGCGCAGCGGATCTGGCAGGACCTGGTCGAGCTGGACGGCTACCCGCACGGCTACCTCACCGTGCAGCGCTACGTGCGCCGGTTGAAGAAGCAGCACCCGGAAGTGGCCGACCGGATGGAACACCCGCCGGGCGAGGAAGGCCAGGTCGACTTCTTCAAGAGCAAGGCTACCGTGCGTGACCCGATCACCGGACGTCGACGACGGCCCTGGGTCTTCCGGCTGACCTTGAGCTGTTCCAAGCACGGCTACGAGGAGTCACTGCTCGACCAGAAGCAGCTCGGCTTCCTGCGCGCCCACGAGCATGCGTTTCTCGAGCTGGGCGGGGTGCCGCGGGTGATTCGCCATGACAACTTGAAGGCGGCGGTCGTTCGCGCCTGCCTCTACGACCCCGACCTCAACGAGATCTACGAGGCCTTCGCCAAGCACTGGGG
>Ga0073928_10005272_pt1 | contig 18297 bp, 13 predicted proteins | sample PaiPotPPA55metaG_FD_76969 | JGI IMG/M metagenome (GOLD analysis project Ga0073928, IMG submission 76969) | Iron sulfur acid spring bacterial and archeal communities from Banff, Canada, to study Microbial Dark Matter (Phase II) - Paint Pots PPA... ... | reverse complement strand
CTAGATATAGGGAGATCATGATATCTTCAATAGCACCCGCGGACGCCGCGTACCAGCACTCATCAACGCTAGGCAAAGATCGATCGGGATTTGATGTCGTCATGCTGACCACGGTCCACAAACCCACGGATGTTAGAATTTTTTACCGGGAAGCTAAGTCTTTGGTAAGCGCTGGTTTTTCAGTCTGCATACTTGGACCCAACAAGGGTGCAGCACAAGTGGAGGGAATCCGAATCTACCCACTTGCCGAATCAAGTAATCGAATCCATCGATTACTTCTTGGATGGATGGCGGTCAAAACCGCTCTTCGGCTTCGAGGTAAGCTATATATTTTTCACGATCCAGAGCTTATAGGCGCGGGTCTTGTCCTTCGGTGTTTCGGTAAAAAGGTGGTTTTTGACTGCCATGAGAATGTTCACCTGCAGATTCTTCAAAAACGATACATTCCGCGCCCGATTCGTTGGTTGGCAATCGGTCCTCTATGGATTACGTTGTGGATCGCTTCACGCCTGTTTACGGGGAATATCGCAGCTACTGAATCAATTTTAAAAAGGATACCGAAAAGGCGAAGCGTCCTAATTCGTAATTACGCGCCCGCTTCCGCATTGCACGACGCCAGCAAAGATCTTCCCGTCACCTTGCGGAAGAACATATTTATTTATGCTGGCGGTTTAACACAAGACCGAGGGATTGCAGAGCTTCAGCAAGCTTTTCGCGGGCTCACGGACATGAACGCGGAGCTATGGCTCGTCGGCGATTTTGATGATCGGAGATTCCGCGAGCAGATCCTCGAAACTCTTCCTCCAAACGTTAAGTGGTTGGGTTCCCAACCTTTTCCAGTGGTTATGCGCCTCCTTCGAGAGGCGAAGATCGGTGTGGTTTTGCTTCACGACACACCGAACCACCGCCAAGGATTTCCACTAAAACTTTTCGAATACCTTGGGGCAGGATTACCAGTAATTGCGTCGAATCTGCCGCAATTAACCCCGATCATGGAAGGTTGCGGTTTTCAGGTCGATCCGCGCGATGTGGGTGAGATAAGAGGCGCTCTACGGTCTATCCTATCGGACGATGCAGTTCTGCTCGCAATGTCCAAGACCGCGCGAGAAAGAACGCGAAAGAGTTACATGTGGGAAGATGAAGGGGAGCGGCTCGTTCAATTTTGCAGGGAATTGATTTCCGCAGATAATGTGAGGCATTGAGCTGAACGGTAACGCATGGGTTGCCGGTGTCATCGCGCTGTGCCGTGGTACATGCGCTTGTAGAAACCTAGGATTGCTACGAACAGATATGAGTGCTCCGCGCGAGCTGGCTGGAACTCGCCTGGCTCGTCATTTTTTCAGAGCACAACTGGAAAACTAGGCGAACAACTATTCTTGCGCTGTACAAGTCAGTTCCTCAACTCCAACACGAGACCCTTAGATGAGGACCGCTACAATCGCAAGTCAGGTAGAGTCGAGCTTCGAGATCTATGCAATCCAGCTGATCAGTGATTTTTTGGGCTTGGATTTAGCGCCGTCGGCAAAATCGGGTTCGGCAGCGGATGTCTACCACGGTAACGACGGTTACCCCTGCAAACTCCGGATTCCATTGGTGGCGTCCTATTCTCCCACAGATGTGCCCGTTCCTCCAGCCTGCATGATTGTGGATGGTGCTTACTGTAACGACGAGCCTTTTCCATTCGATCTTTTCGCTGCAATACGATTTTGGCTAGGAGACGAAGGGAATGCAGCCTGTGCCGACTCCGCATTCGATGTTCATGGCCGACTCCTCGCTGAGAATTCTCTGCAAGCGCGATTGAAGGTGCTCGAATTACCCGTCGTGAATGCATACTTGATGGTCTTTCGGCAGTGGTTCACTGCTAGATTCAAGATATTCTGTAGGTCCAGACTGCCATTTGGAAAGAAATGTGCCGTTGTTTTGACACACGACGTAGACAATCCTATTAACCCAGGATACCCGTTTCACCACCTGGGACTCGCCCAGCTGGCACTTCGAAACAAGAGGCCTCGAACCGCACTGCGCCTTGTGGGTAATGCAATCTTGCGAGCGGCGCACGGCATCGCGCACCCGGGCGAAAGACGCTGGCTTTTCCCTGACATAATCAAGGCTGAAGGGCAATACGGGTTTCGAAGTACATTTTTCTTTGCCTCTCGGTCGAAAGCCGAGGGGCACGAGCTTGACGTTTCCTACAACGTGAAAACTTCGCGTTTTTGCCATCTTCTAAGAGAGATTGCCCTGAGTGGCTCAGAAATCGGCTTGCACGCAAGTTACCGGTCAGGTGAAAGTGCAACATTGTTAGCAGTTGAGAGGCAAAGGCTGGAACGTGTTACACAATCTGAGATCAAAGGAGCACGACATCATTACTGGCACTTGACACGACGTTTCTGGGACACTCTCGATCGGCACGCCGAGTCAGGTATCAAGTATGACTGTTCGGTTAGCTTCAATGACGCGCCCGGCTTTCGTCTGGGCATCGCATATCCATTTCAGCCATGGAATCCGCTTTCTGAGCGTCCGATAAAAACGCTCCAAATACCCACCTTCCTTATGGACGGCGCCTTATTTGAATACGGTCGGGAGAAAGCAGATGGAGCATTGGATACAGTGGTTTCACTGCTCAGTTGTTTGAAGAGGTATGAGGGCGTGGCAGCCTTGGATTGGCATGAATACACTTCATTCCCTGGATCAAGGGAGTTTCGAGACTGGGGACAAGCCTATTTAAACGTTCTAGAGATATTGAATGCCGATTCCGAAATCGCTGTTTTTGCCGGAAGTGACGTCTTCGAGCGATGGGACCGGGCAGGCAAACTAGATTACCGCTGGAAAGAGGCCCTTCAATGAACCTGCTAATTATCTCTCAATATTTTCAACCCGAAGTGGGAGCCACTCAGTCACGCCTCGCCGCGACTACACAAGAATTGGTAAGGGCTGGCCATTCTGTTGAAATTCTGACCGCGATGCCGAACTATCCTATCGGTAGAACCTTCCCTGAATATCGCTGGAGTTTCTACCGGCAGGAAGCTTTTGGTACTACGCGAGTCCACCGGGTATGGAGTTATCCGAGTCAAGGGGCAGGCCTCGGTCGGATGCTCAACTATGGCACGTTCGCGATGACTTCTATCTTTGGACTCACCACAGTCCGCAAACCGGATTGCGTGTTCGTGGAAGTCCCGCCACTGTCGCTGTGTGTACCAGCCATCCTCGCATCAAAGCTGTGGCGAGTTCCTGTGATCATCAACGTAGCTGACCTTTGGCCAGATTCTGCTATAGAGCTTGGTCTACTGGACAAAGAAGGTCCGTTTGCCGCCATGCTATGGCGGCTCGAAGGGTGGGCCTACCGTCAGGCCGACTATGTTTGCGCCGTCACAGAGGACATTCTTGAAACGCTCGGTTCTCAGAAGGATGTGCCTGAAAGAAAGCTTCTATTTCTTCCAAATGGTGTGGATACCGAATTGTACACTTCTCAGCCTCCAGACATCAGTCTGAGAAAACAATTGGGCCTCGAAGGAAAGAAATTAGTTGTCTACGCAGGCACTCTCGGTCTGGTTCATGGACTGGACAAGCTGCTTAATGCCGCTGAGGTACTTCGGAATGAGCCAGAGTTTCACTTTCTTTTTGTTGGATCCGGATCCGCCAAACAAATCCTGGTCGCCCGCGCCCAAGCTTCAGGTCTGCCAAACGTCAGCTTTGTCGATCCTGTACCAGCTGCGGACGTTCCTAAATACTATTCGATTGCCCTATGCGGTGCGGTAAGTCTCAGCGACCTTCCGCTTTTCCAATCTGCCAAACCCGCGAAGACGCTGGCAATCATGGCGTGCGGCAAACCTGTAGTACTTGCATCGAACTGCGCGACTTCATTGATTATTGATGCCAATGCGGGTATCGTCGCTGACGACCCGAACTCGATTGCAAACGCCATTCGCCGATTGGGAAATGATCCAAAGCTCGCTGCCGAGTTTGGGGCAAATGGTCGAGCTTACGTAGAGCGGCATTGGACTTGGCCGTTGCTCGTGGGTCGTTGGCTTCGACAGTTGGAGGCAGGCGCTGATGCGAAGAGCGAGTTACATAAGTCTCTCAATAGCATATCGGCTGCGAGGGCACTAGTCCGGCAATCGTGATCGTTCGTGCGTATTCCTGTAGCAAGAGCTCATCGTGCGTTTTCATGATGCAAGCCTTCGAGCCCTCCATCGAATCTACGGCGATGTGTGCCTGCCGAGCCGAATAAATGAATATCGTGATTTGTTGCAATGCGCTATTGACCAAGGTTATGAAACGCATTCGCTACATTCGTTCTGGAGTGTTGCTAAGAGCGATACGATCTCAGCCTCGAAGTTTTTGGTTATTCGCCACGACGTTGACATATCTGCCAGCAGCGCACGAAGAATGTGGGAGGTGGAACAGAAGCTCAATGTCCTTTCCTCCTATTACTTCAGGCTGAGAACAATTGACATAGGCCTTGTCAAGGAAATGCATTTCTCCGGCTTCGAAGCGAGTTATCACTACGAAGAGCTCTCAAGCGTCGCGAAAATCAAGGGCATCACGCGCCGGGAACAAGTTCAACAAGAAATGCCATACATTCGCGCACTATTTACGCGAAATTTACTTGAGCTACGCTTCAAGACCGGCCTCCCCATGCGGACCGTAGCAGCGCATGGTGACTTCGTGAACTCGAAGCTGGACCTGCGTAATACCGCCATACTTGAAGATGAGAATTTGCGCAAGGAGGTGGGCGTAGATCTGGAAGCTTATGATGATGCGGTCATGCGGCACGTCGTTGGCCGTTATTCAGATGCGACTCGGGAATACCCACGGTTGTGGGCGAGCAAACATCCCGCGAGTGGTTTCAGAATAGGCGAGAATGTCATCTATCTCCTCATCCATCCAGAGGGATGGATATCCAATGCGAGAGCCAACCTGGTCGACGATTTTCGTCGTCTTCGGGACGAGTTCGCGTACTTTCTTGCCGTTCGGAAGCACAGATACTGTGGCATGGCTTGGAGGGCCTAGGATTGTGATTGCAAGTTGTTCGCGAACTGCCGCGATCGTTGTGAGGGACATAGCAAGCACATAACAAAGGAGATAACAGCATATGGCGACTGAGACTCAGACCCAAACCGAATTACTACCCTTTCACCGTCCCCTGATAGACGAGGAGGAAATTCAAGCGGTGGTTGAGGTATTGAGAAACGGTTGGCTTACGACAGGGCCTAAGGTGCACGAATTCGAGCAAGAATTTGCCAGGGTTGTGGGGTCGCAGTACGCTCTAGCCGTTAGTTCCTGTACAGCTGGTCTTCACCTTGCCTTGGAAGCCATCGGGATAAAGCCAGGCGATGAGGTTCTGTTGCCTGCATTGACTTTTACAGCAACGGCAGAGGCTGTCGCCTATTTGGGTGCCAAACCCGTTTTGGTTGATTGCGAGCCTGAACATTTCAACATGGATGTGCAAGAGCTCCGGCGGCGGGTGACGTATCGCACCCGCGCTATTATGCCGGTACATTTCGCGGGACACCCCTGTGGGATGTCGGAAATTATGGAATTTGCCCGCTCCAGAAACATTAGCATCATCGAGGATGCAGCGCACGCTTTCCCCGCACAATACAAGGGCCGGAACATTGGTACTTTGGGCGAACTGACTGCGTTCAGTTTTTATGCGACCAAAACGCTTACGACTGGCGAAGGAGGAATGGTAACGACGGATGACCAGCGCTTGGCTGAACGTATCCGCCTCATGAGTCTCCACGGTATGAACAAAGATGCATGGAAACGCTATGCAGCGAATGGTTCGTGGCGTTACGAAGTTGTGGAGGCAGGATTCAAGTACAACCTTACCGATATCCAGGCGGCTCTTGGCTTGGTGCAGCTGTCAAAGTCATCTGGCATGCGAGAACGTCGTGCACAGATTTCTAGGCGTTACACGGAGCTACTGTGCGACATTCCCTGTTACCAAGTGCCAGTCAGCAATGGCGATGTTCTGCACGCCTGGCACTTGTATGTGTTACTAATCGAGCGAAATAGATTAAGAATTGATCGGGATGAACTCTTTGACCAGTTGCGTATGCGTGGCATCGGCTGCGCCATTCATTTCATACCTCTGCATTTTCATCCCTATTATCAACGGAAGTGGGGCTATCAAATCGGCCAGTTTCCGGTGACCGAACACTATTTTGAGCGCTGTATTTCTTTGCCTATATATCCCGGTATGACCAACGAAGATGTCGATCGGGTCGTCGGAGCTCTGGTAGACATCTACAAGACCTTCAGAAGGTAATGTGCTATTTCCGTACGTTTTGACCCGCTTCCGAGAATGCAGCCAAAGTGAGTATCAGAACTGTCACGTATTTCGCAATTAAATCCTCTTGAATAGGAAATGAACAGTCTTCCGCAATATCGAAGCAGGCCTGCTTCGCCTCAGGGGGAACGCCCAAATCCGTTCCTGCAAGCTCTAGCAGAGAATGCTCAAACTGCAACGCGAGGCTCCGGCGCGGCGGTCGCTTGGTTCGTGCGTCGGCGATTGGTGTGTGCCGCGAGCAGCGGAGCCGGGACCCTGCCTGTCGGTACGCTCGTGGATTTCCGGTCCAGTCTCAATGCGGAATGCATGCGAAGCGGCAAACCGTTGTGTTGCGATGACAGTGAGACGGACCCTCGAGTCGATGCAGTCGTCTGCCGCACACTGAAAGTACGTTCGATATTGGCCTTGAGAATCCTCGTCCGAGGGCGTGTATCTGGGCTTATCGAAGTGTTTGACAAACAGCCCCGCGCCTTTCGAAGCTCCGACCTCGAGGCGGTCGAACAGCTTGTAAGAACCACTGTGAAACAGATGATCGCAACGGATCTACATGAATGTTTCCCCTGGGCATCCGATTCTGTCAGCGGCAATCCTATTGCGGTGTGCGATGTGTCCAGTTCGGCCAGCCCTCCTCATGATGCACGGAAGCGAGACCAAGCGGCCGCTTCTTGGCCAAGGATGGATCTATCCATGTGGATGCTAAACGCTGCAGCGATTATTCTGTGTGCTGCGGGTGGAAGTATTATGGCTCAGCGCCTAACGAAAGTTTACAAGTTAGGCTCGCCTTCTACATCTCGGCATCAAGCGTTACTTGTTGCACAAACTCGGACGAACGCGGGAACTTATGCCAGCGCGTCCGCGACCCAACCCGAGGTTTCTGTTCCCAATGCGGAGCTTGAATTCAAAACAGGGGCCAAATACGCCGTCGGGGAAGGAGTCCCCCGCGATTATTCTGAAGCGATAAAGTGGTACGCGAAGGCGGCTGACCATGGAAGTGTTCAAGCGCAGAGCCTGCTTGGAGAGTGCTACTGGAAGGGGCGCGGAGTACCTCGAGATGACGTTCTCGCCTACATGTGGTCGGCTATTTCTAGAGCCGGGGGCGACTCGGTAAGCGTGTATCGTATCGAGTTGCTCTCTTCCGAAATGAAGCACAGCGACATTGACCATGCAAAGGATAGAGCCTCGGATTGGTTGCGACAGCACGGATTCAGCGCAACCCCTCCGCATTCTACTTCCTCTGCAGAATGACCTGCTTCCTTGAAGAATGATCCCAATCCATGTGAATTCGCTAAAGTTAACCAGATATGCTTTGTGGGAGATTCTGTCCGTGAAAGGCTGTTTATGTCACACGTGAGATTTCGCTCAATAATTCGATTAGTTTTTGCCTGTGCGATTATTTTGGTATTGCGAACTGGAGCATTCGCCCAAGTCCGCAAACACCCTGATGTCGCTACGCAACCCAACCTTAATGAGCCCGCACCGTCGGTCGCCGGCATCAGCGTCCCTGACTACGTTTTTGGACCCGGCGACGTCGTGCAAGTCTCCATCAGTGATTCTCCCGAATTGAGCGGAAGTTTCCAGGTTGATGAAAAAGGCTATCTCACGCTACCTCTTCTCACTTCTATTAGAGCAGCGGGACTTAACGGCTCACAGCTGACGAAAGCCATTGCGAACGAGCTGAAGACCGCTGAGATAGTAACGGAGCCAATTGTCAACGTTTCCATGGAGGAGTACCACAGCCGGACAGTTTTAGTGTTGGGTGCCGTTGCACGGCCAGCCGTGTATCCCTTACGCAGATCCACGACACTGCTCGAGGTCATTTCATTAGCTGGGGGATTGACAGCAACCTCCGGAAATATCGTTACTGTTGCGCGCAAGAATGCAGCAAATGAAACAGCTCCAAATGGCTCTCTAATAACAGTAGATCTCGGTCAGTTAGTTCGGGGAAACGGCGAAATGAAAGACATCGAAGTGCGTGATGGGGACGTGGTAAACGTGTCGACTGCTCCTGTCATTTATGTTGTTGGCGCAGTGAAAAAGGCGGGAGGATTTGTGGTACAGGATCCGGCCTCCGGTATTACGGTGTTGCAGGCATTAGCACTTGGAGAAGGTTTACTTCCGACCGCTGCACCTAGGCGGGGATTGCTGCTTCGACGATCCCAACAAGCCACCGATCAGCAGGATGTTCCAATCGACCTCGCGCGTATTCTCGCTGGAAAGGGGTTGGATCAGGTCTTGCGTCCTAATGACATTCTTTTTGTACCGGAAAGCGGTTCAAAGAAGACGATTCAAGCCTTAGCGCGCGCTGCGGAACAAGGAGCGGTGGGAATTGCAACATACGGCTTGGGCCTTCGTATCGGAAATTAAATTGTCTCGGATCGCGAAGATCTGCCAGTGAATGTACTTTAGCCATAAGTTCAATGCGACCACTATACCTACTGATTTTCAAACGATTGCTTGACGTGGCGCTTTCAATAGTCGGTATTATTTTCGCGATACCGCTGATAATCTGTTGTTCGATCGCGATTAAAATCGACACACCCGGACCGATATTCTTCCGACAAACACGTGTGGGCAGAAACGGACAGCCCTTTACCCTTTTAAAGTTTCGTAGCATGGTTACCGAGCCGCAGAACTGTGAGTTACAAATTACGGTTAGCGGAGATCCTCGGGTTACACGAGTGGGGCATTGGCTGAGAAAGACCAAACTCGATGAGGTACCACAATTATTGAACGTCATCCGCGGGGACATGAGCTTAGTTGGCCCTCGACCGGAAGTTCCTGAATACGTCTCAGAGTACAACTTGGAACAGAAACAAATTCTAAACTTTAAGCCGGGTATCACCGGCCCAGCGTCTCTCAGCTTTATCGAAGAAGAGAGCATGCTCGGGTCTCAAGCCAATCCGGACAGTTTTTACCGAAAGTGTATCCTGCCTCGCAAGTTGGCCATAGACCTAGCGTATTTCCGCACAGCGAATTTCTCCCAAGACATTAAGTTACTACTATTGACCCTCGTCACCACACTCGATCATAGCAGCACCCGCTGATCAGACCTAACTTGCGTAGCTAGACGAGTACAGCTATTTCAAAGGAAAATCTTAATGGGAATACCATCATTCGCACTGCACAATACCTTACCGTTTGTTCGGAACTCGAGTGTTCGTGGCATTCTTTCCAGTGTCGCCAAACGAATGGAGCAACTCCCACGCATATGCTTCAGCCGCGGTGCTCAACTTATTCTCGACGCAGCAGTCTGCAGCTGCGCACTGTACCTGGCATATTTGCTCCGTTTCGACTTTGCTATCCCATCTAGTAGGTGGCCCGCCCTAAAGCTTTGGCTGTTAACGATGCCGCTAGTCCGACCCCTTTGCCTGCTGAGCTTAGGTACTTACAGCCGGATTTGGCGATACTTCAACCTCGATGACACGATAGTCATTGCTTTGGCCAGCTGTATCCCTTCATGTTTTCTTGTTATTGTTCGCCTGTGGCATCCAAGAAGTTTTCGGATGGAAGCGGTCCCGCTGAGCATTATCATAGTGGAACTAGGATCATTTGTGGCGCTGGCTTCCTCAGTCCGACTGCTTCGGCGGATGACATTCGGGGTTTCCGATATTGCCCACAGTGAATACCTGAAAATACTAATGGTTGGCTCTGAACACACATTGGCTGATGCGGCCGCGCGCCTCAAGTCATGCGAATCAATAGTAGTCGTCGGCATGCTCCTTTCCGGGAAAGGATTGACCGGACTGCGAATCGCTGGATTCCCGGTATTGGGAGAACCAGACGGACTAGATAGAATTTTGGCCTCTCGCTCTGTGGATATGGTGTTGGTCACTGACACAGCACTACCATGCCTCGGCAATCTCGTCGAGACAACCTCCCAGTATGGAGTTGACTTTAAGATATTACCAGCGGCGATGAATGTCATCCGAGGTAATGTTCGCATCACCGCCTTGCCCAGCGCAGAAGTTGCACTGCGGCCGGAAACGCAAGTCAGCCACACGCATCCGTCGGTTATCGAGGCTTTTCGAGACCGAGTCGTTCTGATCACAGGAGCCGGGGGATCAATAGGGTCGGAACTCAGCCGCCAGGTTTCGAAGTTACCGATCTCGAAGCTACTCCTTCTGGATCAAGACGAAAACTCTATTTTTGAAATGCGTAACTACCTTCTAAAGGAGTGCCCACGACTTAGTATCGCTTCCGTAGTTGGCGATATACGGGATCGCGTGCAACTGGAGCGACTGTTTAGCAAGTCGTATCCTGATATTGTGCTTCATGCTGCGGCATACAAGCATGTTCCCGTAATGGAAGACAACTGCTGTGAAGCAGTTCTAAACAATGTCATCGGTACCAGGCATGTCGCCGACGCAGCTCTCGAATTCGGAGCAGAAAGGTGTGTAATGGTCTCCACCGACAAGGCGGTAAGACCGTCCAGCGTGATGGGAGCTACAAAGAGAGTGGCGGAGCTGATCGTTCAAGCGCAAGCGTCTGTGCATGGCGATCTAACCCGATGGGCATGTGTCCGCTTTGGCAATGTCCTTGGAAGTCGCGGCAGTGTAGTTCCAACCTTTCTCAGGCAGATTTCAGAAGGAGGTCCGATCACCATTACGGATGAAAGCATGACACGTTACTTCATGACTATCCCAGATGCAGTTCGGCTCATATTGCAGGCCGCCACACTGGCGTCGGCTGGTGACATTTACATGCTCGATATGGGAGATCCCGTCAAAATAACGAATCTGGCTCGCAGACTCATTGAAGCTTCTGGCTTACGGCCGGGAGTTGATATTGAAATAAAATTAGTCGGTGTAAGGCCTGGGGAGAAACTCTCTGAGCAACTTTGGTCGGAGCATGCCAAGGTGCAGTCAACACATTTTCCTCACGTCTTCAAGGCACTTGAAAAAGCCCCATTCGCAGGATTTGCCGGTTACCTTGACGAACTCAGCGAAGCGGCGAACGCCCGCGACGAGAGTGCCGTGCTATCAGTTCTACAACGTATGCCGATCGAGTTCAGAGCCACGCAACGTGGCACAGCCGTCGCATAGTTATTTCGTCTTACATAATGTAACGGAGAATATACACATGGTGATGTCTATTGCGATTTCCGCAACCACTATTAGCATCCAGGCCTGGCCACAGAAGTGACTCGCGCTTTGGAAAAACTCAACGACGTTGCTCGGTCTTCGCTTCGGCCGAAACGCAAGCATCGTCGCTTCAGCTCGCAATACTCGGTTCGCCTGAAGGTTTACTCCGCCGAGGAATCACTTCGGGTCGAAACGCATGTTGCTGAAAAAATAACCCGCGGCGCACGTCCCATCCGGTAACTGCGTCAGGCTCATCCCGCTCGAGTCTCTAGAGCGTTTCACGAGGATATGGAAGACAAGAGCTTTTACAAGGATTGCGCGCCCGGGATAAGGCTTTCAGCTTCGTCGGCGGAGGTCGAACCTTTGAGGTCCCGCGCGCCGGGAATGGATGTTTCGCAGGCGCTCAACGATGGCCTGGCCTCAAGCCCCCGCAGTATGCAGACGGCGCGTGCGTGGGAAAGGATATTCTCTCACTTCAGACAAGGACGATTCGGAAGGCACGTTCTTACCCTGATTTCGGGGTCCGCTGCTGCCCAGGCGTTGACGCTGGCGCTCGCTCCAGTCTTAACTCGTCTCTACGTACCGGAAAACTTCGGAGTTCTCGCGCTCTACTCTTCTCTCCTGTTCATATCGATGCCGCTCGTCTCCGCCCGCTACGAGATGGCGATCGTTCCCGCCGAAAACGATGACGAAGCCTTTGGCCTGCTGCTCCTGAGCTGCGGAATTGCCATTCTGTTTGGTCTGATGACGACTCTCTTAATGCTTCCGCGGTTGACCACCGTTCTGCGAATGCAGGCCCTCCAGCGTTATGTCTGGCTCGTGCCCTTCAGCGTAATCGTCACTGGCTTCTACCAGGCAGTTCGGCAATACCGCATTCGCGAAAAGCAGTTTCATGACATCTCAGTTTCCCAGATTGTCCAATCAGGCGGGGCAGCTGTCGCACAGTTCGGGAGCGTGGTTATCCAAGCGAGCGCATGGGGCTTGCTGTTGGGTCAGCTCTCAGGATTGTTGGCCTCTACCTATGTCCTCAGCAGAAGTGTCAAAAGTGCATGGGACCGCTGGCATCGCCTGCATCAAGACCAGCACTTCGCTACACTGCGAGGCTTGGCGGTACGGTACAGAAGGCATCCTACCTTTCTGCCCTGGGGTGGCTTTGTCGACTCTATGGCCCAGAGGCTGCCAATCCTGATGCTTTCGGGCTTCTACGGACCGTACTTCCTCGGTCTTTATGCCGTAGCTGACCGCATCATCAGGATGCCAATCAGTCTTATCGGGCAGAATTGCGCACCAGTCCTGTTTCAGAAAATGAGTGAGCAAGACACCAAAGCCCGCATCGCTTCAATCCTGATGAGGTGGGGCCTAGGGATGAGCGCATTCTTCCTTCTGCCTGCTGTTGCGCTCTACCTCGCGAGCCGGTTCCTTTTTGCCGTGGTTTTGGGAAAAACCTGGGCTGCAGCCGGGGGCTTGGCGGTTGATCTGATCCCGATTTACTGGGGATCTCTCGTGGTCTCACCGGTGTCAGGTCTCCTGATCATCGCCAACCGGCAGGGCCTTTATTTCTTGATTCAGGCGCTTTTTCTCGTGACTGGATTCTGCAGTTTGTGGCTTGGACATCACTGGATGATGAATGGTGAGAAAACTGTATTGCTTTATTCCTCAGTTCAATTCCTTGTCTACTTAGGCTATTTCGCGGTCCTATTCTCCGCCGGAAGAGCCATGGTGAGAAAGCAAAGGGCGTAGACTTATGTGCGGCATTGCGGGAGTCATATCTTGCCGGAGTAGCCTCGATGCGGCAGTCGTCAAGGAGATGACCGATTTGGTGAGCTATCGAGGGCCTGATGACGAAGGCTTCGCCTGTTGGGGTAATGTAAGAAACACAGCCTCACTTCCTGCTCAGAAATTCGTCAGCAATCCTTTGCAGCCCGGATCTGCGCGGGTGACCAATGACTCGGCGCTGGCGCTGGGGCACAGGCGGTTGTCGATCCTTGATCTGACTGACGCCGGACACCAGCCTATGGCCTCAATGGACGGCCGGTTTTGGATTGTTTTTAATGGCGAAATATACAACTACAAGGAGTTGCGGACCGAACTGCAAGCCATTGGCAGTTCCTTCGTTTCCACCTCGGACACCGAGGTAATATTATCCGCCTACGCTACATGGGGCGAAGATTGCCTTCATCGCTTTAATGGAATGTGGGCGTTTGTAATCTATGATTCCTTCAATCATTCCCTCTTCGCTAGCAGAGACCGGTTCGGTGTTAAACCTTTCTACTACGCCGTTGCTGGCGACCGCATGGCATTCGCATCTGAGATCAAGCAGCTTCGTGCAGCTGGTTTCGGAACAGGCCGCGCTGACAAGCGGCGCGTGGCAGAATTCCTGCATTACGGAACCGTCAACGAAAGCAGCCATACCCTGTTTGAAGGTATCCGGCAGTTGTTGCCTGGACATGCCCTCAGGTGGCATATTGCGGATGGCCCAAAGCGGATCGATGCATTCCGCTATTACGCGCCAGATTTCAACCGCCAAATGGGTTCAAACGGTGGGTTTTCTCTGGACGAGTACCGCGACCGCTTCAACTTCCTGCTGAGCGATGCCGTTCGCCTCAGACTCCGAAGCGATGTTCCGGTTGGGGTTGCTCTGAGCGGCGGGTTGGATTCTTCCTCAGTCGCGATGCTGGCGAGTGAGCAACTCCGGGAACACTCAGCTGGCCCGCTCAAGACCTTTACCTCCTGCTTCGAGGACAAGCGTTACGACGAATGGGAATTCGCCAGTTCCATCGTCAAGGCGACGGGCGCCCAGCCGTACCAGGTCTTTCCCGACATGGACAGGATCTGGGAAGAGATGGAGGGCCTGACGTGGCATCAGGACGAGCCCTTTCGCTCTCCATCGGTTTACGCCGGATGGAATGTCATGCGTTTGGCGCACCAGAACGATATCAAGGTGCTGCTGGAAGGCCAGGGTGCAGACGAGGTCCTGGTCGGCTATCACCGAAACATTCCCGATTTCTTGGGAGCCCTGGTCAGGAGTGGGCACTTTCTCGCCGCGCTCCGGGAATATCGGGCCTTGCGGCGTACCGGTGTCCTGACGGCAAGCGAAAGTCCTGCCCGCGTGTCGGGAAAGATTCTACGCTCCGCCGCTGGCGTGACTCTGTTCCGCCAGTCGCCCGTCGGGAGGATGTTCCGCCCTGAATACCGTACCATCGACCGCGAGCTTCCCAGTCGCAGCTTTCAGCAGATGTTATTCACAGAGATCTTTGGCTATATGCAATCCCTGTTGCGGCACGGTGACCGCAACTCCATGGCGTTCTCGGTTGAATCCCGGCTTCCGTTCCTCGATTACAGGCTCGTTGAGCTGTTCCTGAAGATGCCTGGTATCTATAAACTACGAGATGGTTGGACCAAGCCATTTGCCCGGGAAGCCATGCGCAATCTGATGCCCGAAAACGTACGATTGCGTGTCACCAAACTGGGCTTTGCCACACCGGAACCCGTCTGGTACCGAACGGCGATTCAATCGCTTCGCCAGTCGCTCCTAGCATCCGACGCACCCATCCAAAACTGGATTGACCGCGCCCTATTGAGTGACTGGCTTGGGGATCAGAGCTTTCGGCGCGAGTCCGGCTCAACTCTGTGGCGGATCTTTTCCGTGAACCTGTGGATGAAGATATTTGCCTTGGCGTGATTTCTGATACCCGGTCCAGCATTCGCAACCGTCAACAGATCGAGCGGCATGCAACAAAATAAAATCCTGGTTATCGTTCTGAATCGGTTTACCAACGATAACCGTGTGCTCCGACAATCGCGCACTCTCGCGTCGGCCGGGACGGATGTGAGTGTCTTCGCCTTGCACGAAGATCAGCTACCGCTTCGTGAAGAAATTGCGCCGTTACACGTGCGAAGGTTCCCTCTGGTTACTCGTTCCTGGTCGCGCAATCGTATCATTCAGCTGTTCAAGTATCTGGAATGCGTGCTGCGCATGACGCTAGCGGGAGCGCGCCTGAAACCCGATGCTATTCACGCCAACGATTTGAACGCGCTTCCCGTCGGCTACTGTATTGCGCGCCTAACGGGCGCCAAGCTGGTGTATGACTCTCACGAGCTGTGGTCTGACCCGATGCATCGCAAGATCTTTCCTAAATGGATGTTCAGCATCGGGGTCCGCATGGAGCGGGCGTTGGCGAGGAGGTGCGACGCTGTAATGGCCGCTTCTCCAGGCTACTCTCGAGAGATGGCCAAATCCATGGGAATTCCAGCCCCGGCTGTAATACGCAATCTCCCGGTGTCGGCCGAAGTTCTCTGTTCCTTGGGCACAGGCATGACTCCCGGTGCTCAATGGAGCCCCTTGCATAGCGATCTTGGATTGGACAGGTCCGTTCCGCTGATCTTGCACCTGGGCCAGATGGGCGCCGGGCGAGGGCTGGAAACGTTTCTACGCGCCATGGGGCAGGTGGCCCCTCCGGCTGTAGCTGTTTTCCTGGGCGGTGGGGCGTCCGCCTATCGAGAAGGGTTGCGCAGCCTTGCGGAAGGGCTAGGAATTGGCAAACGGGTGTTTTTCCATGATCCCGTCCCGCCAGTTGACATTTATCGCTATGCCGCGGGCGCCACGATCGGCGTCGCCCTAATTGAGAGCGCGTGCCTCAGCTACCGTTACACGCTTCCCAACAAAACCTTTGAATATCTTCACGGTGGGTTGCCAGTCGTAGCCAGCGACATCCCCGAGATGGCTGCCGTTGTCAGAGATTACAAGGTTGGGGAACTCTTTCATGAGGGCGACTGCCGCGAGTTAGCAGATGTCATCAACAAGCTGCTGGTCTCGCCTGAACAGCTGGCCTACTACCGTCAGATGTCGTTCCTCGCTGCCCAGGAGTTGACTTGGAGCAAGGAATCGCCGAAACTCCTCCAAATTTACGAGAGGCTTCTTTCAGGCGAACCGTCCAGAGATCACTCGATAAAGATTTCGAATTCCGCCAAAGCGAATAGCACAGGATGATAATTCTTCTTCAGTGCCTCCAATAGATGCGCTATGCGACCCCATCGCAATAGTTTCTACGAGTCTACGGTCGAGTCGATCTATGATCGTCGAAAGACTTCAGTCAAACCCGGCATATATTCGTATTTCGATCCCGGAAATCTGTTCAATATCCAATATCGTGAGCGTCGAATACTGAAGGCCTTGGCCCGCTCTGGTTTCAGTAATCTTAAGGATCGCAAGATTCTGGAAGTAGGCTGCGGATGGGGTTTTTGGTTGCGCACTTTCTTGAGTTGGGGTGCGCTGCCGGAGAATGTGACGGGCATTGATGTCCTTCCCGAGCGGGTCGCGAACGCCAAACGGACTTGCCCTGCAGCCCTTGATATTCGATGCGCTTCAGCGACGGCTCTTCCGTATTCTGCCCGAAGTTTCGATATCGTTTTCCAGGCGACCGTCTTCAGCAGCATTCTCGACTCGGAAACGCGCATCCGAGCGGCGACCGAAATGATCAGGGTAGTGAAGCCGGAGGGCCTCATACTCTGGTATGACTTCTCCGTTCCCAATCCTCGCAACTTAGACTTGCGTGCAGTCCCGATGATCGAAATAAAGGCTTTGTTCCCAAAAGCCGAAATCACATTTGAGCGGATAACAGTCGCTCCTCCGATTGCGCGCGTGTTGGCGCCACGCCTGTGGCCGCTTTGCTCCCTCCTCGAGACCCTGAAGTTCACGAACGTCAGCTATCTTGCCATGATCAGTCCGCGCGACTAAGCAACTCCAGAAGCTTCTTGCTGTACTCGCCACGCCCCCACTACGGGTTTGCGTATACCGCTTCCTCCACCTGGTTGCCCGCCCGAGTTCCGCCGCTCCTCTGTTTCTTCTCCGGAATGTAGCTGCGCACATACGCCTTCGCAGCGCTCTGGTGGTCCCAGTCAGTAAACCAACCTCCTGATGCCGGCGGTGTCAAGTCGAGGCCAGCCCGGGGCTCATATCCATTTAGCCATTTGCGCCGTTGAGCCATGCAGTACTTTGGGCTGTTGCATCGTTGTGTCCACAGCTCTACTGCGATTTGGGGGTAGGGATCCACTTATGCGGCGGTTCTGCTCTCCAGAAAAAACAACTGGCCAAAGGCTTCGTCGGTTCTGACGATCACCGCGAGGAGTGTGGACGTGTACCAAGGGTATCTTCCATGTGCTCCGTACCGTTGTTAAAACTACCTATCATGTGTTCAAAACATTGGTTGGCATTCGGGAATAGTAGACGTGTGGAATTCCAGTTCGGACTCCAAACGGCGGCGTTGTCGGCATTCTTCGTTGCCTTCAGCATGTTGCGGACAGGAACTGGATCCAGCGCGACCACAACCTTAGGGTTTGACGGACATTCCCGAGGCGCCGTCGTGTCAGTTAAAAGTGCAACGCGAACCGAAAAGATCTCCGTGGGTATGTCCGAAGGAAGCGCTGGTTTGGGTTCTGGTATTGCGCTGAACATTCCAGCTGAAGCGATGACGGTGACCAATGAAAGCGGCACGAGGGATTATTATTTGGGACCGCGTGGCGATGATTTGAACGACGGCTCAGCGGACCGTCCGTGGCGTACAATCCAACACGCTGCGCGTGTTGTTCGTCCCGGAACCACCGTGCATATAGCACCTGGCGAGTATCAGGTGGCTGTAGTTACAAAAATCAGCGGAACGGCTGCTGGACGCATTCGCTTTGTCTCAGACGTTCAATGGGCAGCGAGAGTACGAACCAAGGGAGCGTCCGCAAGTTGGCTGAATGAAGGGAACTTTGTGGACATAATTGGCTTCGATATCTCAGGCGATGGCAGTCTTGGGATTGATAACGAGGCGTCACATGTGCGCGTTCTAGGGAATCGCGTTCATGACATACCGGCGACCGGTTGTACTTCAAACGGAGGAGCCGGTATTGACGACGGAAATTATTTCGCCCACGACGACG
>Ga0073928_10005271_pt1 | contig 18298 bp, 11 predicted proteins | sample PaiPotPPA55metaG_FD_76969 | JGI IMG/M metagenome (GOLD analysis project Ga0073928, IMG submission 76969) | Iron sulfur acid spring bacterial and archeal communities from Banff, Canada, to study Microbial Dark Matter (Phase II) - Paint Pots PPA... ... | reverse complement strand
TCAAGACGTTGCTCATGCCAACGAAGGCTACTGCCTTGCGTCGGAATCAACGTTCCCGAGCCTCATTCTCGTTGGCCGGTTTTCAGGTGACCCTCATTGGCCGGTTTTGGGTGACCGCTGAGGCGGCTATGCGGACGAGACCTAGCCATTCATAGTGTCGCGATGCTCCGTATCACACACCGACAAAGCTTACGCCCACGTTCTGATAATCGAGGTGCGCGGCTTCAAATGAAAAGGTCGCGCAGATCGCTAGAGCGTGGGCTATCTGTTTCTTGACGGTAGCAAATGGAAGTCTTACCGCAAAGTCTACAGAGAGGTGCCTCGCGGGCGGGATCATGACACAGGAATTACGGGCATCTTATTTTCGCAGGCTGCGGCGAGAATCGACGAAGCGAACCGGTGGCGGGCTTTTATCTTTGACGAGGAACCACCGCGGATTGGATGCCAGATGAGCTAGGCAATCTCTGCGGCCTTGCTCGGCAGCACTCTCGCAATTCTTGCCTCCCTCGGCAAACTCACAGCGCCACACTTCGCACACACAGCGAAAACCGCACGCCAAGCTCTTGTACCAATGGTGAAGACGCTTCGGACGTAACGTCGCGCTGTCTCGTTTTCGACCCGGAAAAAGCACCACTTTTCCTTGTCCTCATGCAGGATAGGATGCATCGCCAGAGATTGTGGGGGAATCCTTTTTTTCTGGTGGGTGAGCAATTTTGAACAGCGGACCCGTTGTTCCGGAGTTACGCTGCCCTTGACTTGGCGAGTGGGTGCGCCTTGTTCCATTTCAGAGCGGGTCGATATCTTCCCCTCGGTGCACCCATCAAGGGTTCGCCAATGCAGGCGTGGACTTGTTTCTCCGGCCGACTAGGGTCGCCCTCCCCCTCCCCACGCCTTGCAGGTCTTCTGACCGAGTCGGAACGGTGGAAGGTGAGTGCAGATTGCAAACACCACATCATGTCAGCGTTGATAATTTTGTAGCGGACAAAGCCCTCTTCCTCGCAACCGCCTGCCTTAATTATGGAGACAGGCAACTGCACTGCGCACAATGTGGGACACGCATCAAGTGGGAGGCGGCATTCATTTCAGCCCATCGCATGGCTGAGCAGTGTCTCGGCACCGGAACAATCGTTCAGGTTGACATTCCATACTGCCCCCAGTGCGAGGAGACGCCTTATGCGAGAGGTTGTTTCCATGTCCGCGAGGGGCAGGATGTGGCAGCGCAACTGGCGGCTTGATTCACGCTACTGCACTAGAAGGGCTTCACAAGTTCTGGACAGCCACGAGGTCTATAGCGTTGTTACGGCTGATTTGAGGATTTTATGCGGTTGGTAATTGCTTGGCGGAATCCACGCCCGGTGCAGACCGTACAACGGTGCACGCGAGTGAGTCAAAACGGTTCGTGTGCCCTTTATTTCGTGGAAGAACTGATGGGAGGGGTGCAGGAAGGGGCGTGGATCGATTCGTCCACCATGGAAATACGACGCGGGGGAAATATTCCAGAGCCCTGTGCGGAAAAAACCTGCGATCAATGCATCACGTGGGACGGGAGCCAAAAGAAGGACACCTGCTAGCAAGGGGAACGCAAAGTGTCGTAGTTAAAGGCACCACTTGCCCCTCCAATCGGATTGTGGCGCGTGTTTATTATCGGTTCGAGGAACGCGCAATCCAGAACAGTCAAGGCACCGGGTGCGAAGGAGACACCGCCAGCTAGAAATGCGGTTTAGAGCGAACGAACGCCTTCGGCTGGCACTCGCTCTTTATCGTGGCATGTCGGAACCAGATTGCGGGTAGGTTCCTAGGCTGATTTCCTTGTCTGCGTGCAAAACCCGATAACCTTTCCACAGCGCTTCCACGAAGCCCCTTTTCAAAGTTTTCCGGAAGATCGAAGGTACGTAAAACCCAATCGCTTTGGCCATAACCATCTCCTTGATGCTTGCGAATCGCTGCAGGCGTGGTTCAAGAGCCCCTACCCGTCACCCCTGATGACGCTCTGAACTCGTGGGCAACACAGCAGGCTGGCCCAAAAGCCCCGCAACAGGGGTTGAGACGCAGGGTCATCCCCGAACCCCTCCCGCCCGCCAAATCGCCGCAGAATCGGCTTCCTGACGGATCACCCAACTCCGAGCCTTACGCGGGACAATTAGTCCCCGACGAATGAACGCCGCTATGCCAGAGCGCAGGGCTATCACCGAGGAAATCTCCGGCGTCATGGAGCACGTCACTTTTCACAATGACGACAGCTGCGTCTGCGCACCGAGCGGAGAATGAAGGGTGGGTCACGGTCATCCTTCTTCCTGTACCATTCCCGCAAACATAAGGGGAGGCGGAACGGCGGAACAATGGTCTAGAACTGGTCAATTGTGACCATTCAGGAAGGCATTGCGTGGCGGATCATCGGGTTGTAATGATAAAAGATAGGTTATCCACTCGACCGCCTCCGTCCCCCGTACTATCTCCCGCACAGCAATTGGACAGGTTTCTAAACTCGATCCGGGAGAAGAACATGTTAGTGCTCGGGGAAAAACTGGGGGAACCTGATGAGCTATACCGAAGCGAGAAGCCACTTTGAGAAAGCGAGACTCAATACCGTTGATAAGGGCCTGATAGAGATGTTAGACGGACTCAAACATTTATCTCACGCGATTGAAGAGGACCTGAGATCGTTGGAACAAAGCATACGGAATGTCCGCGACGTCCAGAACAGCAAACAAATCCCCGGCTCTTTTACTTAACCTCCACGTCCTATTCACCGTCACGAAGTTTCTTGAGTTGAAGCTCATTTTCGCCATACTGTTGTCCTCGGCTCTCTCTACTGCTTACGCCTTCGGCTGGGCTGCTGCTAATCGTGCACATGGCGGCTGGGCCGTTACGGGCTTATCGCTACGTCTGGGTGCAACGGCAGGTCGGAATGGATGCCCATGCGATTGAGCCCCGGCGCACCGCTTCCAAAGTTGGGGGCGGAACGACTCGTGTCCCTGTGGCTCCGGCAAGAAATACAAGCGGTGCTGCGGAGGGCGACGGTGAACTGAGTGCTCGGTCGATTTTCCCTGATCCGAACATCCCGCCCCGAAGAGCAATAATTGAAGCCTACGAAGGGCGGTTTCCGGAAGGATTGAAGCGACGTGCGCCACTGATGGGTAAACGGTAAACCAAAACCAGACATTTCGGCAGGAGATCGAAGGCGGGTATCTCTGGTCCCAAAGCGCAATGCGAACGGAGCGCGAAACCCCTTCTATGATTTCATGAGAGGGTTGCGCCGGGAGACTTGGTTTTTCTCTTTTGTGGACTTCGCATCGTCGCCATTGGGACCGTCGCCTCATATTGCGATGAGAGTCCAAAGCCCGCCGAATTTGGATGAGCCGGCTTGAACTGGGAGGCGGATGGGTCAGGTCAATTTTGTTTCGCTTCTGAACAAGATTCGGCCCAAGGATCATATCGCTGTGCTGAGGCGGTCGGGCAACGGCGAACTGACCGTCCGACGCTCCGACTGGGCGAAGGGCGGTACTAAGGTTGTAGTCTTTTGTAGTCTTTTTTGACCAAAATGAGCCTTATAATTCCTCAATGTTGATGGCAAAACGAAAATCGAGGTACATTGCAAGCTGCTGAGGGGTAGAGTGTTTTCGTATCAACCCTGGGAAAAAAGATTGCCCTTGAAATTCTTTCCCGGTAGCGCTACCAAACCTCTTTTTGGGATGTACGCAGACCTGCTTCGCCCGGTAGGAATACCGAAGGGCTGTCGGACTAGCTTTCGCCGACGCTAATCCTGTGCCTGGTTACCTCTATGCGCCACAAACTGAAAATCAAAAGTTGGGGTTTAGCGCTTCTGGGGTTCATTTTCCTGGTTTGTTTCCTCGCATTCGCTGACGAGGGCATGTGGCTCTACAACTCCTTCCCAAAAGATAAGGTGAAAGCCAAGTACGGTTTCGAGCCCACGCAACAATGGCTCGACCACGTTCGCCTCTCTTCCGTTCGGTTCAACAACGGGGCATCGGGATCGTTTGTTTCTCCAGATGGACTTACCCTGACCAATCATCACGTCGGCGCGCAGTGCATTCAACAACTCTCTACCGGCGGCAAGGACTACATGAAGACGGGCTTTTACGCCCACACACTGGGTGACGAAGCCAAGTGCCCGGATCTGGAGCTGAACCAATTGCTTACGATTGAAGATGTGACGGTCCAGGTCAACGCCGGAGTGAAACCGGAGATGTCTACCGCGGAGGCTGGACAGAGCCGCCGTGCTGCGATGTCCGAGATCGAGAAGCGGTGTGCCGGGTCAACTGGTCGACGCTGCGATGTGGTCACGTTGTATGCTGGCGGGGTTTACAACCTCTATGAGTACAAGAAATACACGGATATTCGCCTGGTGTTTGCGCCGGAGTTCGATGCGGCTTTTTTTGGCGGCGACCCCGACAATTTCAACTATCCACGCTACGATCTCGACGTCGCGTTCTTTCGAATCTACGAAAACGGCAAGCCCGCCCGCCTTGATAATTACCTTCACTGGTCTAGAGCAGGTGTGAAGGAGGGCGATCTGATTTTCGTATCCGGGAATCCCGGCTCAACGGATCGTCTGAAGACAGTGTCGGAATTAGAGTTCTTGCGCGACGTGGGTTATCCCTTGCATCTTGCGGTGTTCGCTCGGCGTATCGCTCTGCTGCAAAGCTTTGGAGCGCGATCCGACGAGAATGCTCGCATCGCCCACGGGGAATTGTTCAGATATCAGAATGCGTACAAGGCGATTACGGGTTCCGAGCGCGGTTTGAAAAACGAGGACTTGATGGCGGCCAAGGCTCTCGACGAAAAGAAATTGCGCGCGACCGTGGAATCAAGTGCCAAGTTGAAGGCGGAGGTTGGCGACCCATGGAGCGCAATTGCGCAGGCCATGGGGGTAGAGAAGCAGAACTACCTGCCATACATTTATCTTGAACGAGCGTATGGGTTCGACTCCGAGTTAGCGAGAATCGCCCGCACTCTGATACGGGTGACGGAGGACAAAACTAAACCGAACGGGGAGCGCCTGCGAGAGTACGCCGATGCCTCGTTGCCGTCGCTCGAGCAAGATCTTTTCTCTACCGCCCCCATTTACAAGTCTCTGGAAACTGTGACGCTCGCGGATTCGCTGGCGGAAATGCAGAAGACAATGGGGGAAGATAACCCAATTGTGCGAAAGCTGCTCGGTGGAAAGAGCGCGGCTGAAGTTGCCAAGAACCTGATCGTCGGCACGAAACTCGACGACGTGGCGGTACGCCAACAGTTGTACGCCGGTGGCGTGGCGGCAATCCAAGCATCTTCTGATCCGCTGATCGTCCTTCTCCGTAGCATTGACTCCGATGCCCGATCCGTTCGCAAACGCAACGACGACGAAGTGGAAGCCGTTGAGCGGCAAGAGGGCACGAAAATTGCCAAGGCGCGTTTCTCCGAGGGCGGATTCAATGATCCTCCCGATGCTACGTTCACGTTGCGACTCAGCTATGGGGTTGTGAGGGGCTACACGGAGAACGCCAAGCCAGTCGCTCATTGCACCACTCTCGCGGGCGTACAAGTACGCCTCGGAACACGGCAATGAACCCCCGTACCGCTTGCCGGAACGCTGGATAACTTCGAAATCCAAACTCAATCTCGATCTCCGATGGATTTTGTGGCAACGGCGGACACTATCGGCGGAAACTCCGGAAGCCCGCTCGTGAACCGCGCGGCCGAGATTGTGGGGGCTAATTTCGACAGGAATATGCAGGCCTTGCCCCGGAATTTCTTTTTCGAGGACAAAGTTGGACGCAATGTCAGTGTTGACGTGCGGGGCATTCAGGAGGCGCTGCGTCACATCTATGGGGCGACCCCACTGGCAGATGAGCTAATAGGCGGCGCTCTTCCCGAGCACCCCGAGTAGGAAGGGTGCGCGTTGGGAGGGACGTTAGCTGGATCGGCGGCGATGTCTTTTATTTCTGCAATTTGGTATCCGCCGCCGGCGGTTTTTGCGTCAACTGAGATGGCGTTGACAGTTGCGACTCATCCCATCCCCCGCCGAGAGCTTCTATCAGCGAAACTGCCGCGGTCATTTCCTCAACCTGTATCGTCGCTAACGTCTGCCTGTCAGCCAGAAGCGTGGTCTGCGCCGTGACCACGTTGACGTAGGGATCGATTCCAGTTTCGTAGCGTCCCATCTCGAGGTTGAGAAATTCCTGAGCGTGATCCACGGCGGCCTGCTGTCGTTCGACCTGCTGCGAAAATAGGCGGACGGCGGCGAGGTTGTCTTCAACCTGCTGAAAGGCGGTGAGCGCCGTCTGACGATACGCCGCGAGGTCCGCATTGTAGGTTGCGGTGTACTGGTTCAGCTCGGCGCGATAGAGACCGCCGTCAAAAATTGTCTGCGAAATCGATGGGCCAATGGACCAGAAACGGCTGGGCCAGGCGAACCACTTCTTAAATGTGGAGCTTTCAAAACCACCGGATGCCGAAAGCGTGAGGCTGGGGAAGAAGGCCGCGTAGCCGATTCCGATGGTGGCGTTGGCTTGAGCCAGCGTCCGTTCCGCCGCGGCAACATCGGGGCGGCGCTGCAGCATTTCAGAGGGCACGCCCACGGGAATTGGGGGCGGTGCAGTCAGCTCTGGACGTACCGGAATAGAAAAATCGGTTGCAACCTTACCCACTAATACCGCGATGGCGTGTTCATATTGCGCTCGTGCAACCTTGACGTTGATAGCCTGCGATTGCGCGCTCTCAAGCGTGGTCTTCGCTTCGACTACGGAAATATAATCGCCGACCCCGGCGTCATAGGCGGCCTGCGTGACCTGCAAAGCCTTTTCGTCCGCTTGAACCGTTTCGTCGAGAATCTTCTGCACTGCGTCCTGTCCGCGAATTTCGAAATAGAATTGAGCCAGGCTTGCCTGTTCCGTAAGTCGCTCGTTCTCAAGATCGGCCGCACTCACTTGCGCGGTATATTGAGCCGCGCGCACCTCATTGCGAATCTTGCCCCAGAGGTCGACCGTCCACGATACATCCACGGGAAACGACCAGATGGTTGTTTGCTGGCCGCTGCTGGCGGCCTCTCCGGGAGTGGTTGTGCCACCGGCGGTGGCGGTCGAGTTGAATGTATTCCTTAGATTCGCCGAAGCGCGCGAACGCTGAAACGAAGGGTTCGTAGTAATCGTAGGCCAATATTGCGCACGGGCCACGCGAATCTCAGCCCGCGCGACCATCAGATTGTCGAAAAATTCCTTGATGTTTTGGTTATTAATGTTGACCTGCTCCTCCAGCGCATTCAACTCCGGATCATGGAAGATCTCCCACCATTTGCCGCGCAGCCTCGCTTCTTGCGGGCTGGCAACTTTCCATCCTGGCGCATCTTGGAAGTTGACGGTCGACTCCTTGTAATTCGGCGCTGCGGGCGTGGCCGCTGTCGGTCGATGGTATTTTGGCCCGACTGTGCATGCTACCGTGCTGCCGATCGCAAACATCAGGCTCGAAACCATCAGGCAGAGCCGCAAGGCTCGACGATTACGAGTTACGTTGCTGAGAATTGTCCTCATATATTCTCCGGTAAACCGTGACCGCCTCCGGCCATCGAGGTTTCGCGCCTTTTGCCACTCATTCGCAGCCGCAATCGATCCAACGAAAGGTAGACCACGGGAGTTGTGTAAAGCGTGATCAATTGGCTCAAAAGCAGGCCGCCCACAATGGTGATCCCTAAGGGTCGGCGCAGCTCAGAGCCCGTGCCCGTCCCGAAGGCCAGCGGGAGAGCACCGAACAGTGCGGCCATGGTGGTCATCAGAATCGGCCGGAAGCGCAGCATGCAAGCTTCAAAGATAGAATCTCTCGTGTTCTTGCCCTCCTCGCGCTCTGCCATCAGCGCAAAGTCGATCATCATGATCGCGTTCTTTTTGACAATTCCAATGAGCAGCACAATTCCGATGATCGAAATTACGTTGAGATCCATGTGGAACAGCATGAGTGCGAGCATCGCGCCAACACTGGCAGAAGGCAGAGTCGAAATGATGGTCAGGGGATGCACAAAGCTTTCATACAAAATACCGAGCACGATATAGACCGCTAACAAAGCAGTCGTGATCAAGATCGGCTCGGTTGAAAGCGACTGCTGATAAGCCTGCAGCGTGCCGGCGAAGAACCCCTGAATGGTCGATGGCGTACCCAGTTTCTGTTCCATTTGCTGAATTTCTTTGGTTGCCTGACTCAAAGAAACGGTGGGTGCGAGGTTGAATGAGACCGTAACGGATGGAAACAGGCCGGTATGATTTACCTGCAGTGCGGTCGTATTGGTTTGCGCCTTCGCGAAAGCGGAGATCGGGGTCATCGCTCCGGCATTGCTTCCATTGCTGTTGCTTTTGATATAGATGTAATCCAAACCTTGCGGAGACTGCCAATATTGCGGAGCGACCTCCAGCACGACGTAATACTGATTCATCTGCGTGTAGATGACAGAGACTTCGGATTGCCCAAAGGCGGAATAGAGGGCTCTGTCGAGCGAAGTTGCAGTCTGGCCCAGCCTCGCTGCCGTAACGCGATCGTAGGTGAGCAACTGCTGCAACCCGCCATTCTGCTGATCGCTGTTCACATCCTGCAGTCCGGGAAGTGTTTTCATGTTGGCCAGCAGCAGCGGTCCCCAATGCACCAGATCGGCGATGTTGTCCGCTTGAATGGTGTACTGATAGAGCGCGCTGCTTGACCGGCCTCCGATACGAAGATCCTGCACCGCCTGCAGGAAGGCCGAAGCCACCGGCAAGCGATTAAGCTTCGGACGCAAGCGATTGATGATTTCTTGAGCTCCAATCTTCCGCTCATTTAGGGGTTTTAGCGCGATATAAATAAACCCTCCATTGCTGGCGCCGTTGCCGCCGGTATAGGCGTTTACGTTGGCGACCGCGGGATCGGCCTTGATGACATCGACTAACTGCAAAATAGAAGAATTCATAAAAGGGAATGAGGCATCCTGCGGACCCTGCACTCCGCCCACCAGCGCGCCCGTATCCTGCTGCGGAAAGAATCCCTTTGGAATGCGCACGATCAGAATGAAGTTCAGAACGATGGTCAGCAGCAGAATCACCAGAGTAAAGCCAGGATTCTCCAGCACCCACTCCAACGACGTGCGGTATAGCGATAGCATGCCGGAAAAAAACTTCTCGCTCCAGCGGTAGATGCGGCCGTGCTTTTTGGGTTCCTCCGGCTTCAGCAGGTGGGCGCACATGGCGGGAGTGGTGGTAAGGGAGATCAGCATCGAGACCACAATCGCTGTCGCAAGGGTCACAGCGAATTCACGAAAGAGCCGTCCGACAATGCCCGCCATGAGAAGGATCGGAATAAACACGGCGACGAGCGAGACGCTGATGGAAAAAACCGTGAATCCAATCTCCCTCGCGCCCCTGAGCGACGCCTCCATCGGAGTCATACCCTGCTCAAGGTACCTCGAGATATTCTCCATTACCACGATCGCATCGTCGATGACGAAACCGGTAGAAATGGTGAGCGCCATTAATGACAGATTATCCAGACTGAACCCGACCATATACATCACGGCGAACGTGCCGATCAGCGACACCGGAACCGCGATACTTGGAATAATTGTGGCGCGCGTATTACGCAGAAAAAAGAACACCACCAGAATCACCAGTCCCACTGAGATGAGCAGCGTGCGCTCCACATCACTGACCGATGCGCGAATCGTTGTGGTGCGATCCAGGACGATCGTTGCCTTAATGCCCTGCGGCAAAATTGCTTGAAGGAAGGGCAACTGTGAGCGCACGCGCTCCACGGTCTGAATAATGTTTGCGCCAGGCTGGCGGAAGATAATGACAGTAATCGATGGAGTGCCGTTCAGGTATCCCGCAGTGCGCAGGTTTTGTGTTGAGTTACTCACCTCGGCCACATCCGAGAGATGTATGGCCGTACCGTTATGGTAGCCAACGACAAGCGGCTTATAGTCTTCCGCATCTGAAATCTGATCGTTCGTAATAATGTCGGCGGTCATCGAATCGTTTGCCAGGCGCCCGCGTGCACTGTCGGAGTTTTGCAGACTGAGCGTCGATTGAATGTTCCCGATCGTCAGCCCCAGGCTTTCCAGTTTTGTGGGATTAATCTCGACACGGACTGCCGGCAGTGCGCCGCCGCCGACAACCACCTGGCCCACGCCCTGAATTTGCGAAAGCTTCTGCTCGATTACGGTGGAAGCCTCGTCATATAGTTTGGGCGTGTTGTACTTGTCGGACGTCAGTCCGAGAATCATGATCGGGGCGTCGGCTGGATTGACTTTTCTGTAGGTCGGATTCGCTGGAAGATTAGCCGGCAGATAGCTACGCGCCGCATTGATGGCCGCTTCCACATCGCGCGCCGCTCCATCAATATTCCGCGACAGGTCAAACTGCAGAGTGATCGACGTACTCCCAAGCGAACTCGACGAAGTCATCTCCGTGACACCTGCGATGTGCCCGAATTGCCTTTCGAGCGGCGTGGCCACCGAGGAAGCCATGATCTCGGCGCTTGCGCCCGGGAGGCTGGAAGAAACTGAAATCGTCGGGAAGTCCACCTCTGGCAGCGGGGACACCGGAAGAACCGTAAAACCAATTGCGCCCGCAATCGCAATGGCAAGAGTAAGCAGAGTCGTTGCAACCGGACGCCGAATGAATGGTTCCGACAGGCTCATGCATTCTCCGGTTGCGGTACGTTTCCGTCGGCTCGATCATTTCTTTTCCGGTGACTGAAACGATCGCCTAAGCGATCGAAGAAGATATAAATCACGGGGGTGGTATAAAGCGTTAGGACCTGGCTTACGAGAAGCCCGCCCACCATGGCGATGCCCAGCGGACGACGCAACTCCGAGCCGTATCCGTGTCCCAGGGCAAGCGGGATGCCGCCGAGCAGCGCGGCCATCGTGGTCATCATGATGGGACGAAAGCGAAGCAAGCTGGCTTCGTAAATGGCATCGGTCGAGCTTTTCCCGTGCTCGCGTTCCGCTTCCAACGCGAAATCGACGATCATAATTCCGTTTTTCTTTACGATGCCGATCAGCAGGATGATGCCGATGATTGCGACGACGCTCAGGTCCTGCCGGAAGAGAATCAACGCGAGCAAAGCGCCTACTCCGGCAGACGGCAACGTTGAGAGGATGGTGACCGGGTGGATGAAACTTTCATACAAGACGCCCAGCACGATGTAAACGGTGACCAGCGCGGCCAGTATCAGCAACGCCTCGTTGGAGAGCGAATTCTCGAATGAGGCAGCTGTTCCCTGAAATTCCGCCTGCAGGCTGGGAGGGAAATTAATCTTCTTCGCAATTTTGTTGATGTCGCTGATCGCCGTGCCCAGGGCGGCATTCGGTGCGAGGTTGAATGAGACCGTGACCGACGGAAACTGTCCCTGGTGATTGATGGAGAGAGCCTCCGTTGTGTTTGACACGTGGACGAACGTGCTTAAAGGAATTGCATTCGCGCCCGATGCGGTAGTCGTCGTGTTCGGAGTGGTTCCGGCAAAAATTCCGCTATTGAGCGAAGAGCCTGTCGAACCGCTCGAAGACGAAAGCACCGTTCCCGAGGGCTGAAGGGTCGCGGCGGATGGCGTAAACAAAACGGAAGTTGTTGTTGCATTGGAACCGGCGGCGCTTGATCCTGACGCGGAAAACGACGTGGAAGCCGCGGCTCCCGTGGCGCCCGCGGATGCATTGCCCTGCAAGTAAAGAGCGCTGAGCTTGCCCGGATCCTGTTGCCACTCCGGCTGAGCTTCCATCACTACGTGATACTGATTCAGTTGCGTGTACAAGGTGTTGATTTGCCGTTGCCCGTAGGCGTCGTATAGCGTGTTGTCGATCGTGGCAGGGGCAATACCCAGGCGTGAGGCGGTAATGCGGTCGATGTTCACCGAGATTGCGGGCCCCCCAGTCTGCTGATCTGTGGCAACGTCTTCCAGGCTGGGTAGTTTCTTCATCTCGTCTATAAATTTTGCCGTCCAGGTATTGAGTTCGGCGATGTCAGGGTCTTCCAGCGTGTACTGGTATTGAGTGCGGGTGACTCTGTCATCCACAGTGATGTCTTGCACGGGCTGCATGTAGAGCTGTATACCTTGCACGTTGGCGAATTGCTGCTGCAAGCGGCGAATCACATCGGACGCGCTCAAATCACGGTCTGCAATTGGTTTTAGGTTGATCGCCATGCGACCGCTATTGAGAGTTGTGTTGGTCCCATCAGCGCCGATGAAGGATGAAAGACTCTGCACCGCGGGGTCCTTCAGAATGATTGAAGCAAGTTCCTGTTGTTTCGCTGCCATCGCGGAAAAGGAAATCGATTGCGGAGCCTGCGAAATGCCTTGAATCACCCCCGTGTCCTGCACCGGGAAAAAACCCTTCGGAATCACGATGTATAGAATGACGGTCAACACCAGCGTGGCGACGGCCACCAGAAGAGTGACTGTCTGGTAGCGCAGAACAACTTTCAGCGTGCGGCCGTAGAACTCGATCATGCGGTTAAAGGCGCGTTCCGATGCCTGGTACAACCGGCTTTGCTGCGATTTTGGCTCGTGGCGCAAAATTCGCGAAGACATCATCGGCGTCAACGTAAGTGAAACCACCGCAGAAATGATGATCGTAACCGCCAAAGTTACGGCGAATTCGCGAAAGAGCCGCCCCACCACGTCGCGCATGAACAGCAGCGGAATAAGGACGGCTATCAGAGAAACGGTCAGAGAGAGAATGGTGAAGCCGATCTGACCTGCGCCTTTGAGAGCCGCCGCCATCGGCTCCTCGCCCTCTTCTATATAGCGCGAGATGTTTTCAATCATCACGATGGCATCATCCACTACGAAACCGGTGGAAATGGTTAATGCCATCAGCGAAAGATTGTCGAGGCTGTAACCGAGAACATACATTGCGCCGAACGTACCCACCAGTGAGAGCGGCACCGCGATGCTCGGAATAATGGTGGCGCGGATGCTGCGCAGAAAAAGAAAGATCACCATGACCACGAGTCCGATGGTCAACATCAACTCGAACTCCACATCGTCCACCGAAGCCTGGATGCTGGTAGTGAGATCTGTGAGTTCGGTGATCTGCACCGCAGCCGGCAGATTTGCTTCGAGCTGCGGCAGCAGCTTCTTAATGCTCTTCACAACGCTGATGGTGTTAGCCCCGGGCTGGCGCTGGATATTCAGAACCACCGCCGGTGTTGAGTTCATCCAGGCAGCCAGCTGCGCATTTTCCACGCCATTGACCACGCTAGCGACATCTTTCAACAGAACGGCAGATCCATTTCGGTATGCGACAACAACGTTGTGATAATCCTCGGCCTCGGTGATCTGATCGTTGGCGTCAATCTGATAGTCCTGCCGTGGGCCATCGAAATTGCCTTTGGCGGAGTTCACACTTGTCTGAGTTAACGCGGTGCGCACATCCTCAAGGTTGATGCCATAAGAAGACAGCTTCGTGGGGTTGACTTGAATACGCACGGCCGGTTTTTGTCCGCCGCTGATGCTCACAAGTCCAACGCCATTCAGTTGCGACAGCTTCGGCGCCAGCCGCGTGTCAATTAAGTCTTCGACTTGTGACAAAGGCATGCTGTCTGAAGTAATTCCCAACGTCAGAATCGGCGCATCGGCAGGATTGGTTTTGCTGTATACGGGAGGCGTGGGGAGATTCGCAGGCAAGAAACTTTGGCCCGCATTGATTGCAGATTGCACCTCTTCCTCGGCTACGTCGATATCCAGCGCGAGGTTGAATTGCAGCACGATGACCGACACGTTCCCGGCGCTGGTGGATGTCATCTGGCTGAGCCCCTGCATCTCGCCAAATTGCCGCTCCAGAGGCGCCGTTACCGTTGTAGCCATAACGTCTGGGCTCGCCCCCGGATAAAACGTAAGCACTTGTATTGTCGGGTAATCAACCTCCGGCAGCGCTGAAATCGGCAATTGCATGAAAGCGACTATTCCCACCAGCAAAATCGCGGTCATGAGCAGAATAGTGGCGACCGGCCGCAAAATAAATGGGCTGGAAAGGCTCACGGCGCATTCCCCTGTGTCGATGGGCTCGGCGGAGCCTGCTGCGAAATAATTACCTTGGCGCCATTCTGCAACTTGTCAAAGCTGCTGTCGGCTACCACCTCACCCTCGTTCACTCCCGTCACGGCGGTCTTCCCGCCATCTGTTACCCCGGTAGTCACCGAGCGCGTATTGGCTTGGGAATTCTGAACTAGGTAAACAAATGCGGCGCTGCCGTTGTGCTGAATCGCTGAGCTTGGCAGCAATGTCTGGTCATGTAGCGTTTTCACCAATAAGCGCGTATTCACAAACTCGTTGGGATAAAGTAGGCCTGTCTTGTTGTCGAACTGTGCGCGTACCTTTATGGTTCCTGTGGTTGTATCGATCTGGTTGTCGAACGAAGTCACTTTTCCGCTGGCAATCTTTTTTTCACTGGCACGATCCCAGGCATCCAGAGGAAGATTTACGCCATGGTGTGGCTGCTCCATCACCTCTGCAAGATTGTCCTCGGATATGGTGGCAACAACCGTGATGGGCTGCGTTTCTGTGATCACAACCAGTGATGTAGTGGCGTTGGCCGTGACCAGATTTCCAGGATCGACCAGTCGCAGGCCGACGCGTCCGCTGATCGGCGCCGTGATGTGACAGTACGCCACTTGCACCTGGTCGTAGCGCAACGTCCCCTGATCATTTTTTACGGTCCCCTGATCCTGCAGCACAATTTTTTCCTGATCCTCGAGCGTCTGCCGCGGAATTGCATTTCTCGCCCAGGCATCTTTGTAGCGCTGCAGATCCATCTCCGCTTGCGCCAGCAGATTCTGATCGCGCTCCAACGCTCCCTCCGCCTGCGTGACTTGCGCTTCGTATTGGCGCGGATCGATATCGATCAGAGGGTCACCCTTACGCACCAACTGGCCTTCTTTGTAATGCACAGATGTGATCACGCCGGTTACTTGCGCGGTGATGGAATCGGTGTAGAGCGCTGTTACTGTACCGATGGCGTTGAGGTAGACGCCCATGTCCCCCTTAGTCGCGGTTGCGGTGGTTATTGTCACCGGCCCGCTGAAGGCGCGCCGTCCGCCGCTTTGGGCTGCTGCCGGGCTCTTGGCCTCATCGTGGTGGTAGCCCCAATACAAAATCAGGCACAAGACAATGAAAGCCAAAGCCCAGGTCCAATATTTTCTTCTCTTGCGAGTCTGATCGGGTTGTGGCGCTGGGAGTTGGTGCTCAGGAGGGATGGGGGCAGTAGGTCTTTGCTGATCCATGTGATCCTGTCGATAAGCCTCTGTCTGTAATAGCTACAAAACATTACACTAATGGGCTTCCGGGAACAAAACTTTGATGCAGGAGTGGGCTTACCTGATGCTATCCATTTTTGCTCGAAGGTCGAATCGTCGGTGTTTCGATCCACTGTTCGAGGGGCTCGGACGGGGCGCTCAAGCGGGAAACGGTGGCGAAGACGGGGAGGCTATTTGCAAGGAAGATCGGCGCGAGTTCGCGAAAGTCCGGAACCCACAATCGCGGAAGAGCGGAAGAGAGGATCATCCGCCGCTGTTCGGATAAATCCCCGAAGCGGCACTCTCATTCTTTTCGAGGCTAGCAATGCAGTCAGGAGAAGAGCAAATCAGCCTCGCTAGCCTTCTATAGTTGTCCTCATCGATCATGATGAACTTGAAAGGCTGCAGGCACTTTAAAGTTGCCGACGCAGGACTAAGCAATTCGGCGAGTCCAAGCACCGGTCCCTTGGATGAGATGAATGTCACTTCTACTAAGGTCCCTGGAACGAGCGGCTGAGGCACCCGAAGCAGACCCCCGGTTAGGGAAATTCTCCGTAATCTCCCCGGCCGATGACGGCCGTCTTCGAATCGTATGGTTGCCGGAACCCGGCCGAGCAATTCGACACGAACGGCACGATGTTTCCGATGTGGTTGAGGGAAGTGGGTCATCATGTCGAAATCTTGTTGCCGAAACTATGATTCCTCACCCTCGGGCCCAGTAGATTACAAAGGAGCCGGTCGCCGATTCGAGAATGGCCCACTAGGGAAGGTTCTATTTCCTGTTTCTCTCTGCCTGCGGCCTATGCGGGCAGGACAAATTGCTCGCCCACAAAAGAGACCTTGGTGTTTCTCTGGCTTCCGATGTTAGACTACGCGCGCTCCACGAGGTCCGCTCATGCGCAATTGCCAAATGCTTGCTCCCCTGCTGATCGCGTCCTGTCTGACAACTCATGCCCAGACGTCCGAGAGGAAGTCCGACGCTCCCAAGTCAGTCGACCTCCTGTGGGCCGTTAAGGTCCCAATGCGCGACGGCGTGCGCCTGAACGCCACCGTTTACCGTCCGCATGGGCAGAAAGATCCTCTGCCGGTAATCTTCGAGCTAACACCCTACATTAGCGACAGCTATCACTCGCGCGCCTACTACTTTGCCCAACATGGATACGTCTTCGCATTAGTGGACGTGCGCGGGCGCGGCAACTCAGAAGGGAAGTTCGAGCCCTTTCTGCAGGAGCCGCATGACGGCCACGACGTTGTCGAATGGCTGGCACGCCAGCCCTGGTCGAATGGCAAAGTCACGATGTGGGGTGGATCCTACGCGGGCTTTGACCAGTGGATGACGTTGCGCGAAGCGCCGGAACATCTGGCCACGATTGTTCCGGTCGCTTCCGCGCACGCCGGCGTGGACTTTCCCATGAGCAAGAACATACTTGGCCCCTATGATATGCAGTGGCTCACTTTCACCAGCGGTGTTACCAGCAACGAAAGCCTTTTCGGCGAATCTTCCTTTTGGATCGCGAAGTTCACAGAGCTTTATCTGCAGCACCGGCCGTTCAAGGAGCTCGATCAGATCGTGGGCAACCCTTCGCCGACTTTCCAGTTGTGGGTGAGCCATCCAGCCGTGGACTCACTCTGGCAAAGTCTAGCGATCTCTCCCGAGCAGTACCGCGCGATCCACGTGCCCATCCTTACCATCACCGGCAGCTACGATGGCGACCAGGCTGGCGCATTCGCTTACTATCGCAGCCATATGAAGTACGGCACCGAAAAAGCCAAGGCACAGCATTACCTGATCATCGGCCCGTGGGATCACGCTGGCACACGCACACCGAAGAAAGATGTCGGCGGCTTGACCTTCGGCGATGCCAGCCTGCTCGACATGAATAAGCTGCACACCGACTGGTACGACTGGACGCTAAAGAGCGGACCCAAGCCCGAGTTTCTGAAAAAACGCGTTGCCTATTACGTGATGGCGGCGGATGAGTGGAAGTATTCCGACACTCTCGAAAGCATTTCCAATTCCACGAGCACGCTCTATCTCGATTCTGATTCCGGCCACGCCAACGATGTCACCAGTTCAGGACGCCTGGGCGAGACCCAGCCCAAAGGGGCACAGCCTGATCGCTATGTTTACGATCCTCTCGATGTGCATCCGGCGGAGCTGGAGAAAGAAGACATTAAGAACTCGCTAACCGACCAGCGCTATGCCCTTAACCTTTACGGCGATGGGGTGGTTTATCACAGCGAGCCCTTCGTTGCGGATACGGAGATCTCCGGATTCGTGAAGCTGAGCGCGTGGATTGCGATGGACGTGCCGGACACCGACTTCGTGGCGACACTCTACGAAATGTTGCCCGACGGCAGCAGTGTGCAGCTTACCAGCGACAACATCCGTGCTCGTTACCGCGAATCGTTGCGCCAGGAGAAGCTGGTGAAGCCGGGAGAGGTCAACCAATACGTATTTGATGGCTTCACGTTTTTTTCCCGTCGGATTGCCAAAGGCAGCCGCTTGCGTCTGGTACTGAATTGCCCCAACACAATTTATCTGGAAAAGAACTACAACAGCGGCAGCGTAGTCGCGGATGAAACTGCCAAAGACGCACGCACAGCGCATGTCACCGTTTATCACGATGCCGACCATCCCAGCCGGCTGGACTTGCCGATTGTTCAATAGCTTTCGCACCCGTTGTGCAGGCTAACGATCGGATACTTCAGGCATGCGCGACATGGCAAGTTCCGCGCGTGTCGATAACAACGTCCGCCTGCGGTTTCCCCATCTTTACTCTGGGAGGATTTTGATGAAGCCTTTGCTCTGTGTTCTCTCTGTTGTGCTTGCGTTTGGCGGTCCTGGCGCGCAGACGCATGTCTGGCAGCCGTCGGCGGGGCATACGCAAGTGGCGATATGGCCGGGCACGCCGTCCGATGCACAGCCCGTTCCGGGAACGGAATATGTCGAGACGACAAAAGACGAAATGGTGGCCGGCAAGCCGTATGTTTGGGCTAGTAACATCACGAGGCCCACGATGACGGTCTATTCGCCAAAAGGAAATAAT
>Ga0073928_10005269_pt1 | contig 18300 bp, 20 predicted proteins | sample PaiPotPPA55metaG_FD_76969 | JGI IMG/M metagenome (GOLD analysis project Ga0073928, IMG submission 76969) | Iron sulfur acid spring bacterial and archeal communities from Banff, Canada, to study Microbial Dark Matter (Phase II) - Paint Pots PPA... ... | reverse complement strand
TTGGTCTGAGAGAGTTGAGCAAAATCTTTGGCCGCCTGCTGGAAGGAAACGAAATACGCCCAACCCGCGCGCATGCGTCCTGGACGGGCGTAGGCCGTAGTGTACGCGGCGCGGTCGGCGTCCGGAATGGAATGTATCTTATCGGCGGCGAAGTCGTTCCAGAAGTAATCAAAATAAGTTCGCTCGCGTCCGCGCACCAGTGCTTCCGGCGTCGGGCCATTGAACCGGAAATGCCATATTCCAGGATCGTTGTAAACGTCCTCCCATCCAGGCACGCCCGGGAGAAATGCATCCATAACTACAAGCTTTTCGGTTTCGGAGGGAAACTGGGCGGCGTATGCGTAGGCGACCATTAGCCCAATGTCGTGGCCGACCACTCTTGCCTTCTCGATTCCGAGCGACTTGGCGAGGGCGTGAATACGGATGGCGGCCGTCTTCATATCCAATCCGTCCTTCGGAATCTCGGAGTCGCCGATTCCAGGTAGGTCGGGTGCAATCACCGTAAATTTCTCGGCCAGAAGCGGGATGATCGGCCTCCACATGCGCGACGTTTGCGTGTAGCCGTGCAGGAGGATCACTGTCGGACCGTGACCCGCCGACAGGTAGTGCAGTTTGACGCCGTCTACCTGCGACATTCGCGAGACAATCGCCTCGGACTCAGCGGAGGCTTTGCTCACGGTGGCGAAAAAAATTAATAGAGTCAAACCGGTTAGCCGTTTGAACGCAAATTTCATGAAGCCTCCTGATGAGATCAGGCTGCGAAATTTTAATGTCTTTTGGTCTGCCGCCGGCTGGTCAAGAATATCCGGGCCTCCGCCGCACGGTGAAGGCCCGATAAGTCTTATGCTGCAGCTTGCTTGCTTTGCTGGAGGAATGTGAGCAGATCGGCATTGATCTGGTCGGCATTGGTTGTGGGCATCCCGTGCGGGAAACCCGGATATATTTTTAGCTTCGCGCCCTTGACGAGCTTAGCGGACAACGGCGCCGCCGCCGCGATGGGTACGATCTGATCGTCGTCGCCGTGCATGACGAGTGTAGGGACATCGAATTTTTTGAGGTCCTCGGTGAAATCCGTCTCCGAGAAGGCTTTGATGCAGTCGTAGCCCGCCTTCACGCCTCCCAACATTCCTTGAAGCCACCACTTCTCCCGGATGCCTTCTGAAATCTTGGCACCGGGCCGGTTGTAGCCGTAGAACGGGAGGGTAATGTCCTTGTAAAACTGCGGACGATTCTCCAAATAGGCGGCTCGAAGACCGTCGAAGACAGAAATGGGCGCACCAGCGGGATTTTTGTCCGTCTTCAGCATCAATGGTGGCACTGCGCTGATGAGCACAGCCGCGCTGACACGTTTTGTGCCGTGCCGTCCAATGTAGCGGGCAACTTCGCCGCCCCCGGTGGAGTGTCCCACATGGATTGCGTTCTTCAGCTCAAGCTTTTCCGTGAGCGCTGCGAGATCGTCGGCGTAGGTATCCATCTCGTTGCCCTCCCATGTTTGAGAGGAACGACCATGCCCTCGCCGGTCGTGCGCAATCACTCGATAACCTCGCTGGCCGAAGAACATCATTTGTCCGTCCCAGTCGTCGGCAGTGAGCGGCCAGCCGTGACTGAACACAATGGGCTGGCCTTTTCCCCAGTCCTTGTAGAAAATCTGCGTACCGTCTTTCACCGTAATCGTTGGCATACTTTACTCTCCTTGTGATTCTGTGTTCGTTAAATGTGGGGGTAAACAGGAGCGGTCCTGATCAAGCCGCTGGTGCCGGTTCGATGTGGAATCTCTTCGTGGCCAGAACCGTCAGGCCGAGGTACACGACGAGCACTAGCGACTGCGCAACCAAAAATGGCGGCTCTGTCTGAGTTGGCGCCAGCGCTTTCAGAGCCGGTACCTTCATAAACGACTGCACTACCAGAACGAAGACATTCAGATAAAGCGCAGTCGTCGCCCCAATCACATAGATCCAACGCCACGAGCCGGCAAGATGAAACACGTAGCGTGCCGGAATTGCGACAGCCAGGATCACCAGTGAAATGATCCCCACTATGTGCGAGGGGAGCAGGTGATCAAAGGGAAAGCCGAAGCCGCTTAGGCTGGTCAGTACGGTTGTGATAAGGAAGACGGCAGTCAGGCCATCAAACCGTTTCCCTGTTAGGAATCCAAACATGACCACCAACCCCGATCCGATTCCCACCAGGCTGATTAATACGTGCAAGAAAGTGTACATTGCTGTTGACATGCCGAGAATCATAGTGATTCCTTCCGGGAATTGCGTCTTCTCATTGCCACGGGCTGTCATGCATCAGCCAGCCGCGGCGGTTAACGAAGCTTCTATCTTTGCGTAAAGATCTCGCGCTGCTTTCATTGAGGCCCTTGGAAGCACCACGCTGAACCTGCACAGCGATCTCTTTGGTCGCCATACTGTTCATGCGATCTAGAGACCTCCTACCTGTTGCCTGATCGCGGGGGTGCTCGTTTTGTCAAGGAGATCCGTTACATCCGTGACGCAGCCCTCTGGGTATTCACAGTGCGAGGCATGACCCCCATCGGGATACAGAATCGCATCCAGAACGAGCACATCCGCCTCCGGGAGTTCGCACAATGCTCGCACGCGAGTCTGGACTACTTTTTTCATATCGCAGCCAAGGAGAACCGAGCACTCCCAAGCGGCGTAGCGCTCCAAAACCGACATCACAAAAATGAAGCGCTCCAGCGGGGCGAGCCGGGTCACAGCGTCGATTTCATCGTCTCCATGCGCCCTCTGTTGCGCGGCGCTCCACAGATGCCGCTTTCCCGTGCCTCGATCTGACAGCGGGGGCACAATCTCAATTGCGTTTTTGATCAATGTGCGCTTGACCCACGTTCGCGCCCATCCTTTGAACACAGCTTGTTCTTTAAAAGCTGCCTCGATCGTCCCCACAAAACAGCGCTCGGCGTCTTTATGATTCGCCGTCAGCAAGAACGCTAGAAGATACAGTTGGCTGGTGTCGTTTTCGAACACCTGGCAGAAGTCGGCTGAAGTTGCATACTCGGTGCGGAAGTTGTCCATTTGGTTTTGCTGATATTGATTCATACGATCAGATCCTCATACGAGACGAACGTTGTGTTCCATAGTTTTAATGACAGAGATTGCGGCGAAGCGCGTTGAGGACAGGGTTGGGAGCATCCCCGACAATGCCGCAGCAGCGTTTTATTCTGGCGTTTGCAAGCATCTCCCACAAGACATCCGCAACTTTTCGCAACATAGAATAGACCTCTTTTCGTAGCTGATATTCTTGCGCTTGTCGGTGGTTTGTCCGATCAGCCTTATTGCAATACTCTGCGCCATCGCCCAACAAGCCACATCACGATATGCAGTGCTTTTTTCCTACCTCGGAAGACGGGTTGACGAGTAACACGTTTGGGGTAGCCGACGTGGACGCCGAACTCGAAGATTAGCAGTTTTGGCAAAGCCAGCGCTCGCTGGCAATCATCACGATTTTGGCGAAGACGAAGGAATGATGATCTCGCGGCGCCCGAATAGGCGGGCATCCAGCGAAAACGCTCCTGGGCCCAGGCAAACGAGGGCGACTACAATCACAGTCGCCAAAGCGGTTGTCAGCTTGGTTTCAAATAACTCTATGTTCGGAGCTGGGAACCATGAAAACGCGCCGCCCACACAGTACAACCCAGCCAGGATGCCAGCGAACGGGGTTAGATAGCCAACCAAGAGCAAAGCGCCGCTCGCGACGGTCAGCAGAGCGACCGCCAAGGCCAGAAATCCCAAGCCGCGCCAATCGCTAAAGTAGGCGGCGCCCTGGACAAGAAGGGCGATTCCCGCTGCGCCTCGAAGCAGCAGAAGGCCTGCTCCGGGTAACCCATCCGGGAACGTGGAGAATGCCCTTTGCAACCGCGGTCTCCTCAGGGGACCGTCCTTAGAGTAGAGGCATGCCGCAGCGAATGAATCCCTAGTGATTGGAATTTTTTCGTAACACTTTGGAGGTATGTCCGAATTTGGGAACGGATCTACAGTTGTATGATCCCGCGGCGCACTCCGATGGCAACTGCTTGAGTGCGATCGCTGGCGCCCAGCTTTTCCATGATGTGCTTGATGTGCACCTTGACCGTCTCTTCGGTGATGAAGAGTTTGTCCGCGATATCCCGGTTACGGTTGCCGCCCGCGATTTCACCTAGCACTTCGACCTCGCGACTGGTCAGGGCTTCGTCGCTGTAATGCTCAGCCAAACTTGCGGCGATCTCGGGCGGAATACGCTTCTTCCCAGCGTGGACTTGACGAATCACTTCCACCAACTCTTTCGGCGGCGTGCTTTTCAGCACGTAGGCACGAGCTCCGCTTTGCAGAGCATGCTGAATTTCCACGTCACCGGCAAACGTCGTCAAAATGATGACGCGTGCTTCGGGGAACTCCGCCCGGATCGCAATCATCGCATCGACGCCACTCATGTCGGGGAGCCGGAGGTCCATGAGGGTTACGTCCGGCTTGTGCTCCCGAAACCGCTGAATGGCTTCCCGGCCGTTGGATGCCTCGGCAACCAGTAGCATGTCCGGTTGATTCCTGATGACGGTGGCAATCCCCTCGTGCATCAGAGGATGATCGTCAACACTGCAGACGCGGATTTTGATGGCTTCGCTCATTTGTTCACCCGTTTCACAGGCTCCGAGGTCGAAGCTTTCTTATGGCCCGGATAGAGCCTCATAAACCACTTAGACGCGAGTCCGAACCATGTGATTCGAAAGCAACACCGCTGGGGACACGCAGCTCCACCGCAGTTCCACTGGCCGCGCTACTCGATACTTTGAGTTGGCTCCAATTCTTTCCGCCCGCTCGTGCATTCCCTAAAGGCCCCAGTGTCCGTCGCGTCCGAACCAGCACTCGAGATCGATCCCGCAGCTATTGTCGCGGACGAGAACGCCAATCGATTGACGCCATATTCTAATTCTGCTTCTATATTGCACGCCAGCGAATAGGAAAATGCGTTAACCAACGCTTCATACAACCGCGGCAATGTGCGGCTCCGAAAGAACTCGTGGGGACCGTCCGCCAACTGCGAATTACGGATCGCGATGCGCTATGATGATTATCCGAGTTCGATAACAAAAGTCGGCAACTTCGCCGCGAGCGAGTTATGCCGCAGTGGAAACCTCTCATTGGCCAGGATCTCAGCCGCGCTTAAACGCTACGGTCTTGCAAGTTTGTCCGTCGCGGGTGCTCTCGGAGTTGCTCTTCTTCTTGGCCTCTATAACGTCCGCGGCGTGGAATTTCCGCTCTTCCTATTTGCTATCGCTTTAACCGTTTGGTATGCAGGCGTCGGCCCTGCGATTCTCGCGGTTGTACTTTCAAGTTTAGCCTTCGATTATTTCTTCACAGCGCCCCTTTATAGCCTCTCGGTTACACGTTCTGACCTTCCGTACCTTATCGTTTTCGTACTGTTTGCGTTACTTCTCACCTGGTTCAGTGCGGTCCGCCATCGCGTCGAGCGAGAGCTTCTGCGATCCCGCGACGAGCTCAAGAAAGAAGTGCTGGTACGAACGCAACAGGCCAGCCTGCTCAACCTCACACATGACACAATTTTTGTCCGCGACATGAATGACATCATTACCTACTGGAATCGCGGTGCGCAAGAGATGTACGGGTGGACCCCGGAGCAGGCGGTTGGAAAGCGCTCCCATGATCTTTTACGCACGATTTTTCCGGCGCCGATCGAGAAGATTCAGGCGGAATTCCTCAGGGCCGATCGCTGGGAAGGCGAACTTGAGCACGTAAAAGAGGACGGGACGAAGGTGATGGTCGCGAGCCGATGGTCGCTCCGAAGAGATGAGCAGGGGCGGCCGACGGCCGTCCTGGAAACTAACAACGACATAACGCAACGTAAGCGCGGCGAGGAGGAAGTCCGCAAACTCAATCAGGAACTGGGGAAGCGAACCACTGAGCTGGAGGCCATTAATAAGGAACTGGAAGCCTTCGCGTACTCCATATCGCATGACCTGCGCGCCCCGCTTCGCCATATGGTCGGTTTCACAGAGCTGCTTCAAAAGAGTGCTTTTTCCGTCGTCGATCAAAAAGGCCGCCGATATATGACGATGATCCTGGAATCGGCAAAGCGGATGGGCATGTTGATTGATGATCTCCTCGCCTTTTCACGAATAGGGCGCGCCGAGACGCGCGAAAGTGTAGTTAGTTTGGAACAGCTCGTAAAAGAAGTTCAGAGCGAGGTGCTGCAGGAAACGGACGGGCGTAAGATTACCTGGAAAGTTGGCCCGCTGCCCGAGTTGTATGGAGATCGTTCGATGTTGAAGCTTGCACTGGTCAATCTTGTTTCCAACGCAATTAAATTCACGCGCACTCGCCCACAACCCGAAATTGAGATAGGATGCACAGAAAAACGAAGCGATGGGGCCGTCGTGTTCATCAGAGACAATGGGGTGGGCTTCGATATGAAATACGTGAACAAGCTGTTCGGCGTTTTCCAACGCCTTCACCGCGCGGAAGAATTTGAGGGAACGGGTATAGGGCTGGCCACGGTGCAACGGATCATTCATCGTCACGGAGGTCAGGTCTGGGCTGAGGGTTTTGTGGATCGAGGCGCGACCTTTTTTTTCTCAGTTCCTAGCCATAGGAGATAGCGAATTATGGATATTGTCGGACGTATCTTGATGGTTGAAGACGATCCTAAAGACGTCGAACTTACTCTGACGGCGTTGGAGGAATACAACCTGAGCAATGAGGTTATCGTAACTAACGATGGCGAAGAAGCCCTGGATTATTTGTATAAACGAGGGAAGTTTCAGACGCGCGCCAACGGGAATCCGGCGGTTCTGCTGCTGGATCTGAAATTGCCTAAGGTTGATGGGCTGGAAGTGCTGCAGAAAATCAAGTCGGATGAGAAATTAAAAATGATTCCCGTGGTCGTACTCACGTCTTCGCGCGAGGAACGGGACATGGTATCAAGCTACAAGCTTGGCGTGAACGCTTACGTAGTGAAGCCGGTAGATTTTCACGAGTTTGTCAATGCCATCAAGGAGCTTGGAATGTTTTGGGCGATTATTAACGAGGCCCCACCGGGAAGCATAAAACGGACATAAACGGCTGGGAAGAAGTTGTGGAAAAAGTCTCGTTTCGTATCAGGGTATGCCTTCAGGCATACCGCAAGTCGCTGGAAATGCATCTGGCTTTAGCCGCTGAGGGCGTGTTTAATCGCCAAGGAATGACTTTTTCCGCAACCTCTGGGAAGCCGTGCCCTTTCAAACTCCAGTGCCGGGAGTTTTTCGGCAAACTATAACGGCGCTCTGTATCGAATCTTAGAACTGACAGAAATCAACCGTGATGTCTCCTTTACGAATTCTCTATCTTGAAGACGATCCCAGGGACGCAGAACTTGTTCAAGCAACCCTCGAAAGCGCGGATGTTGCCTGCGAAGTAACGCGGGTTGAAACTCAGCTCGAGTTCTCCCATTTTCTCGAGCGCGGTGGCTTTGACCTGGTTTTCGCGGACTATACCCTCCCCGCCTTCGATGGCATTTCTGCGCTGAAAATTGCCAGCGCATTCCGTCCTGAAGTGCCCTTCATCTTCGTGTCCGGGACTCTGGGCGAAGAAGTGGCCATTGAGGCACTCAAGCTGGGAGCCACGGACTATGTTTTTAAAACGCGGCTATCGAGAATTGTGCCTGCCGTGCAGAGAGCGTTACGCGAAGGCGAAGAGAGGACCCAGCGTAAGCGCGTCGAGGAAGCGCTACAAAGAAGTGAAGCCTATTTAGCTGAAGCGCAGAAGTTGACCCACGCCGGCAGTTTCGGCTGGGATGTTGCGAGTGGGCGAATCTACTGGTCCGACGAGACATTTCGGATATTCGAATTCGAACGGCCGACCCAACCTACTTTGGAACGGGTGTTTGAACGAACTCATCCGGAAGATCGCCAATTCGTCCGGCAGACAATCGATTGTGCCATACAAGCGAGGACCGATTTTGACTTCGAACATCGGCTGCTAATGCCCGGCGGGTCGGTCAAGAACGTCCGGGTAGTGGGTCATCCCAGGGAGGAGTCGGGCAAGCTTGAATTCGTGGGGGCGGTTACCGACATCACGGATCGCAAGCGGGCGGAAGAAGCGTTGCAGCGCAGTGAACATCACCTTCGGGAGGTGATTGAAACAATTCCTACGATGGCGTGGACGGCCCTGCCCGACGGGGCCAACGATTTCGCGAATCGGCGTTGGCAGGAATATACCGGAATACTCTTAGAGGACACATCAGGGACCGGCTGGAAGTCGGCGTTTCACCCCGTGGACATCGCTGCCCATGCAGAAAAGTGGCGCGCGTCCCTAGCTACCGGAAAGCCGTTTGAAAATGAAGGACGCCTTCGACGAGCGGCGGACGGGCAATACCGCTGGTTCCTGCATCGCGCCGTGCCGCTGCGCGACGACAGCGGACAGATTGTCAAGTGGTATGGAACCGCTGCGGATATTGAAGACCTGAAGCAGGCTCAAGTTAAGCTTCGCCAAGACGAAGAAGAACTTCGCCAGATCACCGATGCCATACCGTTGGCGATCTTCGTCTTGAATCCCGATGGCCGTAATATCTACGCGAATCGAGTGGTGCTCGAGTACACCGGTGCGACCTTGGACGATGCGGTAAAGACGAACTTTCGCCAGCGGATCGTCCACCCAGAGGACGTGGAGAGACTTCGCAAGACACGGCTGGATTCGCTTGCTTCTAATGTTGCGTTTGAAAACGAACAGCGCATGCTCGGAAAGGACGGCAAGTATCGCTGGTTTCTGTTCCGCTACAACCCTCTGTTGAACGAAGAAGGGAACGTCGTTCGCTGGTATGCGACTGGGACCGATATCGATGGTCGCAAACGGTCTGAAGACAGAACGAAAAATGAGAACCTCGCTCTGCGCGATGAAGTCGACAAAGTGTCCATGTTCGAGGAGATCGTGGGGGAGTCGCCCGCCCTGCAATCGGTGCTTGCACGAGTCAGCAAGGTCGCGCCCACCGATTCCAGCGTTCTCATAACCGGTGAAACCGGCACGGGCAAGGAACTCGTCGCTCGTGCTATCCACAAACGGTCCCAGCGCTCCTCCAGAGCCTTTGTCAATGTGAACTGTGCAGCCATCCCCTCATCGTTGATTGCATCGGAGTTGTTCGGTCACGAGAAGGGAGCCTTCACCGGCGCGCTGCAGCGACGCCTCGGCCGGTTCGAACTTGCGGAGGGCGGCACGATCTTCCTCGATGAGGTCGGCGAGCTCCCGATGGAGACTCAGATAGCTCTTCTGCGCGTTTTGCAAGAGCGGGAGTTCCAACGAGTCGGAGGAAACCAATCCATTCGTTCGGACGTGCGAGTGATTGCGGCCACCAATCGCGACTTGCAGTCCGCGATCAATTCCGGCGCCTTTCGCAGCGACCTGTTTTATCGCTTGGACGTGATCCCCATCCACATTCCTCCCCTTCGCGAAAGGAAGGAGGACATCCCGGTATTGATCGAGTATTTCATCGACCGCTATTCGCGAAAGGCCGGAAAGAAGATACGGACCATCGAGAAGAAAACCCTGGAGCTGCTGCAGTCGTATTCTTGGCCAGGAAATATTCGCGAGCTACAAAACGTCATCGAGCGATCGGTGGTCGTCGGCGAAACGGACGTTTTCTCGGTCGATCCAGGTTGGTTCGCTCTTGCTGGATCATCCCTCGGCGAGGAAGGCCGAGACAAGTTTTCCGGCAAGCGGTCAGCCGCCCAAGAAGAGCGAGAAACAATAGAGGCAGCTTTGGCAGAAGCGCAAGGCCGAATCTCGGGTCCCTCGGGTGCGGCAACTCAACTGGGCATGCCACCTTCCACGCTGGAATCTAAGATAAGGGCACTAAAGATCGATAAGTATCGCTTCAAGAGGGCCTAGTTTCCCGATACGGGAGTCAATTCCTTAATTCGCGAACACTTCGCGAATAGTTCGCGAATTCGCGACCTACGCTATCCGAATGTCGCCCAGAATACATATTTTCAACTGCTTAGGAATGGCCTTCCCCTTGCACCATAAGCTTGCACCAAGAACTGAGCCGATGCTGAAGATTCAGCGATCATCGAATGCGGGGGTCGTCTTCGCGTTGATTGGTCGAATCGAGATCGAGGATATCGCGGAGTTACAGCGACTCTTCAGTTTAGAGGAAGGCGGGTGCCCCATGGCTCTCGATCTAGAAAACGTGACCCTCGTTCATCGAGATGCCATCAAGTTCCTGGCGCACTGCGAGGCGGGCAGCATCAGGCTGGAAAATTGCCCAGCGTACATACGCGAGTGGCTCGGCCGGGAAAAAGTGCTGAAATAGGCAAAGAACCATGAACCGCTAAGGGTTGGCGCACGAAGCCGACCGATAGCAAGGCAAGGAGAATCGCCGTGGATTTCAGCAGCATTTATCAGACTAGCGAACCACCGAGCATTTGTTTCCAAGAGCTTCTCTCGGAACCAGAAGAACTCACTGAGGACTCACCTGTCACTGACGACCTCGAAGTTGCCTTCTCCCGCATTCGGCCGGAGTTGCCAGTGGGAGCGCAGGTAGTTCTCCGCATCGTGCGCGAAGGTCGGCCTAGAGGACTGCATCCGTTAGTCCGGCGCGAAGCGTATCGCATAGGACGCGAGGCCTTGCTTAATGCATTCCGGCATTCCGGCGCCAGCCGGGTCGAGGTCAACGTCGAATATGCTTCGAAACGTTTACGCATCGCTGTCCACGATGACGGAAAAGGTATCTCCCCTGAACTGTTTCACTCCGGTTGCCGGGGGCACATGGGACTCTCGTGGATGCAGCAACAGGCGGAACGTATGGGGGCAAAGCTTAAGTTGTTGAGTCGGGTCGCAGCCGGGACGGAAGTCGAATTGTCAATCCCGGGTCACATCGCATTCGCGTCACAGGCAAGCGTTCAGCGATTGGGATGGGCGCATGTCTGAAGCCGGAATCCATCAACGATATGGGTTGCAAGGAGAGCGAAATGACAACATCAGACCAGATCCGCATCTGACTGTCGATAATCACCCTCTGCTCCTGGAGGGACTGGCGGCTGTAATCCGGAGCCAACCGGATATGGTCTTGATTGGACAGGCTTCCAGTTGCCGCGAGGCGATGCAGAAGTTTCGTGAGCTTCAACCCGATATTACTCTGATGGATCTTCGATTGCCGGATATGGACGGAATCGATGCGCTGATTGCCATTCAAACTCGATTTCCCGGGGCCAGGATCATTGTGATGGCGACGTTCGAAGGCGATGGCCCGGTTCGACACGCACTTCAGGCTGGAGCGCGGTCCTACATCCGTAAGAATATGCCACCGCGAGAGATCGCAGATGCCATCCGGCAAGTTCACGCTGGCAGGAGGCGCGCGCCCGCAGAGGTCGCTGCCAACTTAGCTGAACCCCTCCGTGAAGGACGGACAGACTATGAAGCCGATGGACACACCGCCGGCGGAAATCGTAATCGGGGAATCGCAGACAAGCTCTCCATCGCGAGAGAAACCGGGAAAGCGCTTACGGCAGAGTCTAGAGTCCGCGGTTACTCTAAATTTCTTCTTCGACCGTTCTAAGCACTTGTCTCGACGCAATCCTCTGTGCGCCAGCAATAATCTCAGGATAGGCCAACAGTCTGCACATCGCGTATCAGCACAGTCAAGAAATCTGAACCTGTAGACCAGAAGGGTACGCCGCTCGCGAACGCGGTCTGCGCCTTGACTTGCAATCCGTATCCGAGATTCGTGTTCTGATACGTGTGGCCTTGTGCAATCGCTCGATGAGTTTCGCTCGGCCGCGAGCGATCTGTGCTTTCAGGGTTCCTACAGGCACGCCCAACGTCTCAGCTGCCTCTCTTACGGAAAAGTCATGGCGTTGACGAAGCCGCAAGGCCGCGCGCTGAGAGCGCGGGAGACTGCCGATCAACTCGGTTACAAGTTCAGATAACTGGCATTGTTCCGCGGTCCGCTCCGGAGTCGGCCGAGGATCGGCGAGCATCTCCGAAATAGTACAATCGCATTTTTCTGGGACCTGATCGAGGGACACCATCTGGCATCGCGGCCGGCGCCGTAACTTCATACGCGCCGCGTTGGTCACAATGGCGTTGAGCCAGGTCGACATCTGCGCCCGCCCTTCAAATTGAGCAATGTTCTTGAAAGCCGACAGCAGTGCATCTTGGACGGCATCCTCAGCGTCTTCAGTATTGCGCAGCCAGTGCATCGCCAGTCGCCGAAAACGAGGAAGGTCGCGAGTTAGAAGATCCTCGAATTCGACTCGGCGTTCCGTAACCAGTGAGCCCGTATTCAACGCTTGCGTTTGCATGGTTCAGCAATTCTCCGTTTCTCGGTGTTAGTCGCGTTCACTTACGCACCAAGCATTTTTCTTGCCAAGGCTACAAACGGTTCACGGCTTGCGGCAGCGTATCGGGCAGAATGATTTCTGTACCTTGGCGGCTAAGTTGTCGGAGCTACCGGACGTTGTAGCAAAGATTCCGTGTCAAAGGCATGACCCCGCTGTCAAATGCCAACTCCTTGGCACTATCGTCTCTTCAGATAATTCGGCAACTGGTTCTTTTCTCACGCACAACTAATTAAAACGGCTGTCATAAAGACTGATGGCCGCGAGCGCCGTCCTGTCCATTCGTATGGAAGCTTGCGTGCCATGAACGAACCGGAGGATTCTGTTGACGAGCAGCACAGTCAACGCGACCGATGGCCTCGAGATTATTCTCGAGGATGGCGAAGAGAGCAGTGTCTTGCACTTGAAGGGGCGCCTCGGCATCGATTCCTCACCAGCCCTCCGCGATTGGCTTCTGGCCATGTTGCGACGGCCATCGCCGAAGACTGTCGTCGTCGATGTAGCGGATATTACTTACGTGGACGCTTCCGGCATTGCGACCTTGCTCGAAGCTTTAAAGGTGGCGCGCCATCGCCAGATTAGATTGTACTTGCAAGGCTTGCAGGGGCGTCCCCTTCATTTTTTTGAGGTGGCGGGTGTTCTGCCTTTATTTGAAACTGATCGATCCAGAAGTGCTTCCTCAGAATTGACGGTGTCTTGATGGCAACTGTTCTCGAAGGCGTCGGAAAAAGAACCCTCAATGAACTCGACTATGTCGGCAGCCTGAATATTCAGTGGTGGGCTACGCTGCGCGCCATGGTGAAATCGTTACCTTTTGTAGGGAACCGTTATCGCTGGCAGGCGTCCGTGCGTCAGATGCTCGAGATCGGGGTCGACGCGCTGCCTATGGTGTCGTTGATGGCGATTTGTACCGGGTTCATTCTCGCCATGCAAGGCGCGTCTGAACTGCGCCGCTTCGGAGCCCTGCACTACGTAATCGATCTAGTCGCAGTGGGCTTCACGCGTGAACTCGGCCCGCTGCTTACTGCCATCGCCGTCAGCGGACGATCCGGTTCTGCTTTTGCAGCTGAGATCGGAACCATGAAGGTGACCGAGGAACTTGATTCATTGCGAGTCATGGCACTCGAACCTGTGGAGTTCATCCTGGCGCCAAAGTATCTGGCAGCGCTGATCTCCGTGCCTTGCCTCAGCATCGCGTCAAACGTGTGCGGCATTTTCGCGGGCGGATTGTTCATGTTCTTCAGCACGCATCTTGCGCCACGGCTGTACCTGCATTACGTGTTGGCTTCCATCCAATTGCGGGACGTAATCACCGGCCTAATCAAAAGCGTGGCCTTTGCCACCATCATCGCCCATGTCGGTTGCCTGGAAGGGTTCCGTGTCCGCGGAGGGCCCGATTCGGTGGGCCGCTCGACCACCAATGCGGTCGTTAAGTCAACCTTCCTCGTTATCGTGGCCGATGCCGTTTTCACGGCTATCTTCTATTTGACGGTGAAATCCTAATGGCAATCATTTCGGTTCGCGACTTGGTAGTCGAATACGAAGGGCGGCGAATATTGGACGGGCTGAACCTCGACATCGAGCCAGGAGAAACCATGGTCCTGCTGGGCGGCAGCGGTTCCGGAAAGAGCACGCTGTTGCGGCAGATCATTGGTCTGGAGCGTCCCAAGTCAGGCCAAGTCCATGTCAAGGGAGTTGACATTGCTCACTGCTCCGCGGCGGAACTGAAAACCCTCCGGCGTTCCATCGGCGTAGCTTTTCAAAGCGCGGCTTTGTTCAACTCGTTGACGATCGCGGACAATGTTGCCCTTACCCTTCGAGAACACACCCGGCTCGCACCTTCCATCATCGATTTGATGGTATGGATGAAGCTGGCCGTGGTTGGTCTTGCGGACTTCGGCAAGTTATTTCCGCAGGAACTGTCCGGGGGCATGAAAAAGCGCGCTGCCGTGGCTCGCGCTCTTGCGCTGAGCCCTGAGATTCTGGTGTTGGATGAGCCTTCGGCAGGGCTGGATCCGATTGTCGCGGCGGAACTGGATGAACTCATTCTGATCCTCAAAGAGGTGTTTCAAGTGACACTCATCGTTGTCACCCATGAACTACCTAGCGCGTTCCGCATAGCCGATCGCATCGCCATGCTCTACAAGGGCACATTTAGTTCGATTGGAACTAAAGACGAAATAAGGGCGAGCACAAATCCCCGCGTCCGTCAGTTCCTCGATCGCATTCCTGACGACATGGCGAAATCACCTGCGGTAGCCGCTTACTTCGAAAAATACTTACAGAGTCCGGAGGCAACCTAGTGACAACCGAAGCAAAAGTCGGAGCCTTCGTTTTAGGATGCTTTGCCATCCTAACGTTTACGGTCGTCTACCTTCTTAACGCGCAGTTCAGTGGCGATACTGTTCCTTATCGAACCTATCTGCGTTACGCGGGCGGACTTGAGTCGGGAGCTTCAGTGCTCTTTGGCGGCATCACCGCGGGCAGAGTCACAGCCGTACGACCCTGGACCTCAGATCCCACCCGCATTGAGATTCTGCTGGAAGTGAAAAAGGGTACGCCCCTGAATGAGAAGTCCGTGGCCAAGCTGGGCCTTACCAGCATTATGAACAGCGCATCGCTGTCCATTACTACCGGCAGCAATGAGGCCAAGCGGCTTCCGCCCGCGTCGGCGATTACATCCCAGGAAGCCGCCAGCCTGGATGAGATTGCCGGCAAAATGGCCACCGTCGCCGATAACGCAAACGGGTTGATCGTCCAGGTGCAAGGAGAACTGCGAGGGATTAGCGGCGACGCGCGAAAGCTTTTGGCCAACCTCAATACGGTGACCGGACCGCCCACACAACGGAAAGTTCAAGCGGTGTTGGATCGCGTCAACACATTGCTGGCCACAGAAGGTCCAAAGATCGATCGAATTTCAGATCAATTGGTCACGCTCAGCCAGCATGCCGATGACACCGTTCAGAACGTAAATGGTACCGTCACCGAAATACGCGAGCCGGTACGCAAAGACCTGGCTGAGTTGCAGGACACCTTGCTACAAGCCAAGAAACTGCTGGCGGACATGCAGGTTATGGTGCGGGCAAATGACTCCAAGATCGACGACACGGTAGAGAACCTGCGAGTGGCAACGGAAAACCTGGACCAATTGACCGACTCCGTGAAGCAACGTCCGTGGAGCCTGATTCGGATCAAGCAACCCAAGGAGCGCAAGGTCCCAGAATGAAGGGAGAATAAGTTGTGAAAAAATATTGGATGGCAGTTTTCACGCTCGCCGTTTCGACCTTATTAATCGGCTGCGTGGGCAAGATGAAGTATCCGTCGTACTACACACTGAACGTGCCTCCGGCGCCTGATCCGCCGGCCGCGGAAAACATCCGCACCTCGGTTGCCGTCCGAGAATTCCGGTCACCGGTTTACCTCCGCCAGGGACCAATTGTCTACCGCCCGACACCGGAGCAAATCGGCTTTTATGAATACCATCGCTGGGCCGTGGATCCGCGCGTGCTCGTGACCAATACGGTGGTCGATCGTCTGCGTGCGAGCGGAAATTACGCTCAAGTAAAGCCATACGATGGTCACTCCGACACTGATTACGTTCTTAGTGGACACCTGGAAAAGCTTGAGGAAATTGACTACGACGGCGGCGTCAAGGTCGAGGTTGCGATTTCCGCTCAGATGACGCGACTTGCCACTGGCGAAACGGTTTGGAGCAACGACGCTTCCGAGGTTGGAACCGTTGCCCAGCGAAACGTGCCCGCAGTGGTAGCCGCGATGAACCGGACGGTGGAGCGGACGATCGACAAGCTGCTGACGCCGGTTCCTGCCGCCATTGCGAAATAACGAGCAGTTCTCAACAATCAATCATGCGACCATTCTTTTCGGTGGGGGATTTGTTAAGCTTTCATTTACAGGAGAAACACCATGACGTTGTTGGAATCTTTGAAGAAATACACCACGGTGGTAGCCGACACTGGCGATATTGACGCAATCCGCCAGCATCGGCCTCAGGACGCCACCACCAATCCATCTCTGCTTTATAAAGCCGCCCAGATGCCTGCGTACCGGCATTTCGTGGAAGAGGCCGCGGAACGGGCAGCGAAGGTTGGCGGAAGCCACGAAGACATGGCGGCAGAGTTCATTGATCAAATGTTCGTCCTCTTCGGATCCGAGATTCTCAAGGTGGTTCCCGGCCGGGTCTCCACGGAGGTCGCGGCCAGCTTGAGCTTCGATACGCCCGGCACAGTTGCCAAGGCCCGCAAGCTGATTTCGCTGTACGAGAAAAAAGGGGTGAAGCGCGAACGCATCCTGATCAAGATTGCCAGCACGTGGGAGGGAATTCAGGCTGCGAACATGCTGGAGCAGGAAGGCATCCACTGCAATCTGACACTCCTTTTCAGCTTCGCTCAGGCAATCGCATGCGCCGAAGCGAAAGTCACTCTGATTTCGCCTTTCGTCGGCCGTATTTACGACTGGTATAAGAAGGAGGGAGGCGGCAAGGAAATTCCTCCGGACAAGGACCCAGGAGTTGCCTCGGTTACGCGCATCTACAGCTACTACAAGAAATACGGGTACAAGACTCAGGTGATGGGAGCAAGTTTCCGCAACCTTAATCAGATCGAGCGTTTGGCGGGATGCGATTTGCTGACCATCAGCCCCGACCTTCTTGAACAACTGGAGCACACCGAGGGCGTGCTGCAGCGCAAGCTTGATCCGGCCGCAGCGCAAGCCAGCAAAGATGCACAGTTGCACCTCACTGAGGTGGGCTTCCGCTGGATGCACAACGAAGACGCTATGGCGACGGAGAAGCTGGCCGAAGGCATTCGCAACTTCAACAGCGACGCGAAGAAACTGGAAGAATACGCTCTCTCCCAGGTTGCCGAAAAGGTCGGGTAAGTAAGGTCCCCAGCGAAGCGTGCGGCTCGCGTCCTGTTGAGCCGCAACCGGCGTGCGGCCACATTGGTTCTGCGACGAACGAACTGGGCTCCGTAGTAGAAGAACCCGAGGCTCAGCAGAAAGGCTCCGAGGCAGTAGTACAAACTCGCCTGACTTACCAAAGCTGGCAACAAATTGAGGCATGCCAAAGCTGAAAGTGGCCACAGCGTCTGGAAATTCACGAAGCTGGTCCTCTTGCAGCCATCTTGTGGCAACACTAAGTAGCCGGCGTGATCGTAGTCGTCGCGGTACATCCAGGCGTGGCATGGCCCCCGGAATCGCTCCGACGAGAGTGCACAACGGTGATTTTCGTTTGAGCGGAGTGTAGAAAAACAAATAAGACAACAAAGTGAAAATTGCGAGCAGGCTCGTAAGCACATTGACTGCCACCGCAAGATAAACACTGCCCACGACGGACAGCGCGATGCCGAACCATAGGACTGTCGCGGGTTTGAGGCGTCCGGCAGCGAGCGGCCGCCGGGCGGTCCTGCGCATTTGAGCATCGAAGCGGCGCTCGATATATTGATTGAGGGTGCCGGTGCCGCTCGCAACCAACAATGTCCCCAGCAGAGTGTTGATCAGCTGCGCGAGCGGAAAATCTCCGGAATGCGATGCCCGGCCCAAGTAGAAGCCGGTGAATGTTGTGATCAAGATCAGGAAATTGACTTCCGGCTTGGTTAGCGCCCAATAGTCGGACAAGGTTGTGGAACTCGCGAAGCTACGGCTCTGTACGACGACGGGCAGATCGAGCGTCGCCGGAATAGGCTCGATAGCCATGCTCAGACAACCTCCAGGCTCTGCGGAACTCTTTGCGGCGCCGCATTCGGATGAGGCTGCGAAAATCGGTTCGCGGCGGAAATCCCAGGGGAGAGCAGGTGTGTGGTGAGAATTGTTCCTGCGATAAGATACACAACCGTGACGCAGGTCCACATCAGCGCGCCTGCGCATTGCTGATCCTCGAGCGCAGAGAGGCCGAACGGCCGCGATGCTGAGAAATAAGTTGGGTAAACCACGCGGTCGCAAAATACAAGAAATCCGGA
>Ga0073928_10005268_pt1 | contig 18302 bp, 13 predicted proteins | sample PaiPotPPA55metaG_FD_76969 | JGI IMG/M metagenome (GOLD analysis project Ga0073928, IMG submission 76969) | Iron sulfur acid spring bacterial and archeal communities from Banff, Canada, to study Microbial Dark Matter (Phase II) - Paint Pots PPA... ... | reverse complement strand
GCAGGCATTCGCGATAGGTCTCGAGCACGATCGGGAAGTCGTCGTACTTCCGCGCAACCTCGAGCAGTGACTGCGACTTCAGCCGCTGCTGCCACAGCGGCGTGCGCTTTCCTGGTCGGGCGCGCGGGATCAGCAGGGCACGGCCGGCGTTCTCCCGGAAGCGAGCGCCGAACAGGGCGCTCGAGGACAACTCGGCGACGACCCGATCCTCCACCTCCTCGGGGTCGATCAGCACCAGGTCGGCGCCGGGGGGCTCCTCGGCGTCGGGGAGATGGACGATGATGCCGTCGTCCGACCAGATCGCGTCAGATTCGAGGCCAAGCTCCTCGCGGATCCGGGCGCTGAGCGCTAGCCCCCAGGCGGCGTGCACGCGGCCTCCGAACGGCGTCAGCACGCACACTCGCCAATCGCCGATCTCATCGCGGAAGCGCTCGACTACGATCGCGCGGTCGGACGGAACCACTCGCGTCGCCGCCTGCTGCTCCTGCAGATACTCGATCAGATTGTTCGCCGCGCGACGGTCGAGGTCGTAGTCGGCCTCGAGCCTGTCGGGTGCCTGGTCAACAGCCCACCGCGCGAACGCTCCGATCGCCTCGCCGAGCTCTTTCGGCCGCCCAACGCCGTCGCCCTTCCAGAATGGGACCGCGCCCGGTAGGCCGGGAGCGGGGGTGACGATGACGCGGTCGCGCCCGATCTCCTCGATCCGCCAGGTGGAGGCGCCGAGCAGGAAGGTCTGCCCGGGACGCGCCTCGTAGACCATCTCCTCGTCGAGCTCGCCGACGCGACGGCCATCGGGGAGCGTCACCGCGTACAGCCCACGATCGGGGATCGTGCCGGCATTCGTTACCGCGAGCTGGCGGGCGCCGGGACGCGCCCTGATCGTGCCGGCGACGCGATCCCACACGATTCGCGGTCGCAGCTCGGCGAACTCGGAGGAGGGATAGCGCCCGTCGAGCATGTCGAGCACGTTCTCGAGCTGATTTCGCGGAAGCTCGGCGTAGGAGTGCGTCCGCCTCGCGAGCGAGTGCAGCTCGTCGACTCTCACCGGCTGATCCTCAGGGGCGGCCGCCACGACGGCGACGATCTGCTGCGCGAGCACGTCGAGCGCGTTGCGCGGGACGACCGTGGTCTCGATCGCGCCCTCGCGCATCCGCTTGGCGACGACCGCGCACTCCAGCAGGTCCGCCCGGAACTTGGGGAAGATGCGGCCGCGGCTGACATCGCCGACGTTGTGTCCTGCTCGTCCGATCCGCTGCAGACCACGAGCCACCGACTTGGGCGACTCGACCTGGATCACGAGATCCACCGCCCCCATGTCGATGCCGAGCTCGAGCGAAGAGGTGGCGACGAGGCACGGTAGCTCCCCAGCCTTGAGCATTTCCTCGACGACGGTCCGCTCCTCGCGGGCCAGCGAGCCGTGATGAGCTCGGGCAATCTCGCGGTCCGCAAGGCCGTTGAGGCGGATTGCGAGGCGCTCGGCGGCGCGCCGGTTGTTGACGAAGATGATCGTCGAGCGGTGGGCCTGGACGAGTTCGAGCAGCTCGGGGTAGATGGCGGGCCAGATCGAGCGGCGGGTGGCCTCGGAGCCGCCGGCAAGGGGGTCAATGTCGGGTACTCCTGGCGTTGCGTCGGGCTCGACCATCGACTCGACCGGCACGTGGATCTTGAGGTCGAGCGCTTTGCGCACCCCGGTATCGACGATCCGGCACGTCCGCGACGGGCCAACCATGAATCTGCCGATCTCCTCGAGCGGCCTCTGTGTCGCCGACAGGCCGATCCGCTGGATGTCGCGCCCGGCCGCCTCGACCAGGCGCTCTAGTGTCAGCGCAAGGTGGGCGCCGCGCTTTGTCGCCGCGACAGCGTGGATTTCATCGACGATGCACCAGCGGGCGCCGCTGAAGAGCTCCTGTGCGCGGGAGGTCAGCATCAGGTACAGCGACTCGGGCGTCGTGATCAGGATGTCCGGCGGCTGGCGGAGCATCGCCTGGCGCTCGCGTTGCGGGGTGTCGCCGGTCCTCACCGCGACGCGGAGCTCTGAAGCCCCGATGCCTCGCAGAGGCGCCCGCAGGTTGCGATCGATGTCGTAAGACAGCGCCTTGAGCGGCGAGACGTACACGAGGCCGATCGCATCTCGATCGGCCGGCCCGCCCCCCTCGACCAGGAGGCGGTCGATCGCCCACAGGAATGCCGCGAGCGTCTTACCCGATCCGGTCGGCGCCGAAATCAGGACATGGTCGCCCGAGGCGATGGCAGGCCATGCCTGCTCCTGCGCCAGCGTCGGCTCGGCGAATGCGCCGAGAAACCATTCACGGGTGGCGTCGCTGAATTGCTCGAGGGCCATCACCCTGAGTATTGCGAGTCGAGGTAGCTCAGCGCGACTGCAGCAGCGTGAGCGCTCTTGCCGGGTCGGGATAGAGGCGGTCGAGCGCCGCCGCCGTCTCAACGGTCGCCGCCGCCGCCCGGTATCGCAGGACGATGTACGAGCTGGTGCGATGCTCCTGCACCTGGAAGCCCGGCAGCGCCACTGGCTGGACCGGAATGATTGGGTGACCGAAGCTGCCGCGCCCCAGCCAGATGACATCGACCTCCCGGACCGCGGCGCTCGCTGCGGGATAGCGCCCGACTCCACGCAGGTAGGTCTGCAGCGGCGGCCCGCTCGTGTACAGATCGGTGACGATCGCGCGTGACCCATCGGCCGGTCCGAGGGCATGCGCGGCACCGCGCCAGTTATCTCGCTGGAACGCCGGGTCGCGAATGATGTTCGAGACGCAGTAGAGCGACAGCGCGGTCAGTGCGATCGCGCCGAAGATCCCGAGCCGTCCAGCGCGAGTCGCCCCGAGCCCGGCGGCGACCACCAACGCCAGCGCGGGCCAGGTGGGCAGCATGTTCCGCGTGTCGAAGTAGTCGGTTCCGGCAATCGCGACGACGACCGCGACGAGCACGCCACCGGCTCCGATCGCGAGCGGCAGCGCCGCCGCGGCCCGCTCGTTGCGGCCACCGCGCCAGAGCAGCAGGACAACGCCGAGCAGCACCAGCAGGGCGCCGATCCCTCCAAGCAGCGTCTTGTGGGGCTGGCCGTCGCCGATGATGTCCTGCTTGACGAGCTGTGCAAGCCGGTATGGCAGCGACCCCGCCTGGTCGCTGATCCAGCTCGCCCGGCCGTCGTCTTGATGAATGGCAAGCGGGGCGAGCGCCGCCGCGACGATCACGACCGGAGCACAAGCGAGGATGACGTTGGGGATGTCGAGGGCGCCCCGGCGATGCAGGGCGACCAACAGCCAGATTCCTTCTGGCACGAGCACGAACACCGCGAAGTAGTGCGACGCGAGCGCCGCCGCGGCGGCGATGCCCCACACGAGTAGCCGTTGGCGGCTCGGTTGCTCGAGTGCGCGAACAAGGGCGAGCAGGGAGAGGGCGCTCAGGAGCAGCAGCAGGGAGTAGACGCGAGCCTCCTGCGAGTACCAGAACAGGAACGGGTTGACCGCCGTGAGTAGCCCGGCGATCAGGCCGATGCGCTCGGACGCAAGCCGGCGGCCGACCGCCCACACCACGGGGATCGTGAGCGTGCCGCAAAGGGCGGAGAACGACCTGAGGCCCACCTCCCCTGCGCCGAACACCTGCGCCCAGCACCACAGCAGCACGTAGTACAGCCACGGCGTCGATTCGGTCTGCGGCACCTGATGAAGGACGTGGCCGAGGCTCCCTCCGACGATTCCGTGTGTGACCGCCTCGTCGTACCAGAAGCTCTGCTCGCCGAGCGTGGAGAAGCGGATCGCGGCGCCGAGGACGACGAGCCCGATCAGCAGCCAGGCGGAAGCGTCGCGCGGGTGGGTCTCATACCGCGCTCCGAGGATCGGCCGGCGGCGAGGAGGGGCTGCGACCGCCATCGCACGAGAGGATATGGAACGGCCTACCGCTCTGGAGGCGGCTCCGCATCCATGAACGCGACCTTCGTGCCGAGACCCGCCTGCGAGCGAAGCGTGACGATCCGGCGACCGCGCTGAACGGCGGGGCGAACGGTCCCGAGCAGATCTCCGAGCCGCGTCGCGAGCGCGTCGATGTCGTTGACGATCACGACGAGGCCCCAGAACCGCGCGCGGCCCCTACGCGCCTCGCCGACCGTCTCCACCAGCTCGAGGATCGCCGGCCCGACCCGGCGGAAGCCCTGGCGAAAACCGCCCGCCGCGCGAACCCTGCGAAGCCTCAGGTCGGCCGCGTCCAGCGCGTCGGCGGTGCGATCGAAGTCAGGCGTGACGACGACAACGTGGTCGAGTCCGACCGCTCCGTTCGGATGCTCACTCAGAGCGTCCCCGGCACCGGGAGTGAACGTCCCCAGCCCGTCAATCGCGGGGAGCGACCAGGCCGTGATACCGCTGCCCACACCGGGATCCTCGGCCAACTCGATCGTCACACCCCCGAGGACGAACCGGTCTTCGGCCACCGCAAATCCGAGCGCCTCCCAGCGCTCGGGAGGATCAGCGATCTGAAGCGCGCTCAGCTGCAACGCTCTTCGCCCGCTCGAACACCTGATCGAGCATCGCCTCCGTCAGCCTCCCGGTGAACGTGTTCTGCTGGCTCGGGTGATAGCAGCCGAGCACGTTGAAGCGTCCGGCGTCGAACAGGGCGCCGTGACCGAACTTGGGGCGCGGCCGGACGCGCACATCCAGCACCCGCAACACGGCATCCCACGCGAAGGCGCCGAGGCACACAATTACGCGGATCGACCGCAGCAGCGCAAGCTCCCGCTCCAGATACGGAAGGCAGTTGTCCCGCTCGCTCGGCCGCGGGCGGTTTGCAGGAGGAGCGCACCTGACCGTCGCCGTCACGAAGCAATCGGTCAATCGCAGCCCATCGGACACCGACACCGATTCCGGTTGGTTGGCAAAGCCCGCCCGCCACAGCGCCGCGAACAGCCAATCGCCCGAGCGATCGCCCGTGAAGATCCGGCCCGTACGGTTGCCTCCGTGCGCCGCCGGCGCCAGCCCCACGACCAGCACCCGCGCCGCCGGGTCGCCGAATCCCGGGAGCGGACGGCCCCAGTACTCCTGATCTGCGAACGCCGCCCGCTTGACCAGGGCCACCTCCTCGCGCCACGCGACCAGCCGGGGGCAGCGCCGGCACGACACGACCTCCTGCTCGAGCGCCCGCAGACCGCGAGGAGCAGCCGCGCCAAGGGCCCGCGGCGCGCTCACCCCGATGACAGAACTCCGCCGATCAGCCTGTCGATCACCGGCGCCAGCTCCAGCACATCGGCAGGCTCCCCGAGGCGCACCTGTTTTGAGACCAGCTCGGTGATCGCGCCGACGATCGCAAAGGCGTCGAATGGCGACGCGAATCGGGCGATCAGCCCGCGGCGCGCTGCCGCGGCGTTTTCAGTGTCGAGGATGTCGGCGAACGCCTGCATGATCTGGTCGCGCCGGCCCGCGGCGCGCGGCCCCGCGCCGATGATCTCGACGAGCAGCGTCTGGCCGAACTCGGGATGCTCGGATAACGTCGTCAGAAAAGCGCGCGTCGCGGCCCGCATGCGGTCCAGAGCATCCTCGTTCCCGGCCGACCGCGCCGCGCCCGCCATCGCGTCTGCGGCGACCTCGGCAGCGCGCTCGAACAGCGCGATGATGCACTCCTCCTTGTTGGCGAAGTGCTCGTAAAAAGTGGCCTTCGACATCCCGGCCCGGCGAGAGATCGACTCCGAGCTGGTGCCGGCGTAGCCGTGGTCTGCGAACTCGGCGGCTGCGGCTTCCAGTAGTCGCTTGCGCTGAAGCGTCTGTCTGACCTCGCGTGGCGGCGCGTGACGCCCCCTCGCTACCGGAGGAGTCGAGCTCATCCCAGGCTCACCACGAGCACCACTAGGCCTTCAGCGCGCGGCCGTAATGGCGCTCGTAGTAGTCGCGGTACGCGCCGGAGCGGATTGGCTCCCACCACCAGGCGTTCTGGCGGTACCACTGCACGGTCCGCTCCAGGCCAGCATCGAACGCCACTCGCGGCTTCCACCCAAGTCCACCCAGCTTCTCCGAGGAGAGTGAGTAGCGCCGGTCGTGCCCCGGTCGATCGGTGACGTACTCGATCAGTGAGTCCTCGGCGCCGGTCAACGCAAGGATCTGGTTGACCACAGCGATGTTCTCGCACTCGTCGGGGCCGCCGCAGTTGTAGGCCTCGCCCGGCCGGCCGCGCTCGAGCGCGCAGCCGATTCCGCGGCCGAAGTCCTCCACGAACAGCCAGTTGCGAACGTTGCGCCCATCGCCGTAGACGGGGAGATGATCCCCCGCGAGCGCGTTCAGAATCATCAGCGGGATCAGCTTCTCCGGATATTGATACGGGCCGTAGTTGTTCGATCCCCGGCAGATCACCGTCTCCAGTCCATACGTGTGGAAGTAGCTCGCGACCAGCAGGTCGGCGCCGGTCTTCGTCGCGCTGTACGGGCTGGAGGGGCACAACGGCGACTCCTCGGTGAACGATCCCTCCTCGATCGATCCGTACACCTCGTCGGTTGAGACCTGGACGTAGCGCAGGCCGCCAGTCCGCGCTGCCTCCAGCAGCACGTGCGTGCCCTGCATGTTGGTGACGATGAACCCCTCGGGCTCAGCGATCGAGCGGTCGACGTGCGTCTCGGCCGCGAAGTTGACGATCGCATCGCACCCGTCAACCGCGTCGGCGACAGCCGCTGGGTCCTCGATTGCGCCGTGCACGAAGCGGATCTGCTCGATCACGTCATGCAGCGTCTCGCGCCTACCCGCGTACGTGAGCTTGTCGAGCACGGTGACCTCGTCGCCGTGCTCGACAAGTCGCAGTCGAACGAAGGTTGAGCCGATGAAGCCCGCCCCGCCACAAACGAGCAGCCTCATGGCGATGGCACCGCCAAGGCCAAGAACTCGGCCAACCCCCGGCGCCAGTCTGGAAGGCGGGGAGCCTCAGAAGCCCGTTCGGTGCCCAGCACGCTGTAGGCCGGGCGCAGCGCAGGCCGGGCGAGCGCCGCAGTCGAACCGGGGCGCACTTCGCAGCTCAGCGAGGCGCGCGCCACGATCTCGACCGCGAACTCGAACCACGAGCAGTGACCGCCTCCGGCCACGTGCGCGACGCCGAGCGCGGGGCGCTCGGCAATCGAAATCAGCGCGCGCGCCAGGTGGCCGGTGAACGTCGGGCAGCCGACCTGGTCATCGACGACGGTCAGCGAATCGCGCTCGGCGGCTAAACGCAAGATCGTCGTCGGAAAACACGCGCCCCCGGCCCCGAACAGCCATGAGGAGCGCACGATCGTGTGTCGCTCGGGAGCCGCCTCTGCAACCGCCTGCTCGCCGGCGAGCTTCGAGCGACCGTACGCCGACAGCGGCGCGACATGGTCGGACTCGAGATACGGCTCGCGCTTGACGCCGTCGAACACGTAGTCGCTCGAGATGTGGATGGTCCACGCGCCAGCTCCGTTGGCGGCCTGAGCCACATGACCGGCCCCGCGGCCATTCACCAACGCGGCCTCGTCAAACGACCGCTCGGCGCCATCTACATCGGTCCACGCCGCGCAGTTGATGACAACGTCGGGCGCGCCGTCGCGGACCGCGACAGCGACCGCCTCCGGGTCGGTTATGTCGAGCTCCGACCGCGGTAGTGCAACCACCTGATGCTCAGCGCCGGCATCGCGGACGTCCTGACCGAGCATCCCGGCTGCGCCAGTGATCAGGACTCGCATCGGCGTCCAAGGGTAGACGCAGGCCGTTTCCGCCGGGGCACGGAGACCGCGTCAATTTGACATCCTTGCCGCCGAATGAGTTTCAGAGGGCGGATGCAGGGGGGCTGGGGAAGGTTTTCCGGGCGGCGACTCCCCGATGCGGAGATCTTCCCCTCACTCGAAGCGGAGGTGGGGCCGTGGCGCAAATACCTGCACGGTCGCGTCCTCAACGCTGGCGCGGGCAGCCGCAGCCTGCGGCCGCTGGTCGACGGGGAGGTGGTGAATCTCGATATCCCGGGCGGGCTCCACAACCGGGACATCGACGTCTACGCGCCACTCGATGACATCCCATTTCCGGATGGATATTTCGACGTGTGCTTCTGCAATGCCGTGCTCGAGCACGTCGAGGGTCCAGGCGCGGTGGTGGGCGAGCTCTCGCGCGTGCTCAAACCCGGAGGATTGCTTTACCTGACGGCTGCCTTCATGCAGCCGGAGCACCTGGATCCCGGTGACTACTGCCGCTTTTCCCGCGACGGGCTGCGCCGCCTAGCGAGCGAATCTGGCTGTCAGCCGTTGGTCGCCGAAGGGCTGCACTCGATTTACCACACGCTTGCGTGGATCGCAGACGAATGGCTTGGGCCTCGTCGCGACTTCCGCGCGGCGCTCGCCAAGGCCGTCGTTTTTCCCTACCTCCGGCGCAGATGCCGCACATCGCGCGAGCGCATCGAGACGGTCGCGTCGGCACACCGCCTGATCGCCGTGCGCTTGCCGGCAGGCGCATGAGATGAGCCTGGAGCTGAGCCGCCCGGTCCGCTCCAGCTGGCTGCCAGCGCCCGAGGCCAGATCCTTGGAGCGCCGCCTTGCGGCGGTCTGCGACTGCACGCCAATCAGCGGAGCATTCGAGGACGACGACCTCGACGCCCTCGATGCAGAGCTGCGCGCCGGCGGCGTCGCGATCCTCTGGGGCGCGCCCGGAGAGGGGCCCGGCGGGCTCGGGCGCTGGCGCGAGCGCCTTGCCACGCGGGGAGTGCGGCCCGCGTGGGAGGGGCTCGTGCGAGCTGACGGTGAGGCGCTCGCCGACATGCCGATGTTCGTCGCGGCTGCACCCGAGCACCAACAGCTCGCAGACTCGCTCGCCGCCGGGCCCGCGTCGCTGGCACTCGATCCTGTTGTCGCGGACGTGGACCGCGAGGTCGCCCAGCGGCAGCGCGCGCGTGTGGCGATCATCTCCTACGAGGTCGCCGGTCCGACCCGCAACGGTGGCATCGGGACAGCCGCGACCTCGTTGGCGCGCGAGCTCGCCGATGCCGGTCACAGCGTGATCCTGCGGTACACCGGCTGGCAGCCGCTGGCGGGGGCTGAGGTCGCTCAGTGGCGTCACTCCTACGCTCGCGACGGCGTCGACTTCGACGTTCTACCGGAGATCGCGCCTGGGGTCGATTCCGTCATGTCCAACCACCGGCGCGCCTTCGACGTGTATCGCTGGCTGAAGACCGAGCATGCGGCCAAGCCGTTCGACGTGGTGCACTTCCCGGACTGCCAGGGGCATGGCTACTACGCGGTGATGGCCAAGCGCCTCGGCCTCGATTTCGCCGACCTCACGTTTGCGGTGACCCTCCACAGCGGCACCCGCTGGGTGACCGAAAGCAACGGCGTCTCATTCGAGAACTGCTTCCAGCTGGCCGACGATCACCTCGAGCGGACCTCGGCCGAGCTGGCGGATGTCGTGATCAGTCCGAGCGCCTACATGCTCGGCTGGTGTGAGCGTGCGGGCTGGCAATTGCCGGAGCGCCGCTTCGTGCAGCAGTACGTACTGCCACACAATGTGCGATCGCTACTCGAGGAACAAGCATCGAACGACGGGGAGTTGTCCGCTGCGCTCGAAGGGCCAGGCGTCGAGGTCGCGCGAGATCTCGGGGTCGAGCTTCAGGGCGGCCCAACCGTCCCGGTGAGCCTTACCGCAGCGACCAGTTCGAACGGCCGCGGGATGCCAGCGCTCTCCCACGACCGTCGCGAGATCGTGTTCTTCGGCCGCCTCGAGGCGCGTAAGGGCCTACGCGAGTTCTGCGACGCGCTCGATCTGCTGGCCGCCGACGATCAGCCACGCGAGTTCGAGGTCACCTTCCTGGGGAAGCCCGCCCCGATTGACGGCATCCCGGGGGACGAATACGTCGCGCGCCGCGCGAGCGGTTGGCCGTGGCGGTGCCAAATACAAGCTCACCTGAACCATTTCGATGCCGCCGCATACCTACGCCACCGGGGACGGATCGCCGTTATCGCCTCACCCGTCGATAACTCTCCGCACACCGTTTACGAGTCGATTGCGCTCGGGATCGACTTCGTCGCCGCCAGGACCGGAGGGATCCCCGAGTTGATCAGGGCTTCTGAGCTGGAGGGTGCGACGTACGAAGGTGGCACGGCCGTAGCGCTCGCGGGCGCGCTGCGGTCAGCCTTGAGTAGGCGCCGCCGCGACCCCGTGAACTTCACCGTGGACCCCGACGCGAATCGCAGCACGATCGTCGCCTGGCACGCTCGCGTGGCGGCCTGGCGCCAGCAGCTGATCCGAACGTCACCGGCTCGAGAGGCACCCAGACAGCGCGGCTCTCAAATTCCGCCACTTGTTAGCGCTGTCGTCGCGGGGGACTACTTCGGGCAGCTCCGCTCGTCGCTGCGCGCGCTACGCGATCAGGACATCGAGGACTTGGAGATCGTCCTCAGCATCCCCACGGACGAGCACGGCCCCACCGCCGATCGCAACCAATTCGTAGCGGACCCCGCGGCGCCACCGTGTCGGTTGATTTCGCATCAGCGCGAGATCTCGCCGGCTCGCGCGCGCGCCGAAGCTGCGCTTCAAGCACAGGGCGAGTGGATCTGGCTGGCCCAGCCCGACTCCATCGCGGAGCCGGAGTTGCTCTCGACGCTGATTGCCTGTGCGCAGTCAATCGGCGCGGATTTTGCCGTTCCGGCTGCCAGCTACCGCTCGGGAGGCGGCTGGACCGGCGGCCTGGAGCGTGCTCAGCGCGGGGGCTCGTGGCGTGGCGTGGCACCCCTGGGCGGGCCGTTCGCGCTGCTTGCGTGCCCCCAGTCGATCAATGGCGGCGTTTTCGTCTCGCGAGCAGCACTCGCAAACATCGGGCCCCTCGATTGCAGCTCGATCGCCGCGCAGCAGCAGAACCTCGTGCTGCGGCTCCTGCTCGACGGGCGACGCATGGCCGTCGTCCCGGTCCCGCTTGTGAGCGTCGAACCACCAGTCAAGCCGTTCTGGCACGAGGATGTGCGACCGTTGATCAGTCCGTTCAGCGAGCGCCTACCAGCGGAGTTCCGCGACCTAGCGTTGATGCTCGGGCAGCTGCGGATACCACCGATGCCGCCGACCACCGCGATCCCGCCTGACGTGCTCGAGCACATGAACATGCTGGAGCGGATGGTGGAGTCGGTGCGAGTAAGCAAGAGCTGGCGCTTCACCCGGCCGCTGAGGGACGCACGAGCTCGCGTCCGTCCGATGCGGCAACTGGGAGAACGACAGACCTGATGACAACGGCGACGCGTACGTGGGCGGCCCCCGTTGCCGGTCCGGATGGCGATCCGCAGCTCGGTTGTGATCTGCCATTCGATCTGCACCCCGTGCTCGCTCACAACGAGCTGCTCGTGAGCGGCTGGGCGGTGGCGGCTGTGGGTCGTATCGTGGCCGTCGAGCTTGAGCTGGCCGGGCGCACACTGCTCGCGTCCTACGGGCATCCGAGCCCGTGGCTGCGCGACGTGTTTGAGAACGTTGAGAACACCGAGTTTGCTCGCTATGAGCTGCGCCTGGATACCTCCGAGCTCACCCGAGGGCAGCACGAGCTTCGCATCCGAGCGCTATCTAGCAACGACCGGTGCGTCGAGATGGCCGGGGCCTTGGAGTGCGAGCCGTATCGGGCGACGCCCTGGCGGACCAGCGATCAAGTGGCGGCGATTGAGTCCGGCACTCCGGCGGTGTGGTGCGAATCGCCGAACCTGTTCGGTGAGGAGGAGGTGTATGCGCCGATCAGCCTGCGGGGCTGGGCGTACGCAGGCTCTGGAATCGCCTCGGTTGTGGCGTACGTGGACAGACAGCGCCACGAAGCGGCGCTCGGCAGAGCTCGGCCCGACCTCCGCGGCCGCCTGGGCGACGCGGTCGCGGACGCCGGCGGGTTCCTGGTCCCGCTCAGCGGCGAGGCAGCGAGATCCGGGCGGCACGAGGTCACGGTTATCGCCTACCCCAATGACGGGCACCCGGTGGGGATGTCAGGCGCCGTCACGATCGGTGAGATCGCCGGTCCGTGGACTCCCAAGCCGGTCATGCCCCCCGATGCGGAGGAGCTGTCAGCCGAACGGTACGTTCCCGGACGCGATTCGGGAACATCGGTCGAGATCGAGCACGAGGCTCGCTATCGCTGGGCGTCTCAGCTGGCCTCAGGCAAGCGCGTTCTCGACGCGGGTTGCGGGACGGGCTGGGGCTCCGAGCTACTAGCCCGCGCCGGGGCGGCCGCGGTAACAGGAATCGATCGCAGCGAGCAGGCGATCCGCCATGCTCGAGCAACCCACGGGCAGCATGCCGAGTTCGAGATCGCCGATCTGTGCTCACTCAAGTTGCCCGACTGCGCCTTTGACATTGTCGTCTGCTTCGAGACGATCGAGCACCTCGACGATCCGAGCTCGGCGCTGGATCACATGCGCAGGGTGCTGGCGCCCGACGGCCTGCTGTTGGTTTCGACTCCGGTCGCGGGTGTGTACCCACCCGGCAATCCGTTTCATGTTCACGAGTTCGCAGCCGGCGAATTGGAGGAGGCGCTGGATCGCAGGTTCGCTCACGTCCGTGCACTCAGGCAACGGACGCAGGCGGCGTCGGTTCTCGCGGACGACGTGGTGACGGCATGTAGAAACCCTGCTCAGCCGCTTGATCTCGACGTACGCAAGCTCGACGGCGTGCTGCCAGGAGAGGAGACGTACACGGTCGCGGCCGCTTCCGATGTGGAGCTGCCGCCTGCGCCGGGGGTCGCGGTGATCGGAGACGCGCTTGACGTCCACGAGCTGCGCGACGAGCTCGTGCATGCGCTGGCAGAGGTCGACGAGGCGCAGGGGAGAGCGCGATTCACCGAACAGCATCTTCTATTGGCGCGGCACCGGCTCGAAGAGAGCGAAGGAGAGCTGGCTGCGCTTCGCCAGCAAATTGACGGCGCCCGGCACGACATCGCCGTCCACGAGGCAAGGATGGCGGCAGTACGCGAGTCGAAGTCGTGGCGTTTCACCCAGCCATTGCGAACCGCGGCAAAGCGCGCCCGCGCCTACCCCGACGGGCGGAAGAATCCGTAGGGGGCGCTGCCTCGCCACTCAGGCGGCCAGCGGGCGGGGTTCCACGTCTGCTCCCAGCGGGCATACGCTCGTCCGTAGCCGGCCAGCGTGGGATCTCCTCCGGCCGAGAAATGCTTTGTCGTCAGGTCCTCGACGATCACGCGGAAGCCTCGGGCGCGCACCCGAAAGCAGAAGTCGACGTCGTAGCCGTGGAAGTCCGCGCGTCCGCGCTCGTCGAACCGGATCGTGTGAGCGACGCGACGGCTCACGATCAGCAGGTAGCCGTCGACCGCGTCCGCGAGCTGGGTGCCCGTGCTGTAGACGAAGCGCGCTGAGGAGAGGACCGGGATGTTGACTGCGCCGAGCGGTTCAGCAGCGCCGGACGCCCAAGCCATCGAGTCGACGCCGCGAGCGCCGACCGCTCCGATCACCCCGATGGTCGGATCGCGGAAATGCCAGCGGATCATCTGCGGCAGCTTCGGCGCATCGATCCACGTGTCCTGGTGCAGCAGCACGACCGCTTCAAGGTCCTCATGCTCGGCCGCCTCATCGAGAATCTCGTTGTACGGCTGCTGAATCGAGTCGTAGCCGCGCTTGTGGATCACGATCGAGTCGGGCTCGGCGAGCGTGGCGATGCTGGGAGCGGCACAGCGTAGATAGAGGTCCTCGTCCAGGATTGGGACCCCGAACGCGATCATCGCGGCATCGTCGCATAAGATCGCGGCGTGCCGTCACCGGAGACGCTGACCAGGTTCAGGCCGCCGCTGTCGGCGGAGCGGCTGGCGCGAATCGCGATCGAGGAGCGGGGAGCGATTCAGAAACACGGGGAGCTCAGGGCGCTGCTCGAGCTCATCGCGGTCAAGCCGCCGACGCGATTGCTCGAGGTCGGAACCGCCGCCGGCGGCGCGCTGTGGGCCTTCTGCCAGGTGGCACACAACGACGCCCTGATCGTGTGCCTCGATCTCCCTGATGGCCCGTTCGGCGGGGGGTGGAGCGAGGCTCAGCTGCGGCGTTTTCCGAACTTCTGCCGCGGCGCTCAGCGCGTGGTGGCGCTCCCGCTCGACTCGCACGATCCTGCTTCAGTTCGGCGGGTTCGTGACGCGGTCGACGATGAGCCGCTGGACTTTCTGTTCATCGATGCCGACCATCGCTACGAGTCCGTCAAACGCGACTTTGAGATGTATTCGCCGCTGGTGGCACCGGGAGGGCTGATCGCGCTTCACGACATCCTGCCCAATTCGGACTACCAGGGTTCCGAGGTCGAATTGCTCTGGACGGAGCTGCGCACCAGATACCGCACACAGGAGCTAGTGGCCGAGGATGAGCGGCTAGACATGGGTCGCTGGGGAGGGATCGGCGTGCTCTGGATGCCGGACGAGACCGGATTGGAATCGTGAGCAGCGGCGGGAGGTCCGCCGGCGCCGCGGCCCTGCGCGATCCCGGCAAGCGGGAGCGCGCCGAGATGGGGATCCCGGTCGTACCGGTAGTCGACGGCGTGCGATGGCTGGCGGTCGTGAGCGTGCTTCTGGCGCACGTCTGGTTCTACGCGGGCGATTTCCGAGCATTCAGGGGAACTCCGCTGCATCCGCTGCTGAGCGCCGCCGTGGGTGCACTCGACCTGTTCTTCATTGTCAGCGGATTTGTGATGTTCCTGCCAGCCGCGGCTCGTGCGGGGGAGTTCGGCAGCAAGAGCGCGTACGCAGTCCGCCGTGCCGCCCGGATCTTCCCGGCTTACTGGGTGTGTCTGGGGCTGCTTCTGCTCTTCTTTCCGCTGCTGGCTGCCGGTCATCCGCCGGCGTTCTACAACTTCGGCGGGGCGGCGGTCCTCGCCCACCTCACCGGTGTCCAGACCTACTTTCAGATGTCTCCCTCGCTCGGCCCCCGCGTGCCGCTCGGCTTTGGGGTCGACGGCGCCCTGTGGACTCTGTCGGTTGAGGTGCTCTTCTACGCGCTGCTGCCGTTCATCGCGCGGAGCTTCTACCGCCGGCCCGTGGCGTTCCTGGCACTGGCGCTCGCCGGAAGTGCACTGTTCCGATTAGAAGCCGCTCATTTGGCCGCGGGCTGGCTTGCGCTGCTCGGTTATCCGGTGACGCATAGCGGCACGCAGGCGATCGCGTACTCGTTCACGCTCCAGCTGCCTGCTCGAGCGGGCGACTTCGCGATCGGCATGTTCGGCGCGTACGCGATGGTCCGGCTTCAGCGTCGGCCACTTGGGAGCGCGCAGCCGATCGCCGCCTTCATCGGGGCGATCGCGGCGCTCGCCGCGGCGATCGCATTCTCGGCGCTGTTCGTGGCGTCACACGGCGGCGGCACGGCCGGAGGGGAGAGTTTTTACCGCTCGGCACTCATGGAGACCGTGGTACCGCTGATGCTTGGGACCGTGCTGCTCGGCATTACGCTCTCGCCACCTCGCATCACTGCGCCGCTGGCAACCCGCAAGATCGTGAGTCTCGCCGAGATGAGCTACGGGACCTACCTCTACCACCTGCCGCTGATCACTTTTGGCATCTACACGCTGGGTCTTCCCGACGATCCAAGCGCAGGCTCGTTCCTGCTCGTGTTCGCGTTCACGCTCAGTGCGGCATGCGTAATGGGCTGGCTCTCCTACGTGCTGATCGAGGTGCCGGCGCGGGAGCGCGGGCGGCGGCTGTCCAGGTCGCTGGGATCGCGCCTCACGGCCTCGACCGGCACAGCCCAGGTCGCCCGTTCCTCGCCTCCTGCTGGCCGCAACTGACCGCTCCTCGATTCGTTTGGCCACCGGGACATGGTCGTGGGAGGTGTGAGGCGGTAAACCTCGTCGGATGGCCGCGGTCGAACCGATCGACGATTACCGCATCCCCGAGGGCTGCCGCGACGAGCTGCTCGAGACCGACGGGGTTCCCCGCCCCCACGCTGCCCCGCTTCTCGCGGCGCTGCAGCGGCTCGGAGCGGAGGCGCTGCTGGAGGCCGGCAGGCGCCGTGACGCGATCTTCGTGCAGCAGGGGATCACCTTCGAGGTCGCCGGGAGTGACGGGCGCAGGCGCGATCGCGCCTGGCCACTCGACCTGATCCCCCGGGTCCTTCCGGCCGACGAGTGGAGAACGATTAAGCGCGGGCTGGCGCAGCGGATCCGGGCGCTGAACGCTTTCGTCGACGACGTCTACCACGCCCATGAGATCGTGCGAGCGGGGATCGTGCCGTGGTCGCTGGTCGTGAGCCGCCCCAGCTTCGCCCGCCCCGTCCACGGCGTCCGAGCTCCGGGCGGCGTCTACTGCCACGTTTCCGGCTGCGATCTGGTCCGCGATGGCCACGGGCGCTGGCGCGTGCTCGAGGACAACGTCAGGACCCCGTCGGGGATTTCGTACGTGCTCGAGAATCGCACCGCGATGACGCGGCTGATGCCCGAGCTGTTCGCCGGACACCGTGTCCGCGCCGTCGATCACTACCCGTCGCTGCTGCTCGAGGCGCTGCGCTCGGTGGCACCCGCGTCGGAAGGAGTTCCGAACGTCGTCGTGTGGACACCGGGCTCAATGAACCCCGCGTATTTCGAGCACGCCTTCCTCGCGCGGCAGATGGGGGTCGAGCTGGTCGAGGCCGGCGATCTGGTCGTGCGCGACGCCGTCTGCTACATGCGCACCACGGCGGGGCTCCAGCGTGTGCACACGATCTACCGCCGCCTCGACGACGACTACATCGATCCGCTGGAGTTCCGCTCCGACTCCGTGCTCGGGGTTCCGGGACTGGTTCGCGCCTACCGAGCAGGGACGGTTGCAATCGCCAATGCGATCGGCACCGGCGTCGCCGACGACAAGGCGATCTACCACTACGTGCCGGAGATGATCCGCTTTTACCTGAGCGAGGAGCCGATCCTCGAGAACGTCCCCACGTATCTGCTCACCGAGGAGCGCACGCGCCAGCACGTGCTCGACCGCCTCGACGAGCTCGTCATCAAGCCGACTTCGGAGTCCGGCGGCAAGGGCGTGTTCATCGGCCCGCAGGCGAGCGCCGCCGAGCGTCGGCGGCAAGCAGCGATGATCGAGTCTGAGCCCGACCGCTTCATCGCCCAGGAGCTCGTCCATCTATCGACCGCCCCCACCGAGACCGGCGATGGCCGGCTCGCGCCCAGGCACGTCGACCTGCGGCCATTCGCACTGTTCGGCGAGGAGATCCGGATCGTGCCCGGCGGCCTCACGCGCGTCGCGCTCGAGGAGGGTTCGCTGATCGTCAACTCCTCGCGGGGCGGCGGCTCAAAGGACACATGGGTGCTCGACGACGGCAGCGGCGAGGTGACGCCTGGGACGCTTCCCACCCAGCGGCCGCCCCGCCTCCCCGACATCCGCTACGGCGGCTGGCACGGCCAGGAGCAACAACAGCAGCAGTAATGCTCGCCCGAATCGCCCAGGAGTTGTTCTGGCTCGGCCGCGATGTCGCCCGCGCCGAGCACACCGCCCGAATGCTTGACGGCGCGTTCCACGCAGATGTCGCCGGCGTGCCGGGCGAGCGCGGGATCACGCTCAGCTGGGATGGCGTGCTCGCGGTCATCGGCGCCAAGCCGCCTGCGCCGGGCGAGGAGGGTTCCGCGGAGACGCCGGAGCAGCCGCGCGGCCGCAACCAGGTCGCGCCGCTCCTCACGCTCGACACCGACAGCCCGGCCTCGATCGTTGCCTGCGTCGCGCGAGCGCGCGAACGCGCCCGGACGCTGCGGGACGTGATCTCGACCGAGATGTGGGAGGCACTCAACGCCTTTCACCTTGCGCTCGGCCGCTACGACCTGAAGGCCGCCCTATTGGCCGGGCCCTATTCCGTGTATCAAGAGGTCAAGGAGCGCTGCGCGCTGTTCTGGGGCCTGGTCGATCGCACGATGCTCCGCGACGAGGGCCGCTCATTCCTCGAGGCGGGTGGCCGCATCGAGGAGGCCGACATGGTGCTTCGGATGCTGCGAGTCGCCATCCCCCGGAGCGGACCCGCGGACGCGCTCGGGCACGAGAGCGACGCGCTCGCGCTGCTGCACGCGGTCGGGGGGCTCCAGGCCTACCGGCGGTCGGTCCGGCAGCCGCCCGACCTCGCGGCTGTCGCGGCCTTTCTGCTGTACGAGAGCGCATATCCGGGGTCTGTCGTCTCCTCCGCGGCGGCGCTGCGCGATGCGCTGGCGACTGCCGACCCCCAACCCCGCTCCTCGCCACCCGTGCTTCGCCTCGGGCGCCTGATCGCCGATCTGGAGCTCCAGCGTCGGACCCCTGACACCAGCGGTGCGCCGGCGGAAGTGCTGGTGCGGGTACAGGATGAGCTGGAGCTGGTCGATCACGATATCGGCGAGCGGTACTTCGCGATCGCAGCACTCGCGGCGGTG